>Ga0209368_1000648_pt1 | contig 24575 bp, 26 predicted proteins | sample EBPBio242008_DNA_FD_185862 | JGI IMG/M metagenome (GOLD analysis project Ga0209368, IMG submission 185862) | Wastewater treatment Type I Accumulibacter community from EBPR Bioreactor in Madison, WI, USA - Reactor 1_4/24/2008_ DNA (SPAdes)... | ecosystem: Engineered > Bioreactor > EBPR >...
TTCGGGGTGTCTCTTCAGCAGATCGTCAAGGGTCACATACAGTGCGGTGGCGAGGGTGTCCAGATCGGTGTCCACGAGAGCCTCCAGAGCTCGAGTTGCTTCGCAACACCGAGTCTGGGCACCCTCATCCCCGAGTCACATACGCCACACCAGTCACCTTGGAATCAATCATCTAGGCGACCCGGCACTGGGGTGGGACAGAAACGCGACGCATCGTGGGTAGCTGGCTACATTGACACCATGCCCGGCCCGTTGGAGCGCGATACCTGCCGCGATCACGTGCTGCCCGGTTTGCGGCGTGTTGGTTGGCACGACTATCAGATTCGGGAGCAATACCGGCTCGCCGCCCAGCGGGTCGTCTCCCTGGGCGGCGTGCAGCGCGAAATCGGTTCGGGCGTCGCGGACTACATTCTCGAGGTCGCGCAGGTCCCCGTGGCCGTCATCGAAGCCAAGCGCGCGTTTCGCGCGGCCCGGGACGGGCTGGAACAGGCGGTTCGCTACGCGCAGCAGATCGACGCACCGTTGGCCTATGCGACGAACGGCGCCGAGATCATCGAGCGGGACATGGTCTCCGGACACGAGCGGATCGTCACGGAGTTCGCTCCACCAGCGGTTGCGTGGAACCGGTATACCGCCCGCCAAGCCCTCGACGCCAATGCGGCGGAGATGCTGCGCCACCCGTTCAATCGCCAGAAGCGACTCGCTACCGGGGAGGTTCAGCAGCCTCGCTGGTATCAAGCCTTAGCGGCTCGACGCGTCATCGCCGCGATCGCGCGGGGCGAGCGCCGCGTGTTGCTTCTCATGGCGACCGGGACGGGAAAAACGTTCACAGCCATGCAGATCGTGCACATCATGCGCGAGCACACTCGGGCGACCGCGCCGGAGCGCAACTTCCGCGTCCTCTATCTCGCGGATCGCGAGGCGCTAGTCGATGGGCCGATGCAGAACGACTTCACCCAGGCGTTCACCCCCGCACCTCTGCTCAGAGTCGGCGGAACGACCAACCGTAACCGGGAGATCTACTTCGCGACCTACCAGGCACTGGCGACCGGCGATGAGAGCGCCCTCTTCCGTGATTACCGCGAGGACTTCTTCGACCTCGTCATCGTGGATGAGTGCCACCGTGGGAGCGCGGCCGAGAACTCCTCGTGGCGCCGGATTCTCGAGCACTTCTCCCCCGCCGTGCAGGTGGGATTGACCGCAACACCAAAGCAGGACGAAACCGCCGACACCTACGGATACTTCGGCGATCCCGTCTTCAGCTACTCCCTTCGGCAAGGCATCGAGGAGGGCTACCTCGCGCCCTATCGAGTTCGGAGGGTGACGCTCAGCCCCGACACTGACGGATGGGAGCCCGAGCCCGGACAACTCGACCGCTACGGCAGGGACATCCCGGAGGGCGTGTATGGGACCCGCGACTTCGAGCGCGTCGTGCGTTTGCTCGCTCGCACCGACCTTGCCGCAGGCTACCTCAGCAGGATTCTGGCCCCCGACCCGACAGCGAAGATGATGGTCTTCTGCGTCGATGCCGAACACGCCGATGAGATGCGGCGGTCACTGGTCAACGCCAACCCGGAGCGGGTGGCGCGCGACCCGGAATGGGCAGTACGCATTGTCGGCGTCGAGGGCGAGAAGAAGCGCCTTCTCGACATGTTCAAGGATCCAGAGCGGGACTCTCCAGTCATCGCGACCACATCGCGGATGCTGTCGACCGGGATCGACGTCCCGGATCTGAAGTATGTCGTGCTCTTCCGTCCGGTCGGGTCCAGCGTCGAGTTCAAGCAGATCGTCGGACGCGGCACCCGGCTCTATCCAGACAAGGGCAAGACTTCGTTCGAGATCATCGACTTCGTCGGCGCCACAGCGCATTTCGCCGATCCCGACTTTGACGGCTACCCCGTGCGCATCATCCACGATCCACCGCTGCCCATCGACCCGGAATCGGACACCGAAAGCGGCACGGACACCGAAGGCGGGGCAGACGCGGGATCCGACGTGGACCTGGTTGCCGAACCCGAGCCCGACTTCACCCCTGGCAATCCACCCATCGACGGCTCGGATTCGGGGTCGCCGCCACACATCTCGGATGGACGCGACCTGGGACCCATCTACCCCAGAGCGTTCGTCGTCGATGAAGGCAATTTCTTCGTCGTCAACGAAGCCCTCCTGGTGCCGGACACGAGCAGTGGACGTCTGCTGTTGACGAGCTACGGCGAATTCGTGGCCGGTCAGGTGCGACTCCTCGCGCCCAGTCCACAGGCCCTTGCCGATCAGTGGGCTCATCGCCCGACCCGCACGGACGCCCTTGCGGCGCTCGCTGCCGCCCGGATCGACGTCGCCGCGCTGCTGCCCTCCACTGAGGAAGAGGTCGACATCTTCGACATGCTCGTACAGCTTGCGTGGAACGTGCCCTCACGTACGCGAGCCGAACGCGCCCGGCGAGTGCGGGAGCGGCACCACTCCGAGTTAGCCGCCAAGTCCGAGCTGGCCAGAGCCGTCTTGAGCGCGTTGCTGGACCGGTATGCCGTGTTCGGCGGGGACGAACTGACCTCCAGCGAGTTACTCCGGGTTCCCGAGCTCGCGGCGCTGGGATCCAGTCGCGACATCGCCCGAGCCTTTGGCGGGGCTCAGGGACTGCACCGGGCCGTGGAAGAGCTCCAGGAGTGGATCTACTCTACGGAAACTGGATGACTCCACGCCAACCAACAGTCAAAGTATATTTTTCATTCACTTTTATGTTTGTTAGGCTGCTGCCGTGCCCGGCAATCGTCAAGACCTGCGCCGCCAACTGCAGGAGCTCGCCTATGCACAAGGCGGGTACTTCTCCGCCGCCCAGGCTCGCCAGGTGGGCTACAGCTACCAAGCGCAGAAGTACCACGTGGATCACGGCAACTGGACCAGGGTTGATCGTGGACTGTTTCGCCTGCCGGGGTGGCCGGCTGAGGCTACTGATGCGCTGGCCCGATGGTCGGTATGGGCGCAGGGTCGAGCCGTGGTGTCTCATGAGTCGGCGCTGGATGTGCACGACCTTTCCGACGCCAACCCGGCCCGCATCCACCTGACGGTCGCCGACGACTTCGGGGCTCGCGACGATGCCGTGGTCCTGCACCGCGCGGTCGTCCCAGCCGACGACATTGAGGCTCGCGGGCCATTCCGCGTGACCACGCCGGAACGGACCCTCATGGACGTGGCCGGCGGCGACGCGACTCAGGAGATCATCGATGACGCGGTGGCCGCAGCACTGGCTCGGGACCTGACGACGCGACGCCGTCTCCTTCGTCGCACCTCGGATGCCACTGATCGAGCTGCCCTGCGCGTCGAGCGCGCCCTGGCAAAGGCCGGTGTCGGGTGAGCGCGGGGAATCGGACACTGCAGTCCCTCAACGATCGCATCCGCCTCGCGGCGGCGGAACGTGGTGCTGACGCCAACCGGCTTCGTCGCTCGGTGGCTCATCACGTCGTGTTGGGTCGGCTGGCTCCCGCCGGCCTGATCCTCAAAGGCGGTTTCTGCATGGAGTCACGACTTCCGCACATGGCTCGCGGCACAAAGGATCTCGACCTGGTCGGCAAGCTCGCCCTCACACATGACTCCGAGGAGCTGTTGGACGCGCTAGAGGACATCGCTTCGACAGGAGATACGACCGGTGACTTCACGATCCACTTTCTCACCGCACAGTCACTGCGTCTCGATGCGGCCGGCGGGGCCGCCTGGCGTGTCGTCACGGAAGTCCGCGTCGAGGGCAGGCCCTTTGAACGCTTTCCTCTGGACTTGATTGGCCAGGTCGAAGAGACTCACGAGGGCGTCGAGAAACTTCTTGTGGCCGCACCGTTGAGCGCTCCGGGTCTGCAGCCCCTCGAGGTGCTGGCGGTCGACCCCTACCAGCACGCGGCCGAGAAGCTGCACGCCTACAGCCGGTTGTATGCCGGGGAGACTCCTTCATCGCGGGTGAAGGACCTCGTCGATCTGGTTCTGCTGATCGATGCCGGGTTGCTGGCGAACCCGCGTCGATTAGGCGAGCGCTTGCGCGTCGTCTGGCGAGCACGCGATGACGCCAGTCCTCCGCACGCTCTCCCAGCGCCACCCGGCGCGTGGACGCCCGACTACGCCGCTTTGGCGGCGCAGCTCGGATTGTCTTGTGCTACAGCCGAAGCCGCGTTCGACCTCATCCACACGGCATACACCGCAGCCCAACCCGATCCAGGAGAGCTCTAGTGACACCACCCCGGGCGAAGAAGTCCACCACGCCGCCCACGACCCGGGCGCGGCTGCAGTCCGTCATCAAGGAGTCGCGCAACATCATGCGCAAGGACGCCGGACTGAATGGCGAACTGGATCGACTTCCGCAACTGTCGTGGCTTCTCTTCCTCCGAGCTCTCGACGAGGTCGAGGAGGAGCGCGAGATCAATGACCCGACCTATACCCCGGCGGTCCTCGGCAACTACCGCTGGTCGGTGTGGGCTCGCGACGACACGACGGGCGAGCCGCTCCTGACGTTCGTCAATGAGCAACTCTTGCCTTACTTGCGGGAGCTGCGTGGTTCCGGCCGGCCGGGCGACCCGCGGGACACCATCTCCGCCATCTTCGGCAACGTCAGCAACCGCATGCTGAGCGGTTTCCTGTTGAAGGACCTCGTGACGCAACTCGACAGTGTCGATTTCGCGAGCCAGGACGACGTCCACACGATGGCCCTGCTCTATGAGTCGATGCTCAAAGAGATGCGGGATGCGGCTGGTGACTCCGGAGAGTTCTACACCCCTCGGCCGCTGGTGCGGTTCATGACGCAGATGGTCGACCCGCGACCAGGCGAGGTCGTGATGGACCCCGCCATGGGCACTGGTGGGTTCCTCGTCGAGAGCTTCGAGCACATGATGGCCCTGGCCCGGACGGCGCAGCAACGGGAAAAGGTCCAACACGGCATCCGCGGCACCGAGAAGAAGTCCATGCCGCTCCTGCTCGCGCAGATGAACTTCCTGCTGCACGGCATCGACCATCCTGCCGTCGCTCACGCGAATGCGCTCGCCAATCCGATCGCCGACATGCGCCGCGACGGGGTCGACGTGGTGCTGACTAACCCGCCGTTCGGCGGGGAGGAGGAGAAGGGGATCCAGGAGCACTTTCCCGCGGGCATGCGGACTGCGGAGACCGTCTGGCTGTTCTTGCAGGCGGTCATGGCCCGGCTGGGCAAGCGGAAGGGCCGCTGCGGAATTGTCGTGCCCAACTCGGTGCTCTTCGACCAGGGCGTGGGCGCACGGATCAAGGGCGAGCTGATGGCCAAGTTCAACCTGCACACCGTGCTCCGGCTGCCCAACGGGGTGTTCGCGCCCTACACGCCGATCCCGAGCAACGTGCTCTTCTTCGAGCACGGTCCACAGGATGAGCAGGTGTGGTTCTACGAGCACCCGCTGCCCGAGGGCCGGAAGAACTACACGAAGACCAAGCCGCTCGCCTTCGGGGAGTTCGCCGCGTGCGCCGATTGGTGGGGCGGCCGAACGCGGGACGGGCGGGTCGAGACCGAGCAAGCCTGGGCGGTGAGTGCCGACTCGATCCGGGAGTCGGGCTACAACCTCGACCTGCGCAACCCGAACCGTCCCGACGACCTCTCGCACCGGCCGCCCGCTGAACTGATCACCGAGTTGATCGAGACGGAGACGGAGATGCTTGGGCTGCTGACGCAGTTGGAACGCGAGATCAAGGCGTTCGCCGTATGACCGTGCAATTGGTACCTATCCACCAACTGCTTCAGCTGGAACGTCGAGCCGTCGCCGTGGCAGTTGATCGCGCCTACACCGAGATCGGCGTGCGATCGTTTGGCAAGGGTTTGTTCATCAAAGAACCGATTTCCGGAGCAGAGCTCGGCGACAAGCGCCTCTTCCATGTTCGCGCCAACGATCTCATCGTGAGCAACGTCTTTGCCTGGGAGGGCGCCGTCGCCGTTGCAGACAAGAGACATGAGGGAACGATCGGATCTCACCGATTCATGACATGGGTGCCACAACGTGAAAGCGAGGTGAACGTTCGCTACCTCGCGCACTATTTCGCATCCGAGGACGGGCTGGAGCAGTTACGTCAGGCATCGCCGGGGTCGGCTGGACGCAACCGGACGCTGTCGATCAAGAACTTCGAGAGCATCCGGGTACCGCGTCCCCACCTGGACGAGCAGCGCCGAATCGCCGCCCACCTCGACGCCGTGGCCTCCTTTGTGGCGTCCGACACCAGCGAAGGCCGAAAGCCGAAATTCATCAGAACCATCCAAGCCGCCCTGACCAATGAGATGGTCGGTGCAGGGCCGCTAGTGCCGCTCGCTGACATCGCTGATGTTAACCCGACACCGTGCGCGGTAGGTCCCGACGACGTCGTAGGATTTGTGCCCATGGCGGCCGTTTCTGACCGATTAGGCCAGATCGGGCCGGTGGAGACTCGAACCAAGGCAGAACTCACCTCGGGGTATAAGCAATTCATGTCCGGCGATGTGATCTTTGCCCGCATTACTCCGTGCATGCAGAATGGAAAGTCGGCCGTCTATCGGTCGGAACAGATCCCCATCGCCTACGGCTCCACTGAATTCCATGTCATCCGCGCTCACGATCCGCAAGTGACAAAGTGGCTTCACCGTGTGCTGCGGAGTCAGTGGTTCCTCGATCAGGCAGTGCGCGCGTTCACGGGAACGGCAGGGCAGCAACGGGTGCCCGCAAGCTTTCTGCGCAATGCGATGGTGCCTATTCCGCGCCACATCGCTGGCGCCAACATGAAAGTGGCAATTCTGGAACGGCTGCAAGTCGAAGGGCTGTTGGTGCTCGAGCGTGCAGAGTCCCTGCGCACGTCCTTGCTGCCCGCGGCGCGGAACGAGGTCTTCAGCGCGATGCGGTGATGCTGCGCCACTGATCCCCGGCGACGATCACGTGATCGAGGAACCGGAGCCCCACCTCGCACGCACCCGAGCGCAGGCGCTCGGTCACGGCGAGATCCTCTGCGCTCGGGTCGAGCGACCCGCCAGGATGGTTGTGCGCCAACGCGATTGCCACCGCATCGTGTCGCAGCGCCAGCGACAACACCTCACGGACGGGAACCACGCTGTTGGTGGCACCGCCCGTTGCGACGGTGACGACCCGCGATGCGCGATGGGAGCCGTCCAACACGATCAGGAGCACCTGCTCAGTACGCGCCCGCCCGATTCGCGGAATCGCCACGGCAGCAACGTCTTCCGACGTCCGCACACCGCGGCGGTCAGCCATGGCACCGCGGTCAGCGAGCGCAAAGGCAGCCACCAACCGGCACGCCTTCGCCGTCCCAACCCCCGGGGTCCTCGCAAGCTCGTCGACATCGGCCCGCGCCAAACCGCCGACCCCTCCCCATTCGTCGAGCAACTTCCCGGCCAAGTGGAGGACTCCCTCCCCTTGCCGGCCGGTGCCGAGGTGAATAGCGACAAGCTCGGCGTCAGTCAGCGCTGCTTGGCCCAGCCTGACCAGCCGCTCTCGGGGTCGGTCGTGGCCGGTCATACCAAGACGCTAGCTTTGCGCCCCCGGCCGCGACACCGCCTAGGAGGCAGCCTGTGGATAACCGTCCCTTCGTCAGGCGAGGGGGTGTCAGTGCTCCTTTGTAGCGTCTCCGATAGGCAACGACTTCACCCCTGCGGAAAGGATCGACATGTCACCACTTACGCTCACCGCCGAGCGAGCTCTTCACTATCTCGCCGAAAACACCGGCGACACATTGCCCGAAGGCGAGTTCACGACCGATGAGGCCGAGACCGCCTACGACGAACTCGTCGCCGCGGGCTATATCAACGACGCTGACGTCACCGCCCTCGGAGGTACGGAACTCGCCTTTCATCTGACGAGCACAGGCCGCCGCAACGCGGCGCTCCTCCGTCGAGGCTATGAGAGGCGCCTCATTCAACGCCACATGCTGGAAACTGTCTCTGACGGATCGGGCTCGACCGGCGACCTTGACACCGCTGGCTTTCTGGGGCGGACGGCCGGGGCGGATGAACTTGCAGAAGTCGCTAAAGCTCTCGCTCAATTGGGCCACCTCGAGGGCGTTCAGGAGGCCAGTGGCAACCTTTACATGCCACGCCTCACCGTACTGGGGCGGCGCTGTCTGGAGACAGATTCTGCGCCGGAATCCTTTGGGGCCGTTGGTGATTCCAGAAGCCACCACGACAACCGAAGCTACAACGTCCATGCCGCCAACATCGGCACCGTGCAGCAGGGCGATCACAACAGAGTGGGGTTGGTTGACCAGCGCATCGGAAGTAACCTCGCCTCGGCCATCGACTTGGCGCGGGAACTCCGTTCGCACGCCGCCCAGGTCCAGGACCCAGACCTGGCCGAACTCGCCATCGAACAGAGCGAGGCGCTTGAGGCGGCCGCGAAGGATGGCAAAGTCAGCAAGGTTCGAGCCCTACTTGTCGCCGCGGCATCCAGTGCCGTCATGACCTTTGGGAAAGAGGTCGGCGGCCACGTCGCGGACCTCGCCGGCGAGATCCTCGAACAGCTGCCTGGCGTATGAAGAGGAGTCTCGCTCAGCGTTTGATGAGGGGGGAGTTGACGCCGGCGGCCTTGTCGCCCTCGTTGAAGAACTCCTCGCGATAGATGTCGCGGGGAAAGAGGCGCTTGGACATCAGGGTCTTCAGGGCGGCCTCGACCATCAGGGGCGGGCCGCACAGATAGCCCTTGCAGTCGGACAGCGAGGCGTGGTCCGCGGCGATGACGTCGGTGACCATGCCGAAGCCGTATGCCGCGGGGTCGTCGCCGGCGGCAGCCACCTCCTCCGCCGTCTCTTCGGATAGGCACGGCCGATAGGTAAACTGGTCGTATTCCTCTGCGAGAGAGCGGAAGTAGTCCACGTCATACAGCCACTCGCGGGAGCGGCCGCCCTGATAGAGGGTCATCTCACCCTCATACATCTCGTTCTCCAGACCGTGCCGCAGCATGGCCTTGATCGGGGCGAGGCCGGTGCCGCCGGCCACCATGATCGTGTGGTTGTCCTGGCCGGTATGCAGCACGAACCGGCCATAGGGTCCGCTCACCGGGAACTGGTCCCCGACCCCGAGGTCCTTGAAGACCCAGCCGTCGGTGCCGCGCCCGCCGGGGACGAGCCGGACGTGGAACTCCAGCGTGCGCGGCTGGGTGGGCGGGGAGGCGATGGACCAGGTCCGGTCCACCGCATCGCCCGAATCGCCTGCCGGCACAGTGAATTTCAGATATTGCCCGGCGTTGAACGACATGTCCCGGTCGAGTTCCAGGACGAGCCGCACGGTGTCCTTGGCGATCTCGTCCTTGGACACCAGCGTGGCGACATAGTCCTCGACGGGGAACATCTCGATGTCCTCGTCGATGTCGATGTCCGCCTCAAGGGTGACGTCGCTGCGCGGCCGGGCGCAGCAGGTCAGCATCTTCTCCTCGCGCTCGAAGTCCATGAGCGCGAACGAACTTGCCTCCCCGTGGTCGACGTCGCCGTCGACCCGGTCGACCTTGCAGGTGGCGCAGGTGCCGTGCGTGCAGGAGTGTGGGAGCCACACCCCCGCGCGCAGGCAGGCATCGAGGATCGGCTGGTCGTCACGGCATACGACCTGCCGGCCGAGCGGCTCAACGGTGATGACGAACGACTCAGCCATGATTCCTACTTGTTCTTGAAGCCGAGGACGGCCTTGTGGGTCAGGCCGAGGTCGGCCAGGGACTTGCCGGCGGCCACCTCGACGGGCTCTTCGGTGCGATTGACGGCGAGGAACCAGTCGAACTGCTCCCAGCCCTTGCTGGCGTCGAAGTCCGGGTCCTCCTCGTGATAGGGCACGAAGACCTCGGCCCAGAAGGTCTCCCACGGCATGGCCTCGGGCACGCGACAGCAGGCCGCGGCCACGAACCACGGGTTGCCCTTCCACCAGACCATGAGCAACATGTCGTCGCCGTAGATCTCCTTGGCGGAGCGGGAGGGGTGGTTGTAGTCACCGAGCGCGTGGATCGCCGGAGCGCTGATGGTGTCGTGGAGCGTCATGTCAGTGTCCCTTTCCGGCGTATGCCGCGTCGCCCTCGTCGATGCCTTCGGACGAGTCGGCCTCGCCGTGCCACTTCAGCCAGTTCTGGTGGTCGATGGACCCCAGGTATTCCCCGCCGTCGCCCGGCTTGAGGTTGTACCACTCCAGGACGTCGGGCAGCGTCGGCCCACCGCAGTTGCCCTGGTAGATCTGATGCACCGGCAGCCAGGCCTGGCGGTACTTCACCGGCTCGTGATCGAAGATGTACTGACAGCCGTCGGAGCAGAAGTTGTAGCGCTCGCCCTCGAAGATCGACTCGCGCTGCGCCTGGACGAAGGGGTCGTCGGCCTCGGTGAAGCCCATCGGGATCTGGCAGACCTGACACAGCTGCGGCAAGCCGCGGATGAAGTGGCGTCCGCCGTTCTCGATGTTCTTCTTTTCCTTCTCCCACAACGTCTTGTAGGTCGGGAAAGTGTTGGGGTACTGCTCCTCGAGCCACTTCATGTGCTCGTCGGTGGGCACCGAGGTGGTGAAGGCGGCGGCGTGGCCGAACTGGTAGAGGATCCAGTAGGCCTGGTGGGAGACGTACTCCTTCTCCTGGATGGCCTTGTCGACGTGCAATGGCGGCCGGATGCCGTAGTAGGCCAGGTCCTGGAAGAGGCCGTTCATCATCTGCTCCTCGAAGTAGAGCTCGAACGCCTCCTTCCAGCTCATGACCTTGCGCGGCAGCATGTAGTCGAGCATCTGGGCGACGAGGGCCAGGAGCCGGTAGCCGCGCCAGAACCACTTGTCGAGCCAGTACTGCACGATCGGGACGTTGCGCTCGTCCTGCTCGAGGAGGAACTTGATCGCCTCGAGGCCGAGCGTCATGTGTCGCGACTCGTCGGACTGCGCGGAGAAGCCGAAGGTCATCGTCGGCAGGTCGCCGTTGAACGAGGCGCCCGACATGAAGGGCACGAAGAGGAGGTTGGTCAGCAGGTACTCGAAGGAGAACCCGATCGAGATGAGCCACTCGAAGGGGCCGGCGGAGAGGGCGTCCTCGAAGAAGGACTTGGGCACCGAGAGGTACCACACGCGCTCGTGCTGGTGGAGGAAGGAGTGGAAGCCGCCGTAGTACTTGTTGTAGTTGGCGAGCGTGTGGATCTCGGTCTGCGCGTGGCGGATCTCGTCCAGGCACTGGCACAGGGCGGCGAACCGCGGGCCGCCGCCGTTGAGGTGGCGGGCGAGCATCGCGAAGTTGCGGTGCGCGTTGTACTCGTTCGGCGCGATGCCCTGGATGAAGAGCTTCATCGCGTTCAGGTATGACGCGTCGGTGAGGCTCAGGTGACCCTGGCTCTGCGCGAAGCCGTCGAGCACGGCATACAGCCGCTTGTCCTTCTCCGCTTGGTACTTGGTGTAGGCATCGACGGTGAGGCGGAAGGGGTCCTCCCACTTGCTCCAGTCGTGGATGATGATGCCTTCGAACTTGGTCTGCGGGAACAGCTCGTCGGGGCTGACGTAGGACGGCTCCCAGTCCAGGTCACGCGTCAGCGCCGAGTAGCGGTCCTTCATGCTCAGCTTCCGCGGAGCCTTCGGTGCGATAGTCATGAAATTGCCTCTTTCTCAAGTCTTTTCAGGAGGTCGACACGGGTCGTTGGACTTTGTCGGGGTCCCCGCGACGTACCGCAGCGAGGCACGAGCGAGGACACTTCGTGGGGTGACTCAGTGGTCCCAGGCGATGAGGATCTGGTCGTCGTCCCATTCCTTGATGTGGCCGAAGTAGGAGATGATCGCGAGCTGGAACTCGTGGGTCTCCCATTCGCGGCCGATGCGCTCCTCGACCGACTCGCGGTTGATGACGAGTTTGCCGGGAGACTGCACGCGGACCATGCCGGGCATGTGCCGGACGGTGGCCTCGGGGTTGTCGGCTTCGATCGCTTCGATGACCGCCCGGTTCTGCTCGTTCTCCTGGATGTCGACGCCCACGGGGCGCTCGGCGGCGGGGATGGTGGTCATTGCTCAGTTCTCCTTGACGGCGCCGAGGGTGACGTATGCCGCGCGCGCCTGGTCGGCGGCTGCGGAGAGGGCGTCCGTGGTGCCCGCGTCGATGAGTGAGTCGGCTGCGGCGGCGACCGGCGCCATGGCTTCGCGGACGGTGGCGATGGTCGTGTCGACGACGGCGGCGATGGTGGCGGCGTTGGCTGCGCCGTGTTCGGGGTCGGCCACCCACGCCTTGTAGAGCGCGTCGAGCCACTTGCGCTGGTCGGCGAACCAGCTGGAAAGGTGCTGCGCGACAAGGGAGTAGGAGCCGGCTCCGGAGGTGATGGCCGCGTCGTCGAGGTGGACGAACAGCAACTGGTAGATGATCCGGTCGGTGACGTCCAGGGCGACGAGGGACTTGCCCCAATCCTGCTCGACCATCATCTGCTCGACGTGTTTGCGCATCGGCTGCCACGCGTCGTCCTCGAGCCACGCCGTCTTGGCCAGGGCCAGCGGCTCGGCCGTGCCGCCGCCGTAGGAGATGCCCGTGCGGGAAAGGATCTGGGCGTTGCCGATCCGGTCGAAGGATGCATAGGACGCGCACTGGGTGATGGAGGTGCCCCAGCCGTAACGGCCGGCATACGCCGAGATCATCTGGGCCGCAGCCTCATAGTGCCGTAGCGGCAACACGACGTTTTGCAGGACTCCGCCCCAGGCCTCGGGCAGGCGCTCGAACAGGCCGCGCTTCTCGAGGTAGCCGAGGGTGGATCCGAAGGCCTCGTGTAGGTCGGCGCGGGCGGTGACATAGGGCGCGTAGTAGTACTGCCGCGGGTCCATGAAGGAGTAGGGATCGGCCAGCTTCAGTTCGCTGAAGTCCGGGGAGTAGATGTCCTTGTCCGGAGCCCAAAGCGGCTTGTAGTGGTAGTTGACGGTGCTCTGCAGGTCGATCGTGCCCTCTTCGTAACGAGTGGAGGGTCGGTCGCCGTAACGGTCGCTGATGTGGGTGAAGGTCTTGCGCTGCGGCTCGATGACCTGGGTGCGCAGTTCGATCTGCACGTGAACTCCTTTGTCCTGAAATAACTTTTGCTTGCTATCAGCCGTTTACGGTGTGATGGGGTGTGCCCGATTCGATGATCAGGCGCATGAGGAGATCGGGCACGTCGTCGGCGCTGTTCAGCTCCTGCGGCAGTTCGCTCTCGAAGCCGTCACCGACCAGCCGGCCGTATGCCGTGCCGTCGGCGAAGGTCGTCGAGACCCGTGCCGCGCGGCCCCGGAAGCCGACCTCGAAGGCGAGTTCGTCGGGCAGCGTCTCGTCGGTGAGGGTGAGGTGGTCGCTCGCGTGACCGAGGACGGCGTTGGCCTCGCACACGAGCTGCTCGGCAAGCGATCGAATCGCGACCTGCTTGTCGGCGCCGTGACTGGCGGCGATCTTCTGGCTGATCCGCGTGGCCGGCATGGGCGCGACGATGTGGTCGATCTCGTCCTCGTCAGCACCGACATACTCGGCAACGCGCAGCATGAACGGGGTCATGAACGGCCTTCTTTCGCCACGGATTCGTATGCCGCGATCACGGCGTCGGCGCCGGCCTGGGCGACCTGCTCGTCCTGCGCCGCCGAGCCACCCGACGCCCCCACGGCCCCCGCGAGGGCACCGTCGATCCGGATCGGGACACCACCGCCGAAGGCGGCGACTCGGTCCCGGCCCCCGATCCCGTCGCGCACGGCCGGCTCCGCCTCGATCGCCTCGTAAAGGGCTCGCGACGGCAAGCCGGCGAAGCTGGCGACCGTCCACGCCTTGTCCCTGGCGATGGCTCCCGACTCGGCGAAGGCGCCGTCCATCCGGGCGAAGGCCAGGAGCACCCCGCCCGTGTCGGCGACAGCGACATTGAAGGCGCCGCCGATGCGCTCGGCCTCGGCGACTGCAGCATCCAATGCGAGCCGGGCCGCGGCATACGTCAATTGCGGGCGGTTGACGATGAGGGGAGTGTCGTTCATGTCATTCCTGGATCAGGGCAGGCGGCATCGCCCCGTGGCACAACACATTTGAGAGGTGTTGCGGGGAGGACGGCAAGGGGCCGTGGCCGCCCTCCCCGGCGCCTAAATCCGCCCGGCGTGAGCCGGGACGGTCGATCAGGTGTAGACGGTGGTGAAGCGCTCGTTCAGCTCACGAGCGTGGTAGAAGATGCCCTTGGCGATGGCATCGGGGGTCCACTTGTTGATGGGCCGGTCGCGGTAGGCGGGGTAGCCACCGGCGAAGACCTCGTTGCGGTTGCCCGCCGGGTCGAAGAAGTAGATCGTCTGGCCGCGGGTGATGCCGTGACGTGTCGGGCCGATGTCGATCGGCACGTCGTCCATGGAGAACAGGTCCGCGGCGCGGCCGACCTGGTCCCAGTTGTCGAGCTTGAAGGCGAAGTGGTGCAGCTTGGACTGCTCGCCCTCGAGAACGGCGATCTGGTGGATCTGGTTGTTGCAGGTCATCCACGAGGCGATGAAGTGGGCGTCGTCGTCGTTGAGGTCGGTCTGGACGCGCTCGGTCGGAAAGAAGTCGAAGACAGCCTTGAGCATGTCTTCCATCTTGCGGACGTCCTCGGCGAGGATCAGCGCGTGGTCCAGGGCGGGCACGCCGACACCGACGAGGTGGCGCGGGAACGCGTCCGGGTTGTGGGTGCCGACCTCGGTGCCGATGACCTTCTGCGAGTGGTAGACCTCGAAGACGTGCTCGGACGGCGAGGTGAAGCGGATGCCGTCGGAGACCTCGAGGTTCTCGCCGGCGCTCATGCGCTCGACGGTCAGGCCGAAGTCCTGGGCCTTCTTCTCGATCAGGTCGATGTCGGATTCGTATTCGACCTTGAAGCCGAACTTCGCGACCCCGACGCCGCCCTCCTCGAGGACGACCGAGTGGTGGTCCCACTCGTCCCAGCCCTTGTAGAAAACCTTGCCCGGCTCCGAGTGGGTCTCGTAGAGCCCGAGGGTGTTGGCGTAGTGCTCCTTGGCCTCGGCCAGGTCGGTGACCCGGGCGTGCACGTAGCCCATGCGCATGACAGCCATGCCGTTACTCCTTTGTGGTGGTGCTGGTCAGCCGCTCGGCGTCCGCGGCCTGCTTGGCCTCGGCACGCAGTCGCGCCTTCTCATTGATCTGGCGCAGAAAGGGATTGACGAGGCGCACGTTCTCGCCGCGCATCTCGATCGTGATGTCACCGTCGGGCACGGCCCGGCAGGACAAGCAGGTGCCGTCCGCGCGCTCCGTCTCGTTGATGACGGTGTCGGCGATCGGCCGGTTGTAGTGGAACTCCCCCGCGCGGCAATCGACCTTGCAGATCGCGCACCCGCCGCGCCGGCACCCGATGGTGTAGGCGTATCCCGCCTTGTAGAGGCCGCTGAGAACGGTCTCGTCCGGCTCGAGATAGATCACCTCACCCGAGGGCTCGATCGTGACGGTAGGCAACCTGTGCTCCCTTGCACTGCGCTTGGTGGTCAGCCGTGGTGCGGCTGCTCTGAGACCGAGCCTGTCGCGCCAGGGCCCCGCGGCTAAGGGTCGTTCCTCAGACGGGAACAGCCCCCGGGGGTATGCGGCCCCGGCCACCATCGCCCCGATTCCACTGCATACCGCTGTCTAAAGGAATGACTAGAAATCCATATCGAGCAACATCGGAGCGCTAGTGGTCGTGCCAGGAAAGGGGAGACACGGTCGTGCCGACAAAAGGGCGACCCGGCCATCTCATACGTGGCCGGGTCGTGCCAGTTCTACCGTTGCCAGGGGGGTCATCGTGGGACCGACACGTTTTCGCGAGGTAAACACCTGCAGGCGAAGCGGTGTCGATGGCAGGATCTGGGCATGAGCACGGAGAAGCGATCGCTGCCCGACGAGGAGACGAAGCGGAAGTTCCGGGAGGCCCTGGAGAAGAAGCAGGCCGGGAACAAGGTGGACGTCTCCGACCACAGCGAGCACGGCAAGGTGGATCACGCGAGCGGCGCCGAGGGCGGCCAGCGGATGTTCCGCCGCAAGGCGGGCGGATAGCCAGGCGCTCGGGTGCAGGCCTGGCCGCACGCGGTGTGGGGCGGCCGCAAGTGGGAGGATGACCCCTCATGGCCCCCCGAGTGATCCACACCGCCCAGGCTCTCGTCGACGAAGTCGTCGAGGTGCCGGGGTTGCCCGAGCGGGGCGGCAACGTCATGGCCGGGGCGCATTACCTGTATGCCGGTGGGGCGGTGAACATTCTCATCGCCGCCGCGCGCTCGGGTGCCGCGTGTGTGCACGCGGGCGCGTTGGGCACCGGACCGAACGCCGACCTGGTGCGGTCGGCGCTGGCCGCCGAGGGCATCGCGTGGTCAGCGCCGCCGGTCGCAGACCTCGACACCGGCGTCTGTTTCGTGATGATCGAACCCTCGGCCGAGCGCACCTTCGTCACCACCCAGAGCGCGGAGCGGCGGATCAACGTCGAGAGCCTGCAGACCTCCGACCCACAGCCGGGGGACATCGTGTGTGTCAGCGGGTTCTCCTTGGTGGGTATGACGCATGACCCGCTGGTCGCGTGGCTGCACGGTCTCCACGACGACGTGGTCGTCGTCCTGGACCCCGGCGCCGCCTTCGCCGAACTGGACTTCGCCCTGCGCACCGAGGTCCTCGCCATGACGGACGTCTGGACCTCGAACGCTGCCGAGGCCTTGGACGTAACGGGGCTGCCTGGCATGGCCGAATCCGTCGTCGCCGTGGCCGCCTTGCTGCGGCCCGAGGGTGTGGCGATCGTGCGTGACGGCCCGAAGGGCTGCGCGGTGCACGTCGGCGGGATGACTACGGAGCTACCCGGCTATCCACAGACGCCCGTGGACACGAATGGCGCCGGCGACACCCATACAGGGACCCTGACCGCCTGCCGCGCCGCCGGGATGGAGTGGCTCGAGGCCGCCCGTCGCGCCAACGTCGCCGGGGCGATCAAGGTGACGCGCCGCGGCCCGGCCACCGCCCCCACCGCGGACGAGATCGACGCCTTCCTGCGCGAGCACGACCCCACCCCCCCGTCGAGTGAACACGTAACGCGCGTCGAGTGAACACCGCAACCCCAGCGCAACGCCACCACCTGTGGACAACGTGGTCACTCGACGTGTTACCCGTGGGACCAGCGGCTCTGCCTCGTCCCCGACGCCGACCTCTACCGGGCCATCCGTATGGGGCGGGCGGAGGGGCTGAAGGTGCTCCCCGGCGGCGGCGCCACCCTCAGCATCGACGGCGCCGACGTCGACTTGCGGGACACGGTGTCCTACAAGGGAATCATGTTGAGCGGCATACCCAACTTCGCCTTGGCTCTCGGATACACCAATGCGTCCTGGACGCTCAAGGTCGACCTCGTGTCGCGCTACATCTGCCGACTGCTCGCCTATATGGAGCGGCACGGATTCGACGAGGTGCGCCCGCTCGCCCCACCGGCCACAGAGGCGCGGCGGCCGATCATCGATTTCGCCGCCGGGTATGTCCAGCGGGCCGACCCGATCATGCCGCTGCAGGGCACGCGAGGGCCGTGGCGGCTGCCGCAGAACTATCTCTCGGACCGTGCGCGGTTGCGTCGCCGCGGTCGGCTCGATGACGGTGTGGTATTCACCCGCCGCGCCGATCGGGTCGCCGTCAAGGCGGACGTCGATGACAAGCGCGACCTACCATGGGCGCCGTGACGAGCGATGAGAAGGCCAAGACTCCCGAGACCGACGAGTTCGGCGGGCTGATCGGGGTGGGTTCGGCCCGCACCATCCGTGCGCCGTGGCATCCGTCGTCGATCACACGGATCCGGGCGGCCGTGATCGCGGACCTCCAGGCGCGCGACGTGGAGGGCGAAACGCTCGACGAGGTCGCCGTCGTCACGTCCGAACTCGTGACCAATGCGCTGCGCCACGCAACCCCCTTGCACGACAACACCGTCCGCGTCCACTGGACCGAGCGCAACGGCATCGTCGAAGTCGAAGTCACCGACGGCGGCGGCGAGACCGAGCCCCGGCCCCGGCCCGAGGCCGTCTTCGCCGTCTCCGGGCGCGGCCTGCGCATCGTGCGCTCCTACGCCCACGAGTGGGGCGTCAGCGAGAAGAAGGGGGCCGTCACCGTGTGGGCGGCTTTGGGTGGACCCTCGCGTCGTCGGGCATGATCGCCGTCATGGGTAAAGCCTCACGCAAGAAGAAGGACACCGCCGCTCCCCGGGCGCCCCGCCCCGCGGCATACAACGCCCGTCCGTTCCGCGACCTGTCCGGCGAGAGCCAGTGGGTGGCGATGGCCGAACTCCTTCCGGCGGCCACGGTCACCGTGCCGCTGAAGGCCGGCGCCGTCGAGGGGGGTGCGCGTGAGGTCACGATCGTCACCGTGCTGCCGATGGCCTGGCCGGCCCTGCACCGCGCCGATGGCACCCTGCTCGTGGCCACCCAGGGCGGCGGGCAGAGCGGCGACAAATCCCGCGACCTCGCGAGCGCGATACTCGCCGCCGCCGCTGCTGAGCCGGGCACGCCATTGCCCCAGGTGCCCATGGCCACCGACGCGACTCCGGCGTTGCAGGATCTGCTCGACCTGACGTCAGCCCCTGAGGTGATGGTCCACGAGGGCTTCGACTTCTGGGTGGAGGGTCAGGAACTCGACGCCGCCGGACAGGAGTCGCTCGCCCGTGCCAACGACTCCGTGCTGCCGACCGCGAAGGTCGACGGCGCCGGCGCGGCGTATTGGTGTCTCATCGGCGACCGGCCGCACGTGCGGGCCGTGCTCGCCGAGGACGAGGACGAGGCGACCAATGCCCTGGCCCGGCTCCGGGCCGCCGGCACGGCGGCACTGGGCGACGGCACCCGGCTGCTCGGCGCCTTCCGGGCCGCCGGACTGCTGATTCCCGTGTGGGAGTTGGCGGATGGCACGGACGCCGACGGCGTCGCGGCCCCGCTGGCCGAGTGGAAGGCGCGGTATGCCGCCGCCCTCACCGACGCTCCCCTGACCCCCGAGGAACGCCGCGCCAAGGCCGGCATCCTGAACCGCCAGGTCACCCTGCGCTGACGGCAATGCCTCCGACCACCCCGGCGCCGGCACCCGGGCCGACGACCGCGCCGACCCGCGTAGCCGCGATCATCCCGGCGAAGTCGGAGGCCGACCGGATCGTCGCAACGGTCACGGCGACGGCGGGACTTCCGCATGTGGACCTCGTCGTCGTCGTCGACGACGGAAGCACCGACGCGACCGCTCGCCTCGCCGCGGAAGCGGGGGCGGTGGTCGTGCGGCATACGGCCAATCAGGGGAAGGCGGCTGCGATGATGACCGGCGCCAAGACCGTTGCCGCTCGAGATGACCCAGCTGCGCCCAGGGCGCTGCTGTTCGTCGACGCCGACCTGCGGGAGAGCGCGGCCAATCTGGCCCCGCTGATGACGCCTGTCCTCTCCGGCGCAGTGGACATGACGATCGCGAACATCCCCCGCGCCAACTCCTCCAAAGGCGGCGGGCGGGTGGTGCGGCTGGCGCAGCGGACCATCCTCGGGCGCACCGGCCGGGAGATTGCCCAGCCGCTCAACGGGATGCGGTGCCTGACGCGCGATGCCTTCCAGGCCGCTCTGCCGCTCGCGCCCGGCTGGGGGGTCGAGGTGGGTCTTACCCTCGATGTCCTCCAGGCGGGACTGCGGGTGGTCGAGGTGCCCGTCGACTTCACACACCGGGCGACCGGCAAGGACTGGCGCGGCGTGCTGCACCGGGGTCGCCAGTTGCGTGATGTCGCCCGGGTCGTGGCCCGGCGCGGCCGTTGAGGCGATGAGCGGCCCGGCCGGCCGCCGTGCGTTGGGCGCTATCGCTGCCAGAGCGCCGATAACGCCCCACGCACGCCGGGCGGGCCGTCTCGCGACGGTTGCCGCCCTCGCGCTCCTGCTCTCGGTCGGGTGGCTCGGCGAGTCTGCGGCCAAGCCCCCGCTGGGAGAACGGGGCTGGGCTCCTGGATCCTTGCCGTGGACTCTCGGCCCGGCGGCCGTCACGGGAATGCTCGCCGCGGCATACGTGCTCGGGGCCGCCGGCCTCTGGCTGGGCCTCCGGGACCGGGGGGGCTGGCCGGGGTGGTCCATCGCAGCGGTGGCGGCCGGCGCCCTCCTGGCGATGCCGTTCGGCTCGGCGGATCACACGAACTACGCGGCATACGGCCGGATCGCGCTGCAGGGCGGTGATCCCTACGTCGAATCTCCCATCGCGTGGGCCGGCGGCGACGACCCCGTGACGAGCGGGGTGCAGCCGCCGTGGCAGGAGACGCCGAGCATCTACGGTCCACTCTCGACCGTTCTTCAGGTGTTCGCCGCTTGGGCCGGAGGCGACAGCCTGCGTCAGGTCGTCTGGATGTGGCAACTGCTGATCGTCGGCGCCTGGCTGGCGACCCGCTGGCTGTTGCGGCGGCTCTTCCCCGACGCGTCTGGTCGCGTCGACGTGCTGTGGACGATGAATCCCTTCGTCATCGGCGCGGGGGTGCTGGGCGCCCACGTCGACACGCTCGCGACGCCGCTGATGGTGGGGGCGCTCCTCCTGGCGCGGCGGCCCGGCCGGCCATGGGCGCTGGCCGCCGGCACGCTGGGCGGGCTGGCGCTTTCGGTGAAGGTGACCGCGGGCGTGATCCTCGTGGCGATCGCCCTGGGGTGGCTGATCGAGCGTCGCCGGGCGGCCACCCGCGTCCTGACCCTCGCGGCAGGCGCGGCGCTCGCCGCGGTGCCTCTGCACCTGTGGGCGGGCGCGCGGGCATACGACCAGCTCGGGCGTTCGCGGCGCTCGATCTCCCTCGCCACCCCGTGGCGCAAGATCTACGAATGGTTCGGGGGGCAGTTGCCGGATGCGACGTGGCGCTCCCTGCTGTTCGTCCTCGCGGGCCTGACCTGTCTCGCGCTGGCCTGGCTGGCTTGGCGCGTGCTTCGCACGCAGGCGTGCGAGGTGGACACGCCCGTGATGCTCGCGCTGGCGCTGTCGATCGGGTATGCGGCGGGCGCGCCCTATGTGCTGCCGTGGTACGACCAACTCGTGTGGGCACTGCTGCCCGCGGTCGCGGCGGCCGGTCTGCTTCAGCGGGTATGGATCGTGCGCAGCCTGATCCTGGCGCTCGCCTATGTGCCCGGCCGGGTGGTCGGGATGACGCCGGGCGTCGAAGAGGTGACGCTGATGTGGCGCCGCAACATGGCTCCGCTCGCGGCTGTGCTCGTATGGATCGCGCTGGTGGTGGCGTCCCGGTCGGCCTGCCGGCCCGCGTCCGTCACTCCCAGGAGGCCTGCGCGAAGCCCGCGGCAGCCACCGGCTCCACGTCGGTGAACCACACCTCGGGCTTCGGCGCGTCGTATGCCGCGTGGACCGGCAATGGCTCAGTCCACGTGCCGGAAACCCGCCGCCTCGGCCGCCTCACCGTCGGTGAACCAGACGTGCGGCTCCGCTGAGCCGTATGCTGGATGCCCCTCTGTCACATAGGTTTTGGTGTCCTCCCACGCCATGACGGGGTGCCCGAGCGGCATAGCGTCATCGTGGATCGGCGCGGCCGAGCCGACGCTATAGCCGCCGTCGACCACCTCCTCGAACTGCGACACCCGCCGGTCGGCGGCACCGGCGGTGGACTGCTGCTCGGCGTTCTCGCCCTTGGTGACCAAAGTGCCCTCGGCGTCCCATACCTGGGGGCCGCCGGCATCGTCGGCGGTCCAGTCGCCGGCCTGCCGGAACTCCCCGCCGGCGGCGATATCGTGATTGGCCGGGTCGTGCTCCGCGGCGAACTCCTCAGGGGAGAGCCGGTTGCCGCCCTCGCCGGGTCGGTCGTGCCCGGCCTCGCCGGGGTCGCCGCCGCCATCCCGATCTTCGCGCCGTTCGTCGCGCTGCTCGTCGGAGGGGGCCGGGGTCTGTGCCGCGCCGGGGGGCGGGGTTCCCGGCGCGCCCTCGGCGTCGTCGAACACCTCAGTGTTGCTGGACCCGAGTGCCGGGGTGGCGGAGTTCGCGGTCTCGTCGTCCGCCTGCCGATCGAGGTCATCGAGCGCGCGCTCGGTGCGCTCGTGCGCGTCGTTTGCGAGGGTGGCATCTCCGGCTCGGGGATCGCTGTCCGGCGTCCCGGCTGGGCCGTCGAGACTCTCGCGCGCGACGTTGTCGCCGCCCGCCGGGGGTTCCGCGGAGTATGCGGTGGCGCCTGATAGCTCGCCGGTGCCCAACGGCTCGTTGCCGCTCGTGTCATCGATGGAGGTCATGACCGTCACCCACCCTTGTCAGTGATCGTCGGATATCTCGATGTCGTACTTCTTGGCGGCCCGCTTGATGCGGCCCTTGATGGTCTCGACCTCGTCGGCGTCGTGCTTGTCCGCGTTGGCCTGCTTGTTGATGTAGGACCACGCCGCACGGACATGCTCCTCGGAGTCGATGGGGTACTTCTTGTTCGTTGGGTCCGCGAACGTGACATCGCCGTGTTCGCGTTCCCCATCGCGGGGGTGGACGTCGTCCCGACGGGAGATGTGGTTGCTCACACACCGACGGTAGGGCCGTGAGCACCGTCACAGGCCTCTTGTGACCCGGCGAATTGACCGCCTCGAGCACGTGGGTCGCCACAGCTCGGCCCTGCCGGCAGCCCCCTCGGCTTAGGTTGTGTCCATGCCGATGCAACCTCTCGAGCTGCCCGGGCCGCATGGCGACTGGGCTCAGTTCGTCGACGACCTGGTCGAGTGCGGTCTCGCCGATGCGCGCCGGATCGCCACCGGCCTGAAGGACGGGGCACCGCGATCCGCCCATGAGGTGCTGGATCGCTGGAACGACTCGTCCATCGCCGTGTCGACGGCGGGCGGGGTCGCGGGGTTGCTCGCGCAGGTGCATCCGGAGGTGGAAGTCCGCACGAGGTCCGAGGCCGCGCTGCAAGAGCTGGCCAAGTTCGGGTCAGAGCTGTCTTTGGACAAGGAGCTGTATGCGGTCTTCGCCGCGGTCGACGGCGGTGGACTGGATCCCGAAGCGGCTCGGCTGCTCGCGAAGGTGTTGCGTGACTTCCGGCGCTCCGGCGTCGACCGCGACGACGCGACCCGTGACCGGCTCAAAGCGATCGACGAGCGCCTGACCGTTCTCGGACAAGACTTCTCGCGCATCATCCGCGACGATGTGCGGACCATCCGGATCGCTCCTGAGCGTCTGGACGGCCTGCCCAAGGATTACGTCGACGCTCACCCGCCCGGCGACGACGGATTGGTGGCGATCACGACCGATTATCCCGACCTCATCCCCTTCACCACGTTCGCACACGACGGGGCGGCGCGGCGGGAACTCCATACGGCCTTTCTCAACCGGGGCTGGCCGGACAACGACCCGGTGCTGCACGAGATCCTGGACCTGCGCCACGAAATGGCGACGCTCCTCGGGTATCCCGACTGGGCCGCATACGACGCCGAGGTCAAGATGATCGGCACCGGGGAGGCGATCGGCGAATTCATCGATCGCATCACGGACCTTGCCGACGCGCCGGGTCGGCGCGATCTCGCAGTGCTGCTGGCGCGCGCCCGGCAGGACGATCCCGGCATCGAGGCGCTGACCGCGGCCGACAACGCCTACTACAGCGAACTGGTGCGTCGCGAAGACTACGAGGTGGATGCCCAGGAGGTGCGTCGCTACTTCGACTTCGCCAAGGTCAGCGCCGGCTTGTTGGACGTGACGGGCCGGCTCTTCGGCGTGAGTTACCGGCCGCGCGACGACGCGCCGGTCTGGGACGAGGCGGTCACGGCGTACGACGTGCTGCGCGGCGACGAGATGATCGGGCGGATCTATCTCGACCTGCACCCGCGGGAGGGGAAGTTCAAGCACGCGGCGCAGTTCGGGCTGGTCAGCGGGGTGGCCGGCCGGGATCTGCCGGAGGGGGCGCTGGTCTGCAACTTCCCGACTGGGCTCATGGAGCACACGGATGTGGTGACGCTGTTCCACGAGTTCGGGCACCTGGTCCATCACGTGCTGGGTGGCGCACAGCGGTGGGTGCGCTTCAGTGGCGTTGCGACGGAATGGGATTTCGTCGAGGCGCCCTCGCAGATGCTCGAGGAATGGGCCTGGGATGCCAACGTGCTGCGATCGTTCGCGACCGACGCGGACGGGGTGGCGATCCCCGGGGAGCTGGTGGCCAAGATGGTCGCGGCCCACGAGTTCGGCAAGGGCCGGCACGCGCGGACGCAGATGTTCTATGCGGCGACTTCCCTTGGGCTGCACCGCGATCGACCCGCCGACCATACGGCGTATGTCGCGCAGCTGCAGGAGCGATATGACCTGCTCGCCCGACTGCCCGATACCCACTTCCAGGCCGCGTTCGGCCACCTCGACGGCTACGGGTCGGGCTACTACACCTACATGTGGAGCCTGGTCATCGCCAAAGACATGTTCAGCGCCTTCGACCGGACAAACCTCTTCGACCCCGAGGTTGCCGAACGCTACCGTGATCGCGTTCTGGCACAAGGCGGCCGCGCGGATGCGGCCGACCTGGTCGCCGACTTCCTCGGCCGGCCGTATTCCTTCGACACCTTCGGGGAATGGCTCGCCCGCTGAAGCCACAGGTCGCCTAGTACTACAGCCGTAGTTCGTGATCTGGGGTGCTGCTGGGCTGCGGGTTTGCGGCTGGTTGGGCGTGTCGGCGTGGTTGGGGGTGGGGCCACCGCGGAGCATGTCGTGCTTGTGTGGAACATC
>Ga0209368_1000649_pt1 | contig 24476 bp, 27 predicted proteins | sample EBPBio242008_DNA_FD_185862 | JGI IMG/M metagenome (GOLD analysis project Ga0209368, IMG submission 185862) | Wastewater treatment Type I Accumulibacter community from EBPR Bioreactor in Madison, WI, USA - Reactor 1_4/24/2008_ DNA (SPAdes)... | ecosystem: Engineered > Bioreactor > EBPR >...
CTGTACTCCACATCAGTGAAACTGGGCTGGTCGCGATCCACACCCCATCATTTCGCCGTCCCCGCGCCCGAGCCAGACACCACCCCGAGGCAGCAAGAAAATCAGCGCTTCCCTAGATCCCGCCGCCCACGCCAGGTGCAGGCCGCCGATGCTCACGATGGCGGCGGCGGTCGCCGTACGACTCACGCTGGACACGTGTCACACCTGACGAGGGTCCGCGCCCCCTCCGTAGGGTGGGCGCCATGACCGAATCGACCAGCGGCAGCGACCTGCCGGAGCCTCTGCCCGAGCCCCTGCCCGCGCTGCCCGACGAGTCTTGGTCGCGCGTGCTCTGCGTAGTCGCCCATCCGGACGACATGGAGTACGGCGCGTCGGCCGCCGTCGCGCAGTGGACCCGGCGGGGCGTCGAGGTCAGCTACCTGCTGCTCACCAGCGGCGAGGCCGGGATGCAACGCCCGCCCGAGGAGGTGGGCCCGATGCGAGCCGCCGAGCAGCAGCGGGCCTGCGCCGCGGTGGGGGTGCGCGACCTGCGAATCCTGAACCACCCCGACGGCATGCTCATGCCCACGCTGGAGCTGCGCCGCGACATCGCAAGGGTCGTGCGGCAGGTCCGCCCGGACGCGGTCGTCACCGCGAACTACGACTTGGAGGCCTACGGCGGCCTCAACCAGGCCGATCATCGGGCCGCGGGGCTGGCGACGATCGACGCGGTCCGGGACGCCGACAACACCTGGGTGTTCCGCGACCTGGCCGACGCCGAAGGCCTGCCGAAGTGGCACACCCGGTGGATTCTGGTGGCCGGCAGCCCCAACCCCACCGTCGCGGTGCCGGTCGATGACGCGGCCGTCGCGGCGTCGGTGGCCTCGCTGGAGAGCCACGAGGCCTACCTCGCCGATCTGCCCGGCCACCCGACGCCGGCGGACTTCATCCCGCAAATCCTCGCCGACGGCGGGCGTGCTGCCGGCAGCAAGCACGCCGTACTGTTCAAGGCCTTCGACTTGGGCCCCGGCATGCGGGCGGCCGCAACCGACGAATCTGCACCCTGAGCCAAAGGAGAGCCTCGTGGCCGACGTACTGCTGTTTCACCACATCCAGGGACTGACCGACGGCGTCCGGGCGTTTGCGGACGACCTGCGCGGGGATGGCCACACGGTGCACGCCCCCGACCTCTTCGACGGCCGCACGTTCGGCAGCATCGAGGCGGGTTTCGGCTTCGCCCGGGAGATGGGGTTGGACACGATCCGGGAGCGAGGTATCCGGGCGGCGGACGGGCTGGCCAGCGGCCTGGTCTACGCAGGGTTCTCCTTCGGCGTGACCATCGCCCAGGAGTTGGCGCAGACCCGACCCGGCGCGCGCGGGGGCGCTACTGATGTATTCCTGCCTGCCCATGTCGGAGTTCGGCGGGGTGTGGCCGGCCGGGGTGCCGGTCCAGATCCACGGCAAGGAGGGCGACGAGTTCTTCGACGAGGACCTGCCCGCCGCTCGCGAACTCGCCGACTCCACCGGCGCCGCCGAGCTGTTCCTCTACCCCGGCGACGAGCACCTCTTCGCAGACTCCTCCCTGCCCGCCTACGACCCGAAGCCGTCCGCGCTGCTGATGGAGCGGGTGCGCGCCTTCCTCGCCGCGATCTGACGAGGAATGAGCCCGTAAGGCCAAGGTCGCCAGATCCTCCCAGCAGGCCCCTGTCCGACCCCATGGATCTCCCATATAGTTAGTCATATAGACCACAAGGGGGCTCATCATGGCGTTGACCAGTGTCGACCTGGACCCACAGCTGATCGAACGCGCCCGCGCGCTCTCTGGCGCCAAGTCGAACCGCGCTGTCATCGACCTCGCACTCCGTCGCCTCATCGCCGCAAAGCAGAAGGGCGCGATGATCGACGGCATCGCAGCGCTGCAGCATCTGCCCGCAGGGCTCGGCGCCCCTGTCGCCCGGCCCCCTCACCTGGCCCCGTGACCGACTACCTCGTCGACAACTCCATCTGGGCCAGGCTCGCCGCAAAAGACCCCCGCGTCGAGGCGAGGCTGCGGCGCATCGAGCGCGCACCGGCGGACCTGTTCGTCACGTGTCCGCCGCAGGTGCTGGAGTTCTGCCATAGCGCCCGCACGCCCGAGGAGCACGCGCGGTCCAGGGACGAGATCAGCCTGGGGTTCCCGCTGGAGATTGCGCCCGACGAATCCCTTGTGCTCGACATCCAGAGCGCCCTGTGGAACGCCGGGGTCGTCCGTGCCGCTGGGTCGTTGGACATCCTCATCGCGGCCTACGCCATCGTGAACGACGCGACCGTCCTTACCGCCGACCGCGACTTCGTTCATATCGCCCAGGTCAGCTCCCTGCAGCACGAGTACGTCGCAGGCTGAGGGGCGGCCAGCCTACGCAAGGAGCAGCTCGGACCAGGCGGCGATGTCGCATTGGCCGTCCTCGTTGGCGCCGGTCGCGATGGCGGTGCCATCGGCGCGAAGGCCAACGGTGTGCCGGGACCCGGCGGCCACGGCCACCACGCCGTACCAGTCGGCGACGTCGCACTGACCAGCCGAATTGTCACCCGCGGCGACGACCCGACCACCCGCGGTGAGGCCGACCGTGTGGTAGCTACCGGCGGCGACGGCGACCACCTCACGCCACCCCGACACCGCCAGCGCGGGGGAGCTGCGATCGCCCGTGGCGAGCACCCGCCCGTCTGCGGTCAGGCCCACCGTGTGCAGGTAGCCGGCGGCGACCGCCACCAGGCCCGACCACGCGGCGACACTGCCTTGACCACGTCGGTTGGCGCCGACCGCGACGGCGGTCCCGTCCGCGCGCAGGCCGACGGAGTGCCAGTCCCCGCAGGACACCGCCACGATCTCGCGCCAGGTCTCGACGTTGCAGGCACCTTCCGTACGTCGCCCGGCGGCAAGGACCGACCCGTCACGGCGTACCCCCAACGAGCGGCGCCAGCCCGCCGCCACCTGGACGAGCCCATCCCAGCCGCCCACGTCGCACTGGCCGTCCTGGTTCCAGCCGGTCGCGGACGCGGTCCCGTCCGCGTGCAGGGCGATCGTGTGCGAGCGGCCGGTGTTGACGGCCGTGTGTACATTGCCGGCTGCGACGCTGTCCACGTTCGCCCAGCTGCCGACGTTGAGTTCCCCCGCCGCGCCGTGGCCGACGGCCCCGACGCTGCCATCGCGCCGGACTCCGACGCTGTGGCGCCGGCCAGCCGCAATCGACGAGGGTCCCGACACAACACGCACGCGCTCGATGCTGCCAGGGAGGACCGCGGCAGGCTACGGCCCGGGCCTGCGCCGGCTCGTCGACGCGGAGCCAGCCGAGGCGAGGTCCGTGCGGTCGCGCCGCAACAGATCGCCGAGCGCCTGAGTGCCGGCGAACCTGGGCGGTCGGAGTCCCCCATCGCCGCGATGGCGTCGAGAACGTCCTGCTCGGTCTTCCTCCCAGCCTTCGTCCTGCGGGCCTCGGTCACCGCCTGCGGGCCTCGGTCACCGCCTGCGAGACCGCAGCGCGTTCGGGCCTGCTCAGACCTCGCCCTGCCGCGGTGGCTCGATCCGGCCCGTGTGGCGGGCCTCAATCCCGTCGAGCACCAGCTCCAGACCGGGGCCGAACTCGCGGTCGAAGGAATACCCGGGCACCAACCCCACCTGCTCGGCGAACCACGCCATGTTGGGGTAGTCCGCGAGCCCGTCGGCCATCGGTCCGGACCGGACCATATCGGCCGCCTCGTCGCCGCTACCGAAGGGCAGCGTGGCCTCTTGCAGCACGAAACCGTAGACGAAGGCGTCGACCACGGCGTACGCGTGGGCCACCAGCTCCGGCGAGAATCCAGCGGCCCGCAGACACGCCACATTCGCGTCGTGATAGGCGAGAGTGGCGGGCCCGGGGGTACGCCGGGACTCCATCAGCGGCAGCGCCCACGCGTGCCGGCGCAGCGCCGTGCGCGCCGACTCCGACCGCAGACGCAGGTTGTCCCGCCAATCGCCGTCGGCGGCGGGGGCCTCGATCTGGCTGTAGACGCGGTCGACCATGGCGTCGAGCAATGCGTCCTTGCTGGCCACATGGTGATAGAGCGACATCGCCTCCACCCCGAGCAGCTTCGCCACGGCGCGCATGCTCAGCCCTTCGATGCCCTCGCGGTCGGCAAGGTCGATCGCGGCCGTCACGACCGCGTCCCGGGTGATCTTGCGCGGCGGCATGGGCTCTCCTCTGGGATGGATTGCTTGCCTTACAGCGTAATGTTACGGTACTTGCATACCTTACAACGTATGGCTAAGGAGCCACCATGTCCCCGACGTCTCACGAGCAGCCGACCGCGCCCGCGGTCTCCCCGACGCCGCCCCGCTCGCCCGAGCTGCCGTCGACCATGCGCGCAGCGACCCGCCGCCGGTATGGCCAGCCGGATCAGATGGCCGTCGAGACCATGCCGCGCCCGGAGCCACAGCCCGGCGAGGTCCTGCTGCGCGTCGGCGCTGCGGGCATCGATCGCGCGATCCTGCACCTGCTCACCGGCGAACCCCTGCTGGCCCGCCCCGCCTTCGGTCTGGTCCGGCCGCGTCAGCCGATCCTGGGCCAGCAGGTCGCGGGTGAGGTGGTGGCGGTGGGTCCGGGACCCAACCCGTACGTCGTGGGCCAGCGCGTCTTCGGCATGGGCGAGGCGACCTTCGCCGAGTACGCGCGGGCCAAACCCGCTCAGTTGGCCGCCACCCCTGACGGGCTCAGCGACGCCGACGCCTCGACGCTCGGCGATTCGGGGATCACCGCGTGGATCGCCGTGGTCACGCATGGACAGGTGCAGGCCGGCCAGCGGGTGCTGATCCTGGGAGGCTCCGGGGCGGTCGGCAGCTACGCCGTACAGCTGGCCGTCCACCGCGGCGCCCACGTCACCGCGGTGTGCAGCGCCGCCAAGCTCGACCTGGTGTGTGACCTGGGGGCGCACGAGGCGGCGGACTACCGGACCAGCACGCTGGCCGACCTGGCCGGCCCGTTCGAGGTGATCATCGACATCGGCGGCAATCGTCCGCTGGCGCAGTTGCGCTCTGTGCTGACGCCGCAGGGCACCCTGGTGATCGTCGGCGGGGAGCACGGCGGCCGGGTCTTCGGAGGGCTCCACCGCAACCTGATCGCCGACGTCACCAACCGGTTCACCCGGCAACGGCTGGGGTGGATGTTCGCCAAGACCACCACCGCCGACCTCACCGAGCTGGCCCGCCTGGTCAGCACGGGGGCCCTGCGGGTGCCCATCGACCGGCGCGTCGGTCTGGCGGGCGTCGGCGAAGGCCTCGCGGCGATGCAGCGCGGCACCCTGCGCGGTCACGTGGTGGTCTGCCCGGCGCAGGACAGGGCCTGACCGGGCGCCGACCGCCGAAGGAGGTCCCACCGCACCGAAGGCGCACCGACCGCACTGCCTACCGCACGGCCTACCGCACCGCTCACGAACCGGTTGACAACCCCCGCACTTTGTTGGTCTATTAGTCATGTAACTAACCAACTAGGTGAGGGGTCGTCCTGAGTCCGCGCAGCGAGAGCCGGCCGATCTTCGTCGAGCTGGCCGACACCATCGCCCGCGACGTGCTGGCGGGTCACTACCCGCCTGGCACCCAGGTGCCCTCCACCACCGAGCTGTCCGCGCACTACCGCATCAACCCGGCCACCGCGAACAAGGCCCTCAACGTGCTGGTGGACGACGGGGTGCTGGAGAAGCGTCGTGGGATCGGCATGTTCGTCACCGCGCAGGCACCGCACGCCCTGCGCACCCGGCGACGGCAGGCCTTCCACGCCGACTTCGTCGCACCCTTGCTGGCTGAGGCGGATCGCCTGGGCATCGGGGTCGAGGCCATCATCGAGCTGCTCAGAGAGGAACGGTCATGACCGGCATCACGATCACGGGCCTGGTCAAGAGGTATGGGCGCACGCCGGTGCTGACGGATATCTCCGTGCAGCTGGCGCCGGGGCGCATCCACGGCCTGCTCGGCGCGAACGGGGTCGGCAAGACCACGCTGCTGGCGTGCCTGTGCCGGCACACCTTCGCTACCGCCGGCACGGTCCTGATCGACGGGATCGACCCTGCGGTGGACAGCACGGTGCTGGCCCGGACCTGCTTCATCCGGGAGGACCAGCGCTATCCGGACCAGTTCCGGTTGGGGACCGTGCTGGAGGTGGCGCCGGCGTTCTATCCCACCTGGGATCCCGGGGTGGCCGCGCGGCTGATCGAGCGGTTCCGCCTGCCGCTGGCCACCCGCGCCAAGAAGCTGTCCCGGGGGCAGCGTTCCGCGCTCGCCATCACCATCGCCCTGGCCAGCGGCGCGCCATACACCGTGCTGGATGAGCCCTACCTGGGCTTGGACGCCGGGGCTCGGGCGATCTTCTATGAGGAGCTGCTGGTGGCGTACGGCGCCGCCGCGGACGACGCCGTACGCCGCACCTTCATCGTCTCCACCCATCTCGTGGACGAAGCCGCGGAGCTGCTGGAAGAGGTCGTGCTGCTGGACTCGGGACGGCTGGTGTTTGCCGGGAGCACCGAGGACGCGAGCACGTTGGCGTTCCGGGCCCGGGGTGGTCGCGACGCCGTGCACACCGTGGCCGCCGGGCGCACGGTCGTCGAAGAGCGTTCGCTGGGGCCGGTGCTCACCGCGGTGGTGCTCGGCCCGGTCAGCGCGCAGGATCATGCGCGCGCCGGGTACGCCGGGGTCGAGCTGTCCCCGCTGACCTTGCAAGAACTCGTCGCTGTCGTCGGGGAACACCGCCTTGGCGCTCAGCTCGCCGCTCCGTGGCGCGGCTCGACCCCAGCACCTCAACCTCTGACCTGCGGCTCCGCCAGCTCCGGAAAGGACCCGTCATGACCAGCACGCCCGCACCCGCGGTGGGGCGCCGACGCGCCGCCATACCCCCCACCCTCAGCCTCTACCTGGGCAATCGGTATTACGTGCTGGCCAACCCCGCGATCATCCTGACTGTCGTGGTGGGGCTGTCCATGCTGGTGGCGGTCCTGATCGGGCTGGCCACCGGCGAGCTGCCGCTGACGGAGCGACTGCGGGAGGGCACCCGCGCCAATGGCGGGGTGATCTATGGTCTGCCGGGGTTCCTGATGGGGGTGGGCGCCATGGCCACGAACCGTAACTTCTCGCTGGCGCTGTCGCTGGGTTCCTCGCGGCGGGCCTTCTGGCAGGGCACCTCCTACGGCTTCCTCGCCACCTCGCTGGTCACCGCGACCGCCGCGATGATCCTCCTGGCGCTGGAACGAGCTACCCACGCATGGTGGCTCGGCATTCACGTGATCGAAGTCGACGTGCTGGGACGGGGCTACCCCCTGGTGTTTCTGTCGGTGCTGTGCACCTGCCTGTTCGGGCTCTACCTCGGGGCGTTCTTCGGCACGATCTACCGCACCCTGGGGGCGGCGTGGGTGGTGGTCACCTCGATCGGGTACGCCGTGGCCGTGGTCGCCCTGGTCGCGATGCTGGTGTGGCAGCGCGAGGCGCTCGCCGCGCCGCTGGCGTCGCTGGGCAACTCGTGGTGGCTGCCCTTCGTGGCCGCGCAAACGGCCCTGACCGCCGGCGCGAGTTTCCTGCTGAATGAGCGGGCACCGGTGTGAGCCCCAGGATGCCGCCGCCCGCGAGGGCCCGGGCGCTGGTTTCCGCGGCCCGTGTCACACCTGGGCGGCGGGCGGTGTCATCACTGGTGACCGCTCATCCGTGCACCCCGGGAGGACCCCATGGCTCGACTCAGCCTCGACCCGCCGCCGACGCCTATGAACCGGCTGGTGCGGTGGTATTGCCGCCGCAAGTACGGCGCTGGGTTGGACTCGCTGATGATGACCGCCCACCACCGCCAAGTGATGCTCAGCACCATCCGGATGGAACTCTCCGTCGCACGCTGGGACGCGCTGGACTCCCGGCTGAAGATGCTCGCCGTGATGGCCTCCGCCCACCGCATCGGCTGCAGCTGGTGCACCGACTTCGGCTATTGGATCGCCATCGGGGAGGGCATCGATGAGGCGACGATCCGCGCCGTACCGCAATGGCGCGACTCCGACCGGTTCACCCCGCTGGAGCGAGACGTGATGGATTACGCCGAACGGGCCAGCGGCGAGGTGACCGAGGTGACCGACGAGCTGGTCGAGCGGATCGCTGGGCAGCTCGGCACGGCGGCCATGGTCGAGCTGGCCATGATGGTGGCCGTGGAAAACCTGCGCTCGCGGTTCAACGGCGGACTCGGGCTGACCGCCCAGGGCTTCAAGGACCGCTGTGAGCTCACTCCCGCCTGACGTCGAGGCTGTCTTCGAGCAACACCGGGGGCGGCTGTTCGGCATCGCGTACCGGCTTCTCGGCAGCGTGGCGGACGCTGAAGACGCCTGCCAGGACGCGTGGCTCGCCTGGAGCCGGGTCGACCCGGCCACCGTCGAGGCTCCGCAGGCCTACCTCACCCGCACGATCACCAACCTCTGCCTGAACCAGCGTCGCGGCCGGCAGCGGCGCCGGGAAGACTACGTCGGGCCCTGGCTGCCCGAGCCGATCGACACGGCCAAGCTCCCCGATGAGGCAGCGGAGCTGGCCGATTCGGTGACCTTCGCGATGCTGGTGTTGCTGGAGTCGCTGAGCCCCCGCGAGCGCGCCGCGTTCGTGCTGCGCGAGGTGTTCGACGTCCCCACCCAGGAGATCGCGACAGCGCTGGCCAGCACGCCCGCGGCGGTGCGTCAGCTGATCTCGCGGGCCCGGGCACGGCTAGCCGGGGGCGCCCCGCGGTACGACGTGGACCCGCTCAGCGTCCGCGAGGTGACCGGCGCCTTCGTCGAGGCGCTCCGCGCAGGTGATGTGGGCGCCGCGAGCCGACTGCTGGCCCCCGACATTGAGCTGCTCACCGATGGCGGTGGGCGCGTGTCCGCCGCGCTGCACCCGATCCACGGGCCAGCGCGGGTGCTGGCCTTCCTCGCCGGGCTGCGCGCCAAGGTCACCGACGCGGCTTTCGAGGCCCGGGACGTGAACGGCCGCACGGGCGTGCTGGTTCGGTCGGCGCTGGCGGGCGACACGCTCTATCAGATGGGTGTGCGGGACGGGCGGATCGTGCGGATCTGGGTGATTCGCAACCCGGACAAACTGGGCTTCGTGGGTTGACCTGCTCCCGGCGTACGGCGTGGGTGGGCTAGTCATCCTCGCCCTGTCGGGCGGCCCGTTCCGGGCGGAAAATGGGGGTCGTCCGCTCGGTGACGTCGTTGCGCTATGACCGGTGAGGTCGTGGGCTAGTCGGGCGCTGGAACCGTGTTGTTGGGCCTTTCCGTGGTGCTTCGAGCCCGAGGATTAGCTTCGTGTTACCCGAACGGTTCCCCGGGCGGACGGTTCGACGTGGATGTGCCGGATCGAGCGGGAGGTGCCGATGTTGAACGATGTCGTCGACGATGGAGTGATCATCGAGCGGGTCGCCGCGATCGATGTGGGCAAGGCCGAGATCGTGGTCTGTGCCCGGGTGCCTTCGCCCACGGGTCGGCGCAGCCGGGCCCAGGAGGTCCGCAAGTTCGCCACGATGACCGCGGCGCTGATCGCGTGCAGCGACTGGTTGACCCAGCTGCAGGTCACCCGGGTGGTGATGGAGGCCACTAGTGTGTCGCGCCTTAACTTCGCAACGTAATTGGTATGATGGGGTATGTCGCGTTCTGGGCGCCCGAAAGCCGTACTGGAGTTGACCGAAGCCGAGCGGGAGGCGTTGACCCGGTGGGCGCGACGACGGACCTCGGCGCAGGCGTTGGCGTTACGGTCGCGGATCGTGCTGGAGTGCGCAGGAGGGGTCCCGAACAAGGAGGTCGCGGTTCGGGTGGGGGTGACGCCGCAGACGGTGGGCAAGTGGCGGGCCCGGTTCATCGAGTTGCGCCTGGACGGGCTGGCCGACGAGCCCCGTCCGGGGCGTCCGACCTCAGTGACGGCCCAGCAGGTCGAAGACGTAGTGGTGGCCACGCTGGAGTCGACCCCGCGCAATGCCACGCATTGGTCCCGCTCGAAGATGGCCGCCCGCACGGGGCTGTCGGCCTCCACGATCGGTCGGATCTGGAAAGGCTTCGATCTCAAACCGCACCGGGCCCAGACGTTCAAACTGTCCAACGACCCGTTGTTCATCGAGAAGGTCTTCGATGTCGTCGGCCTTTATCTCAACCCTCCCCAAGGCGCTGTCGTGCTGTGCGTGGATGAAAAGTCGCAGGTGCAAGCCCTGGCCCGGACCCAACCGGCGTTCCCGATGATGCCCGGGATGCCGGAGAAACGGACCCACGACTACGTCCGGCACGGCACCACCACGCTGTTCGCCGCGTTCAACATCGCCGACGGCACCGTCATCACCGCCACCCACCGGCGCCACCGCGCCAAGGAATTCATCACGTTCCTGAACCGGATCGAGACCACCGTCCCAGCCGGCCTCGACATCCACCTGGTCTGCGACAACTACGGCACCCACAAAACCCCGGCGGTGACCTCCTGGCTCGCGCGCCACCCCCGCGTCCAGGTGCACTTCACGCCCACCTACTCCTCCTGGCTCAACCAGGTCGAACGCTGGTTCGCCTACCTCACCGACGACCTGCTCCGCCGCGGCGACCACCGCAGCGTCCAGGCCCTCGAAGCCGACCTGCGCGCCTGGGCCAACGCCTGGAACGAGGACCCCAAACCCTTCATCTGGACCAAAACCGCCGAAGACATCCTGCAATCCCTCCAACGACTTCTTCAACGAATTAAAGGCGAAGGACACTAGCCGTGAACCGCAGTATGGCACTGTAACGCCGCCTAAAGTCTGCTCGAGTGGGCCCACTAGGCCTAGAAGTCCCACCCTATCTTGACGCAGCAGATCGCCATTGACTGAGGCGCTTGAATTGGCCTCGCCGCCAGCATTCAATGCGAGAAGATGAGGATGAGTTGACTCGAAGTGCGTTCCATTCCAGTCCTCTTGCCCACGACGAAGCTGCCACACCTGCTCTGTCGAGAGCGTCGGGTTACAAACTTGCACTACCGGACGGCGCGGTTCGTCTTGTGTGCCCCACGAGCCGACGGTACTGATGGTGAAGACCGAAGGATAGACGCGATCATCGGACACCTCTGGCAGCGGTTCTGTGCCCAATAGGGGCCACAGCTCTCGAAGATGAGCCCCCTTCTCCAAGGAAGTTGACCCCAGAGCCTTGGCTGCAAGATTGTGTGACCCTCGCGCGGTCCCGAATACACGAAGCGCCCCCAGTCCGGCAGTAACTACCCTCTCCATTCCATCCACACGCAACGCATGACCGCTGGTTAGGTATTCGTTATTCCTAAAAACTTGTGCCGCCGCGCAGACATCATTGCCCATCTGTGTCGCAGCGTAAAACAGCTTGGCCTCAAACGGTGAGGTAGACACCTGAATGTACTACCTCTCTTCATGGCGTCTTATAATCGGTGCATGACGACTGTGGTGACTGATCTTCCGGGACGCCCCGTAAGTATCACATTCATGGAACGGGAGATCATTTCCCGACGGCTGGCGCTGGGCGACTCGGGCCGGGCTATTGCGCGCCTGATCGGCCGTCCGTTCCAAACGATCTGCAAGGAGATCGCGCGTAACGGCGGACCGAAGAGATATCGAGCCGTAACCGCTCAAGAACGTTACATCGAGCGCGCGAAAAGACCCAAGCATCGCAAACTCGAGGTTAACGAGCGGCTCCATGATGCGGTCGCTGACGGATTGAGTCAGGAATGGTCGCCGCAAGAAATCAGCAAGCGATTGCGTGTTGATTTCCCAGGGGACGATACTATGCGGGTGAGCCACGAAACGATCTACCAGTGCCTGTACCTTCAAGCAAAGGGTGAGCTACGGACCCAGCTAAAGCTCGCGCTGCGGACCGGGCGCGCAGCCCGGGTGGACCGCTCCCGGGCCGCTCAGATCCGCCAGACCAGGGGAAAGATCCCGAACATGGTCAACATCAGCGAGCGCCCACCCGAAGCCGAAGACCGCGCCGTCCCGGGATTTTGGGAAGGGGATCTGATCATCGGGAAGCAAGGCAAGTCCCAAATCGCGACCCTAGTCGAACGACAAACCCGTTTCCTACTGCTCGTCCGCATCCCCTACGACCGGACCGCCGAACGCGTAGCCATCCTCCTAGCCGAGAAGATGTCCACCCTCCCGGACTTCATGAAGCAATCCCTCACCTGGGATCAAGGCAAAGAAATGGCGTGCCACGAAGAGTTCACTTTAGCCGCGAACATCGACGTGTACTTCTGCGACCCGCACTCGCCCTGGCAGCGCGGGACCAACGAAAACACGAACGGGCTGCTACGGCAATACTTCCCCAAAGGAACCGACCTATCCGGGTACAGCCAAGCCGAACTCGACGCCGTCGCGGAGCGACTCAACGGCCGACCCCGCGAGACCCTCAACTGGCTCAAACCCATCGAGGCCTACACAAAGCTCCTGGGAGAACACGGTGTCGCCCTCACCGCCTGAAACCGCCCAGCATCACCGGGCTTGTGGCTACCTCCGCCGTGCGGGCGGCATTGATGAACTGTTCGCTCTGTTCGAGGGACGCTGTGAAGAAGTATTTACGCTCTCCCCTGCAGGCCCTACCGGGTGGAGAATGCCTCACCTGGCGAAGATCGGTCCAACGTTTCGGCGCACGCTCTCGTGGCCGGAGGCGCCCGACGTCCATTCCAATCACACTCAACATTGCTCCCCTTCGTACAACAGCTCTGGGGCCTGCCGCCGCCATGCCGGTTTCGCCCACGATTGTGCCCGCTCCGCTGAGGGTTTCGCCGACGAAGAGGCGCTGAGAATCCGCCGGTCTCCGTGCCCGCCTCAAGGGCGCTGCGGTCCGCTGCGCGATGGACCCTATCGATCCCGCATCGGCGCCACGGTTCTGCGCCAGGATGGCAACGACCCGGGTGCGACAAGGGAAGGCATGCCCATGGCCGACGAGATCTGGCAGCACGCCCGGCTGTTCCCCACCACGGGGATTCCGGATGTCCAGGAGCAGGACCGCCGGGCTGCGGCGGCATTGCTGGCGGTGATGGCCGGGGTGCGGGAGTTCGGCCGCTTTATCACCGATCAGGCGGGGGCTCCGCGGGGCACCCTGGAGGCATTCGTCGGCGTGCCGTTCACGCTGGGCAAGAAGCGGGTCGTTGCGGACGGTCTGCTCCGGGTAACGCGGGGCGGCACAACCTGGACCGCGCTGGTGGAGGTGAAGACGGGCCCGCAGTGCCTTCGTCCGGAGGACCTCGAGCGGCGCCTGGACCTGGCCCGGGAGCAGGGATTCAACGCCGTTCTCTCGCTCTCGAACGAGGTGTCCTCATCGCCGGGTCTGCACCCCACCCGGATCGACCGGGCGAAGGTGCGCAACGTCGGGCTCTATCACCTCGCATGGTCGCAGGTCATCGCCGAGGCGGTCCGGCAGAAGCAACGACGTGGGGCCACAGACCCGGATCAGGGTTGGATCCTGGGCGAACTCGTGCACTACCTCGTGGACCCCGTCTCCGGCGGGCTGGATTTCAGCGACATGGGCGCGTCCTGGGACGCCGTGCGCAAGGCCACGAAGGCCGGCGCCATCCGGAGCACCGACAAGGGGCTGCGGGACGTCGTCGGCCGGTGGGACGGCCTCCTCCGCTGCACCGCCCTCCAGCTCGGTCGGACGTCGGGACAGGACGTCAACCATGCGCTGAGCCGCCGGGAAATCAGCGATCCCAGCAGCCGAACGGAGTTCCTGGTGAATCAGGCCGTCGCCCGGGGAACCTTGACTGGGAGTATCGCCATCGCCAGTTTCGGCGGCCCCATCGACGTCACCGTGGACCTTCGTGGGGACCTCGTCACCTGCGCCGTCGACATCGCCGCTCCGGCTGCCGGCCGACCGGCCACCTGGGTCAAGGGGTTGCTGCGGCAGCTTGCCGAAGCGCCGGAGACAGTGTGCGTCCAGGCCCGCGGACGACATGATGACGCCGGCGGCACCGCCCAGTCGCTGCAGGACCTGCGGGTGAAGCCGGACGGTCTCCTCGCCGACCTGGCCATGGACCTTCGCGGAGTGACAGTCAGCATGGCCGCCCCCATGGGCCCCAAGCCGGGCCTCGGCAGGGGCTCCTTCATCCGCAGTGTCGAGGACACCGTGAACGTCTTCTATCGGGACGTGATCCGGCATCTCACGGCCGCGCCCACCCATGCCGATCCTGAGGAGTCGGCGCCAAGGACCGCCGCCAGTCCCCGCTCCGCCGTGGCCCAGGATGCGGCGGCAGGTTAGGCACGCCGAACAGGAAGAGCTCGGCGAGGCCTGATCGAGGTACGCCTCGACGCGAGGGAGTTGCCGGCGTCGAGGTTTGCCCGTCACCAGCTCGAGCCCAGCGTTCCCGCAAGGCTTGCCTGCGGCTCGCCGGCGGCGTCGGTGAACTCCTGAAGTGCGCGGACGAGGGTGCGCCGGTGTCCCTCGCCCAAGCGGGAGACGACCGCCGCGATCGCCGTACGCCGCCGCTGGGTGACGTCCCGCACGATCGTCGCGCCCGCGGCGGTGAGGGCGATTCGCACCTGCCGCCGGTCGGCGGGGTTCTCCTCACGCGAGACCAGGCCCAACCCGACGAGCCGGTCGACCTGCCGCTGCGCCGTTGAGGCGTTCACCCCGAGCAGGCTCGCCACGCCGGCCAGGGTCAGCGCGTCGTGGCCCGACAGCACGACGAGCGTGCGGAATTGCGTGAGGGTGACGGTGTCTTCGGCCTCGGCGAGGGAGCGGACCGAGAGGCCCACCAAAACCCGCGACGCCGTGAGCAGGGCCTCGACGAAGACGTCGGCCTCGCCGGCACCGTCACCACCTTGCCCGCTCAGCGCTTCGAGCCGTCCAGACCCCGCCTCGGTCTTGTCATGCATGGCGCAATTATTGCATAATGCAATAGATAGGTTGGGCAATTCCGAGACGCGCTCCCGTGGACGCTCCGTCGCCGACGGGCCGGCGTGGGAAGGGGACGAGGACATGTGCGCGACATTGCGGATCCATCGAGGCCCGGCGTCACCGGAGCGAGTGCTCCTGTTCGACACCGACGAGTTGGGACCGCTGTCGGAGGAGGTCACCGACTTCACGGTCCCGTCGGGACACCACCTCATCTCGCTCAAGCTCGGCCGTTACCACAGCGTCACGACCCGCGTGGTGCTGGCCGACGGGCAGCTTCTCGACATGACGGTGGAGGAGAACCCCGACGCGGTGCTGCCGATCGTCCAGGGCGGCTACCTGCGCTTCCGCAAGGACGCCAAGGACCACAAGGTTTGATCAGCGCCGGCCCGGCGATCGCGGCCGGATCACGCCGAGATCTGCCCCCGCTCGGCCAGGCCGAGGAGGAGCAGGTGGAAATACAGCAACCCGGCGTAGGGCGCCCACGGCTGGAGGCGTTCGGCGATCTCGGCGTACCCGGGATCGTGGTCCAGGTCGAAGAAGCCCCGCAGCCGATGCCGGGCCCCGACGTCGTCGCCGGGAAAGACCTCCACGCGCCCCAGGCCGCGCAACAGCACGTATTCGGCGGACCACCGCCCGATGCCCCTGATCGAGGTCAGCTCGCGGACCGCGGTCGCCCGGTCGGCGCGGCCGAGCCGGCCGAGCCGGTCGAGGTCCAGGTCGACGTCGTCGGCGGCCGCCGCGATGCCGCGCAGGTAGTCGGTCTTGGCGCGGCTGAACCCCAGGGCACGCAGCTGCTCCGCCGGCGCCATCAGAAGCGCCTGCGGCGTCGGGAAGGTGCGCAACCCAGCCGCGCCGAAAGAAGGCTCCTCGGGCGCGGGCAGGCCGAACTCGGCGCTGAGCCGATTGAGCAGGGTGAGCCCCACCTCCGTGCCCAGCATGCGGCGTACGATCCGGTCGGCCGCCCCGGCGACCCCCGGGTGGTCCGCGCGGGCGCCGCGCACCGTCACCTCCAGCGTGGGCTGCCACAGTCCGCCGCGCTGTCGAACGACCACCGCGCAGACCTGGTCGTCGAGGAGCAACGCCCGTCGGTACGCGCCGTCCCACCGGTCGATCCGGTTGCGGTCGCGGCGGCGCAACGCCCAGACGGTCAGATCGAGCCGGTACGGCGGCACCGGGTGCAGCTCGAAGGTCGCGGTCGGCACCCGCGCCTCGCCGGTCACCACGGCCGGTCCCGATGCGGATGCTGACCGTTGGCCACGGCACCCTGCCCCAGGACGACTTCGCGGCCCTGGTGCGGGACGCCGACACCGCGGAGATCGTCGATGTGCGCTCTTTCCCGGGGAGTCGACGCAACCCGCAGTACGGCCGGGAGGCGATGGTCGCCTGGCTGCCCGAGGCGGGCGTCGGCTACGCCTGGCTGCGCGAACTCGGCGGCCGACGCAAACCCGTGCCCGACTCGCCGCACGTCTCGCTGCGCCACCCGGCGTTCCGCGCGTACGCCGACTACATGGACACCGAGGAGTTCGCCGCCGGTGTGGACGCGCTGCTGTCCCGCGGCGACGGCCGCACCCTCCTGTGCAGCGAGTCGGTGTGGTGGCGCTGCCACCGGCGGCTCCTGGCGGACTACCTGCAGCTCGTGCGTCATGTCGAGGTCGTCCACCTCATGCACGACGGCCGCCGGACCGCGCACCCGCCCACCGACGGGGTGCGGGTCGTCGGGGGCGGCCTGCGCTACGACCGGTGACGATCGGCGCGCGCCCCGAGGTGGCGGTCATCGGGTCAGCAGCCCCCGCAGCACGACGGCCTGGTTGTGCTGGGTGTCCTTCGCGGAATACACGAGGGTGACCACGTCCTGATCCCGGCACCGTTGCCGCAGTTGAGTCAACGCCTCGCAGCCGCGCAGTTCCTTGCGGTAGCGGTCGGCGAACTCCTCGAACCGGTCGGGATCGTGACCGAACCACTGCCGCAGCGGGGTCGAGGGAGCGACGTCCTTGAGCCACTCATCGATGTCGGCCCGGTCCTTGCTGACCCCGCGCGGCCAGACCCGGTCGACCAGCACGCGGTAGCCGTCGGCGTCGGCGGGCTCCGCGTAGACGCGTTTGAGGCGTACGTCGGGTCGGCGGGTCATGTCTGGCCCCCGGCAACCCGGCCCGCCCGGTGGGCCGCCGCCAACGGGGCGCGCTCACCCGGCGCCAGCCCCAGCGCCGCCGCCAGCTCGGGGTCGCGGATCGGCGCGGTGAGGTCGCCCTGCCGAAAGAGGAACTCGACGCCGAGCACGACGTACCGTGCGGTGCCGTCCGGCAGGCGCTCCGTCGAGAACCGCGACCCGTCCGCCCCGAAGCCGCAGTCGACCATCGCGAACCGGCGGTGGCTGCCGGAGGCCCGGTCCCAGGTGCGGACCGCGGCGACCGTGTCGCTCACGCGCTGGCCGAGAGCCGCCACGTCGGCGACGGTGGCCTCGCCCACGGTCCCGGCGTACCCGCCGAGGCGCTCGATCCCCACCCAATGCCGGTCCACGGCCAGGGCGACGAAGTCCGGCCAATCCTGGCCGGCGGGGACGCTGACCTGCACGCCGCCGCAGTAGGCCAGGGAGTCGGCGCTGCAGCCATCGTCGTTGACGGTGATGCCCGGGTCCATCGGCATGGGCGTCATCCCCGTCGTCATGGCCGTCCTCCTGTCGCTGAGGCTGCTTGCTGGAGCAAGCGGGGTGGCCGGCTCAGTAGCCGGAGAACTCCTCGGTGCGGATGTGGTCCTCGTTGACGTCCGCGTCGACCAGCAGGGTACGCATCGCCTTGACCATCCCGGCCGGCCCGGACAGGTAGTAGGCGGGCGCGTCGAGATCGTCGACATGGCGGCGCAGCATGGCCTCGTCGATGTGCCCGACCTCGCCCTGCCAGTCGCGCGGCGGTTCGCTGACCGTGAGCACGTAGCGGAAGTTGGGGTTCTCGTCCTCCAGGCGTTCGAAGTCCGCGCGGAACGGCGCATCCAGCGGGGTGCGGTTCGCGTGGATCAGGAGCAGCCGGTGGTCGGTGCGCTCGTGGGTCGCCTGGGCGATCATGCTGCGGACCGGGGTGACGCCGATGCCGCCGATGAGGAACACCGCGGGCGTGGACTGGGTGCGGTGCAGGACGAAGTCGCCGTACGGCGCGTCGAGGCTGACCATCTGGTGCACCGGCAGGTCACGCAGCACGAGCTTGAAGGCCGAATTGCGCAGTCGGGTGGCCATCACGAGGTCGTCCTCGAAGGGCGCGGAGGCCAGCGAGAACCCCCGGATGTTGCCCTCGTCGTCGGTCCGGGGCGGGTTCAGCAGGGTGATGTCGCCGAACTGGCCCGCCCGGTAGTCGAAACCCGCCGGCTTCTCGAAGTGGAACGCCATCGTGTCCGTGGCGACGAGTTCCTTCTCCAGCAGTCTGACCTGAGTGATCATGAGTGGGACCTGCCTTCTCCTGATGGGGTGGGGCCGGAGCTGTCCAGCCAGCGCCGCAGCTCGGCCGGGAAGTCGTCGTACGCCGCCGCGACGTCTTCCAGATCCACCTGGGCGGGCAGGTCCTCGGGGTTTTGGTGGGTGAGCAGGTAAGCGACGGTTCCGGCGACGACCGCGGTCTCGCTGCAGCGGTCGCTGGCGAACCGGGCGAGCACCGCAGGTCGCGCCTGGATGACGACCTCGACGGGTCCGTCGGCCGAATCGTGGGGGTCGAGGTGGACCTGGTAGCGGTGGTCCCCCAGATCCTCGACCTGCGGCTGGGCTTGCGGCGTCATCGACGGCCTTCCCTTCTGCGCTGCTCGGTGCAGCGCGGCAGTTGCTTGCTGAGCACGACATGAGCACGACAGGGATCACGACATCAGCGAGCGCAGGACGTAGTGCAGGATGCCGCCGTGTCGGTAGTAGTCCGCCTCACGCGGCGTGTCGATGCGGACCTCGGCCGCGAACTCGACGGCCCCGGCGCGGACCCGCACCGTCGGGGGCAACGGTCCGTCGCCGAGCGCCTCGACGCCGGTGACGTCGAAGCTCTCCTCGCCGGTCAGGCCCAGGCTGTCGGCCGACTCCCCGGCCGGGAACTGCAGTGGCAGGACGCCCATCCCGATGAGATTGGATCGGTGGATCCGTTCGTAGGACCGCGCGATGACGGCGCGCACGCCGAGCAACGCCGTACCCTTGGCGGCCCAGTCCCGGGAGGATCCCGTGCCGTACTCGGTGCCCGCGAGGATCACCAGCCGGGTGCCCGCGGCGGCGTAGTTCAACGCGGCGTCGTACACCGTCGTCACCGCACCGTCGCGGGTGAAATCGCGGGTGTAGCCACCCTCGGTGCCCGGCGCGATCTGGTTGCGCAGCCGGATGTTCGCGAACGTGCCGCGGATCATCACCTCGTGGTTGCCGCGCCGCGACCCGTACGAGTTGAAGTCCGCGCGCTGGACCCCCTGGGCGCTCAGGTAGCGCCCCGCGGGGGAGTCCGCCTTGATCGACCCCGCCGGGCTGATGTGGTCGGTGGTCACGGAGTCGCCGAGCTTGAGCAGGACCCGGGCCCCGACGATGTCGCGGACCGGCGCCGGCTCGGGCGTCATCTCATCGAAATAGGGCGGGCGGCGGACGTAGCTCGAATCGGCATCCCAGGAGAACGTGCTGCCGTCGCCGACCGGCAGCGCAGCCCACCGGTCGTCGCCGGTCATCACGTCGGCGTAGCCGCTGCGGAACAGCCCGGAATGCACGGTGTCGCGGATGACCTGGTGGATCTCGGTGGTCGATGGCCAGATGTCGCGCAGGTAGACCGGCGCGCCGTCGGGATCGGCGCCGAGGGGGTCGACAGTCAGCCGCGTCTGCATCGTCCCGGTCAGGGCGTAGGCCACGACCAACGGCGGCGACGCGAGGAAGTTCATCCGGCATTCGGGGTGGATCCGGCCCTCGAAGTTGCGGTTGCCGGACAGGACCGAGGCCACGGTGAGGTCTCCTTCGTCGATGGCGGCGCTGACCTCGGGAATCAGCGGGCCGGAGTTGCCGATGCAGGTCGTGCAGCCATATCCGACGAGGTGGAATCCCAGCTCGTCCAGGGCCGGCGTCAGGCCGGCCGCCGCGAGATAGTCGGTGACCACCCGGGAGCCCGGCGCCAGCGACGTCTTCACCCAGGGCTTGCGGCGCAGGCCCTTGGCGACGGCGCGCTGGGCCAGGAGCCCGGCCGCCACCATCACCGCGGGATTGGAGGTGTTGGTGCAGGAGGTGATGGCCGCAATCACCACGTCGCCGTGGTCGATCTCCACCGGGGTGTCCTCGATGGTGGTCGCGACCGGATCGTGGGGCCACTCGGGAGCGCCGTCGCCGTCGTACGCCGCCCGGGGTTGCGGGATCTCGCAGCCGGCGACCACCGCCAGTGGGTCGCTGGCGGGAAACGATTCGGCGCCACCCTCGTCCACGCATGTCGTCTCGCCCTCGCCCGGGCCGGCACCCGAGCTCTCGCCCTCGGCTTGGCTCAGCAGCGTGGCGACGGTGCGCGACGCGAGGCGCAGCGGGATCCGGTCCTGGGGCCGCTTCGGGCCGGCGATGGACGGCTCCACCTGGCTCAGATCCAGCTCCAGGGTGTGGGAGAAGTCCGGTTGGTGCCCCGGATCGTGCCATAGGCCCTGCTCCTTGGCGTAGGCCTCGACGAGCCGGATCTGGTGCGACGAGCGGCCGGTGAGCCGCAGATAGTCGAGGGTGACCTCATCGATCGGGAACATCGTGGCGGTCGCGCCGTACTCCGGGGTCATGTTGCCGATCGTCGCCCGGTCCGCCAACGGCACCCGGGGGACGGCCGGCCCGTAGAACTCCACGAACTTGCCCACCACGCCGACCTGCCGCAGCACCTCCGCGACGGTGAGCACCAGGTCCGTGGCGGTGGTGCCCTCGCGCAGTTCCCCGGTCAGCTTGATCCCGACCACCTGGGGCACGAGCATGCTCAACGGCTCGCCCAGCATCGTCGCCTCGGCCTCGATCCCACCGACACCCCAGCCCAGCACTCCCAGGCCGTTGACCATCGGGGTGTGCGAGTCGGTGCCGACGAGGGTGTCCGGGTAGGCGCTCAATCCCTGCTCGTCGGCTCGGGTGAACACCACCCGGGACAGGTATTCCAGGTTGACCTGGTGGCAGATCCCCGTGTCGGGCGGGACGACGGTGAAGTCGGCGAACGCCTGCTGGGCCCAGCGCAGCAGCTGGTAGCGCTCCCGGTTGCGCTCGAACTCCAGCCGGGCGTTGATGCCGGCCGCGCCCGGCCGGCCGAACGCGTCCACGATCACGGAATGGTCGATGACCAACTCGGTGGGGATGAGCGGGTTGATCCGGGCGCTGTCGCCGCCCAGCTGCGTGATGGCGTCGCGCATGGCCACGAGGTCGACCACGCAGGGGACCCCGGTGAAGTCCTGCATCAGCACGCGCGCAGGGCTGAACGACACCTCCGCGGCGGGCGTGGCCAGGGGATCCCACCCGGCGACGGCCTCGACCTGCGCCTGGGTCACGGTGTGCCCGTCCGCATGGCGCAGCAGGTTCTCCAACAGCACCTTCAGGCTGTAAGGCAGCCGTTCCGCGCCCGGCACCCGGTCCAGCCGGTGCACGACGTACGCGACGTCGTCCACCCGCAGCCGGTCCGTCGTGCCCAGGCCGGTCACGACGCGTCCTGCCGGGCGAAGGAGGCAGGGACGGTGGTCAGCAGCGCCGCGCCTCGGGTCTTTTCGAACAGCTCGCGGGCCAGCGCGGGCACGGAGATCTTGTGCGTCATGGCCGTCTCCTTCGCGGGTCTCCTCGCGGCGTACGGGCCTCGCACCGGGGTTCGATCGGGCCGCGCCACCGCGTCCGTGAGCAAGATTTTACCCAATACGTTTGTTAAATACAATGGGATAGTCGAAAATCGAGGGCAATGCCGGACCGCATCCGCCGGAGGAGGCCTGATGTCCACCGACTGGCACGCCCAAACCGTCGAGGCCACGCTTGCGTCCCTCGACGTCGTGGCCGAGCGCGGGTTGGACTCCGCCGTGGCGCAGGAGCGGTTGCGGACGCACGGGCCCAACCAGTGGCAGCTCTCCGGTGGCCGGCCCTGGTGGGCGATCCTGCTCGACCAGCTCCGCAGCGTCGTCATCGCCCTGTTGGTGGCGGCCGTGCTCCTGGCCCTGGCCACGCAACGCTGGGTGGAGGCCGCCGCCGTGACCGTCGTCATCGTGGTCAACACCGCGATCGGCTTCGTCAGCGAGGCCCGGGCCGTGCGCTCGATGGCCGCCCTGCGCGACCTCGGCGAGCACACCGCCCGGGTCCGCCGCGACGGCCGCGACCAGGATCTGTTGGCGCCGCTGCTGGTCCCGGGGGACATCGTGCTGCTCGCGGCCGGTGACCTCGTGCCGGCCGACCTGCGGGTGCTGACGGCGGAGCACCTCCGGGTGGACGAGGCGACCCTGACCGGCGAGTCGGTCCCGGCCGGGAAGACGGCGGACCCGGTCGATCGGGACGCGGCCCTGGCCGATCGGCGGGACCTGCTCTACAAGGGCAGCCGCATCGCGGACGGCACCGCCGTCGCCGTCACGGTCGCGACCGGGGCGGACACCGAGCTCGGGCGAATCGCGCAGCTCACCGCGAGCGCCGAGGCCGCCGCCACGCCGCTGCAGGCCAGGCTCGATCAGCTGGGCCGCCGGCTGACCGTGCTCACGATCGTCGTCGCGGCCGTCGTCGCGGCGGTCGGGCTGCTCATTCGACGCCAGGATGCGTCGTTGGTCGTCGAGACGGCGCTGGCCCTGGGCATCGCGGCCATCCCCGAGGGCCTGCCGGTCGTGGCGACGATCGCGCTGGCCCGCGGGATGTCCCGGATGGCCGACCGGAACGCCCTGGTCAACCGGCTCACCGCGGTCGAGACCCTCGGCGCCACCGGGATCATCTGCACCGACAAGACCGGCACCCTGACCGAGAACCGGATGACGCTGCGCCGGGTCGACACGCCCGCGGGTTCGTACGACGTCGCCTCGCCCGCCGATGCCGGGGCGGGACCCCCGGATCGAGACGGTCCGGCCGCCGCGGTGGTCCGCGTCCTGGAGGTCGGGGCGCTGTGCAATGCGGCCCGGCTGCGCACCGAGCGGGGCGCGGAGCCGGTCGGCGATCCCACGGAGCTCGCGCTCCTGGTCGGGGCCGCCGGCGCGGGGATCCGCCGGGCCGACCTGCTGGCCCAGCATCCGCGAACCCGGATCGACGACTTCGACCCGAGCGTGCGGATGATGGCCACTTACCACCAGGTGCGCGCCGGTCGGCTCGTCGCGGTCAAGGGGGCGCCGGACGCGGTCCTTGCCGCCTGCACCAGCACGTGCGCGGCGACGGACCTCGACGAGGCGACCCGGCGAACCTGGCTGGAGCGCTCGGAGGCCCTGGCCCGCGAGGGCATGCGGGTGCTGGCGATGGCGGACAAGCGGGTGGCCTCGGAGACCGCCGAGCCGTACGCCGAGCTGTGCTTCCTCGGTCTGGTCGCGCTGCAGGACCCGCCGCGCCAGGGGGTGAAGAGCGCGATCGACCGGTGCCAATCGGCGGGGATCCGGGTTGCGATGGTCACCGGCGACCAGGCCGAGACGGCCACGGCGATCGCGCACGCGGTCGGCATCGTCGGCGACGCCGACGACCCGGAGCCGACGGTCCTGCTCGGCGCGGAGCTGGACGGTCCGGAGCGGTACGACCAGGCGCAGCGGGATCGGATCTACGCGGCCAACATCTTCTCCCGGGTCAGCCCGGAGCAGAAGCTCAACCTCGTCCGCATCTACCAGGACCGCGGCGACATCGTGGCGATGACCGGCGATGGCGTCAACGACGCGCCGGCGCTGAAGAAGGCGGACATCGGCGTCGCCATGGGTCGGCGCGGCACCGAGGCGGCCAAGCAGGCCGCCGACATGGTGCTCCTTGACGACGCGTTCGCCACGATCGTGGCGGCGGTCGAGCAGGGCCGGGTGATCTTCGGCAACATCCGCAAGTCCGTCGTGTTCATGCTGACCACCAACGTCGCGGAGGTCGTGGCCGTCACCGTGGCGACGCTCGCCGGCTGGCCGTTGCCGCTGCTCCCGCTGCAGATCCTGTTCCTGAACATGGTCACGGACGTCTTCCCCGCGCTGGCCCTCGGGGTAGGACCCGGAAGCGGTCACGAGATGGCGCAGCGCCCGCGGCGGTCCACCGAGCAGGTCCTGACCCGGCGGCACTGGGGCGAGGTGGTCGGCTTCGCCGTCGTGCTTGCGGTCGCCGTTCTCGCGGCGCTGCTGCTCGCCGAGCACTGGCTGGGCCTGGACCGCCGCTCGGCGGTCACCGTCTCCTTCCTCACCCTGGCGTTCGGGAAGCTGTGGTTCGCCCTCGCCCTGCGCAACCCGCGGTCGGGTCTGATCCGCAACGAGATCACCAGGAACGGGTGGGTCTGGGCCGCGCTTGCCCTGTGTGTCGTCCTGCTCGTCGTGGCCGTCTTCCTGCCGGTCCTGTCCACCGTCCTGCAGACCGCCAACCCCGGCCCGAACGGCTGGGCGCTGCTCCTGGCGTTGAGCGCGGCCCCCCTGATCGCCGGCCAGCTGGTCCGGGAGGTCCAGCGTCACGCCGTTCACCCAGCCCCACCGCACTGATCCCCACCGCACTGATTCGAACCGCACTGATCCGAACC
>Ga0209368_1000656_pt1 | contig 24157 bp, 21 predicted proteins | sample EBPBio242008_DNA_FD_185862 | JGI IMG/M metagenome (GOLD analysis project Ga0209368, IMG submission 185862) | Wastewater treatment Type I Accumulibacter community from EBPR Bioreactor in Madison, WI, USA - Reactor 1_4/24/2008_ DNA (SPAdes)... | ecosystem: Engineered > Bioreactor > EBPR >...
AGCCATGGCCTATGTGCAGGCGCATCTGGCGCATCCCTCCTTCCGCAAATGGCGGGCGATGGGGCTGGTCGACGGCGCCGACCAGGAGTTCTACCGCCGCGACTGGCCGCGGCGCGACTGGCCAGGGCCGAAGCCGCTGCCCGCCCGCGCGGTGGACGGCACCAAGGCCGAAAACGCCGCCTGCCCCTATTCGGGCAAGCCCGTCACCCATGTGCTGGAACTGGACGGCCGCCGCTTCGGCTTCTGCAACGCCTTCTGCCGCGACAAGACCGTGGCCGACCCGGAAGCCTGGCCCGCCTTCATGACATTGCTGGCTTCATGAAGATTTACAAAGCGTAAACCATTCCCGGCCTATCCCTGAGCCGGGGCGTCAGGGGTAGCGCAATGGTGGCACGGGCCTTCACGGTGGCCTTCGAAGGCGTCGAGGCCCGGCCCGTCGAGGTGCAATGCGCCGTCGCCCCCGGCCTGCCGGCCTTTTCCATCGTCGGCCTGCCCGACAAGGCGGTCAGCGAAGCGCGCGAACGGGTGCGCGCCGCGCTGGCCGCCATGTCCATCGCGCTGCCGTCAAAGCGCATCACCGTGAACCTCTCGCCCGCCGACCTGCCCAAGGAAGGCTCGCATTTCGACCTGCCCATCGCGCTCTCGCTGCTGGCCGCGCTGGAGATCCTGCCGCGCGACGAGGTCGAGGCGACGGTGGCGCTTGGCGAATTGTCGCTGGACGGGCGGCTGATCCCGGTGGTGGGGGCGCTGCCCGCCGCGATGGCCGCGGCCGAACAGGACCGCGCGCTTCTTTGCCCGCGCGCCTGCGGCGCCGAGGCGGCCTGGGTCGGCGCGGCCCAGGTGCTGGCCGCCGCCTCGCTGGACGAGGTGGTGCGCCACTACACCGGGCAAAGCGCCCTGACCCCGGCCGAGGCCGGCGAGGTCAGCGCCGGCCCCGCTGCCCGTGACCTGCGCGAGGTGAAGGGACAGGAACGCGCCAAGCGTGCGCTGGAAATCGCCGCCGCCGGGCGGCACCACCTGCTGATGGTCGGCTCTCCCGGTTCGGGCAAATCCATGCTGGCGGCCCGCCTGCCCGGCATCCTGCCGCCGCTCACCGCCGTCGAGGCGCTGGAAACCTCGATGATCCATTCGCTGGCGGGGCTTCTGGACGAGGGCGGCATCAGCCGGGTGCGCCCCTTCCGCGAGCCGCACCACACCGCCTCGATGGCGGCCATCGCCGGCGGCGGCAAGGGCGCAAAGCCGGGCGAGGTGAGCCTTGCGCATAATGGCGTGCTGTTCCTGGACGAATTGCCCGAGTTTCCAAGGCAGGTGCTCGACACGCTGCGCCAGCCCATCGAGACGGGCGAGATCATGGTGGCGCGCGCCAATGCCCATGTGCGCTATCCCTGCCGGTTCCTTCTGGTGGCGGCGGCCAATCCCTGCCGCTGCGGCCATCTGGCCGACCCGGCCCGCGCCTGCGGCAAGGCGCCCCTTTGCGGCGACGACTACCTGGGCCGCATTTCGGGGCCGCTGATGGACCGGTTCGACCTGCGCATCGAAGTGCCGCCAGTCGCCTTCAGCGACCTGGACCTGCCCGCCACGGGCGACACCTCGGCCACGGTCGCCGCCCGGGTGCGGGCGGCGCGCGACACCCAGGCGGCGCGCTTCGCCGGACGGCCCGAGTTGCGGGTGAATGCCGACCTGTCCGGCGCGCTGCTGGAAGAGGCGGCAAGCCCCGATGCCGAGGGCCGCGCGTTCCTGACGCGCGCGGCCGAACGCTTCGGCCTGTCGGCCCGCGGCTATCACCGCATCCTGCGCGTGTCGCGCACCATCGCCGACCTGGCCGAAAGTGCCGAAGTGCGCCAGCCGCATGTGGCCGAGGCGCTGAGCTACCGCATCGCCATCGGCACCGCGCGGTGACGCGGCACCCGCGGATGTGGCGCGGCCATGGCCCGCGCGCGGGCCGCATGATGTTGAAGGAACGGGTTCACACCGCCCCTCCTTCAAGGCCGGAAACCGCAGCGGTTTCCGGCGCTCGGCCTCAGCCCCGCCGCTTCGCCTCGATCGCTTCCCAGATCTTCGCGGCGGCATTGGTGCCGTCGAACCGCTCCAGTTCCTGGATGCCGGTCGGCGAGGTCACGTTGATCTCGGTCAGCCAGTTGCCGATCACGTCGATGCCGACAAAGACCTGGCCCTTTTCGCGCAGCACCGGGCCGATGCGGGCGCAGATTTCCAGGTCGCGCTCGGTCAGGCCGATCTTTTCGGGCCGCCCGCCCACATGCATGTTCGACCGCGTCTCGCCCGCCTGGGGCACGCGGTTGATCGCGCCCACCGGCTCGCCATCGACCAGGATCACGCGCTTGTCGCCCTTGGCGACATCGGGCAGGAACTTCTGCACGATCATCGGCTCGCGGCTCATCGATGTGAAGAGTTCGTGCAGCGAGGCGAGGTTGCGGTCGTTCGGGTCCAGCCGGAACACCCCCGCCCCGCCATTGCCGTAGAGCGGCTTCAGGATGATGTCGCCGTGCCGCGCCTTGAAGGCGCGGATCGTGGCCAGGTCGCGGGCGATGGCCGTGGGGGGCGTCAGGTCCGCGAAACTGAGGACCAGGAGCTTCTCGGGCGAGTTGCGCACCCAGAAGGGATCGTTCACCACCAGGGTCTTCGGGTGGATCATCTCCAGCAGATGGGTAGTGGTGATGTAGCCCATGTCGAAGGGCGGGTCCTGCCGCAGCCAGACCACGTCGAACTCCGCCAGGTCCACTTCGGTTTCCGGGCCATAGCTGACGTGATTGCCCTGCTCCCGGCGCAACTCGATCGGCCAGCCGCGCGCGATCACGCGGCCCTCGACAAAGGCCAGCCGGTCGGGGGTGTAGTAGAACAGGGAATGCCCACGCGCCTGAGCTTCCAGCCCGATGCGGAACGTGCTGTCCCCGTTGATGTTCACCGACCCGATCGGGTCCATCTGCAGGGCGACCTTCAGCGCCATGGCCAACTCCATCCGTTGCCGTCATCCGGGGCTTCCTGAATGGCGCAAGCGGAGGGCGGGCGCAATCCGCCGTCAGGCGGCGAAGGCGTTCTCGATCACTTCGACCTGGCCCTGGCCATCGACGAGCGCCACGTCAAAGCGCGAGGGCGTCGCCTGGCCGAGCGGTTCCCCGGCCAGGAATTCCGAGGCCGCCGACCAGATGCGGCGCATCTGGCGTTCGCCCAGGTGCAGCGCCGCCTCGGCATGGCTGCGGCTTTGCTTCACTTCGATGAACACGGTGTTGCCGTCGCGGTCGCGTACCACAAGGTCGATCTCGCCCGAGCGGCCACGCCAGCGCCGCGCGGCCAGGCTGGCGCCTTCGCCGGCATAGCGCCGTGCCACCGCCTCTTCGGCTGCCAGTCCTGCCCGATAGGAAACCGCACCGCCCATGTCGCCCTCACGCCTCGCCTTCTCCGAGTCGTAAGGCCATTTGATAAAGCATTCGTTTATTCAGGCCGGTTTTCGCCGCCACTTCCGCCGCGGCATCTTTCACCGACAGCCGCTCCAGCGCCTGCCGCAGCGCGGCCTCGGCCTCTTCGGCGCTGGCTTCCGCCGTCTCGGGCTTGCCCAGAAGCACCACAACCTCGCCCTTCACCTCGCGATCCGCAAAGGCATCGGCCAACTCGCCCAAGGGGCCGCGCACCACCTCCTCGAAGCGCTTGGTCAGTTCGCGGCAAAGAACGGCCGGGCGGGCCGGTCCGTAAAGCGCCGCCATCTCGGCCAGGAGGCGCCCGACCCGGCGGGGCGATTCGTAAAGCACCAGCGTCGCCGGCACCGCGCCCACCTCCTGCAGGAAGCGCTGCCGCGCGCCTTCGGCCGGGGGCGGGAAGCCCGCGAACAGGAAGCGGTCGGTCGGCAGGCCCGAGACGGTCAGCGCACACAGCACCGCCGAAGCCCCCGGCGCGGCATGGACGGGCCGGCCCGCCTCGATCGCCGCGCGGCCCAGCTGAAAGCCGGGGTCGGCCACCAGCGGCGTGCCCGCCTCCGAGGCATAGGCCACCGACTTGCCCTCCTGCAGAGCGCGGATCAGCCGGGGGCGGGCCTGCTCGCCATTGTGGTCGTGATAGGCGACCAGCGGCCGGTCGCCCAGCTTCACCCCGTGGATCTCCATCAGCCGGCGCAGCGTGCGCGTGTCCTCTGCCGCCAGCACATCGGCCCCGGCCAGAATATCCAGCGCGCGCAGCGTGATGTCGCGCGCGGCTCCGATGGGCGTCGCCACGAAATGCAGCCCCGGCGCCACCCCGGCCCCGGCAAAGCGCCCCTCTTCCGCCTCCGGTCCGGCTGTCACGCCCGCCTCCCGCAATTTACTTCCCCAACGGAACCGCATAGGCTCCGCGCCATTGCCTGCCCCTAGCCCCTGCTTCGAGGAACATCCCATGTTGTCGGTTCTGGCCCGTGCCCGCAAGTCGATCGGACGCGCTGCCCTGGCGCTTGCCGCCCTTGCGCTGGCGGCCTGCCAGCCCACCGGCGGCGGTGGCCCCACCGTCAGCCAGGGCGAGGCCGTGCCGGTCGCGCTCCTTGTCCCCGGGGGATCGGGGCAAAGCTCGGATGACGTGCTGGCGCAAAGCCTTCAGAACGCGGCCCGCCTCGCGGCGGCCGATCTGGGCGGGGTGAAGATCGACCTGCGCGTCTACAACACCAAGGGCAGCCCGGCCGAGGCGCAGGCCATGGCCACCAAGGCCATCGCCGAGGGCGCGGTCGTCATCCTGGGCCCGGTTTATGCGCAAGAGGCCAATGCCGTGGGCAGCGTGGCGGCGGCCAGCGGCGTGAACGTCCTGTCCTTCTCGAACAACCCGGCCGTCGCCGGCGGCAATGTCTTCGTGCTGGGCAACACCTTCCTCAACACCGCGCAGCGCCTGGCCGGCTATGCCGTGCGCAACGGGATGCCGCGCATCATGGTCGTGTCCGACCAGAATGCCGCGGGCGAGGCCGGCAAGGCCGCCATCATGGCCGCGATTCCGCAGTCCGGCGGCACCGTTGCGGGTTCGGCTTCTTATGAATTCTCGCAGAACGGCATCGTCCAGGCCGCCCCCACCATTGCCGCCACCGCGCAATCCTCGGCCGCGAACGCCATCTTCCTGACCGCCGAAACCGCGGGCGCGCTGCCGCTTCTGACCCAGCTTCTGCGCGAAAACGGGCTGGCGGCCGACCAGGTGCGCTTCCTTGGCCTTACCCGCTGGGACATCCCGGCCGAGGCGGTGGCGCTGCCCGGCGTGCAGGGCGGCTATTTCGCGCTGCCCGACCCCGCGCTGTATGGCCAGTTCCAGCAGCGCTACCAGGCGGCCTATGGCACGGCGGCCCATCCGATCGCGAGCCTCGGCTATGACGGCGTGGCCGCCATCGGCGCGCTGGCCAAGCGCGGCAAGGGCTTCTCGGCTTCGGCGCTGACCCAGGGGTCGGGCTTTGCCGGCGTTACCGGCATCTTCCGCTTCCTGCCCGATGGCACCAACCAGCGCGGCCTGGCCGTGGCGCAAATCCAGAACCGCCAGGTCGTGGTCGTGGATGCGGCGCCCCGCAGCTTCGGCGGCTTCGGGTTCTGATCGCCGCCATGGGCTCCGCCGTTCCGTCCTCTCCGGCCGCGGTTCCGGCCGGCTCCGGCGCTGAGGCCGGCGAAATCGGCCTGACCCGCACCATCGACACCGCGGCGCTTTTCGCCGCCATCGCCGGCGAAATCGCCACCGCGCCCGCCGGCGCCACCCCGCGCGCCATCACCGTGCGCCACCTTGCCGCCGCCAAGGCCGAGGCCAATGCCGCGCTGGAAGCGGCCTTTGCCACGCATCCCCGCACCGCCGGCGTCCAGGTCCGCGCCCAAGCCGCGCTGACCGATGCGCTTGTCATCACCGCCTTCGCCGTTGCGACCCGCCTGATCCATTCCGTGCCCAATCCGACCCAGGCCGAACGCCTGACCGTGCTGGCGGTCGGCGGCTATGGCCGGGCCGAGATGGCGCCCTTCTCGGATGTGGACCTTCTGTTCCTGACACCGTGGAAGATCACGCCCTGGGCCGAAAGCGTGATCGAATCCATGCTGTACATCCTGTGGGATCTGAAGCTGAAGGTCGGCCATTCCAGCCGCACCGTGCGCGACTGCGTCCGCCTGGGCAAATCCGACATCACCATCCGAACCGCGCTTCTGGAACACCGCTACATCGCCGGGCACGAACCGCTGGCGACCGAACTGGGCGAACGGCTCTGGCAAGACCTGTTCCGCACGACGGGACCGGAGTTTCTGGAGGCAAAGCTCGCCGAACGGGCCGAACGGCACAAACGGCAGGGTGGCCAGCGCTATGTGCTGGAGCCCAACGTGAAAGAGGGCAAGGGCGGCCTGCGCGACCTGCAGACGCTGTACTGGATCGGCAAGTATCTCAATCGCGTGGCCAGCCCGCAGGGCCTTGTCTCCGTCGGGCTGTTCACTGCCGAGGAATATGCCACCTTCGCCGCCGCCGAAGATTTCCTCTGGGCCGTGCGCTGCCACATGCATTACATCGCCGGCCGCGCCTCGGACACGCTCACCTTCGATGCGCAGGTCGAGGTCGCGCGCCGCATGGGCTATGCCGATGCCGAAGGGCGGCGCGGCGTGGAACTCTTCATGCAGGACTACTTCCGCCACGCCACCCGCGTGGGCGAACTGACCCGCATCTTCCTGACCGAGCTGGAGGCGCGGCACGTCAAGTCCGACGCCTCGCTGTCCGGCTTCTTCCGCCACCGCCGCAAGACGGTCGCAGGCTACCAGATCGTGCAGGGCCGGCTCGATGTGCCCGACCATGCGGCCTTCCTGAAGGACCCGCTGAACATCCTGCGCGTCTTTGAAGAGGCTTTGCGGTCAGGCTATCTGCTTCACCCCAACATCATGCGCGTGATCGCGGCCAATCTGGGCCTGATCGACGATGACGTGCGCGACAACCCCGAGGCCGCGCGCATCTTCCTGCGGCTGATGCTCGATCACGGCAACCCCGAACGCGCGCTGCGCCGCATGAACGAGTTGGGGGTTCTGGGGGCCTATATCCCGGAATTCGAACGCATCGTGGCGATGATGCAGTTCAACGTCTACCACCACTACACGGTGGACGAGCACATCATCCAGTGCATCTCGGTCCTGGCCCAGATCGAAAGGGGCGAGCTGGTCGAGGATCTGCCGCTCTCCTCCTCGATCCTTCAGGCCGGGGTGAACCGCCGGGTTCTGTATGTGGCGCTTCTGCTGCATGACATCGGCAAGGGCCGGCCCGAGGACCATTCGATCATCGGCGCACAGATTTCCCGGCGCGTTGCGCCACGCCTCGGGCTGGACCCCGAGGAATGCGAGACGGTGGAATGGCTGGTGCGCTATCACCTCCTGATGTCCGACACCGCGCAAAAGCGCGATATCGGCGATCCCCGCACGGTGCGCGATTTCGCCAAGGCGGTGAAATCGAAAAAGCGGCTGGACCTGCTGACGGTGCTGACCGTCTGCGACATCCGCGGCGTCGGCCCCGGCACCTGGAACAACTGGAAGGCCATGCTCCTGCGCTCGCTTTACGGCGAGACGGCGAAGGCGCTGGAAGGCGGGCTTGAGGTCCTGAACCGCGAGAACCGCGAAGACGAGGCGCGCGAGGCGCTGCGCGCCCGCCTCACCGGCTGGACCGGGCCCGCCATCGAGGCCGAACTCGCCCGCCACTACGCCCCCTACTGGCAGGGCCTGCCGACCGCCACGCACGAGGTCTTTGCCCGCCTGCTGGTGGACCTGCCCGATGACGTGATCCGCATCGACCTGCACCCCGATCCGGACCGCGACGCCACCCGCGCCTGTTTCGCGCTGGTGGACCACCCCGGCATCTTCTCGCGCCTGGCCGGCTCGCTGGCGCTGGTGGGGGCCAACGTGGTGGACGCGCGCACCTATACCTCGAAGGACGGCTATGCCACCGCCGTGTTCTGGGTGCAGGACGGCGAGGGCAAGCCCTACGAGGTCTCGCGCCTGCCGCGCCTGCAGAAAATCATCGAACGCACCCTGAAGGGCGAGGTCGTGGCGCGCGAGGCGCTGAAGGACCGCGACAAGGTGAAGAAGCGCGAGCGGGAATTCCGTTTCCCCACCCATGTCACCTTCGACAACGAGGGGTCCGAGATCTACACGATCATCGAGGTCGATACCCGCGACCGGCCGGGCCTTCTGTATGACCTGACCCGCACGCTGGCCAACAACAACATCTACATCGCCTCTGCCGTGATCGCGACCTATGGCGCGCAGGTGGTGGACAGCTTCTATGTCAAGGACATGTTCGGCCTGAAACTCCATTCCAAGACCAAGCGCGACGCGCTGGAAAAGAAGCTGCGCCAGGCCATCGCCGAAGGCGCGGAACGGGCGCAGGGCTGATGCAGCCGATCCGGCTTGTCCGAGGTTTCCTGACGGTCGGCGGCTGGACGCTGATGTCACGCGGCGCGGGCTTCGTGCGCGACGTGATGATGGCCGCCTACCTGGGCGCGGGCCCGGTGGCCGAGGCCTTCCTCGTGGCCTTCTCGCTGCCCAACATGTTCCGCCGCTTCTTTGCCGAGGGCGCCTTCAACTTCGCCTTCGTGCCGCTCTATTCCAAGAAGCTCGAGGCGGGCGAGGATGCCAACGCCTTCGCCAACGACGCCTTCAACGGCCTGGGCGGCGTGCTGGTGCTGGTCACCCTGATCGGCACGCTGGCCATGCCCTGGCTCGTCTGGGCCATGGCCTCCGGCTTTGTGGGCGACGAACGCTTCGACCTTGCCGTTCTCTACGGTCGCATCGGGTTTTCCTACCTGCTCTTCATCTCCCTGGTCGCGCTCCTCTCCGGCGTGCTGAACGCCTGGGGCCGCTTTACCGAGGCCAGCTTCGTGCCCGTGCTGATGAACCTGATGTTCATCGCCGCGATGCTGATCGGCGACCGCCTCGGCTGGGACATGGGCCTGACGCTGGCCTGGACCGTGCCGATCACCGGCATCGCACAGCTGGCCTTCACCTGGGTCTCTGCCGCCCGCGCGGGCTTCTCCCCCCGCCTGCGCCTGCCCCGCTGGACGCCCGAACTCAAGCGCCTGCTCATCATCGCCGGCCCCGCCGTCCTGTCGGGCGGCGTCGTGCAGGTCAACCTGCTGGTCGGCCGCCAGGTCGCTTCGTTCACCGAAGGCGCCGTCGCCTGGCTCTCCTATGCCGACCGGCTCTACCAGCTTCCCCTCGGCGTCGTCGGCATCGCCATCGGCACCGTGCTCCTGCCCGACCTCTCCCGCCGCCTGCGCGCGGGCGATGCCGAAGGCGGCCGCGCCTCCTTCAACCGCGGGGCCGAATTCGCGCTGGCCCTGACCTTCCCCGCCGCCGTCGCCCTCGTCGTCATCGCGCTCCCGCTCTGCGAGGTGCTCTTCCAGCGCGGCGCCTTCGGCCCCGACGACACCGCCGCCACGGCCCTCGCCCTTGCCGCCTACGGCATCGGCCTTCCCGCCTTCGTGCTGCACAAGGTGCTGCAACCCCTGTTCTACGCCCGCGAGGACACGCGCTCGCCCTTCCGCTATGCCGTGATCTCGATGGTGGTGAACGCCGCCTTCGCCGTGGGCTTCCTGCCGGTCATGGGCTTCATGGCGGCAGCATTGGCCACCACCGTCTCGGGCTGGGTCATGGTCGCCCAGCTCTGGTGGGGCTCGCGCCGCATGGGCGCCGAGGCGCGCTTCGACGACCGCTTCCGCGCGCGCGCCCCCCGCATCGTGCTGGCCTCGTTCCTGATGGGCGCCGTGCTCTGGGGCGGCTCCATCCTGCTTGGCCCGATGATCGGCACCCCCGGCTGGCGCTACCTCGCGCTCCTGATCCTCGTCGCCCTGGGCAGCCTCGCCTATTTCGCCTTCGGCACCCTGACCGGCGCCTTCCGCCTGTCGGAATGGCGCGCCGCCCTCACCCGCCGCCGCCCATGATCCGGCCAGCCCCCGTCACGCTGGCCGCGCGCGGCTGGTTGGCCGAACAGGACGAAGACCTTCGCCAGTCCATCCTCGCCGCCGCCCGCTGGAAGACCCTCGCCCGCGGCGAAAGCCTCTATGCCGTGGGCGACGAGCCGAACGGCCTCTTCGGCCTGGAAGAGGGCTTCCTCGACATCGCCATCCCGATCTCCGAGGACGAGGAAGTGGTGATCCACCGCGCGCCCCCCGGCCTGTGGATCGGCGATTCCGCCCTGCTTGCCGGCACCACGCGCAGCCTGACCCTCACCGCCGCCACCCCCGCTCAGGTCTTGGCCCTGCCCGCCGCCGCCCTGCGCCGGCTTCTGGCCGAGAGGCCCCAGCACTGGCCCGCCTTCGCCGCGCTCGCCCACCGCAACGGCACGCTGGCCATTCAGGTGCTGGCCGAGGCGCTGGCCCTGCCGCCCCGCGCCCGCTTCGCCCGGCTTCTCCTGCGCATCGCCGATTCCGAAGGCAATGTCCGCGCCACGCAGGAAGACCTGGGCCGCCTTGCGGGCATGAGCCGCGCCGCCTTCCGCCGGGCCTTTGGCGACCTGATCGCCAAAGGCGTCGTCCAGCTTGAATATGCAGGGCTCCGCATCGTCGATGCCGCCGCCCTCCAGGCCGAGGCGGATCGCCGCTGATCACCGGGAGTTCACCGGGAGTTCACCGGCCGACTGCGACATCCGTGGCAGACTTTGGCCCTGATCCGGTATCATCCTCGCACCGCTTCCACGCCCGGGCGTGTCGAGGCCCGAATCTGTCACTTTCCGACGAAGGAGCCCTACCATGACCACTCGCCGCCAATTCCTCGGCGCCCTGCCCGTCACCGGCGCGGCCTTCGCCATCGGAAGCCAGGTGATCTTCGACGAAAGCCAGGCCCGCGCGCAGGAAGCCCCGCCCCATCCGGGCCACTTCCACCCCAAGGGCAAGGCGCCCTCCGAATACACCCTGAAGGTGCTGCAAGAGGCCAAGGCCACCCTGCCCTTCGCCGACACCCGCGATTTCGACGAGTTGAAGAAGGGCTTCATCGCCCCCATGCCAGACCTGAAGATCATGGCTGATGCCGGCCATGTCGCCTGGGACATGGAACGCTTCCAATTCCTCAACGAAGACCGCGACTTCGACTCGATCCACCCCTCGCTGCACCGCATCTCGAAGCTGAACAACAATTACGGGCTCTACGAGGTGATCCCCGGCATCTACCAGGTGCGCGGTGTCGATCTCTCGGACATCACCTTCATCCGCGGCAAGACCGGCTGGATCGTGTTCGACCCGCTGGTTTCCGCCGAACCCGTGCGCGCGGCGACGAAACTCTTCCGCGAAAAGGTGGGCGGCGACCTGCCCATCGTGGCGGTGATCTATTCGCACACCCACGGAGACCATTTCGGCGGCGTGCGCGGCCTCGACCTGAAGGAAGAAGACATCGCCTCGGGCAAGGTGCAGATCATTGCACCCTTCGACTTCATGGATTTCACGGTTTCGGAAAACGTCTATGCCGGCAATGCCATGAACCGGCGGCTGTTCTTCCAGTACGGCCTGCTGCTGCCCGCCTCGCCCTATGGCTATGTCGGCCAGGGCCTGGGCCAGGGGGTTTCCGCCGGCGCCACCGGCCTGATCGCGCCCACGCGCTCGGTGCGCGAACCGATCGAGACCTTCGAGGTCGATGGCCTGGAAATGGTGTTCCAGAACACGCCCAACACCGAAGCCCCGCGCGAGATGAACACCTACATCCCGTCGCTCAAGGCGCTGTGGATGGCGGAAAACGTGACAGCCACGTTGCACAACATCTACACCCTGCGCGGTGCCCAGGTGCGTGACCCGCTGCGCTGGTCCAAGTACATCGCCGAGTCGCTCTATCTCTTCGGGCAGGAAGCCGAGGTGATGTTCGCCTCGCACCACTGGCCACGCTGGGGCAACGCCCGCATCCAGGAAGTGCTGCGCGACCAGCGCGACCTTTACGCCCATTTCAACAACCAGGTGCTGAACCTGGCCAACCAGGGCGTGACGATCAACCAGATCCACAACGTCTATGTGCAGCCCGAGTCGATCCTGCAGAAGTGGCATTGCCGCGGCTATCACGGCTCGGCCCAGCACAACGCCCGCGGCGTGGTGCAGCGCTATCTCGGCTACTGGGACGGCAACCCCGCCACCCTCGTGCCGCTCTCGCCCGAGGATTCGGCGCCGCTCTATGTCGAGATGATGGGCGGCCCGGAAAAGATCCTGGCGCGGGGCCAGGAACTCCATAACGCAGGCAACTACCTGCTGGCGATGGAGATCGTGAACAAGCTGGTGCTTGCGCAACCCGACAACCAGCCCGCCAAGGACCTTCTGGCCGACATCTTCGAACAGCTCGGCTACCAGAACGAAAACCCGGGCCTGCGCAACAGCTACCTCGCCGCCGCCTATGAACTGCGCACCGGCATCCCCGAAGGCGCCACGGCAGATACATCCTCGCCCGACATCATCCGGGCGATGTCGACCGAACTGTTCCTGAACTTCCTCGGCATCCGCATGGACAGCCGCAAGGCGGAAGGCATGGCCTTCACCATGAACCTCGTCACCCCCGACAATGGCGAGAAGTTCCTGGTGGAACTGTCGAACGCCACGCTCACCAACATCGCGGGCTTCCAGTCCGACAAGGCGGACCTCACGCTCACCATCAACCGCGCCGACCTGGAACTGGTGATGATGGGCGCGCGTCAGCTGGAAGAGGTGATCGCTGATGGCACCGCGACGGTTGCGGGCGACGTGACAATCCTCGGCAAGCTGGCCGCCACGATGGTCACCTTCGACCCGCGCTTCCAGATCATGCCGGGCACCAAGGTTCCGGCCGCGACCGAACAGCCCGCCTTCGAAGCGACCGTAGGCCTCGTCTCGCCGGAGTGAAACAGACCGCCGCCGCTGACGCCGCGCTTCCCCTCCCCCTCGCGGGGAGGGGCCGGCGGAAGGGGCGCCGGCCGACCTTGCCCCCGCTCAACCAACGCGGCTCCCTCCCCCTCGTGGGGAGGGATGGGGAGGGGGGCATCAGGGTGGAACATCGGCGGCGGCTGGCATCTGTGCCCGGCAGGGCCAGCGGGCCAGCCCCCATCGCGCTCGGACAAGTGTTAAGTCCAAGTTAAGACGGTCGCGCAACCCATTGATTTCATTGAATCCAACCAAGCGTCCGAGCTCGGACGCTCACCGCGCCCGGATGCGGTCCCGCACCCGCGCCCAGCCTCCGGGCACCAGCACGAAGGACAGAAGGAACCCGGTCGCGAACCCGCCCAGGTCCGACACCCAGTACCATCCCCCCCCGAACAACAGCCCGAACAGAAGCTGCACCCCCAGAAGCATCCCGATCAGCGTGAAGGCCCGCGTGGCATTGGCCCCCACGGCCGTCAGCCGGACCCACAGAAGAAAGGTGAAGGCCCCGATCAGCCCATAGTCGGGCGGATAGGCCCCGAACACCGGGTCATCCAGCCCCACCAGGGTATGCAGCAGCACCCCCCCGATGGCCGACCCGAAGAACACCGCCAGCACCGCCCAGGGCCGGAACACCTCGGCCACCATCTTGCCCAGGGCCAAGAGGAACACCACGGCAAAGACCGTATGAGTCACGCTGCCATGGACGAAGGGATAGGTCACGAACCGCACCACCCCCTCCAGCGGGAACTGCCGGTTCTCGACCATCCAGCGCACCAGCTCGGGCGAGAAGGCAAAGCGGTTCACCGCCTCCAGCCGCCAGCCAATCGCCGCAGGTCCGCCGACCAGCCCCGAAGCCCCGGCACTGACCACCACCTCCATCGCGATCATCGGCAGCGCCAGCAGCCAGATCACCCAGGGGATCGGATTCAGGAAGGGTGCCTTGTGGTCCGTCTGCATCCGTCTCTCCCTGCCCGATTGACGCCTTCCGGCCCATGGCTTACGCGGTTGGCCCAGCCTTTTCCAGATGGAGCATCCCATGGCCGAGCCGGTCCAAACGCCTCAGGCTTCCTTCGCGCCCCGCATCTTCTCGGGCATCCAGCCCTCCGGCGGCCTCACCCTCGGCAACTACCTCGGCGCCCTGAAGCGCTTTGTCGAGAAGCAGGACGAGGGTATCGAGACGATCTACTGCGTCGTCGATCTGCACGCCATCACCGTCTGGCAAGACCCAGCGACCCTGCGCCAGCAGACCCGCGAGGCGGCAGCAGGCTTCATCGCCGCCGGCATCGACCCGGGGCGCTCGATCCTGTTCAACCAGTCCCAGGTCACGGCCCATGCCGAACTGGCCTGGATCTTCAACTGCGTCGCCCGCATGGGCTGGATGAGCCGGATGACCCAGTGGAAGGACAAGACCGCCGGCAAGAACGCCGAGGCGGCCAGCCTGGGCCTCTTTGCCTATCCCGCGCTGATGGCGGCCGACATTCTCGTCTACAAGGCCACCCATGTGCCGGTGGGCGAGGATCAGCGCCAGCACCTGGAACTGTGCCGCGACATCGCCATCAAGTTCAACAATGACTACGGGGTGAATTTCTTCCCGGTCGTGGAACCCCTGATCGAAGGCGTGGCCACCAAGGTCATGTCGCTGCGCGACGGCACCAAGAAGATGTCGAAGTCCGACCCTTCGGACCAGAGCCGCATCAACCTGACCGATAGCGCCGATGTGATCGCCCAGAAAATCCGCAAGGCCAAGACCGACCCGGAACCACTGCCCGACCACCTCGACGGGCTGAAGGACCGGCCCGAAGCGCGCAACCTGGTGAACATCTACGCCGCCCTGTCGGGCCACAGCGCCGCCAAGGTCGTCCACGACTTCGCCGGCGCCCAATTCGGCACCTTCAAGCCGGCCCTGGCCGACCTTGCGGTGGCCAAGCTGGAGCCGATCACCACCGAGATGAACCGGCTGATGCAGGACCCGGCCGAGATCGACCGCATCCTCGCGCAGGGGGCCGAGCGGGCCGATGCCATTGCCCGGCCCATCCTGGAGCAGGTCTACGACATCACCGGCATGATCCGGTCGCGCTGGCGCTGAGGCCGCGGTCACGGGGCTGTCACGGGACCGATTCAATCCGGGACCACTCTGCCCCGAGCGGCAAACGTGCCGAATCGGGGCGGACCCTTCCCAGATCCCTTGCGGCTTCCCCTCCGCAACACCGCCCCCACTGCCCCCGGACCCTCCCCCGGTCCGGGGGCTCCTTCCTCTGTGCTTCGCCGGTCTGCCGCGCCAAGCGGTGCCATGGACAGGCGGCGAGGCTTCGGACAATATCCCGAGTGCGGAGGTCGATTATGCGAAAGTTTCTGGTCGTCCTGGACGACACGAGGGAGTGCCTCAATGCCATGCGGTTCGCGGCAATGCGCGCCGCGCATACGGGTGGGGGGGTGACGATCCTTTCGGTGATCCCGCCGGAGGAGTTCCAGCAGTGGTTCGGCGTGGCCGATGTCATGCGGGCGGAGGCGCGGGAGAGGATCGAGGCCCATTTCGAGGTCTTTGCCAAATGGATGCGGGACCGGCAGGGGGTGAATCCGGAGCTGGTGATCCGGGAGGGTGATCCGGTGGCCGAGATCCTGAGCCTGATCAAGGAGACCCCGGAGATCGGGGTGCTGGTGCTGGGGGCCGGGTCCGAGAAGAACGGGCCGGGGCCCTTGGTCACGGCGATGAGCCGGGCCTCGGGCAGCCTGCCGGTGCCCATCACCATCGTTCCGGGGGACATGTCCAAGGAGCGGCTGGAGAGCATCACCTGAGCGTCCGAGCTCGGACGCTTGCTTGATATGAATGATTTCAATGGCTTGCGCGCACGGATTAACGAATCGTTCATGTTTGCGCGGCCGGGCCGCTGGCCTTGTTCGCGGGATGGCGCTGGCGCTTGCACTGAACTTGCCGCTGGCCGCCATGCAGGCCGGGCCTGTGGCGGCCGAAGTCGGCGGGGCGGCGGTTTCGCTGGAGCTGTTCGATCCCTCTGCCCTGGCACCCGAGGAACGGCTGTATCTTCAGGCGGCGCTGGCCTTGAGCGGCGACTACACCGGGGTTCTGGACGGCGACTGGGGTGAGGACAGCCGCGCCGCGCTGAACGACTGGACCCGGCGCGAGACGGGGCGCATCCTGCCGCGTGTCACCGATCTTGGGCCGCTGGTTGTGGCGCTGGAGACCGAGATCGGGGGGAACGGCTGGCAGATCGTCCAGTCCGAAGAGCGCGGGATTTCCTATCTTTTCCCCTTTGCGCTGCTGGAGCCCGATCCGGAGGGCGAAGAGCCCGGTGCCAGCTGGATTTCGCAGGACGGCGGGTTCGGCCTGATGCTGTCGTCTGCGCCACCGGATGAGGTGGACGCCTTGCATGACTATCTGCTTGGCGAGACGGCCGAAGGGTCTGACCCGTTCCATGCGGAGGATACGGACTGGCGATCCACGGCTGTTGACCTGGACGACGGCACGCGGGTCATGGCGATGAGCGAGCGCATCGGGCCGGTCTTTGAAACCATGGTGGTTCTGGCGACCGAGACCTACCTGCCGCAGATGTCGCTTCTGGCGGCGAGTTTCGTGCCCGGCCGGCTGGATGGGCTGACCCTGCCGGCGGGCGGCGTGCTGGCCGGCCTGCCGGGGGTTCAAGGTCCGGGCGCAGAGGGATTGATGGCCGAGCCGCGGCTGGAGCCGGAAGGGGACGGGACGGCCCCGCCCGACACGGACACGGCAGAAAGCCCCGCAGACGAGGCGACCGGTTCGGGGACGGCCTTCTATGTGGCGCCCGACATTCTGGTGACGGCGGCGCATGTGGTGCGGGGCTGCGGCGAGATGCGGCGGATCGACGGGTTGCCGCTGACCGTTCTGGCGGCGGAAGAGGCGCTTGACCTGGCGGTGATGCAGGCGCCCGAACCTTCGCAGGACTGGCTGGACATGGGCGCGGCAGAGCGGCCAAGGCTGGGCGAGCCGGTGACTGCGCTTGGCTTTCCCTATCTGGGCAATCTTGGGCAGGGCCTGACGGTGACGGGCGGCAATGTGAGCGCGCTGAAGGGCATCGACGGCGGTGAGGGCGAGATCATGATTTCGGCCCCGGTGCAGCCGGGCAATTCGGGCGGTCCCTTGCTGAATGCTTCGGGTGCGGTGATCGGGGTGGTGGTGGCGCGGGTCGATGATCTGGCGATCCTGGAGGAGACCGGCACCCTCCCGCAGAACATGAATTTCGCCGTGCCGAGCCCGGTGCTTTCGGCCTGGTTGGGCGAGGTGGGCGTGGCCCTGCCAGAAGGGCGCGGCACCGCCGACGACCTGCGCGCCGGGATCAGCGACCGCATCGCGCGGTCTGTCGTGGCGGTGCTGTGCTATGGAGAGTGAGACCCGATGCGCGTGATCGGCATCCTGGGGGGCATGTCGGCGGCCTCGACCCAGATTTACTATCGGCTGCTGTGCGAGCTGACGCGCGACAGGCTGGGGCCGATGCATTCGCCCGAACTGCTGATCCGGTCGCTGGACTTTGCCCCGGTTGCTGCCGCTCAGGCCGCCGGTGACTGGGACGGCCTGGGGCGCCTGCTGAACCGCGAGGCGAAGGCGTTGCAGGCGGGAGGGGCCGAGGTTCTGCTCTTGGCCACCAACACCATGCACAAGCTGGCCGACGAGATGATGGCCGGGGTCGGCCTGCCCATGGTGCATATCGCCGATGCTACGGCGCGGGCGATCCATGCGGCGGGGCTGTCGCGGCCGGGGCTGATGGCCACGGCCTTTACCATGGAGCAGGACTTCTACACCGGGCGGCTGCGGGCGGCGGGGCTGGAGCCGATTGTGCCGGTGGCCGAGGACCGGGCCGAGACGCACCGGATCATCTATGAGGAACTGGTGCGGGATGTGGTGCGCGAGGAGTCACGCCAGAGCTATGAGGCGATTGCCAGGCGGTTGGCTGTGGCGGGGGCGGATTGTCTGATCTTGGGCTGTACCGAAGTGGGGATGCTGCTGAATCAGGGCAACGTGCCGGTGCCGGTGTTCGATACGGTCAAGATCCATTGCGAGACGGCGCTGGAAGCGGCGCTGGCGTGAGCGCAACGAGCCATGCGCGGGGCGCATGGCGGCGCTGACAGGCCAAGCGTGGTGACGGGGAGCGGCAAGGTCTATCTGGGGGGCGAGGGAAGGACGATGGAGAGACCAGATGTCTGCCTTGCGCGCCCCGAACCCCCAGCCCCAGCCCGCGGCCCCGGCCTCCGAAGTTCCGGGACTGTCCTACTACATTCTCGAGCCTGCCAACCGCCCTGCCCCGCCGTCGCATCCGCTGACGGCCCTGGAGCAGATGTACGGCTATTGGAGCGCCGAGGGCTGAGCCGAGCCTTGTTCGACGGGGTGGCATTGACGCCGCCCTTGGACCCGGACCAGATTGCGGCAGCCTGACCGGAGCCGCCCATGCCTCCCTGCCCCATCCCCTTGTGTTTCGCCGGAGTGGCCGCTTGAGCGGCGAATTGCGGCGGTTTGCGGCCTGGGGCGGGCATCGCTTGCGCGAGGTGGCTGTGCTGCCGCGCGCGATGGATCGGCGCGGCGGGCCGCGCATCGCCTTTTTCCCCAGTTCCAGCCGCGAGGGCGCGAGCCTGTTGCGGGCCTGGAACATGGCGGAGACGCTGCGCCCCCTGGGCTGGCGCACGCTGGTGGTGCCGATGCAGTTGGAAGAGGTGCAGCGGAGGCGGCTGATGAGGCTGTTCGCGCCGGACCTGATCCTGTTCCAGCAATGCCGGCACCCGCTGAACGATGCGAATCATGCGATGGGCCTGCCCTTCGTGCTGGATTGCGACGATGCCGATTTCCTGGATCCGGCCATGGCGCCGCGCCTGGAGGCCACGGCGCGGGGGGCGCTTGGGGTTGTCTGCGGCAGCCGGTACATCCGCAACTGGGCGGCGGGGCTGAATCCGCGGGCTGAGGTGATCTGGACCGGCACGCCCGTAAGCCCCGTGCCGCCGCCCGACCAGCGGGGGCGCGGGGCGGTGGTGGCCTGGGCACAGGCCTCGCCGGCGGGATACCCCATGGAACTGGCCTTCGTGCAGGATCTGACACGGCGGCTTTGGGCGCGCGGGCTGCGGTTCCGGCTGCGGCTCTATGGCGTGAGCGCGGCGGAGGAAGTGGCGATCCGCGCGGGCTTCGGGCCAGGGGCGGAGCTGGAGCTGATGCCGTTGATGGGCTATGACGCCTTCCTGGCCTCGCTGCGCGATGTGGCCGTGGGGCTGTCCCCGATCATCGCGGCCTCGCCGTTCAGCCGGGGCAAGAGTTTTGGCAAGATCCTTGGCTATCTGGATGCGGGCGTGCCGGTGATTGCCAGCGACGAGGCGGATCACGCGCTGTTCTTCACGCCCGAAAGCGGTGTGGTGAGCAACGAGCCTGCCCTGTGGGAAGCGGCGGTGGCGCGGCTTCTGGGGGATGGCGCGGCGCGGGCGGCGATGGCGGGGGCGGCGCGAGCCGAGATGGCGCGGCGCTTGTCGGTGACGGCGGCGGCGGCGCGGCTGGATGCCTTCCTGCGCGGGCTGCGCCAGCCGAAATAGAATCGTTCCAAGGTTGACGTTGCGCCGGGCGAGGCGCATATCCGAGTGGAACAGTCGGAGACTAGAGATGTTCATCCAGACCGAATCCACGCCGAACCCGGCGACGCTGAAATTCCTGCCCGGCCAGACCGTGCTGGAGATGGGCACGGCGGATTTCCCGAATGCCGAGGCCGCGGCGGCCTCGCCCCTGGCGCGGCGTATCTTCGCGGCGGGCGGGGTGACGGGGGTGTTCTTCGGCACCGATTTCGTGACTGTCACCAAGGCGGACGAGGTTCGGTGGGAGCATGTGAAGCCCGCAATCCTGGGCGCGATCATGGAGCATTACCAGTCGGGCGCGCCGGTGATGGAAGGCGCGCAGGCCGGAGGTCATGCGGCGCATGACGGGCCGGACGGGGATATCGTGCGCCAGATCAAGGAGTTGCTGGACACGCGCGTGCGGCCGGCGGTGGCGCAGGATGGCGGCGACATCACCTTCCACGGCTTTGACCGCGGCGTGGTCTATCTGCACATGCAGGGCGCCTGCGCGGGTTGTCCGTCCTCGACGCTCACGCTGAAGATGGGGATCGAGAACCTGCTGCGGCACTATATCCCGGAGGTGCTTGAGGTGCGGCCCGTTGCCGCCTGATCCGGTCACCCTGGCCTTCGACACATCGGCCGCGCATTGCGCGGCCGCTTTGCTTGTGCAGGGGCGGATCGTGGCGACGCGGGACGAGGCGATGGCGACAGGCCAGGCCGAGCGGCTGGTGGCGATGCTGGAAGAGGTGCTGGCCGAGGCGGGGCTGGGCTGGGGCCAGGTGCAGCGGATCGGCGTGGGCACGGGGCCGGGCAACTTTACCGGCGTGCGAATCGCGGTGGCGGCGGCGCGGGGACTGGCGCTTGGGCTGGGTGTGCCGGCGGTCGGCGTGACCCGATTGGCGGCGCTGGCCGAGGGGCTGCCCCGGCCGCTTGCGGTGGTGGAGGATGCGCGGCGGGGCGAGATCTACGCTCTGGACCTGCCAGGCGGCGTGGCGCGGTTGACCACGGTGGAAAGCTGCGGGCTGGGGCCGGTAGCATTGGTGGGGTCGGCGGGCGAGGCGGTAGCGGCAGTGACTGGCGGGACGGTGCTGCAACCGGCGATGCCTTTGTGCGAGGCGATCGCGCGGATCGCGGCACGGGCGGAGCCGGGCGCGCGCCCTGCCCCGTTCTACCTGCGTGGCGCGGATGCGGCGCCCCCGTCGGATCCGCCGCCGGTGATCCTGCCCGATCCGGCCCTCCCATGACGCCCGAGGCATTGGCGGCGCTACATGCCGAGAGTTTCGTCACGCCGCGGCCCTGGTCGGCGGCGGAGTTCGCTGCGCTGATGGGCTCGCCCGGCGTGTTCCTGCTGACCGAAGGCAGCGCGGGCTTCCTGATGGGCAGGGCGCTGGCCGGTGAGGCCGAGCTTCTGACCGTGGCGGTTGCGCCAACGGCGCGGCGGAAGGGCATCGGCGCGCGGCTGATGGTGCGATTCCTTGAGGAAGCGCAGCACCGGGGCGCCGAGCGGGCGTTCCTTGAAGTCGCGGCGGGAAATGACGCGGCCCGCGCGCTGTATGCGGCGGCGGGATTCGCCGAGGCGGGGCGGCGGCGGGGCTACTACCGCAACCCGCACGGCCACGCCGAGGATGCACTGGTGCTGGCCAGGGTCCTTGCCGGCACCTCTGGCTGAGCAGCCAGCCGCAGATTTGATCGAAAAGTAAAATCCCGCCGGGACAGCGACCAAATCGCTCTTGACCGGTCGCCACGGCTGCGCGCTAATCCCAGCCGATCCCTCGCGAACGGCGCCTTCGGGGCCGGGGACAGGGGGGTATTGGTCCGATTGACCCAAAACGACAACGGGAGAGATTCCATGACCCTGATGAAGACGCTCGCCGGAGCGACGGCTGCGCTGGCCCTGATGTCCGGCATTGCCGCGGCCGACCCCGCGATCATCTATGACCTGGGCGGCAAGTTCGACAAATCCTTCAACGAAGCTGCGTTCAACGGCGCCGAGAAGTGGGCCAAGGAAACCGGCGGCACCTACAAGGAACTGGAGATGCAGTCCGAGGCGCAGCGCGAGCAGGCGCTTCGCCGCCTGGCCGAAGCCGGCGCCAACCCGGTTGTCATGACCGGCTTTGCCTTTGGCGACGTGCTGAACAAGGTCGCTCCGGACTTCCCGGACACCAAGTTCGCGATCATCGACATGGTGGTCGAGCAGCCGAACGTGAAATCGGTCGTGTTCAACGAGCATGAGGGCAGCTACCTGGTCGGCATGATGGCCGGCATGGCCTCGAAGACCGGAACGGTGGGCTTCATCGGCGGCATGGACATCCCGCTGATCCGCAAGTTCGGCTGCGGCTATGCCGAGGGCGTGAAGGCGGCCAACCCGGATGCGAAGGTGGTGATCAACTTCACCGGAACCACGCCCGCGGCCTGGAATGACCCGGTGAAGGGTGCGGAACTTGCCAAGGGCCAGAAGGCCCAGGGCGCCGACGTGATCTATGCCGCCGCGGGCGGCACCGGCGTGGGCGTGCTGCAGGCGGCGGCCGACGAGGGCATCCTGTCGATTGGCGTGGACAGCAACCAGAACTACATGCATCCGGGCAAGGTCCTGACCTCGATGCTGAAGCGCGTGGACAACGCCGTCTACGAAGCCTTCAAGGAAGGCCCGGAGCTCAAGACCGGCATCAATGTCATGGGTCTGGCCAATGACGGCGTGGGCTATGCGCTGGATGACAACAACGCCCCGCTCGTGACCCCGGAAATGCTGGATGCGGTGAACGCAGCGGCCGGCAAGATCAAGTCGGGCGAGTTGGTCGTCCATGACTACATGTCCGACAACGCCTGCCCGGCCGTCGCGTTCTGATGGCGGGCACGCAGATTGGTGCGGAGGGGCGGCCGGCAACGGCCGCCCCCTTTGCGATCGAGCTGAAGGGCATTTCGAAAGCCTTCGGACCGGTTCAGGCGAACAGGGACATTTCCATCGCCGTGCCGAAGGGCACCATTCATGGCATCATCGGCGAGAACGGCGCGGGCAAGTCCACGCTGATGTCGATTCTCTACGGCTTCTATCGCGCGGATTCCGGGTCCATCTGGATCGACGGGCGCGAGACCCCGATTCCCGACAGCCAGAGCGCCATCCGCGCCGGCATCGGCATGGTGTTCCAGCATTTCAAGCTGGTGCAGAACTTCACGGTGCTGGAGAACGTGATCCTGGGCGCCGAGGACGGCGCCCTGCTGCGCGGTTCCATCGCCAAGGCGCGGCAGGAGCTGGAACGGCTGGCGCGCGACTATGAGCTGGACGTGGACCCCGACGCGCTGATCGAGGATCTGAGCGTGGGCCACCAGCAGCGGGTGGAAATCCTGAAGGCGTTGTACCGGCAGGCTGAAATCCTGATCCTGGACGAGCCCACGGGGGTGCTGACCCCGGCCGAGGCCGACCATCTGTTCCGCATCCTGAAAGGGCTGAAGGACCAGGGCAAGACCGTGATCCTGATCACCCACAAGCTGCGCGAGATCATGGAGGCCACCGACAACGTGAGCGTCATGCGGCGCGGCACGATGGTGGGCACGGTGAAGACCAGCGAGACCAGCCCCGAGGAATTGGCCGAGCTGATGGTGGGGCGCAAGGTCCTGCTGGAGGTGGAGAAGAAGCCCGCGGTGCCGGGCAAGGTGGTCTTGAAGGTCGAGAACCTGCGGGTGAAGGACGAGCACGGGGTGGAGCGCCTGAAGGGCGTGAGCTTCGAGATCCGCGCGGGCGAGATCCTCGGGATTGCCGGCGTGGCGGGCAACGGCCAGTCGGAGCTGCTGGAGGCGCTTGGCGGCATCGCCTCGGCGACCGGTCTCATCATGCTGAACGGGGCCGAACTGCCGCTTGCGGGACACGGCGCCGACGGGCAGAGCCGCCGGGCGGCGGGCATCGCCCATGTGCCAGAGGATAGGCAGCACCTGGGCCTGATCATGGATTTCGCCGCCTGGGAGAACGTGGCCTTCGGCTATCACAATGCGCCGGAGTATCAGAAGAACGCCATTCTGATGGACAATGCGGCGCTGCGGGCCGATTGCGCCAAGAAGATGGAGACCTTCGACGTGCGCCCGCCGATCCCGGCGCTGGCGGCCAAGAGCTTTTCGGGCGGCAACCAGCAAAAGATCGTTGTGGCGCGCGAGATCGAGCGGAACCCCGACCTTCTGCTGGTGGGCCAGCCGACGCGGGGCGTGGACATCGGGGCCATCGAATTCATCCACAAGCAGATCGTGGCGCTTCGCGATGCGGGCAAGGCGATCCTTCTGGTCAGCGTGGAGCTTGACGAGATCATGTCGCTTTCCGACCGCATCGCGGTGATGTTCGACGGGCGCCTGATGGGCTTCCGCGACCCGGACAAGACCGACGAGCGGGAGCTGGGCCTTCTGATGGCCGGCATGAGCGGGGAGGCCGCGTGATGGAGAGGCTTCCGCGTTGGGCCGATGTCGTGCTGGTGCCGCTGGTCAGCCTGCTGATGGCGGCGATCCTTTCCGCGCTGGTGATCCTGGCCATCGGGCAGGACCCATGGGAGGCGCTGAAGGTCATGGTCGAGGGCGCGCTGCTGTCGGCCTATGGCTGGGGGTACACGCTTTACTACACCACGAGCTTCATCTTCACCGCGCTGGCCGTGGTGGTGGCCTTCCATGCCGGGCTGTTCAACATCGGCGGCGAGGGACAGGCGCAACTCGGCGGCCTGGGCGTGGCGCTGGTCTGCCTGGCGCTGCCCTGGCCGCACTGGACCATCGCGCTGCTGGCGGCGGTCACCG
>Ga0209368_1000659_pt1 | contig 23997 bp, 25 predicted proteins | sample EBPBio242008_DNA_FD_185862 | JGI IMG/M metagenome (GOLD analysis project Ga0209368, IMG submission 185862) | Wastewater treatment Type I Accumulibacter community from EBPR Bioreactor in Madison, WI, USA - Reactor 1_4/24/2008_ DNA (SPAdes)... | ecosystem: Engineered > Bioreactor > EBPR >...
GATCATCGCCAGCGGATTGCGGCGCAGCCGCAGCCAGCTGAGCCAGGCCTGCCCCAGGCGGGCCTGCCAGCGCGAGGCGGGAGAGGGGTCGCGCAGCCATTCGGTCAGGGTCATGCGCGTGCCCTCGGATCGACAAGGCGGTACAGGATGTCGGACAGCATGTTCAGGCCGACGAAGCAGAAGCCCACCACGATGGTTCCACCCAGGACGGCGGGCATGTCGCTGACCATCAGCGCGTCGGTGATGTAGCTGCCGATGCCCGGCCAGGCAAAAATCGTCTCGGTCAGGACCGCCCCTTCAAGAAGGTAGGCATAGCTGAGCGCGATCACGGTGATCAGCGGCACCAGCACGTTGCGCATGGCATGGACCCAGATCACCCGCCGTTCCGGCATCCCCTTGACGCGGGCGGTGGTGATGTATTCCTGGCCCAGCTCGTTCATCATGAAGCTGCGCGTCATCCGGCTGATGTAGGCCATTGAGATGTAACCCAGAATCCCGGCAGGCAGGATGATGTGGGAAAAGGCGTTCCAGAACATGTCCCACTGCCCGGCGAGGGCCGTGTCGACCAGGATCATGCCGGTCAGCGGCTCCATCTCGAAGTCGAAGGTCATCTGGAAGGCCACGTCCAGTCGCCCCGGCCCACCGACCCAACCCAACTGGCCGTAGAACAGCAAAAGCCCCATCAGCCCCAGCCAGAACACCGGCATGGAATACCCCATCAGGCCCACCAGCCGCACCAGCTGGTCGATCCACGAACCCGGCCTCGTGGCGGCCAGAACGCCCGCCGGCACGCCGACCAGCACGCCCAGGATCGTGGCAAGGGTGGCGAGTTCCAGCGTGGCTGGGAAGAACCGCTTGATCTCCTCCAGCACCGGATCTCGGGTGCGCACGGACAGGCCCAGATCGCCTTGCATCACGTCGCGCACATAGATGCCGAACTGCTGCCAAAGGGGCAGGTCCAGGCCCAGTTTCTTGTGGAGCTCGGCAATCTGCTCTGCCGAGGCGCGCTCGCCCAGGATGGCATGGGCGGGGTCGATAGGGACGACACGGGCGATCAGGAATGTGACAAGCAGCAGCCCGAGAAAGGTCGCTGCCAGCGACAGAACGATGCCGAGGGTCTGGCGCAGGACGCGGCCAGTCGCGCTGCGGCGCTGCGAAGAAAGGGAACGGGCGGTCATGCGCGCGAAGGGCTGGCGCGCCGGATCGCTCCGGCGCGCCGCCGGATCACTTGGTGACCAGCCAGTAGGCGGCCGAGTCGATCGCGCCGCCGGTGTAGAAGTTCTCGACGTTCGCCTGCATCCCGGTCTGGTAGCCGATCTGGAACATCACGATGAAGGGCGAGGTCTCGCGGTGCTTCTTCTGCAGCTCCTCGTACATCGCCTTGCGCTTGTCGGCGTCCATCTCCATGACCGCCGCCTGGCTCATCGCCGTCATCTCGCCCGGATCATAGGCGTTGCGCCAGGCAAGGTAGCCCGTGTTCTGCGCCTCGTCCGAGTTGTCGGGGTTCTCGGCAAAGGTCGAAGAGTTGGTGTTGGGGTCGGGATAGTCCGGGCCCCAGCTTTGCAGCGTGGCATCGTGCTGGCGGGCGCGATAGCGCTTCAGCTGTTCCGCCCCTTCGCCCACGTTCAGTTCCACCGTGATGCCGGCCTGGCCGAAGGTGTTCTGGATCGACTGCGCCATGTCCATCCGGTCCGACGCGTTGCGCACGTCCAGGACGACCTTCGGGTTCTGCAGGCCCGACTCGGCCAAGAGCGCCTTGGCCTTCTCGATATCCAGCGAGTAGGGGGTGTCCTCCAGCGCGCCCAGATAGCCGATGGGCAGGAAGGACTGGTGCACCACCTCGGTGCCCTTCAGGAAGGTGTCCACCATGCCCTGATAATCGATGGCATAGCGCATCGCATCCAGGAACTTGGCGTTCTTGTACTGCTCGTTCTTCTGGTTGAACGACAGATAGAAGATCTGGCCGCCCACGTCGGGCTGCACCTTCACCGCCGCATTGCCGGCCAGGCCCTCGATGTCGGTGGGGGTCAGTTCGCGCGCGATGTCGATGTCGCCCTTTTCCAGCTGCAGGCGCTGCGTCGCGGCTTCCGGAATGTGCTGCATGAAGACCTTCGAGATCTTCGCCGGCCCGCGCCAATGCGTCGGGTTGGCCTCCAGCACATAGCCTTCGTTCGGCTTGTAGGACTTCAGCACATAGGCGCCAGAGCCGGCCGAGTTCGACTTCAGCCATTCGTTGCCCATGTCGCCGTTCGCGTCATGCTCCATGACGGTCTTCTGGTCGACGATCGAGGCCACCCCGGCCGTCAGGATGTTGTAGACGAAGGTCGGCGCATAGGCCTTGTCGACCTTGAACGTCATCGTGTCGCCATCGGCGGTGATCATCTGATCCACGTTCTCGGCCGTCCAGCCGAACTGGTTCAGGATGAAGGCCGGGGTCTTGTTGATCTTGACCGCGCGTTGCAGCGAGAAGGCCGCATCCGCCGCGGTCACCGGGTTGCCCGATGCGAAGGTGACGCCGGGCTTCATCTTGAAGCTGTAGGTTACCCCGTCATCGGCCACCGACCAGCTTTCGGCGAGGCCCGGAACCAGTTCCTTCGACACCGGGTCAAGCTCGATCAGCCCGTCATAAGTGTTATTCACGACGTCGAGGCCAGAGAATTCATAGGCCTCATGCGGGTCAAGCGAGACGATGTCGTCGATGGCATCGGCGATCACCAGCGTGTCGGCAGGCGTAGCCGCCATCAACGCAACCGGGGCGGAACCAAGCAGAAGTGCGGCAAGGCCAACAGCGCCCGCGCGGCGCAGGCGTGCTTCGAAAGTCATGATCAACTCCCTGTTTTTGTTGGGCTTCATTTCGGTGACCGCAGGCGGTCGGCGACTGTCCCGACGCAGATTGGGACCCTTATCGCCCCCATTGTCAAGGAACTGTTGCGCATCGAAATGCGGCAGCGCAGCGGCGAACGGCCCATGCCGCCCCAATCCGGTCCGAATTGATCGAAATTTCTCCGCCGTTCGGCCCGCAATCCGCGCCGAGCCGCCAGCTATCCATCCTCGGTAAAGACTCCGGGGGCAGACTGCCTGCCGGAAAGACCAGGGCATTTTGAAATGGCAACCTACAACGGCTCCAACAGCTCGAACACCTATTTTGGTGGCGCTTCAGATGACAGCATTTCGGGCAACGGCGGGGCCGACAGCCTGTACGGCGGCGGCGGAAACGACTCTGTCTTTGGTGGCACCGGCAACGACAGGCTGTATGGCGGCGATGGCAACGACACGATCGAAGGTGGCACCGGCGCCGACTCGCTGGAAGGTGGCACGGGGAATGACACGCTTCGGGGCGACGACGATGCTGACACGCTCTTGGGGGACGACGGCAATGACGTTCTCGATGGCGGCGCGGCGAACGACCAGCTCTATGGCGGCCTCGGCCTCGACACCCTGACAGGCGGCACGGGCAACGACTCGCTGTTTGGCGGGGATGATGCCGACAGCCTGAGCGGGGATGACGGGACCGACAGCCTGGATGGCGGGCTTGGCAACGACACGCTTCTCGGCGGTATCGGGATCGACACGCTGTATGGCGGCGACGGCAACGACAGCCTGGATGGCGGTACAGAGGGCGACCTTCTCGGGGGCGGTGCCGGCAATGACACGATGCTGGGCGGCGCAGGGCTTGACACGATCTATGGCGGTGACGGAGCCGACAGCATTGATGGCGGTGCCGACGCCGATTTCATCACAGGTGATGCCGGCAACGACACTCTGGCCGGCGCTGCCGGCAACGACTCGCTCTATGCCGGAGACGGCAACGACTCTCTCGATGGGGGCGATGGGGCCGACAACCTGGACGGCGGTCTCGGAAACGACACCATGCGCGGCGGTCTGGGCAACGACACCTTCTACGGTGGTTCGGGGCTCGACATGGTCGACTACTCGAATTCGGCCTCCGCGGTCACGGTCAACCTGAGTACCAATGTCTTTTCGGGCGGCGACGCCGCCGGCGACGTGAATGGCGGCGGTGTCGATGGGGTGATCGGATCGGCCTTCGCCGATTCGCTGACCGGGTTCGATGGCGAGGCGACGACTGGCAGCGACATCTACACCAACATCTTCTACGGCGGTGGCGGCAACGACACGATCTCGGGCCTTGCCGGCGGCGACTCGCTCTATGGCGGCGACGACAATGACCTGATCCTCGGCGGCTCGGGCGCCGACACCATCGGTGGCGATGCCGGCAACGACACCATTGACGGTGGCACGGAAGCTGACCTGATCTCTGGCGGTTCGGGCAACGATTCCATCGCGGGCGGTACGGGCAACGACACCGTGTCGGGCGATGCCGGCAATGACAGCATCGACGGCGGCGACGGCAACGACAGCCTGTCCGGGGGCGCTGACACCGACACGATCCTCGGCGGTATCGGCAACGACACCCTGTCCGGCGATGCCGGCAACGACCTGCTTTACGGAGGCGACGGGCTCGACAGTGTCTATGGCGGTGCCGGAAGCGACTCCCTGTACGGGGGTTCTGGTGCGGACCTGCTGGACGGGGGCGACGACGACGACAGCATCTATGGCGGGGCGGGCGACACGATCCTTGGCGGGGCAGGGGCTGACGCCATCTACAGCGGCGGCAATTCCGTCATCACGGGCGGCGCGGGCAACGACACGATCTATGCCCAGGCAGGCGACACGATTTATGGCGGCAACGTCGATGGCGACCAGGACATCATCGACCTGTCCGGCATTTCAAACTATCGCATCGTCCGCGTGCCCGACAGCGACGGCAACGGCTGGGATGGCCGGATCGAAATTCTCGATGCGAACGGGAACGTCACTGGAACCATCGAGTTCCAGAACATCGAGATGGTTCCCTGCTTCACGCCGGGTACGCTGATCGCCACCGAGCATGGTCGCCTTCCTGTCGAGGAACTGTCCGAGGGCGACCGAGTCCTGACCCGTGACAACGGCTTCCAGGAGATTCGCTGGATCGGCCGGCGCAGCCTCGGCACAGTGGAACTGGCGCAGAACCCCGACCTGCGGCCGGTGCTGATCCGCCGCGGTGCCTTCGGCGAGAATGTCCCCGAACGTGACATGGTGGTCAGCCCCAATCACCGGATGCTCATGTCCGGCATGCGCACCGAGCTTTGGTTCGGCGAGCATGAGGTCCTGGCCGCCGCCAAGCACCTCGTGAACGGCGCCTCGATCCAGCAGATCAACCCGCTTCGCACGACCTATGTGCACTTCCTCTGCGATCGGCACGAAGTCGTGCTTTCCGATGGCACATGGACGGAAAGCTTCCAGCCCGGCGACCAGTCCCTGAACGGCATCGGTGAAGAGCAACGGCAGGAAATCTACTCGATCTTCCCCGAACTCCGTGAACGTGCCGGTCGCGCCGCTTATTCCAGCGCGCGCCGGTCGCTGAAGGGACACGAGGCGCGGATCCTTCGCCACGGCTGACATCGGCTGTGCACGGGTGCAGGGTCTGTCTGCGCCTGTGCCCCGCGCAATCCGCGGACCATTGCGCTATCTTGCGGCCAAAGCAGGAGTACGCGCCATGAGCTGGAACCCCATTCTGGACCCGACGATTCCGATCGGCGATGCCGTCGATGCCATCGAAGCGGTGATCGTGCCCCGGGCGCGTGACCTGGGCGGGTTCGAGGTGCGCCGCGCGCTGCCCTCGGCACAGCGCCAGATGGTCGGCCCCTTCATCTTCTTCGACCAGATGGGACCGGCAGAGTTCCTGACCGGCGACGGCATCGACGTGCGCCCGCATCCGCACATCGGCCTTGGCACGGTCACCTATCTGCTGAAGGGCCGTCTGCATCACCGCGACAGCCTTGGCACTGACCAGTGGATCGAGCCGGGCGCGGTGAACTGGATGCTGGCCGGTCGCGGCATCACCCATTCCGAACGTACCGATGGCGAAGCCCGCCGCGCGCCGCTGTCGATGTTCGGCCTGCAGACCTGGCTTGCCCTGCCGAAGGATCGCGAGGACGACCCGGCCGGTTTCATCCACGCCGGCGCGACACAACTGCCGGTGCTGGAGGGCGAGGGCAAGACCGTCCGTCTGATCCTCGGCAATGCCTGGGGCGAAGCCATGCCGATGCCCATGCCGGTCGAGGTGTTCTATGCCGATGCCGACCTGGCACCGGGCGCCGCCATTCCCCTTCCCGACGATCACGAGGACCGCGGCGCCTATGTGCTGAAGGGCGAAATCACTGTGTCGGGCCAGGTCTTCGGCCCGGGGCACATGCTGGTCTTCCGCCCCGGCGACCGGATCTCGCTGAAGGCCGGTACCGAAGGCGCCCGCGTAATGTTGCTGGGTGGTGCCACGATGGACGGGCCGCGCTACATCTGGTGGAACTTCGTCGCCTCGTCGAAAGAGCGGATCGAAGCCGCCAAGGAAGCCTGGCGCGCGGGCGACTGGGCGCATGGCAGGTTCAGTCTGCCCCCGGGCGACGACGGCGAGTTCATCCCCGCACCAGAGCGCTGAATGTGGTTTCGGTCCGTTTCTGCCCGACAGTTGCGGCGGCCAGGGCGGCCGGGTTCACCATCAACCTGCCCGGTGCGGCTATTCCGGTCGGAACCGATTTTCAGCTCTGGCCTCGGCCATTTCCTCGCTTGACGCCGCCCGCGACCGCCCGTAATACCCCCCACACGTTCGGGCGGGCCCGGATGGTGGATACGCGGTTGTAGCTCAGTTGGTTAGAGTACCGGCCTGTCACGCCGGGGGTCGCGGGTTCGAGCCCCGTCAACCGCGCCACCACCGCCCGCCCCGAACGTGAAAGACCAGCGCGGTTGTAGCTCAGTCGGTTAGAGTACCGGCCTGTCACGCCGGGGGTCGCGGGTTCGAGCCCCGTCAACCGCGCCAGTCATTTCCTTCCAGACATCTGCACACAGCTCAGCGCCACAATCGTGCCTGGCTGGCAAGCAGTCCCTGCAGCTTCGACAGAAGCCGCAGGCCAGCGCCGGGGTGCGGAATCCCGCCGCTGGCCAGCCGGTCCAGGGCCACTTCCGGCGGGCAAGGCAACCCGCTTACCGGATCGGTATAGCGGGGATAGGCGATCAGGGCGGCATGCGTCAGCCGGTCAAGGTCCGCGCCCCGGACGGCCCGCCGCCGTGACGGCGCCGGCATGACATCGCGCGTCAGGCCCCAGCCCGCATAGAAGGGCAAGCCAAGACATGTCACCGGTACCCCGCGCAACAGCGCCTCGAAGCCAAGCGTCGAGGTGATCGTCCAGACCTCCTGCACCTGCGCCAAGAGTTCGGCCGGATTGCCCCCGGCCACCGTCATATCTGCCAGACCTGCCAGATCTGCCTCGGCCACGGCGCCAGGACGCAGGCCCGCCAGCACGTCGGGATGCGGCCGCCACAGGATCACCGCGTCCGGGTTGGCCGAGCGCACGCTGCGCAGAAGGCCCAGGTTCGTGCGAACGGTGTCCGCGCCAAGCCGGATCGATGCATCGTCTTCCACCTGGCCGGGCACAAGGATGCGATGCCCATCGGGCAGATCGAAGGCTGCGGGACCAAGGTTGTACTTCGTCACACCCGCCGCAACCAGCCGTGCCCGAAGCCGGGCGGCGCGCGCGCGGGCATGGTCGGGCAGGGGCGCGGCCATCTGCCGTTCCAGCCGGCTTTCACGCGTGGGATCGTAGTAGATGCCCAGATCGTCGGCGACGAGCGAAAGGGGCGGCACCAGCTCGGCCCCAAGTCCGCGCGAGCGCAAGAACCCGTCCTCGACCCGGCGAATGGGCAGGGGGGCGGAAAGGCCAGGCGGCTCTTTCCCCGCCCAGATCAGAAGCCCGCGCCCGTCCCGTTCGGCACGTGCAAGGGCGGCCTGCGGCTCGTTGCTGAAGACCAGCCGACGCTCGCGCCCGAAGACCCTTTGCAGCGTGGCGCGCTTCCACAGCCGCATCCCCAGGGCGACATGCCCGTGACGGTCCTCGCGGAAGGCGCGGGTCTCGGCCTCCAGCTGGTCGACGGCCTCTTCGAAGCTGCACAGCCGGTCGCGGCAGGGATCGTACCAGATCGGGGCCAGGATCATCGCTGCCGCGAAGAGCTGGGCCGGTGTCAGGCGGCGACCGCGCCGGGGCAGGGGCCGTTCATCGGCGGTAAGGCCCCAGCCGGCATAGAAGGGCTGGCCAAAGACCCTGGGGCGGTGACCGGCCAGGATGGCCTCGAACCCAAGCTGCGAGGTGGCCGTATAGACCGCAATCGCGCCATCCAGCAGCGACCAGGGCGAGACCGGATCGGTCAGCAGGCTGACGCGCCCCTGGGCGTCCGCCAGCCCGAAATGGCCGGGGCGATGCCCTGCCGTGGTTTCGGGATGCGCCCGGATGACGATGCGCGCGCCGGGATGGTCGTCCTGCGCCCGCGCCAGCATCTCGCGGAAGGTGGCCTCCGACGCGCCGCCGTATCGGATCGAGGCATCGCCGCGTGTCTGGTCCACGACCAGCACATAGCCCGGTGCAGGCGCGGGCAGGGCGGGATCGTGACTGTTGTATTTCGACAGATGCGCCTCGCGCAGGCGGGCGATGCCGTCTTTCGCCCGCGCCAGAAGCGGTGTCTCGTCCAGCGGATGCCTGGACAGCATCTCCTCCAGCCTGGAAGGCGCCGAGGCGTCGAAGTGAACACCGATCGGATCGAGCTGGAGCCCAAGCGGTGGCGCCCCGCTTCGGCCCGGCTTCACCGAGCGCAGGAAGGCATCCTCGATCCGCACCAGCGGCACATCCCGTGCCGCCGCCACGCGCTCTCCGCGCGCCGCGTAGGGCGACCGTCCCCAGACCGCGACCCCGTCGCCGGGCGCCGGAAGGCCCAGGCGCAGATCGTGCCCCGCCAGTTGCAGGATGCGGCGCAGCCGCGGCTGTTGAAGGAAGCCCAGGTTCAGAAAGCGAAGCCGCCGGGGAATCTCTCCCCCGGCGGCCGGCTTCGGATCGGGCAGCGGCGCCAAGACGGCTCAGCCGCCGGCAAGCGTGTCGATAGCGGCCGCACCTGAGGCGGTGCCGTTGATGGCAGCCAGGGCCTTGGTCCATTGTGTGTAGGGCGCTTCAGTCACAAGCAGCGTATCGCCATCGCGCACCAGAAAATCGCGCGCCTCGAACATTCCTGTCGGCTGGGTGAGGTCCAGCACGTAGATCATCCGCTGGTCGCCGCGCAGGTCGTTGCGGCCCAGGACCGAGTTGGCAATCTCTGCAGGCTCGTTCCGCAACACGAAGACGCCCGTCGGGTCGGCCCAGTTGGTGTTCAGGCCCCCGACCGAGGCGATGGCCTCGACCGCAGACAGCGTCTGCGTCTCGAAGGGCACGCGGGTCTGCGACCCCGTCGCGCCAAGCGCGGTGAAGGCACGGGTGTCCCGTTCGACAACGATCTGGTCGCCCGGCCGCAGCGGAATGTCGTTCTTCGGATTGGCGTAAAGGTCGGTCAGCCAAACCTGACCCGAAGTGCTGCCGCGCGTCACGCGGACCAGCGCCGCCTCGGGCTCGATCGCCACGCCGCCCGCCTTGGCGATCATCGCGGTCAAATTACGCGTCGGCCGCTCGATGGGATAGACCCCCTGCGCCGCGACCGAACCGGAAACCGACACTGTCGAACCGTCGCCGGCCAGCCGTGTCACCGTCACCTGCGGGTCCGGCGTCTGCGTGTCGAGCTTGCGGGTGATGGCATCGCGCAGCCCCTCGGGCGTCTGCCCCGCGGCCTTGATGCGACCGGCATAGGGAATGAAGATGAAGCCCTGACCGTCGACCTGAACCTCTTCCAGCGGGGTCACGCGCTGACCGGTATTGCCAAGCAGCGGGTCGTCCTTGACGTTTTCGAACACCGTGATCGACAGCCGGTCGCCTGCGGCGATGGTGTCCGACCCCATGACGCCCGCATTGCGGAAGCCGGAAGAGAAGCCGAAGGCCGGCGTCACCGCCGTCGCTCTTGTCACGCGGCTGTTCACGCTCACCACGAAGGCATCGCCTTCCTTCAGAACGGATCCCGCGAAGATTTCCGATTTGGTCGGGCCCGAACGCGGCAGGCCACAGCCCGCAAGCGATACGAATCCCATTCCCAGGACCAGCAAGCTGGCCCTTCTGCCTTTGTCGATCGTCACTGCCCGGGCTCCTTGACTGGAGATGCCTCAAGTTTTGTGGCCAAGACTAATGAACGAGGGCTTGAAAAGAAAGACGTTCGTGCGACGCCGCAGCGCAATGGTCAGTTCACTGCCCGCAAGTGTTGCCGCGGTGCCGCGTTTCCCGAGACAAGAGCATCATAGGGGTCTTCGGGCGCAAGCATCATGTCGACCACCTGCCGAAGCAGTTGGCGACGCCCCCGCAGCGAATAGAACCCGCCGGGGATCTGGCTGGTCTCCAGCAGGTAGTGCCGATAATCACGGTATGCGCGGCTGTCCGGGCGGGCGGGATGGGCAAAAAAGTCCGCCAGCGGTTGAGGCGAGACGAACTCGGGCTTGCCATAGACGGCCGCCCCGAAGGTCTTCAACGGCAATCCCCGCCACAGCACCTGCTGCGCTGCCGTCGAATTCACGGTGACGGCAGAGCGGGCATGGTTCAACAGCACCGCAAGCTTGCCCCCGCGCACGAAATGCACGCGGTCCGCAACGCCGTGGCGCTCGGCAAGTTCGCGGATCGTGGCCTTCACGGGCGAACGGCCATCCTCCAGCGGATGCGCCTTGAAGACGAGGTGATGGTGCGGCGGCGCCCCCCGGGCAAAGCCTTCCATCGTCACTTCGATGAAGTCGGTCAGGCTTCGGAAGGGCGAGTGCATCTGGAAGCTCGAGTCATGTTCCAGCTGCAACAGCACCAGGTGATAGGGGAAACCGCCATGCCGGATGCGGAAGGTCGCCGCCCGGCGTTCAAGCGAATGAAAGGGCAGCAAGGCCAGGCGCCGCAGGTAAAGGTGGAATTCCTGGGCCACCGTCAGCGACCGATGCGGCCGGAACCCCGGAAACCGGCGCGCCCCCAGCATCACGCAAAAGTGGTAGAAGGCACCCCAGAACATGTGCTGACGCATGTCGCCCCACCGGGCGGGGGCATCGGGCAGGTCCATGTCGGACTTTTCGAGAGCCGCCCGCATTTCAGGCACGCTCAACTGCATCAGCCGTGAATGACCGTTCGACCCGCCACGTTCGTAGGTCACCCAATGCGGCCGCAGATAGCCCTCCTCGAAGACATGCACCGTCAGCCCGCGGTCGCGGGCAAGGGCAATGGCCTTTGCGTGAACTGCCCGGGTGTCGCCGTACAAGACGATGTCAGTCAGCCGGCACTCGTCGATCAGCCCGGCAAATCGCTCTGGCCAATCCTCGGCGCTTCCGGTCCAGGGGATGAAGCTGCCCTTGTCGCTCCAAAGCACCTCGTCGCCATAGTTGAAGCCCACGCGCCACACCTCGGCGCCCGAGGCGCGCAGCATCCGGGCAAGGCGCCGGAAGAAGGGGCCGTGCGGTCCCTGAAGGAACAGCATTCGGCGGCCCGTGCCGGAAAGTGGCTGCATGGCGACGTTGTTCCGGCCTTGCCGGACCTCCCTTCCTGCGACGGATAGCGCGACGGAGCGCGCGGAGGCCAGTCTCGCCAACCCTCGGGGCGCAATTTTGGCCAAGCCGCGGCGGAACCGGCACAGGCGAGGGGCTTGCCTGACATCGGCTGCGGGGCTACCTCGGGGGCAGGACAGAAGGAGACGGCGATGTTCACCGGGATCGTGACCGACATGGGCGAGGTCATCGCGCTGGACCAGCAGGGCGACCTTCGCGCGCGCATCGCCACCGCCTATGACGTGTCCGGCATCGACATCGGCGCCTCTATCGCCTGCGACGGCGTCTGCCTGACCGTGGTTGACACGGGCACCGCGCCGCGCGGGTGGTTCGACGTCCAGATCTCGGCCGAGACCGTGTCCAAGACCAACATCGGCCACAACGGCTGGCACCTGGGCAAGCGCATCAACCTGGAACGTGCCCTTCGGGTTGGCGACGAACTGGGCGGCCATATCGTCTCGGGCCATGTCGATGGCGTGGCCAGGGTCGTGGCGCTTCGACCCGAGGGCGACAGCCTGCGCGTGACCTTCCGCGCGCCAGAGCCTCTGGCCAAGTTCATCGCGCCCAAGGGGTCCGTGGCGTTGAACGGCACCTCGCTCACCGTGAACGAGGTCGAGGGCTGCGACTTCGGCATCAACTTCATCCCGCACACCCGCAAGGTGACGACCTGGGGCGAGGTGGCGGAAGGCGATGCCGTGAACCTCGAGGTCGACACCATGGCGCGCTATGTCGCCCGGCTGAGGGATTGGGCATGACCGGCGCGCCGGCCCATGCCGGACCGGGCCACAACGGTGGCCCGTCGATGGAAGGCGGCGTCAGCTGGCGGCGGCATTGCTGGACGCAAGCGCGCGAGCGGCTCTTGCCGACGCTGCCCATCGAGGTGGTGCGCCTGCGCGTGAAGCGGGCGGCCGAGCTTGGGCTTGATTACAAGACCTATGCGGGCGTCCGGGCCGCCACCGGGCACGATATCGTGGCCTTTCTCTTCTCGCAAAACGCCCTGCGGCTGGTGCCGCCCGCGGCCTTGCCGCCTGACCGGACCGCGCGTCTGGCAGGCATCACGGCCTGCGGTCGCATCGCCCTTGCCCAGGCCGCGCGCCCCGAGGCGGTTCTTGCGGCGGCCAGTGGCCTGCTGGACGCCGCCCATCCGGCGCCCGCACTCCTGGGAAGCTTTGCCGAGGCGCGCGCGCGCCTGCGCGACGTGCTTGGCAGCATCCCCGGCGACCGAGTCCTCCTGGTGGGCGAGCATTCTCTGGAACGGGATTGGGTCATGGCCGGGCGGCTGGCGGGCTGGCTTCCGGCAGAGCGCTACTTCGCCGGTTGAGGTTTTCCCTCGCCTCTGGCCTTCGCGGGCCTGACGGGATAAGGGCAAGGCAACCACCGCGGAGGGGCCCATGACCGCACCGAAAAGCGAATTCGCCGACGCAATCTCGTCGGTCGAAGAGATCATCGAAGATGCCCGCAACGGGCGCATGTTCATTCTTGTGGACCATGAGGACCGCGAGAATGAGGGCGACCTGGTCATTCCCGCGCAGATGTGCACGCCCAATGCCATCAACTTCATGGCGACCCACGGTCGGGGCCTTATCTGCCTGGCCCTGACCGCGGCACGGGTGGACCAGTTGGGTCTGCAGCTGATGGACCGCAAGAACTCGTCGCGCCACTCCTCGGCCTTTACCCTGTCGATCGAGGCGGTCGAAGGGATTGCGACCGGCATTTCCGCCGCCGACCGGGCACGGACCGTTTCGGTTGCCATAGATCCGACCAAGGGCGCGGCCGACATCGCTTCGCCCGGGCACATCTTCCCGCTTCGCGCCCGCGACGGTGGCGTGCTGGTCCGGGCCGGCCATACCGAGGCAGCGGTGGACGTAAGCCGCCTGGCCGGCCTGAACCCCAGTGGCGTGATCTGCGAAGTGATGAAGGACGACGGGACCATGGCCCGACTGCCGGACCTCATCGCCTTCGCCCAGAAGCACGGGTTGAAGATCGGCACGATCTCTGACCTGATCGCCTATCGCCGCAGGCATGACGCGCTGGTGAAGGAAAAGGCGGTCAGCCATGTGACCTCGGTGCATGGCGGCGACTGGCTGATGCGCGTCTTCGCCGACGATGCGCGCGGCGATGAACATGTTGTATTGACGAAAGGTGACCTCACCGCGCCGGGACCGGTGCTGGTGCGGATGCATGCGCTCAACCCGCTGGAAGACGTGCTTGGCATTGGGGCAGGGGGCAAGCTGCCCGCTGCCATGCGACTGATCGCGGCCGAGGGGCGGGGTGTTGTCGTCCTGCTGCGCGACACCTCGATGAAGATGGTGGCCCCCGGAGAGCATTCGCCCGATACACTGCGGCAGTACGGCCTTGGGGCCGAGATCCTCGCCTCGCTCGGCCTTTCGGAGATTACCCTTGTCACCAACTCGAAGGCCCCGCGCGCCATCGGCCTCGAGGGCTGGGGCCTGACCATCGCGGGAACCCGCGCGATCACGGAGTGAACCATGGCTGGAACCGAGACCCACTACACGCTGGACCTTCCGTCCTTCGACAAGCCGGTGAAACTGCTGATCGTGGTGGCTCCCTACTACAAGGACATCGCAGATGACCTGGTGGCCGGGGCGCGGGCTGCTGCTGCAAGGGCGGGGGCCGAGGTCGAGGTGATCGAAGTGCCGGGGGCGCTGGAAATCCCACCGGCGATCGCCCTGGCCGGCCGCATGGCCGACTTTGACGGCTACGTTGCCCTTGGCTGCGTGATCCGGGGCGAGACCACGCATTACGACACGGTCTGCAACGACAGCTCGCGCGGGCTGATGATGCTGGGCCTTGGCGGCGCCTGCATCGGCAACGGCATCCTGACGGTCGAAAACCGGGACCAGGCGGTGGTGCGGGCCGATCCGGCCGGGCAGGACAAGGGCGGCGGTGCCGCTGCGGCGGCCTTGCATCTGGTTGCCTTGTCGCGGAAATGGGCCGGAAAGACCAAGGGGATCGGATTCCGCGCATGAAGTCGGACGAGAAGAAGCAACGGAAGTCGGCCTCGCGGCTTTACGCGGTGCAGGCGCTGTTCCAGATGGAAACCTCGGGCCAGACCGTCGAGGCCGTCACGCGCGAGTTCGAGACGCACCGTTTCGGGGCAACCTACGAAGAGGGCGAGTTTGCCGAAGGCGACGTGGACCATTTCCGGCAGGTGGTGGACGGGGCGGTGAACTGGCAGGCCAAGATCGACCAGATGACGGACCGCGCGCTGGTGGCGAAATGGCCCATCGACCGGATCGACCCGGTGTTGCGCGCCCTGTTCCGGGCCGCCGGCGCGGAACTGGTCGCTTTGACGACTCCGCCCAAGGTGGCGATCGTGGAATATGTCGAGCTCGCAAAGGCATTCTTCCCCGTGGGGAAGGAACCGAAGTTCGTGAACGCGGTGCTCGACCACATGGCGCGGGAGGCGCGCCCGGAAGCCTTCTGACGGAGGTGGCCGTGCGCTGCCTTTACGGGTCGTGAACGGGACCATGTTCGGCCAGAGGTGGACGGCCCCGTGCCGCGCCCGCTGATCCGCGTGGTCGGGGCGGAACGCACCGCATTGACGACTCCCCGCAGGATGGCGATCCTGATATCTGTCGAGGCTGCGGCGATCACCTTCCCCGCGGGGAAGGTGTGGGATTTCTTCCCCGCGGGGAAGGTTTCGAAGATCGTGATCGCGGGTCTTGGCAACATGGCGCGGCGGACGCGCCCGGCGGCGTTGTGAGGGAGGCGGCCATGCGGCACCTGGGTCTGGCGGCGGGAGCGGTCCTTTTGGCAGGGGCGGCAGTCGCCCAGGACGTGCCGGCGGCCTACCAGGGCACCTGGACCCTGACCGATATCGACCGCGCACCGTTCTACGGCGGTGCGACCCTTGTCATGACCGGCCCCGGCACGGCTGCGGGCGCTCTGCCGGCCTTTCAGGTCACCCAGGTCGCCGCTACCCGCATGTCCTGCCCGATGCTGGAAATGGAGCACCAGTATTTCGCGGTGCTGAAGGGCGTCGTCTCGGCCGACCTGGTCGGCCCGGATCTTTACCTGTCCACCGTGAACGGTGTGAAACTTCATTACGTTGCCACGGGCAACTGAGCCATTTTTCGCAACTGCGGCAAGATTGGACTGGCACTTTGCTGCTGAACCACTAAGTTTGCTCTGTCCTGTTCCAGGAATCGCGGGAGAGACCTCATGCCCAAGCTGATCCGCCTTTACATCCAGAGCATCGTGATCGGCCTGGCTCTTTCGGCAGTCTTCCTGGCCATGATGCTGTGGCAGGATGTGGCGGGGCTTCGGCACCTCATCCTCGGGTCTGACATGGGCTGGCTGGCCGCGCTGATGGTCATCGTCTTCAACGGCATCGTCTTCTCGGGAGCGCAGTTCGCCATCTCGATCATGCGACTGGCCGAAAGCGACGAGGGGCCGCGCGGTGGCCGCCGCGTGCGCGTGACGGACGAACTGGTGCCGGTCGCGCAGGAAGCCGTGGCGCGCAAGGGTCTGGTCGGCCCCCGCCGTCGCTGACACCTGCGACGCTTGTCGAACGGGCGCCCCTGCGGGGGCGCTTTTCATTTCTGGGATGGGGTGGCGGGCCCGCAGCGACCGTGGAGAGCTTGGTTTTCCCGAGAGCCAGAGGTCTCAGGTGGGAGCCAGATACCGGGACCAGGATCCCGGCAGAGCCAGCCCCCGTTCGCTTGCTTATCGGCCACTGGAAAAGTTGCCTCGCACGCGAAGAGCAGCACCCGCCACCGGCCAAGATAGGCCTTGACCGGCCGCGCGCCAAGGGCGGAACCGTCAGACTGCTTGGGTCTTGCTTCGTGTTCACGTTTGGTTCATGATTTTCTTCATGACCCTGACGACGCTTGACCCGATCCCTGATGCCAGCCTGCCCGCCATGCCCGGCCAGCGGCTGGCGCGGGGCGTATGCCGGCACCTGCGCGCCCTGGACTTCGCGGTGATCGAAGAGTTCGTGCCGGTCGCCGGCTTGCGGGTCGATGTGCTGGCGCTTGGCCCCAAGGGTGAGCTTTGGGTGGTGGAGTGCAAATCCGGGCGGGCGGATTTCCAGTCGGACCGCAAGTGGCAGGGCTACCTCGACTGGTGCGACCGCTTCTTCTGGGCCGTGGACCAGGACTTTCCGACGGAACTTCTGCCCGAAGACACCGGCCTGATCCTGGCGGACCCCTACGACGCCGAGATCCTGCGCATCGGGCCCGAGACTGCGCTGGCACCGGCTCGCCGCAAGGTCATGGTGCAGAAGTTCGCCCGCCAGGCGGCGCTGCGCCTGCAGGCGATGCGCGATCCGGCCGCGGGGATCAGCGGGCTTTAGGCTTGCCCTTGGGCGCGGGCTTCGCCCCCATGGCGCGGGCCGCCTCGGCGGCGGCGCGCAACTCCTCGGCGATGTCCTCTGCCTCTTCGGGGTCGAAATCCAGCGCGAACTCGCTGCCATTGTCCGTCGACAGGTAGATGCGGACCATGCCAAGATCGGTCGGCCCGATCTGCAGGTCGCCGCCCACGTCGCTTTCCTTGTTGATGCTCATCTTCCGCTCCCGGTCCTTTCGCGCCCCCTAGACCTTCGCGCGAAAGCCTGCAAGTGTTCAATGCTTGATGGAATCAAGTAATTGGACCCATGGACGACGTCGACCGCATCCGTGCCTTCAACCGCCTGTACACCGGCCGTTTCGGCTTGCTGGCGCGGTCCTATCTTGGCTCGGGCCTCGGCCTGTCCGAGGCCCGCATCCTTCACGATCTGGGGGAAAGCCCGGGTACCGAGGCACGGGCGCTCGCGCGGGCGCTTGGCCTTGACGAAGGACAGGTCAGCCGGACGATTGCGGGGTTCGTGAAGCGCGGGCTGGTCGAGCGCGGCACGGACGAGGGCGACGCCCGTCGCCGCCCGCTGCGTCTGACGGCGGCAGGGCAGGACTTCCTGGTCAGGCTCCGGGCGCAATCGCGGGCGGCGGTGGCCGAAAGCCTGTCCGGCCTTCCGGCCGGTCGCGGTGCCCGGATTGCCGCGCTGCTGGAGCGTAGCTCCCGGCTGATGACCGCCCCCGATGCCATCGACCTGCGTGACCTGGCGCCGGGGGATGCGGGCTGGGTGATCGGTCGCCACGCGGAACTCTATGCCCGCGATGAAGGCTATGACCGGCGGTTCGAGGGGCTGGTGGCCGGCATCGTGGCGGGATTCCTGGACCGGGGCGACACCGTGCGAGAGCGGGGCTGGATCGCGGTCGATGCCGCCGGAGACCGGCTTGGCTGCATCTTCTGCATGGCCGAAGGGCCGGACGAGCCAGACATCGCCCGCCTGCGGCTGTTCCTTCTGGAGCCTCATGCCCGCGGCACCGGCCTTGCGCAGCGCATGATCGAGGCTTGCCTAGGCTTTGCCCGCGGGGCGGGCTATCGGCACATGCGGCTGTGGACGCATGAAAGCCATCGGGCGGCCGGCCGTCTTTACGCGCGTAACGGTTTCATCCTGACGAGCAGTGCCGAGGGGGAGGCCTTCGGCCAGAAGGTGGTGGATCAGACCTGGGAACGCCCCCTTGCGACCGGGTGATTTGCGGCTTGCAATCCCTCGCGGGCGTGGGTAAATCGCCCGCGAGTGCCGCCTTAGCTCAGTTGGTTAGAGCACCAGATTGTGGATCTGGGGGTCCCCCGTTCGAGCCGGGGAGGCGGTACCATAGATTTCAAGGGCTTAGGCGTAGCTGCCTAGGCCCTTCGTTTTTCGTGGCTACCACGGGGCTACCACGGCAGGCGATTTCGTCACTTTCGAGGCTCTGCCGGGCGCCCGGCCCGAAGGCCGAAGCGGGCAGCTGATCGGGGACCGGGTGGCAGCACCAGTTGCAGAGCTGTGGCGCTGGGCGAGGGGTGGGCAGAAGGAAAGAACAACACCGCGCGCCAGTAGGGCGCGGGGAGGTTCCTGTGGCGCAAATTTTCGACCTTGCACCCATCCGTGAAAAGCTGGGGCGGCCTGTCTGGAAAGGTGGCGGGTCTCGGCCGGTACCGGGATGCAAGCCATACCCTCGGCCACCGGCCGCGCTCGAGGCCCGGCGGGGCGCTGGGCGCGAAGGCCGAAGCGGGCGCGTGATCAGGGACCGGGCGGCAGCACCAGGTGCAGAGCTGGGGCGCTGGGCGACGGGCGGGCCGTACAGGCACCACTGAAGCCCCTTCAAGTGTTTCTGGAAAGCTGCAAAAGCTCTGTTACCCTGTAACTTTGTTACCACAATGTGTAATCCATTGATTTATATACATAAAATAGCCTCTTTCCGGTAACAAAACAGGTAACAGGCTCCCGATCATCTGTTACCGGCAACCCGCTGAAATGAAAGGATTTTCCCGCTGCGGGCCGATCCTGCGGCCCAAAAATGGGCCTGTTTAGGGCCGATTTAGCCCCCAAAGCGTAGCAAGGGCGTATCCCCCTACGCTCAGAAATCGGCTTTCAGGTCAACGGGTTAGGAAAACTCCCCGGCAAAGGAAAAAAGTCCCCGGATGAGTACCCCGCCGGTCCCGAAAACGTTGCCTTGCAGACTTCTGACCACCCCCCGGCCCCTGTCGTCCGCAGCTCGAGGCGGTCCGGATCGGCCAGGACCGGCAAAGATGATCGGTTCGGCCGATCCCGGCGGCGGGTTGAGGCCCGTTTAGGCTTTCACTTTAGTTGCAGGTGCGGCAGGGGTCGCGCTTCGCCAGCCCGCATACGGCAACCCCCAGGAAGGACCCAAAGGGCCGGGGGTGTTGCACCCTTCGCGAAACGTGCAACAGGAGAAGCCCCACGCTTCGCCAACCCGCATACTGTAACCCCCGGAAGGACCCAAAAGGGTGGGCGGCGTTGCATGGCTTGGCCCAGCGCAACGGCCGCAGGCGGATCACGCAACGGGACAGGGGGCGCGGATCCACTCGCGCCCCCTGTCCACATCGTTGCCGGTCTTGATCTTCAAGGCGTTCTGCGCTGGGCAGGCAGTGCGCCACAGGTCCCTTGCCCAAGCCGGGGCGCGGGGTAGCTGGGCTAGCCGGGCGAGCGCGTCCCGACTTCGGCTTGGTCAATCCAGGCGCCTGCACATGCCTCAATGCTCGCGGCCACCGCGTCCAGCATGAAGACCATGTGCTCGCGCTCTTGCCTGCCGAGGATCACCCCGCCAGTGGCTTCGTACAGGGTATCCCGCAGGCAGCGCAGCGCAGAGGCACCGCGCAACAGCGCGTAGGTATCGGACAGAAGATCGTCCAGCGATTGAGGGGCGTCCTTCGTCTTCATCACTCAGCCCCCTTTCGCCATGTGCTGCGGTTCCGCCTTGGGCAGGCTCACCTTGTCGGGGGCGCCGGGGCAGGTTGCGGACTTGGCGCCCAGGAACCCGGCTCCGGCGATGATACCCCGCTCGATATCGCGCCCCTTATGCACTTCGGTCAGGGTGGCGCGCATTGCCTCGAGCACAGCATCAATTCCCGAGGTCTTCGGATGGTTGCCCGAAAGCCCCTCGTGGCTTTCCACCAGGGCGTCTATGGCCTCGACCAAGCCCGCCACCCGAAACAGAAAAATGTCGGTACTGTCAAAGGCTTCCCGGTAGGTGAGCATCATTCGCCCCCTTCCGCCACAGGCAGAGGGCCGATCTTCGGCAGGCTCACTGAATCTAGACCGCTGTAGATCGCCCCAGCCTTTGCGCGCGCCACGTCCAGAACGACGCGCAGCGCGTTGCTGCCGCCGTCAGCATCCTGAAGGATCGCGGCACCCTCGAGCAGGGCTTCAAGCTCGCAGGCCACGTCCTGATAGCCGATCACATGGGCCTTGAGTTGATGGTATGCCGCCCGGCTGGCATCATCCGCCGCCGGGGCGCTGGGCTTGCTCATGGCTCTTCCTTTCGTCGCAAGGGGGGGGTGGATCAGGCTGCGGCGCGCAGCTCGACATGCAGGGCGTTCAGGCGCGACCAATCGGCGCCGTACAGGCGGTCCTTGCATTCCAGCGTGATGATGTCGGCGCGGATTTCCGAGGCGGGGCGAACGGCAGCGGCAGCGGCGCGGCGGGCAGCGCGGGCCTTCACATCAGCCCAGGCGCGCACCAGGGCGGCGCGGAAGTAGCCGCGCAGGGCCGAAGCCGGGGCGCGGGCGGCCCACAGGTCTTGCTTGGCCCAGGCCCAGGCGAGGCGGAAGACTTCTTTGCGGTCGATGGTCATGGCGCTATCTCTGTTTGCGTTTTCGCTTACCGTGTAATAGATATGCTACATGGTAGGCGGAATGTCAACTACCATGTAGGCGAAATATGATACAGGGTTAGCGAATGAAGCCGGAACAAATGCGCATGGCGCGCGCCGCGCTGGGGCTTGGCGTTCGGGAGTTGGCCGAAATGGCTGGGGTGTCGTTCACCACCGTGAACCGATTTGAGACCGGCAAGAGCGGGCTTCAGCTCTCGACGGCGGAGGCAATCCGCAAGGCGCTCGAGGCCCAGGGTGTCCAGTTCCTCGAAAGCGGACAGGTGGCTACGGGTCCGGGCGTGGCGCTGGGCGCGAAGGCCGAAGCTGGCGGCTGATCGGGGACCGGGCCGCAGCCCCAGGTGCAGAGCTGCGGCGCTGGGCGGGCCGCTGGCGGGCTTTGGCCGGGGAAGGGATGCTAGCTATGCCATGGGCCACCGCCTGCGCTCGAGGTCCTGCGGGGCGCCCAGCGCGAAGGCCGAAGCTGGCGGTTGATCGGGGACCGGGCCGCAGCCCCAGGTGCAGAGCTGCGGCGCTGGGCGGGCCGCTGGCGGGCCTCGGCCGGGGAAGGGATGCTAGCTATGCCATGGGCCTCCGTCCGCGCTCGAGGCCCTGCGGGGCGCCCAGCGCGAAGGCCGAAGCTGGCGGCTGATCGGGGGCCGGGTGGCAGCACCAGGTGCAGAGCTGCGGCGCTGGGCGGGTCTAGCTATTCACTGCGGGGTGGCTTCAGCCCGTGCGCTTGATAGGCCAGCGCCTCGGCCCGCCGCCGCGTCAACCCGCCGTCATGTTCCATGATCGCCGCCCGCTCTTCCGCCAGCTCGAGGGCAAGGCCCGGATGATGATCCGGGGCGCTGGGCGGGGCTACGGCGGGCGGGTCCCTGAACACCTGCCGCAACCGATCGGACCATTCCGGGGGCGCCTCACTCACTGGCGCCCCCGTCGCCGGTCACAGCGGCATAGTTGATCTGGTACAGCCGAACCGCCGTCTTTTCGCTGGGGACCTTGAACGGCTTGGTCAGCCGCATGACCTTTTCGCCCTTCTCGGTCACCTCATGGCGCAGGATCACGCCTTCGGCCGCCAGCCCGTCCAGGACGGATTTTGCGTCCAGCCCCTTCAGAACCTCGGCCATGCCGGAGGCGTGAAAGTAGAAGGTCGGGGCCGCGTCCGGCAGTTCATCATCTGCCCTCTGGACGTAGCCCAGCGCGTTGGTACGGATCACCGTGCGGGAGTCGGGGCGCCACGGCAGAAAGCGGGAGTGGCCGTTGACTTCGATCTCCCGGCGAATCCGCGCCTTGGCATCTGCCACTTCCCCGGCGCCGATGCCGCCCCGCTCGGCCAGCCAATCGCGGAAGCACCGGACAGCGGCATCCTTGGCGGTCCCGTCCTGCCACCCTGTGACGCCCAGCACCGTCGCCAGCTCGCCCGCCGCCGCCACAAGTGCGAACCGATCCGCCACGCGGCGCACCTGACCATCCGCGCCCTGCGGCAGCGAAGAGGCGAGGAAGCTCTTGCGGACCGCTGCCACGCTTTCCCGCACCTGTGGCAGCTCCACGGCAACCTCCCGCAGGAAGGCCCGTGCAGCCGCGCCATAGGTGCGCCCAGCTGCCGCCTTCAGGGCTTGCGCGAAGCTCGCGGGGTCCGCAGCGCCGTGCAGATCCTCGAACAGGCCAAGGCCCGCCCCGGCATCGGCCCGGAGGTCGATAACCCGCACTTCCATTCCGGCGGCAATCCGCCCGCCGCTTTCGCTGATCTTGTCCGCGAGTCCAACCTCACCGTTGGACAGGAACAACAGCCGCCATTCGTGCGACTTCCGGGCCTGACCTTCGCGCCCGGCACGGGCCTTGCCCACGCCGTTGCCCAGCATGTAGGCCGCTTGGCCCGCCGCCTTGCTGTCGATCTGGCTCAGTTCGTCCAGGCACAGGCAGCAATCGTTGTGCATGGCAGAGAGGGCCTCGAGGCCGTTATCCGTGGCCCGCCAGCTCTGCACATAGCCCCGCGTTCCGCCGCCGCCCCACACGGAACCGGCCACCGCCAAAGCAGTTGACTTGCCCGAGGAAGAGGCCCCGCGAAAGTGGAAGCCGCCGCCATCGTCCCCTGTGATCGCCAAAAGCGGGGCAGCAAAGGCGGCAGACATGGCAAGCACAAGGCGGGAGTTGCCGGGCGCCTTGGCCGCAACCTCGGCCTGCCATTCGGTCAGAGAACCGGCCACATTCAACGCATGGTCGATCCGTTCCGAAGCCTGCAAGATCACCTCTTCAGCGCTGGGCGCAGCGCTGATCGCACCATCGGGCAGCACATAGGTTTCCCCGTTCCACCCGATCCGGGCAACGCACCGCACCCGCTTTTCCGGCTCGGCCGCCAACAGGTAATCCCGCACGTCATCGCGCCACTTCCGGCCGCGCGCTGGGGAGGGTTCCCACCCAAACCGCAGTAACTCCCAGAATATGCTTTCGCCCGAACCGGCCAGCATCGAAAGGGGCAAAGCCCACAGATGCCTCACGCCGTCGCGGTCGATCACCTCCACCAGGCGCCCCCAATCCTCGCCCTCCGCGCTGCGGGTCATGGCCAGAATGTGCAGCTCTGATCCGATGGGCACCCACCGCCGCGCCGTGCGGCCGTCTTCGCCTTCAGTCTCGATTTCGCGCCAGAGCTGCCCATCTTGGTTCTTGAACGGGAAGGCCCGTTTCCGCGCGCGCTGGGCCTTCCCGGTCTGCCCAGCGCTCGACTTCTTCGCCTCGGCCTTTTTCGCAGCTTCCGCAACCTGCCGGGCGATTTCCTCTTCACCTTCGCCACTCATGCGGCACCCCGCAGCACATCGTTGAAATCGGCGCCCGGCTTGGGCGGGAAGATCACGGAAACCGCTCGGCCTTCCGCCTCGAGGCGCGCCGCAGTCACCTCGGCCGCAGCAAGGCCCGCTGCGTCATGGTCGGCCGCGATGATGACCACCTCGGCTACGGGCAGGGGCGGCAGGATCAGACCCTTGAGGCCCGAAGTGGACAGGGTGGCCCACACCGTCATGCGGGACGCGCGGGCGATGGAAAGCGCGGTCTCTATCCCCTCGGCCAAGGCGATCACCCGGCCATCCGGGCCGAAGCGAACCGCCCCGCCAGAGGCAGGGCCAAGCATCATCTTCGCGGAAGGCACGTCAGCCTTGCCGCTGCCATCGGCCCGCAGATAGGTCCTGTGGACGCCCAGCGCCTCGCCCTGCGGCCCCCTGATCTGCGCCAGCATGGCGGGCAGATTGGCCCCGCTGGGCGTGTGCATGGCCCCCGGATGAAAGCGCAGAGTGGCCCGCATCTTGGCGAACCGAA
>Ga0209368_1000662_pt1 | contig 23905 bp, 21 predicted proteins | sample EBPBio242008_DNA_FD_185862 | JGI IMG/M metagenome (GOLD analysis project Ga0209368, IMG submission 185862) | Wastewater treatment Type I Accumulibacter community from EBPR Bioreactor in Madison, WI, USA - Reactor 1_4/24/2008_ DNA (SPAdes)... | ecosystem: Engineered > Bioreactor > EBPR >...
GAGATCTACACTCATGTTCTTGACGAACATCTGAAATCCCTGGTGCTTGATCACCACCCACTTGCCCGCAAGCCGGGACCGGAGCCCGCATGAACCCCGACGCGCTGGACACTGCATTCTGGGTCACCGCCGGCGTGATCCTTGGCCTGTTGTGCCTGTCTGCCTTCTTTTCCGGTTCGGAAACGGCACTGACCGCGGCATCAAAGTCCAAACTCAAGGCACAGGCGGACCGCGGATCGCATGGGGCCAATGTCGCCATGAAAGTCACGGATGACAGCGAGCGGATGATCGGCGCACTGCTTCTTGGCAACAACGTCGTGAACATCCTGTCGGCCTCGTTGGCGACGGCCTTGCTGACGCGCGCGCTTGGGCAAAGCGGGGTTGCGCTGGCCACGCTCGTGATGACCGTGCTCGTGCTGATCTTTGGCGAGGTTCTGCCCAAGACCATCGCCATCACTTACCCGGAGGCCGTAGCCACGCGGGTCGCCCCGATCATCCGCGTGCTGATCGCGGTGTTTTCGCCCATCGTCACGATTGTCCGCCTGCTGGTGCGCGGGCTGATGCGGCTTTTCGGGATCCGCGAGAACCCTGATGGCCGGATGCTGGCGCTACGCGAAGAGATCGTGGGGGCGATTGCTCTGGGTCATAGTGAAGGAGCTTTCGAGAAGGAGGGGCGCGACCGGTTGCTTGGGGCTCTGGACCTTGCCGAACGGACGGTGGACGAGATCATGCGCCACCGCCGTCAGGTCGAGATGATCGATGCCGACCAGACACCCGAACGCATCCTCGACCAGGTGCTGAATTCCCCGTACACGCGTCTCCCCGTGTTCCGCGGCAGCGACGACGACATCCTGGGTGTTGTCCATGCCAAGGACCTGCTGCGCGAAGTGGATCGGCTGGTGCGTGGCCACGAGGGCTCGGTGGCGTCAATCTCGGACCTGGACATCCTGAAGGTGGCGATGAAGCCGTACTTCATCCCTGACACCACTACACTGGACGAACAGATGCGCGAGTTCCTGAAGCGCCGCACCCATTTCGCCCTGGTCGTGGACGAATACGGTGCGCTTCAAGGCCTGATCACGCTGGAGGACATCCTTGAAGAGATCGTGGGAGAGATCCGCGACGAGTATGACCTGCACGAAAGCGTCCGCAGCCTCAAGCCGGAGCCGGATGGAAGCTGGCTTGTTGAGGGATCGGCAACGATCCGCGACCTGAACCGGGCCATGGAGTGGAACCTCCCCGACGACGAGGCCAACACGATTGCCGGTCTGGTCATCCACGAGGCGCAGGTGATCCCCCTGCCCGGCCAGGCCTTCAGCTTTCACGGGTTCCGTTTCGAGGTCGTGGAACGCCGAGAAAACCGGATCACCAAGCTGAAGTTGCGCCCGATCTGACTGTCAGATGATGTCGATGTATGCTGCGAGTTCCTGGGTGGACCGCAGGTGCAGGATCAGTAGCTGGTCGCCGTCGCCGAAGTCGAAGAGCACCCCACCTGTCGTGACCCTTGCGAAGGCATCGACAGCCTGGCTCGCCGTCAGGACACCGCGCCAGTTCGCGTCATCCATGCGGATCCGATCTTCGCCAAGCGAGAAATCCTGGATGGCATCGAAACCGGCACCGTTCAGAAAGATGAACCTATCCGCGCCCGTGCCGCCCCACACACCATCGCTTCCCGGCCCACCCTGAATGATGTCGTTCCCGTCGCCACCGTAAAGGACATCCGTTCCGCGACCACCGTAGAGTGCATCGGCGCCACCGCCGCCATACAGGGTATCTTGCTCGGCACGGCCATCAAGGATGTTGTTCCCCGAATTGCCGGTCAGTATGTTGTTGTAATCATTCCCGACCGCTCTCAGGTTCGCTACACCGAGAAGTGTCGCATCGTTCAGGCCATACATCAGCGTGATCGAGCCGGATGTCTGGAACAGATAGCCGTTGACTGCATCCAGCTTCACGTTCCCGGAGCTCATGTCGAGCTTGATAAAGAACGAAGCCCGACCGACCTGACCGGTGACGTCCGTGGCAGAAGTGGCATTCGCGGCTTCGACGGCCAGCCCATAACCACCCGCTGCGGCCGTCACGGCCGAGTTTCCCGCGGCGTTGATCGTGACGCCGCCATATCCTTCGCCGATCGAGTAGAAACGATTGTTATCACTGTCGAAGTAGGACACGCCGGTGATAAATCTGGCGGTGCCCGACGACCCGAAGACCTCGGTGATCATCGAAGAGTTGTAGTCCACTCCGCCCTGGCGGAAGACTCCCGTCTCCTGCGCGATGCCGATTTCCCGGTAGGATGTCGACATGATGTTCGTGCGGTGGCCCGACGAAAGAAACAGGTCGCGGTGTTGGGTTTCGATATAGCTTTCCAGGTTCATCGCCCCGGTCGTCCCGCGCCACGAGATGTTCTCGCCAACCCAGCCCGGCTTGTAACCCTCGGCCACAGCGCGTTGGTACGGGGTGCTGCCGTTTGCACCGGTATGGCTGATGGTGTCGGTGGCGATCATCCACTGGGAATGCTTGATCGCTGCGCTTTCCAAGAGAGCGTTCGGCGCAAGGACCTGCTTCGCCGCGCCACTGATCGTGCCTGCGGACAGACCGGAGTTCAGGTCAATGCCGTAAAGACGCGCCTCGCCCATCGGGTCCAGCCGGGCCCGGTTGATGAGTTCGAGCAGGTACTGTTCAGCTGCGGTCAAAGCCATGGGCGAAAGTTCCCCTCATTTTTTCAGGAAGCAAGGTAACCGCACCTTGTGGCACCATTTTGGCATCAAGGGGGCGACGAGCGTCTGCTCGGCTCTACTTCGACCGGAACAGCGACCCAAGGATGCCGCGCACAACGGCCTGCCCTGACTTGCTGCCCAACTGCCGGGCGAATGACTTTGCAAAGGCCTCGCCGACCGAGTCACTCCGACCAGATCCAGATCGCCTTGGCGCGCCCTGGGCAGAGCCTCCGTCATAGCGCCGCGCGTTGCGATAGTCGCGCTCGGGCGCCGCATCCGGCTTCTGTGGCACGGGCCGAGCCGCCTCTTCGGCCGCCTTGGCTTCGCGGGCCTTTAGCTTTTCCCAGGCGCTTTCCCGATCTACGGGTTGATCATACTTTCCGGCGACGGGTGATGACGCGATGACCTGCTCCCGCGCCGTATCCTCGATCGGGCCCAGCCGGGACGATGGAGGACGCACAAGGGTGCGTTCGGCGATTCCGGGCGCGCCCTTTGCTTCCAGAAAGGACGTGACCGCCTCGCCTGTGCCGACATCACGGATCGCCTCGTCGATCTTGAAGCGTGGGTTCGGGCGATAGGTCTCCGCGGCCTTCGCCAGGTCCTTCTGGTCTTTCGCCGTGAACGCGCGCAACGCGTGCTGGACGCGGTTGCCGAGCTGACCGAGGATGGCATCGGGAACATCGGCCGGGTTCTGACTGATGAAATAGACCCCAACCCCTTTGGAACGGATAAGCCGCGCCACCTGCTCGACCTTCGCGACCAGTGCCTTAGGGGCATCGCGGAACAGAAGGTGAGCCTCGTCGAAGAAGAAGACCAGTTTCGGCCGCTCCGGATCGCCAACCTCGGGAAGGGTTTCGAACAGCTCGGACAGCAGCCAGAGCAGGAACGTAGCGTAGAGCCGCGGCGAATTCATCAGGCGATCGGCTGCCAGGATGTTGATCCGCCCCGCACCGCTGTCATCGGCCAGCATCAGGTCCGACAGATCAAGAGCAGGCTCGCCGAAAAGGCCCGCACCGCCCTCGTTCTCCAGCACCAGTAGCCGTCGCTGGATGGCACCAACCGACGTGCCCGATACCAGCCCGTAGCGCGACGACACTTCCGAAGCATGCGCTCCCAAGAAGGCGAGCAATGCCTGAAGGTCCTTCAGGTCCAGAAGCGCAAGCCCTTCATCGTCGGCAAGGCGGAAGGCCACGTTCAACACGCCTTCTTGCGCTTCCGTCAAATCCAGCAGGCGCGACAGGAGGAGTGGCCCCATCTCGGCCACTGTCGCACGAACCGGATGCCCCTTCTGCCCGAAGACATCCCAGAAGGTTACTGGAAAGGCCTTGTAGACCAAGTCCAGACCCATCAGGGCGGCACGTCTGGAGAAGCCTTCGTGAGTCTTTGCGGCCTCTGACCCTGCTTGTGCGAGACCCGCGAGATCGCCCTTTACATCGGCCAGGAATACCGGGACGCCGGCTGTCGAGAACCCCTCGGCCAGAACCTGCAAGGTGACGGTCTTGCCCGTTCCGGTGGCGCCGGCAATCAGGCCATGCCGGTTGCCGAAGCGAAGCAAGAGCGACTGGGGGGTGCCATATCCTTCACCACCGCCCCCAACGAAAATGCTATCAGCCGCGTCCATCCTGCCCTCTTCTGCTTTTCGCCGCCCGCCTCGTCCGGGCGTTCGCAGCAACAATACAACGTTAACCTTGGCGTGCCAGTGTGATCCTTGCCGGGTGCATGTGTGCTGTCCGCCCGGTGTGACTTCCTCCCTGTCGGACTGGCCGCGCCCTTGAAAAGGCGCGGCTTTTTTTCGCGTTTTCCTTCGTATAGGTGGTTCGAAATCTTGTTGACGCCTATGTAAAACCACCGTAGCGTCCCGATCCATGAAGTCGGCCAGTCCGACAGGGAGCAAAAAAAGTATAGAAGAAGGGCCGGTCTTACGGCCCTTCTTCATTTGTCCCGCCGCGACGCGATCAACTTACTGCGAAAGCGACTGACTTCCCCTGCATGCCATGCTAAGCGCGGCGCAACGCGCAGGATCAAAACACGAGATCGACATGACCAGAACGACAACGGTTCTCTCCCTTGTGGCCGTCGCAGGCCTTCTTGCCTTCGGCCCGGCCATGGCTCAGGAAACGGCACCGACCGAGCAGGCGGGTGCAGTACAGGGAGATGCCGCCACCGACAGCGGTCTGTCGCTTGGCGAACCGGCCGACGGCGCGGCACCCAAGGTGGGCGACACCTACACTGCAGCGCGATTCGAACTGTGGGAACAGCGCTGCGTAAAGACGCCGAACAATGCCGACCCGTGCCAGCTTTACCAATTGCTGAAGGACTCGACCGGCAATGCCGTCGCCGAAGCATCGGTTTTCCCCCTGCCCGCAGGCGGCGAGGCGGCGGCCGGCGCCACGATCGTAACTCCGCTTGAGACGCTCCTGACGGCGGAACTGGGCCTTGCTATCGATGCGGCGCAGCCCAAACGCTACCCCTACAACTTCTGTTCGCAAATCGGTTGCGTGAGCCGCGTCGGGTTTACGGCCGCGGAAGTCGATGCCATGCGCAAGGGCAACAAGGCCATTGTCACGATCGTTCCGGTCGTTGCGCCTGACCAGAAGGTCGTCCTTGAGATCTCGCTCAAGGGCTTCACGGATGGCTATGCCGCCGTCTCAAGAGCCAACGAAGCGGCGCAGGCCAATGCCCAGGCTCAGCAGGCCCCCGCAGCCGCGCAACAGCCCGCGGCCCCTTCATTCGGCGACTCGAACAACTGACCCGGGACGGGGCGGGAATTGACGCCGCCCCTACCCTTTCCGAAGGGCAAGAACCGCGTTCATGCCGCCAAAGGCAAAGGCGTTGGACAGGCAAGCCCGGACCGTCGCGCGGCGGAAATGGTTTGGCACCACGTCCAGAGGGCAGTCCGGATCTGGCTCCTGATACCCGACGGTTGGCGCAATGATGCCCTCGCGCAGAGCCATCAGGCAGGCGAGCAACTCCACGGCGCCCGTGCCGCCGATAAGGTGGCCGTGCATCGACTTGGTGGAAGAGACCGGGATATCCATCGCGCCTTCGCCGAAGACGTCCAGGATGGCGGCACATTCGGTTCGGTCGTTCGCGGTCGTGCCGGTCCCGTGGGCGTTGATGTATCCAATCTCCCGAGGACCAAGTCCCGCATCTTCCAGGGCCGCCATCATCGCCCGTGCCGCGCCCTCCTGTGACGGCGACACGAGATCAGCCGCATCCATTGTCACGCCACAACCCGCAAGTTCTGCCAGGATCGGCGCACCGCGAGTGATTGCGTGGTCCATGTCCTCGAAGACAAAGACAGCGGCTCCCTCGCCTTGAACCATGCCGCTGCGATTCCTCGAGAAGGGACGGCATGCCTCGGACGACATCACCCGCAAGCCTTCCCAGGCCTTGATGCCGCCAAAGCAGAGCATAGCCTCGCTGCCCCCGGCAAGCATCACCGGTGCAGCACCGGAGCGCACCATCTGAAAGGCCAGCGCCATGGCGTGGTTGGAACTGGCGCAGGCGGAAGAGACAGAGAAACCAGGCCCCGCCAGCCCGAACTCCAGCGAGACATGGGCGGCGGCGGCATTGTGCATCAGCCGCGGCACCACGAGCGGATGCACGCGGTTCTTGCCCTCTTCATAAACTGCTCTGTAGCTATCGTCCGAGGTGGTCATGCCCCCGCCGGCCGTGCCAAGAATGACACCGGCACGCATCCTCAGGGGTGTCGAGAGTTCGAGGCGCGATTGCGCGACCGCTTCGCGCGCCGCGACAACCGCGAATTGGGCGAAACGGTCCATGGCAGACAATCGCGTCCGGTCGAAATGCGCCTCGGGCACCCAATCCTTGACCTGTGCGCCGATGCGCACGGAAAGTCGCTCGACGTCGCGCAGCGACAGGGCACCAATGGCCGATCGCCCTTCTCGGAAGGCCAGATAGGTGCCCGGCACGTCCTGGGCAAGCGGGTTGACCGTCCCAGCCCCAGTGATTGCGACGCGCCTCATTCGGTCTTCAACGCGACCAGACTCTCCACCGCCGCGATCACTGAAGCTACGGACGAAATGTCGAACTCGCTGCCGGCAGGATCGTTCGCGTTGAAGGGTACCGTAATGTCAAAGGTCTCCTCGATGGCGAAGATTGCCTCGACGAGCCCCAGGCTGTCGATGCCGAGGCCTTCCAGCGTGGAGTCCGGGGTCACATCGTCAACATCCAGCACTGCCTGATGCGCGATGATCTGAATCACGCGTTGCGCGATGGTCTCTGTCATTGTGGCCGCCCCCATTGCCGGATGCTTCTACGGTTCGCCCGAGAGTTTGGAAACCGCCTTCTCCAGATCGGCCAGTCGCGCTGCCGTGCGCGGCAACCGGCGTAGGGCCTTCTGGATTTCGATGTGCGTCTCCATCCGGACGGCGGGATAGCCAAGAAGTACCCGGCCGGCCGGCGCGTTGGTGAAAATCTTGGTGGCCCCGCCGGCCAGCACGTCGTCGCCCACGAAGATATTGTCGTTGACGCCACATTGCCCGGCCAGAACCACGCGATTTCCGATGCGTGCCGAGCCCGCGACGCCGACCTGCCCGCACAGCAGGCAATCCCGACCGACCCGAACGTTATGGCCAATATGGACGAGGTTATCGAGCTTGGTGCCCGAACCGATCTCGGTATCGCGGATGGTACCGCGGTCGATGCAGACGTTTGCGCCGATCTCCACATCGTCGCCGATGGTGACGGCGCCCAGGGAATGGATCCGAACCCAGGATTGCTGTGCCGTGTCGTGATCTTCCCGCAGCGTCTCGCGGATCTGCTCAACGGCCGATTTCTCGGGTGTCACGAAGGAAAACCCGTCAGAGCCGATCACCGCACCTGGTTGGCAGATGAAGCGGTCGCCGATCGTGACACGCGCGCCAATCCTGACACCATCGAGGATCAACGCCTGCGCACCGATGCGTGCGCCGGGCCCGACGGACACATGCGCGCCGATCCGTGCGCAGGGACCGATTTCGGCGCCGGCCCCGATGGTCACAAACGGTCCGATGGCGGCATCTTCACCGATGCGGGCAGTCGGGTCGATGACCGTCATCGCGTGGATGCCTGGCGCAATGCCAGGGCCTTCGTCCATCATCCGCGACAGTCCAGCCATTGCCAGGCGACCGCGCGGAGCAAAGATCGCGGCTCTCAGGCCCATGGCGCGCCAGTCAGCCCCGGGCCAGACGAGTGCGGCGCGCGCGTTTCCAGCCGACAGGCCGGCCGCATATTTGGGGTCCATCGCCAGGGCGAGGTCAGACACGCCCGCCGAGGCCGGTTCGGAGGCACGCACCACCCGAAAGGCAAGATCCCCTTCGGCAACGGTCCCAAGCGCCGCAGCAATCTCGCCGATGCTATGCCCGCTTGATTCAGTCATCTTGCCTTCTCCCGCCGCCGCTGCCGGATCCGGCAGTGCTTCGGACTTAACCCGCTGCGCCGGTCTGTTCCAGCCCCGCAGCCACCAGCGCATCCCAGATCCGCTGGTCACGACCGTACACATCATTGCGATAGGTCATGCGCCCCTTGGGCGTGGGCCAGGCGGTGAAATAGACAAGGTGCACCGGTATGTGTGTCTCAAGCTTCACAACGGTTTCCCTGCCGGTGTTCAAGCTTTCCTCGAAGGTGCTTTTCGGGTCCTCTGCCTGGGGGGCCAGCAGCGTGTAGGCAAAGTCGAATGGCTCGCCCAGGCGGATGCAGCCGTGGCTGAAGGCGCGCACCTGCTTTTCGAACAGCGACTTCGAAGGCGTGTCGTGCAGGTAGATGTTGTAGGGGTTCGGGAACATGAACTTGACCTTGCCAAGAGCATTGCCGTCCGACGGCGGCTGGCGCAGGCCAAAGGGAAAGCTGCGTGCAGAATAAGCGGCAAAGTTCACGCTGCCGCGCGGAATGACCCGGCCGCGACTGTCCACCACCTGAAGGTGACCAACCGCGTTCGGGTTGCGCTGCAACAGCGGGAGATACTCTTTCACAGTGATGGACCGCGGCACCCCCCAGGATGGGTTCACCACCATGTATTCCATCTCGTCCGAGAACTCGGGGCTGCGTTGGTCAGGAGTGTCCTTGCCGATCACGGCGCGGGTCTGGAACGTGACCTTGCCATGATCCATGATGCGGGCCGTGAAATCCGGCTGATTCACCCAGACGTACCGGTCACCGCGCGGCGCGTCGCCCATCCAGCGCAGCCGCTCCAGCGCCACCGTGACCGCCTGAAGCCGCGCTTCGGGGCTCTCATTGATTTCGGCCACGGTCTCTGCGTCGGCCTTGCCGGTCGCCGGCAGGCCGTGGTCGATCTGGAACTGTGAGACGGCAGAGGCGATGTCGCGGTCATAGACGGCGGTCGCAGTGCGCCCCAGATATCCCATCGCGCTCAAGCGGTCGCGCAAGGCCACAACGGCAGCGCCCCGGTCGCCTTGGCCCAGCCCGCCGGAAACGACCGTGGCGCCCCAGCCATCGGATGCGACAACCTGTTCCAGTTCGAACCGCGTTGCCATAAGACGCGCATATTCGGGGGCATCGGGCGGCAACTCACGCAGGTAGGCGGCGAAGTCGGGGCCTTCTGCGGCAGCAAGGTTCACCGCCGGTTCCACAACGGTGACCTCGCGGAGTATTCCGCTATCCACCGTCTTCGGCACCAGTGCCCCGCTTTGCAGGTCATGCGCGAAGGCCAGGTAGGCTCGGGTCATCGCCACTTCCAGCCGGCCGCGATCGCCCTCGGTCTGCGCCGACGCAAACCGGGCAGCAAGCGCCCCCGCATCATAGCGCGAAACTGGCAGCCCGTGGTCCGCTGCCGTTGCGAAGGCTGCTAGGACGAGCGCCCGACGCGCGGCGTCTTCCGGCCCGGTCCAAAGCGTGCGGTAGCCGCGCGCAGCATAATAGGCCGCAACAGCGTCATCCTCGGCAGCGGCAGAGGCCAGCGACTGCACGAACGGGGACGGCATGTCCTGCGCGACGACCGCTTCTGCCGAGAGGATCACCGAAAGGACGGCCGCGGCGATCGCATTGTACCCAAGGCTGCGGCGCTGACGGGGCGGCATGGAAACCTCTTGGCTGGAAATCTTGAACCTTTGGCAGGATTTAACAGATTTCCTCGACTGTCCACTGCCGCCCTCCCCTGATGCGACGCATTTGTCGCAAATCGGCAACGAAAACACCGGCAGAAATCACCCCTGCCTGACCGGCCGTTCAGCAAGATTTTGCCGATTCCAGGACAGAGTGGTGAAACTGGCGAAACGACCCTTCTTCGACTGTGCGATCCATGCCATACAAATGGCGCACTTGGGGAAGTGACAATCGAACCGCCGGTCAAGGCGGTCGAAGACCAGCTACGGGACAGGCGCAGAATGCAGAAAATCGAGGCGAAGGGTCTTACGCGGCGGGGTGTGCTTGGCATCTTCGCGGCCACGATGGTTGTTGCCGCGCCGACATATTCCAACGCCTTCGGCCTGATGCGCGGTGCCGGCGACATCCGCCGGATCCGCATGTACTCGGGCCGCACCGGCGAAAGCATCGACACGATCTACTGGGTCGACGGCGATTACATCCCGGAAGTCATGAAGGAACTCAATCACTTCATGCGTGACTGGCGCACCAATGATGTTCGGGTGATGGATGGCCGGACGGTCGACATCATGGCCGCCTCGCACCGCATCATGGACGTGAACGAACCCTACATGCTCCTGTCGGGCTATCGTTGCCCGGCCACAAACGCCATGCTGCGGGAAAGCTCGCGGGGCGTGGCGAAGAACTCGCTGCACATGAAGGGTCAGGCCGCGGACCTTCGCCTGAAGTCCCGGTCGGTCGGCCAGATGGCGCGCGCGGCCGAGGCATGTTCGTCGGGCGGTGTGGGCCGCTATTCCCGGTCGAACTTCGTGCATATGGATTGCGGTCCCGTGCGGTCCTGGGGCGGCTGAAGACGCTGCGCCGTACCTGACCGGCATCAGAGCGGGGCGCCAAGGGCGCCCCTTTCTGTTTACCGCATGGCATCAATCTCCGGACAGATCGGCCTCTTCGCCCTGATCCCGGCGGCCGCGGAACCCCATCGCCACAACGAATTTTTCGGAACTGTCGGACCGACTCGCCGGCGGCTTCACATTGGCCACCTTGCGGAAGTTCCGCTTCAACAGCGCCTGCATCTCGTTTTCTGCCCCGCCCGCCAGAACCTTCGCAACGAAGGTTCCATCGTCTTCCAGAACATCGAAGGCGAAGGCCAGCGCCGCCTCGACCAGCGCGATGATGCGCAAGTGGTCTGTGCCCTTGTGGCCCGAGGCCGCCGCGGCCATGTCCGACATCACCACGTCGGCCCGCCCGCCAAGCCATCCCTTCACCTTCTCGTCGGCCTCGTCCGACAGGAAATCCAACTGGTGAATCTCGGCCCCGGCAATCGGCTCCACCTCTTGCAGGTCCACGCCCAGAACGCGGCCGACCGGCTTCTTCGGGTTGTCGCCAAGCGCGTTCACCCGAGCCACAGCCACCTGGCACCAGCCACCCGGAGCGCAGCCAAGGTCAACCACCCGGGCGCCCGGCTTGAGGAAGCCGTACTTGTCGTCGAGTTCCAGGATCTTGTACGCCGCCCTCCCCCGGTAGCCCTCGCGCTTCGCCCGCTGGACGTAAGGATCGTTCAGCTGCCGCTCCAGCCACAGAGTCGAAGACAGCTTGCGCCCCTTCGCCGTCTTCACCCGCACCCGCAGCTCGCGTTGCCCGCGCCCCGAGGTGCCCTTCTCCTTGCCGCCAGTCGTCATGCGTATGGTCCGTCTTCCAGAACGCCATCAGCGCTCATTTGTGCATAAAGAAGCCCCTCGCGCAGGCCGCGGTCGGCCACCGAAAGGCGATCGGTGGGCCAGATCCGCATCATCGCCTGCAGGATCGCCGCGCCCGACATGATCAGCGCGTGACGATCCCGCCCGATGCGGGGATCCGTGCGGCGGCCTTCGGGACCAAGCGCCAGATAGTCGCGGATCACCGTGTCGATCTGGTCGGATGTCATCACCAGGCCATCCACCTTGGTCCGGTCATACCGACGCAGCCCCAGAAACGAAGCCGCGACCGTCGTGACCGTGCCCGAGGTGCCGACGATCTGGAACCCCTCGCGCGCCTGCTGCGCGTTATAGGGAGAGAAATTGGCCAACTGCTCTTCGAAGAACCAGCTCATCAGCGCAAAGCGCGCCGCATCATCCTCGACATCGGCAAACTGGTCCTTCAGCGTGGCCACGCCAAGCGGCACCGAAATCCAGTCGACCACCCGCGCCAGTTTTTCGCCTTGCTCGTAGAAGCCACGGTGCAGCTGCATGATCGACCTCGGGCGGTCCTCGGGATCGACGCCCGACAGGTCGATCCAGACCAGTTCCGTCGACCCGCCGCCAATGTCCACGACCAGAAGCTGTTCCGTCTTCGGGCTGACCAGCGGTGCACAAGAGATGACCGCCAGCCGCGCCTCTTCTTCTGGCGCGATGATCTCCAGCTGCAGCCCGGTCTCGCGCCGCACCTGGCGGATGAAGTCCCGCGCATTGCGTGCCCGGCGGCAGGCTTCGGTCGCCACCAGGCGCATCCGGCGAACGTTGTGCTTCTCGATCTTCTTCTGGCAGATCCGCAGCGCCTGCACCGTGCGCCCCATCGATGCGCGGCTCAGGCGACCGGAAGCCTCAAGCCCTGCCCCCAACTGAACGGTCTTGGAAAAGCTGTCCACGACAAGAAACTGGCTGCCCTTTGGCTGGGCAATCAGCATCCGGCAACTGTTCGTGCCGAGGTCCAGCGCGGCGTAAAGTTGCCCCGCCGCAGGGAGAAGGGGGGATGACGGTTCCACCGTCCGGGAAACGCCCTCGGGCATCTCGACCGGCTCGGCTTTCGCGTCCCCCCCCAGGGGACGCACGGGCGTCATTGGTCGCCCTCCAACTCTGGTTGACGCCAGATTAGTCGCAAATCCGTCACTGCCGCAAGTTGCTTGGCGCGCGCCTTGCCCCAACGTCCCGGGGTCGGAAAGGTCGGGCGTCGTTTCGCCCCGACACCATGTCGAAATCCGACTTCGCCTGTCGCGGAAAGGCAGCTACAACGCGCTGCAACATCACCCCCGGAGAGGCCATGCCCGAAGTCACCATCGTCTACTGGCGCGACATCCCGGCCCAGGTCATCGTGGGCAAGGGCCGGCGCGGGTCGAAGAAGCAGTTGAGCGAAAGGTTCGAGCAGGCCATCGACCGCTGCGCCATGAAGATCGGCGCCCGAGACACGGATTCCTACCTGGCCGAATGGCGCAAGGCAGAACCCTATGAGGTGGAGGGCGAACCCGATGCGATTGCCGAGTCAGAGGCGGCACGGCTGGAAGCGGAATACGATATGGCGCGGCTGAAGGCGCTGATCGAAGCGGGCGGCAGGGCCTGAGAGAGGATTAGACGATGGCACTGTTCAACTTTCGCCGCGAAGCCGCCTCTGCGCCCCAGGCGGATTCCGCCGCGCTTGAGGCTTTCCTCACCGGCTATTCGATCGAGGTGATGCCCCGCACCGCCGAGAAGATCGAGGACTTTCGTGCATTGCTGCCCAAGGGCACTCGCGTCTACATCGCTCACATCGAGGGCACGCCCATCGAGGACATGGTGGCGACGGCCAAGCGGCTGAATGCCGAAGGATTCCCGGTGATGCCGCACTTCCCCGCCCGCATCATCCCCTCGAAGGCCACGCTTCTGGACTGGATCGCGCGGTATCGCGGCGAGGCCGATGTGAAGCAGGCTTTGCTGCTCGGCGGCGGCGTGAATACCCCGGCAGGCGATTTCGACTCGTCCATGCAGATGATCGAAACCGGCGCCTTTGACGGCTTCGAGCGTCTTCATGTGGCCGGTCACCCGGAAGGCAACAAGGACATCGACAAGGACGGCGGTGATGCCATCGTGATGAAGGCCCTGGCTTGGAAGCAGGACTTCGCAAACCGGACCGATGCGAAGATGGCCATAGCGACCCAGTTCTGCTTTGAATCGGACCCCGTCATCGCTTGGGTCAAGCGGCTGGCCGAGGCTGGTGTGACCATGCCGGTCCATATCGGTGTCGCTGGCCCGGCCAAACTCCAGACGCTGATCAAGTTCGCTGTCTCCTGCGGCGTGGGCGCCTCGCTGCGCGTGCTGCAGAAGCGGGCGCTGGACGTGACCAAACTGCTTCTGCCCTATGAGCCGGGCGAGTTCCTTGCGGGCCTGGCGGCCCACAAGGCCGCCAACCCGGCTTTTGGCATCGAGCAGGTGCACTTCTTCCCGCTTGGTGGCATCAAGACCAACGCCCAGTGGGTGACCGAACACGGCGGCCGTGCCGGCCAGCCCGCCAACGCTTGAAAGCAGGTTGAACCATGACCCGTACTGTCCTTGAGTCCAAGACGAAGACCGTCGTGATCGGCTTCGATGAGCCCTTCTGCGTGATCGGCGAGCGCATCAATCCCACGGGGCGCAAGAAGCTTGCGGCCGAACTGGAAGCCGGGAACTTCCAGACCGTCATCAAGGATGCGCTGGAACAGGTGGCCTGTGGCGCCACGGTACTGGACGTGAACTCGGGCGCGGTCTTCACCAACAAGATGGCCGAAGACCCCCGCTATGCCGACAACAACTTCGTCGAGCCGCCGCTGATGAAGGCGCTGATCGAGATCATCCAGCAGACCGTCGAGGTTCCGCTGTGCATCGACTCGTCGGTGCCTGCGGCGCTGGAGGCGGGGCTTGCGGCCTGCGAGGGGCGGCCGCTGCTGAACTCGGTCACCGGCGAGGAGGAGCGGCTGGAGCGGGTGCTGCCGCTGGTCAAGAAGTATAACGTGCCGGTGGTGGCGATCTCGAACGACGACACGGGCATCTCGCCGGACCCGGATGTCCGGTTCGCCGTGGCCAAGAAGATCGTGGAGCGGGCGGCGGATCATGGCATCCCGGCGCATGATATCGTGGTCGATCCGCTGGTGATGCCGGTCGGCGCCATGGCTTCGGCCGGGCAGCAGGTCTTTGCGCTGGTGCGGCGGCTGCGGGACGAGTTGGGGGTGAACACGACCTGCGGGGCCTCGAACATCTCGTTCGGGCTGCCTCATCGGCATGGCATCAACGGGGCCTTCCTGCCCATGGCGATCGGGGCCGGCATGACCTCGGCGATCATGAACCCCGTCCGCCAGCAGGAGATGGAAGCGATCCGGGCCGCCAACTTCCTGATGAACCACGACCCGAACGGGGGCGAGTGGATCCGTTTTGCCAAGGTGCTGGAAGCGGTCGAGGGCGGCATGACCTTTGCCGAGGCCTCGGCTGCGGCTTCCGCCGCGACCTCGGGCCGCCGCGGCGGGCGCCGGGCGCGGGGCTGAGGCCAGGCGTCCGAGCTCGGACGCTTCCTTGGACCGATATATATCAATAAGTTAGGCGCCGGGATTAACCCGGCGTTTACATTTGTCCGAGGTCCGGCATCGGGTAGGCTACGATTACCCTGGCGCAGCAGGATCGCCATCATGGACCCGCCCTTTTGCGCCGCGTCCTCGAATTGCTGGATCAGTCAGAAGTTCGCCGCTCTTTCAGGATTTTCGCCAGACACGTCCTTTTCTCACCCGATCTCGTTCAAGCGCCGGATCAGTGAGGATGTATCGTTCCGCCCGCCACCCATGCGCTGCACGTCCTTGTAGAACTGGTCCACCAGCGCCGTCACCGGCAGGCTGGCGCCGATTTCGTCCGCGGTCGCCAGACAGATGCCCAGATCCTTGCGCATCCAGTCCACGGCGAATCCGAAATCGAACTTGCCCTCCAGCATGGTCTTGTGGCGGTTCACCATCTGCCAGCTGCCGGCGGCGCCCTGCGCGATGACCTCGACCACCGCGGCGCCGTCCATGCCCGCCTTCTGGCCGAAATGCAGGGCCTCGGCCAAGCCCTGCACCAGCCCGGCGATGCAGATCTGGTTCATCATCTTGGCGATCTGTCCGGCTCCGCTGTCGCCGAGGCGGCGGCAGATGCGGGCATAGGCGGCCATCACCGGCTCGGCCAAGGCATAGTCGGCCTCGGTCCCGCCGCACATGATGGAAAGCGCGCCATTCTCGGCCCCTGCCTGCCCGCCCGAGACCGGCGCATCGACGAACCCCTTGCCCTCGGCGCGCGCGGCATCGGCCAGTTCCCGCGTCACCTGCGCCGAAACCGTGGTGTGGTCCACGAAGATCGCGCCCTTCCGCATGCCGGCGAAGGCGCCGTCCGGGCCAAGGCAGACCGAGCGCAGGTCGTCGTCATTGCCGACGCAGGCCATCACGAAATCGGCCCCTGCCGCGGCGTCGCGCGGCGTGGCGGCCGACGTGCCGCCGTGCTTGCCGACCCAGGCCGCCGCCTTGGCCGGGCTGCGGTTGTAGACCGTGACCTGATGCCCCTTGGCCGCCAGATGGCCCGCCATCGGAAAGCCCATCACGCCCAAGCCCAGAAATGCCACCCGCGCCATCGTGATCGCCTCCTGCAATTGCCACCCTTGTGAACTTGGACTAGGAACCCATGCCAATCGCGAGGTCAAGGATCGCCCATGCTGACGCTTTTCCGCTGGCTGCTGCGGATCTTCACCGGCCTTGCGTTGCTGGCGGTGGCGACGCTGGCGATAACCTATTACTTCCTCTCGCGGTCGTTGCCCGACTACAGTGAGGATTTCACCGTGGCCGGTATCTCGGCCCCGGTCGAGATCGTGCGGAACAACGACGACGTGCCGCATATCTTCGGCGCCACCGATGACGACGTGTACTTTGCCCTGGGCTTTGCCCATGCGCAGGACCGGCTGTGGCAGATGACGGTGATGCGCCGGACCGTGCAGGGGCGTCTGTCCGAGATCTTCGGTTCGGCCACGCTGAAAAGCGATGAACTGATGCGCCGGTTCGACTTCTACTCGCAGGCGACGCAATCGGTGGAGGTTCAGGACGATTACACCAAGGCGGCGCTGGACGCCTATGCGCAGGGCGTGAATGCCTGGATCGAGCAGGTGAACGCCGGGGCACGCGGGCGGGGCGCGCCCGAGTTCTTTCTGTTCGCGCCCGAGATTGCGGCGTGGCAGCCGGCGGATTCGCTCGCCATCCTGAAGCTGATGTCGGTTTCGGTGTCAGATGCCGCCGAGGCCGAAGTACTGCGCGCCGAGATGGCGATGATCCTGTCGCCCGAGCGGCTGGCGGACATCCTGCCCGATAATCCCGACCAGCCGATTGCCGCGCTGCCGGATTATGCGAGCCTTTTTCCGGGGGCGACCCTGCCGGTGCGGGCGGCCGAGGCGGGACCGGCGCACCTGCCTCTTGGGCTGATGCCCGAGGGCGGTTTTGGCGGAGCCTCGAATGCCTGGGCGGCGGCGCCCGCGCGCTCTGCCGCCGGCGGTTCGCTGCTGGCCAACGATCCGCATCTGGATTTCTCGGCCCCCTCGATCTGGTACCTGGCGCGGTTGCAGCTGGCGACGGGGGATGTGATCGGCGCGACGGTGCCGGGGATTCCGGCGGTGATCGTCGGGCGGTCGGATGTTCTGGGCTGGGGCCTGACCACAACCGGCGCAGACGTGCAGGACTTCTTCATCGAGAAGCTGAATCCCGACAATCCCGAGCAATACGAGACGCCCGATGGCTGGAAGGCGTTCGAGACGCGGCGGTCGATCATCACGGTGAAGGATGCCGATCCGGTGACCGTGACGCTGCGCTGGACCGACAACGGGGCGGTGCTGCCCGGTTCGCATTTCGACCTGGCCGGGGTGACACCCGCGGGCCATGTGGCGGCCTTGGCATGGACGGCGTTTGACCCGGCCGACCGGTCGATGACGGCGCTGACGGGGGTGATGCGGGCGGGGTCGGTGGCGGCGGCGCTGGAGGCCGCGCGGGATTTCGTGACACCGGTGCAGAACCTGATGCTGGCCGACAAGCAGGGTATTGCCTTGCAGGTGGTGGGCCGGATGCCGGCGCGCGACCCGGCAAGCCAGAGCAAGGGCCGCCTGCCGCAGCCGGGCTGGATTGCCGCGAACCGCTGGCAGGGGGTGCTGCCCTTTGAAGACAATCCGCGCTTTGCCGATCCGGCCACGGGGATCCTGGGCAATACCAACAACAAGCTGATCGACCGGCCCTTCCCGCTGCATGTGACCTTCGACTGGATCGATACGCAGCGCATCAAGCGGTGGCTGACGCTGATGAAGGCGCGCGAGGTGCATACGCGCGAAAGTTTCATCGAGGCGCAGCTGGACACGGTGTCGCCCACGGCGCGCACCCTGTTGCCGCTGGTGGGGGCTGATCTGTGGTTCACGGGCGAGTTGGCGCCGGCGGGAACCCCGGAACGCCAGAGCCAGCAGGCGCTGCAGATGCTGGCGGAGTGGAACGGCGAGATGAACGAGCACCTGCCGGAGCCGCTGATCTATCGCGCCTGGATGCGGGCCTTGCAGGAACGCCTGATCCGCGACGAGCTGGGTCCCCTGGCCGACCGGTTCACGCAGTTGCAGCCGGTCTTCATCGAGCGCGTGTTCCGCAACCAGGGCGGGGCTTCGGTCTGGTGCGACATCATCCAGTCGGCCGCGGTGGAGACCTGCACCGACATCGCGCGGATGGCGCTGAGCGATGCGCTGTTGCAGCTGACCGAGACCTATGGCCCGGCGATCGAGAGTTGGCGGTGGGGCGATGCGCACCAGGCGGCGCAGGACCACCCGGTTCTGGGCAAGGTGCCCGTGCTGCGCCATCTGGTGAACATCCGGCAGTCGACCAGCGGCGACGGCGACACGTTGCAAGTGGGCCGGCTGGCCGGCGAGGGGCCGAACCCCTACCTGAACGTGCATGGCGCGGGGTATCGCGGGGTCTACGATTTCTCGGATCCGGATTCGTCGGTCTTCATCATCTCGACCGGGCAATCGGGGCATCCGTTGAGCCGGCACTACGACGACCTGGGCGAGTTGTGGCGGCGCGGGGAATATGTGCCGATGTCGCTGGACCCGGAGCTTGCGCGGGCGGCGGCGGTGGGGATCAGCACGCTGAGGCCGGAATGACGGAGCTGGTGACGGAGCGGCTGGTGCTGCGGCGGGCGCGGGAGAGCGACCTTGCGGCGCTGCACGACTGCCTGCGCCGGCCGGAGGCGATGCGCTACTGGTCGACGCCCGAACACGAGACGCTGGAGGAGACGCGGGTCTGGCTGGGCCGGATGCTGGCGCCGCCGCATCCGTCGGACGATTTCGTGGTGGTGCTGGATGGCCGGGTGATCGGCAAGGCCGGGGCCTGGCAGTTGCCCGAGGTGGGCTATCTGATCCACCCGGATCACTGGGGCCGGGGCTATGCGGTCGAGGCGATGCGGGCCGTGGTCGCGCATCTGTTCGCCACGCATGGGATGGAGCGGCTGGTGGCCGAGGTGGATCCGCGCAATGCGGGGTCCCTGGCGGTGCTGGCGAAGCTGGGATTTATCGAGACGCACCGGGCGGAGCGCACGATGCAGTGGCGCGACGAGTGGTGCGATTCCGTCTATCTGGCGCTGGCGCGGCCGGCCTAGGGGGCGGTGGCGGGGCGTTCGCTTTTCTTCTGCCAGCGGCCGGAGTCGTCGGACCAGTATTCCATCGCGGCACCCTCGGCGGCCAGGCGGCGCCACTGGGCGCGGGCGCCTTCCACCGCGGCGGCATCGGCGCCTTCGAAGACGATCCAGACGCGTTCCATCGCGGCGATCTCGGCCGCGTCGGTCTGGGCGCCGTCGATGAGGATCACCCCCTGCGCGCCGTTCAGCGCCGGGCCCTGGCCGATGAGCACAGGCTGGCGGGCGGCATGGGGGGCGGTGTCGCGGCCGTGGGGGAGGAAACCGTCCTCGGGGTTGAGCCAGAGCCGTTCGTCCCACCAGTCCAGTCGCCGGGCATCGGTGCCGCGCAGCATGACGCGCCAGCCGCGCGACAGGGCGCGCGGCAGGAGCGTGGCGCCGATGAGGTCTTCGGCGCCCGACTGCGTCAGGTGGTAGAAGAGCGCCGCGCCCATCAGCCTTCGAAACGGTCGCGGATCAGGCGGTCCAGTGCAAGCACGCCCCAGCCGGTCGCCCCCTTGGGCGCAAGCGCCGTGTCGGATTTGGCCAGCGTGACCCCGGCGATGTCGAGGTGGATCCAGGGGGTTTCGTCCTTGACGAAGCGGCGCAGGAACTGGGCGGCGGTGATCGATCCGCCGTCGCGGCCGCAGGAATTGACCATATCGGCCAGCCGGCTTTTCAGCTTGGCGTCATAGCCCTCGCCCATCGGCATCCGCCAGGCGCCCTCGCCTTCAGCAGCGGCGGCCTTCAGGAAATCGCCGCACAGAGCATCGTCGTTCGAGAACACACCGGCGTTTTCCGTGCCAAGCGCCACGATGATCGCGCCGGTCAGCGTGGCGAGGTCGATCATGCCCACGGGATTGAAGCGGTCCTGCGCGTACCAGAGCACATCGGCCAGGACGAGGCGGCCTTCGGCATCGGTGTTGATCACCTCGATCGTGTCGCCCTTCATGGAGCGGACGATATCGCCGGGGCGTTGCGCGCGTCCGTCGGGCATGTTTTCCACGAGCCCTACGAGGCCCACGACATTGGCCTTTGCCTTGCGCAGCGCCAGCGCGCGCATGACGCCCGACACGACCCCGGCGCCGCCCATGTCCATCGTCATCTCTTCCATGCCGAGGGCCGGCTTGATGGAAATGCCACCGGTGTCGAAGCAGACGCCCTTGCCAACGAGCGCCAGGGGGGCCGCGCCTTCGGCCCCGCCCCGCCATTGCATGACCACGACCTTGGAGGGGCTTTCCGAGCCCTGCCCCACACCCAGAAGCGCGCGCATCCCGAGCTTTGCCAGGTCGGCCTCTTCCAGAATCTCGACCTCGATCCCCAGGTCCTGCATTGCGGCGAGGCGGCCGGCGAAATCGTCCGTCGTCAGGACATTGGCTGGTTCATTTACCAGATCGCGGGTGAAGAAGACGCCCTCTGCCAAGGCGGCCATCGGGGCGGCGGTGGCGGCCACCGTTTCGGGCGCCGCGCAGACCACGGTTACAGGGCCAGGCGCCTTTTGCTCGCCCCCCTTGTAGACCGGGAAGTCATAGGCGCGCAGCGCAAGGCCGAAGGCGATGTCGGCGGCCAGTCGATGCGTGCCGGCAAGGACGGTGGTGCCCTGAGGCGAGAGCGCCCGGCCCACGGCGGCACCGGCCTTGCGGGCCGTGGCCACGTCGCTGCGGACCGGCAGTCGCACGAGTTGCAGCACTTCTGCCGCCATTCCGGCAGGCCAGGCCAGATCGAGCGACTCGCCCGGCTTCAGCTTGCCGAAGGCATCCGAAGCGAGCGCACGGGCCAGCGCGCCCTTGGTCAGCCGGTTCAGCCGCGCGGCCAGCGCGGACTTGGCGTTGCCATCCGTGACGAGGGCCACCCGGCCCGGGAGCGTGGCAAGCGTGTCAAGATTGACGGGCTGAAACTGGATCGGAACGGGATGCGACATGGATTTCCTCTGGCACTGCCGGATGCCCCGCGACCGTACAGGAACCGGGGCGCAATGTTCCGCCGGAGGCTAGCCCCCTGCGCCGGGCTTGACCAGATGGGAGTTTAACCCGACCCGGCTTTGGGATAGCGTCCGGCGCCAGATCGGCAGGAGCAGGAGACTGAGGACGGTGTCGAGATTCGACCGATATCTTCTGTCCCAGCTTCTGGCGCTGTTCGGGTTTTTCTCGCTGGTCCTGGTGGCGATCTACTGGGTGAACCGGGCGGTCAGCCTTTTCGACCAGTTGATGAGCGACGGGCAGACGGCGCTTGTGTTCCTGGAATTCACGTTGTTGACCCTCCCCAATGTGATCAAGCTGGTTCTGCCGATCTCGGCCTTTGTGGCGGCGCTGTATGCCGGCAACCGGCTGATGCAGGACAGCGAGTTCGTGGTGATGCAGGCGACCGGGTTTTCCTCGGCGCGGCTGGCACGGCCGGTGCTGTATTTCGGGATGATTGCGGCGGTGATGATGCTGGTGCTGACCAACTGGCTTGTGCCGCTATCCCGGACAGAAATGCGCGCGCGCAGCGCGGAGATGGCCGAGAACATCACGTCACAATTCTTGCGCGATGGTGAATTCATGCACCCGGCCAAGGGGGTGACCCTTTACATCCGCGCGATCACGCCGCAGGGCGAGTTGAAGGATTTCCTTCTGGAAGATGCGCGCCGGCCCGAGCGGCCGACGCTCTACCTGGCACATTCTGCCGTGCTGGTGCGGGGTGATGCCGGCCCGAAGCTTCTGCTGGTGGACGGGCAGGCGCAGGAGATTGACCGCACGACCGGGCGGCTGGCTGTCACGCGATTCGAGGACTTCACCGTCGATATCGGCGGCATGTTGACGAGGAGCGTGTCGCGCTCTGGAAACGTGGATGAATTGTCCACCTTGCAGCTGATCCGCGCAGACGAGGCATCGCAGGAGTTGACGGGAATGAAGCCCGCGCAACTGCAGCTGGAAGGTCACAACCGGCTGGCACAGCCTTTCCTGGCGGCTGCGGCGGCACTGGCAGGATTTTCCTGCCTTCTCGTCGGCAGCTTCAGCCGGTTCGGCCCGTGGCGCCAGATCCTGGGCGCGGTCTTCCTGGGCATCGTGGTGCAACTGGTCAACACATGGTCCAATGCCTGGGCGGGCATTGCCGAGGGGCGCTGGCCCATGGCCTATGCCGCGCCGATCCTGGGGCTTGTGCTTTCGGGGTTGCTGATCTGGTGGTCGCAGCAGCCAAGGCGCATCCCGAGCGGGGCAAGGGTAGCGGCAGCATGATCCTGGCCAAGTACATTGCCCGCCGCTTCCTGGTGATGCTGCTGCGCGTGGTTGCGCTGTTCTTCGTCGTCATGGTGCTGATCGACGGGGTGGATCAGCTGCGCCGGTCGGGCCAGACCACTGTCGGGCTGACCGATGCGCTGAAGCTTGCGGCGCTGAACGTGCCGACGAGCCTGTACCAGATCCTGCCGATCCTGGTTCTTCTGGCGGGAATCTCCATGTTCATCGGGCTGGCGCGGACAAGCGAGCTGGTGGTCATGCGGGCCTCGGGCCTGTCGGCCCTGCGCTTCCTGATGGCGCCGGTGGCCATGGCCGTTCTGGCGGGGGCCTTCACGATCATGGTGCTGAACCCGCTCGTGGCGGCGACGCAGAAGCGGTACGATAATCTTTGGGCATCGTTCAGCGGCGACGGCGGGCGCGTGCTGTCGATCGGCGAGACGGGGCTTTGGCTGCGACAGGGCGACGGCGAACGGCAGACAGTGATTCATGCCGGACGGGCCAACAGCGACGGAACGCAGTTGTTCGACGTGACCTTCCTGTCCTTCGACGATCAGGGCCGCCCGGAGACGCGAATCGAGGCGGCGCGGGCGGATCTGGCGCCGGGCGCCTGGGTGCTGTCGCAGGCGCGGCGCTGGTCGCTGCTGGCCGAGAACCCCGAGACGACGGCGGCAGCGATGGAGGATGGCGCACGGATCGGATCGGATCTGACGGCGGATGGTATCCGCGACAGTTTCGGGACGCCCTCGGCCGTCGCAATCTGGGATCTGCCAGACTTCATTTCCGATCTGGAGCGGGCGGGCTTTTCGGCGCGGCAGTATCGGGTCTGGTTCCAGATGGAGCTGGCGCAGCCCCTGCTGTTTGCCGCGATGCTGCTGATTGCCGCGGGCTTCACCATGCGCCATGCGCGATTCGGCCAGACGGGGCGGATGGTGCTGTTGGCGGTGCTGGCGGGCATCTTGATCTTCTTCCTGCGGAACTTCGCGCAGGTGCTTGGCCAGAATGGCCAGATTCCGGTGGCTCTGGCGGCCTGGGCGCCCCCTGTCGCGGCGGTCATGCTGTCGCTTGGGCAGCTCTTGCACCTGGAGGACGGCTGATGCGCCGGCTGTTGCGGAGCTTTGCGCTGGCGGTGGTCCTGGTCGCGGCCGCCGGAGCCGTGCGCGCCCAAGAGGCCGATGAGGCTTTGGCCACGCTGGTGGCGGATGAGTTGGCCATCGAGTCGGACAGCCGGCTTGTGGCGCAAGGGTCGGTCGAGATCTTCTATCGCGGGCTGCGCCTGACCGCGTCGCGGCTGGTCTATGACCGCGGTACCGAGACTCTGAAGATCGAAGGGCCGATCCGGATCGACGACGGCAAGGGCGACGTGGTTGTGGCCGAGGAAGCCGAGCTTTCGACCGACCTTCGCGAGGGAATCCTGCGTTCGGCACGGCTGGTGATGGGCGACCAGTTGCAGATCGCGGCGAACGAAGTGCAGCGCGTGGACGGGCGATTCTCGCGGATGAGTCGG
>Ga0209368_1000663_pt1 | contig 23839 bp, 21 predicted proteins | sample EBPBio242008_DNA_FD_185862 | JGI IMG/M metagenome (GOLD analysis project Ga0209368, IMG submission 185862) | Wastewater treatment Type I Accumulibacter community from EBPR Bioreactor in Madison, WI, USA - Reactor 1_4/24/2008_ DNA (SPAdes)... | ecosystem: Engineered > Bioreactor > EBPR >...
CGACAGAGGACATGGGGTCAGCCTTTCACCGCGCCCGCCGTCATGCCGGCGACGATCTGGCGGTTGAAGAAGATGAAGACGATGAGGGGCGGGATGGTGACCAGCAGGATGTTCATGAACAGAAGGTTGAACTGCGTCGTGAACTGGCTTTGGAAATTGTAGAGCGTCAGCTGGACGGTCACGTTTTCCTTGCCCGGCAGGTAGTAGAGCGGGTTGGTGAAATCGTTGAATATGGCGATGGACTGCACCACGATCAGCGTCACCGTCACCGGCTTCAGTAGTGGCAGGATGACCTTGAAGAACACCTGCAGCGGCTTGGCGCCGTCGATGATGGCGGCTTCGTCAAGGTCGCGCGGGATGGTGGCGATGAAGCTGCGGTACAGAAGCACCGAGAAGGCCAGGCCATAGGCGATCTGGATCAGGATCATGCCGTGGATCGTCTTGAAGAGGCCGAGGCCCTGCAGCACCCAGATCGTGGGCACCACGGCAGGGGGCACCATGAGGCCCACCAGCACCATGGCGTAGATGACCTTGTTCCATCCGGTGCGGCGGCGCTGAAGCACATAGCCCACCATCGCGCCGAAAACGACCAGGGCTGCGACCGCGCCCACCGTGATGAGGGTCGAGTTGAAATAGGCGAGCAGGAGCATGTAGTTGCGCGCCTTCAGCACCTCGGTGAAGTTCTGCCAGAGCTGCCACTGTTCGGGCCAGGTGAACAGAAGCCGCGAGGCATCCTGCTTGGTCTTGGCCGCGGTCAGGAAGATGAAGGCGAAGGGGACAATGAAGATCACCGTGGCCACGGCCATGGCGATCATGCCGGTGATCCATTGGCGGCGGGCGTCGCGGCGGGTCACAGGTCCACCTCTCTTCGGTTGAACCACCAGGTGAGCGGCAGGATGATGAGAGCGATCAGCAGGAACAGGATGACGTTGCCGGCGGTGGACAGGCCGTAGAAGCCTGCCTGGTATTGCTTGTAGATGACGCTTGCCAGCACGTCGGACGAAAAGCCGGGACCGCCGCGCGTCATGGCCCAGATGAGATCGAAGCTGCGCAGGCCCCCGATCAGCGACAGGGTGACGACGGTCACGGTGGCGGGTCGCACCAGCGGCACGGTCACGCGCCAGAAGCGTTGCAGGCGAGTGGCTCCGTCGATGCGGGCGGCTTCGTAATAGTCGGGGCTGATGGCGGCAAGGCCCGCGATGTAGATGAGGGTGGCAAGGCCCACGCCCTTCCACAGATCGACGAAGGCGATGGAATAGAGCGCCAGCGAGGCCTCGGTCAGCCAGCCCACCTTTGGCAGGCCGATTTCGGCGAGGCCCAGGTTGATGAGGCCCTTGGTCGGGTGCATCAGCACCGAGAAGGTGATGCCGACGCCGATGGTCGAGACCAGAACCGGGAAGAACACGACCGAACGCAGGAAGCCCTGCCCGCGCAGGCCCGAGGTCAGCAGCACCGCGAGGAGAAGGCCGATCACCGTCTTGGACCCCGAGGTCAGCACGGCATAGATCACCGTGTTGGTCAGGCCCTGGACGAGGAAGGGTTCCTTGAAGAACTGGCGGTAATTGTCCAGGCCGATGAATTCGGTGTTGATCAGGTCCCACCGCGTCAGGCTGAACCAGAAAGACGCGACCGTGGGCACAAGGAACAGGACCGTGAAGATCACCGCGGCGGGAAGGACGAACCAGTAGGGATAGGGCGAGGGGCGCCGTGTCGTCATGCCGGTCTCCGGGAAGGTCCCCCGCCCGAGGTCGCGGGCGGGGGCGGCTGTCAAACCGGTCGGGAGGTTACCAGTTCGGCAGGCCGAGCTGCTTGGCCTGCTTTTCGACGTCCTGGTCGTAAAGCGCAGCGGCTTCGGCCGCCGGGCGGATGCCCGAGCCGACCTCGACCGTGATCTGTTCCAGCGCCGGGCCCTTGACCGGCGACAGGAATTCCAGCGCGGGGGCGGTCCTGCCCTCTGCCTGGAAATAGGGCAGCATGTCGGCCACCGCCGGCGGCACATCGGCCGGCAGTTCGCAGCCCTTGATCAGGTAGGGCCCCGAGGCACCGGCCGCGCCGATCATCAGGTTGCAGGCATCCACGGTGGCGACCCAGTCCACGAACTTCTTGGCCTCTTCCAGGTTCGGGCTGGCGGCCGGGACATAGAGGCCGGCCGGCATCCAGACGGTCAGGCCGTTCTTGTCGGCGCTGGCTCCGGGTTGGGCAAAGAAGCCCAGATCGCCCAGGTTGTCGGGATAGTTCTGCTTCACGTTGGCGATGGCGAAGGTCAGCATCGGGTAATGGGCGGCTTCGCCCGAGGAGACCATACGCATCCCGTCATCGAAAGTGGCGGCGCCGAAATCCTCGTTCAGGTAGCCGGCCTTGTACACCTCTTCCAGGTGGTTGAAGCCCTGCATCGCGGCCGGAGTGGTGGCATACTTGGCCTTGTTCGCGGTGTATTCCGCCGCGAAATCCGGCACTTCTGCCTGGACGTTGAAATAGTCGGCCAGCACGAACAGCTGGCTGGTCCAGGTGTCCTTGTAGGTCTGGGCGACCGGCACCTTGCCGGCTTCCTTGATCTTGGCATTGTTGGCCATGAACTCTTCCCAGGTCTTGGGAACGGACAGGCCAAGCTCTTCATAGAGCTTCTTGTTGTAGAAGATGCCGCCGCCCATCGCCGCGCCGAACGGCACGCCGCGCACCACGCCATCGGGCGAGGTCACGACCGTCTTGAAACTGTCCAGCACATTGGCCTGGTTCGGCAGGGCGCTGAGATCGGCCAGCGTCGTTGCCGGGTTGAGCGCCTGGAAAAGAGAACCCGAATTGTAGTTGAACACGTCGGCCATCTCGCCAGTGGCAAGGCGGGTCTTGACGATGTTGTCGCCCTCGGCGCCGCCGGTGCGCTGTTCGATGTCGAAGGTCACATCGGGGTTGGCCGCGGTATAGGCAGCGGTCAGCGCTTCGGCGAAGGCGATGGTCTCGGGGTTGTTGTCGATCAGAAGGCTCAGCGTGGTTTCCGCATGGGCCAGACCGCCAAGAAGCGCGATGGCCGCGGCGAGCGCTGTGCTGTGGATCGGTTTCGTCATGTCTCTCCTCCCAAAGAGTGCCCTTGTGTCGGGCGGTTGAAGTCAGTCGGTCAGGTCGAAAGTCATCACATGCCGGCCAGCGCCAAGCGTGCCGCCGCCGGACAGGTTGGTGTGGCGCGGGTTCGGGGCCAGGGTTGCCTGCACACCATCGGGCAAGGTGACGGTGTAGGTCACGCGGCGGCCGTCCAGCACCCATCCCGCCTCGATCCGGCCGTGGCGGGTGTCGTGCCAGGCCTCGGCATGGCCAAGCGCCGGCAGGATCAGCGGGTCAAGGCGCAGGCGGGCAAGGCCGGGTCCTTCGGGATCGGGGGTCAGGCCGGCCACGGATTCGAACAGCCACTGGCAGACTGCGCCGTAAGCATAGTGGTTGTAGCTGTTCATATCGGGGTCGTAGATCGTCCCGTCCGGAGCAAGGGCATCCCACCGTTCCCAGATCGTCGTGGCACCCCGGTCCACCTGGTAAAGCCAGCCCGGAACGTCGCGGTTCAGGAACACCTTTTCCGCCAGGTCCCACATGCCCAGCTTGGTCAGCGCCGGAAGCAGGGCCGGGGTGCCGATGAAGCCGGTGCCGATCAGGTAATCCGCATCCTCGATGATCTTGCGGAAATGCCGCTTCGCGGCTTCGACGTGATGCGCCGGCACCAGGTCGTGCAGGAAGGCCAGCGCGTAGGACGTCTGGTCGTTGTGCGCCAGCCGGCCCGAGGGGGCGATGTATTCATGCGCGAAGGCGGTTCGGATCGCCTCGGCCCGGTTGTGCAGTGCCTCTGCCTGCTCCCGTTCACCCAGGATACCTGCGATGCGGGCGGCCAGGTCGGTCGAGATGAAGTGGTACAGCGTGGCCGCACAGTCGTCTGCGATGGTCGGGCGCGGCTTGCGGTTGTCGCCCACGGGCTGCAGCCAGTCGCCGAAGGTGAAGCCCCGTGCGCCCCAATGGCCATCGGTTGCCACGATAGGACCGTTTCCAAGCGACCAGAGGTAATCCACCCACTTCACCATGGCCGGGAAATTCTCGCGCAGGACCGCGACATCCCCGTAGTGAAGGTAGAGCTGCCAGGGGATGACGGTGATCGCGTCGCCCCAGCCCGTGGAGCCCGCCCAGTCGCCGCGGTTTTCAATCGGGTGCAGGCGGGTCGGATCGGGCGAAAAATGCGGCACGGCCCCGTCGGCTCGCTGGTCCGCGCGCACGTCGCGCAGGTATTTCGCGAGGATCCGCTCGCAATCGGCAAGCCAGCAGGCGGTTCCGGCAAAGACCTGGGCATCGCCGGTCCAGCCAAGCCGCTCGTCGCGTTGCGGACAGTCGGTCGGCACCTCGATGAAGTTGCCGCGTTGCGACCAGATCGTGTTCAGCACCAGGCGGTTGACCGATGGCTCGCCGCAGGTGAAGCCGCCCGCCTGAACCGGAACCGAGCTGATCGGGACCGACTGGACCTTCAGCAGCTTCGCCTCGCCCGTCACGGTGATGCGGGCGTAGCGGAAGCCCATGAAGGTGAACATCGGCTCGAAGATCTCTGCCGCTCCACCCTTCAGGACATAGGTCGCTTCGGCCCTGGCCGAGCGATAATTGCGGTTGTCGAACGCGCGGTTCGGCCCAAGAACCTCGGAATGTTCGACACGGATCGTGGAGCCCGACGCTCCCTGGGCCTTCAGCCGGACAAACCCGCCGACATTCTGGCCGAAGTCATAGACTGTGGCCGCGCCGTCCACCCAGGACTCCAGCGGATCTAGCGCCGCGATCTCTCGGACCCCGCCCGCCTCATGCGGCACGAGAAGGGCGGTGTCGAAGGCAAGCACCTCGACACTGTTGGTCTCGGTCACGGCGATGCGGTCATCGCGGTCCTCGCCCCAGTAGATGCCGGACTTCAGGATGGGCAGCAGACCCGACTGCCAGCTTTCGTCCGTGGACAGCAGGACGTCTCCATCCGCCTCGAGGTCGGCGATGGCCGCAATTCGATCGCCCCAGCAATTGTAGATCGGGTTGGCCGCCCACATCATCTGCGACCGCCACCAGCCGTCGCCCAGCCAGATCTCGATCCGGTTCGCGCCGGGTCGCAGAAGCGCCGTCACATCATAGCTTTGATAGGCAATGCGGTCGTCATAGCAGGTCCAGCCGGGGGTCAGCAGGTCATCCCCGACGCGGGTCCCGTTCACGAAAGCCCGGTACAGGCCCTGGGCCGAGACATGCAGCAAGGTGCCGGGCACAACATGTTCCAGCGTGAAGTCCCTGGCGACAAAGCTCGCCTGCCCGCCGACGCCGGCATCGGCAAGGGGCGCCACCATTCGGCCCGTCCAGGCCCGACCGATAACGGCGGACGTGCCGCGCCCTGACAAGACAACGTTCATTCTACCTCCCCCGACACACAACCGCCTCCTCAAGCGATTCTGTTGTGCACCGTTCTACGTTTATCGTTCTACAACTCTGATTGCAGCGCAACTGTTTTTTGCCTACTTTGCGGGCGGAGAGGCAGGACGGCGGGAGCATGAACAATCAGGACAGCCCGGCCGCAGGCCGCCGCGTGACGATCCGGACCGTGGCCGCGGATGCCGGGGTTTCGGTTGCGGCCGTGTCGAAGGTGTTGCGCGATGCCTACGGGGTCAGCGAGTCTCTGCGTCAGCGGGTCAACGCCTCGATCGAACGGCTGGGCTACCGGCCCTCGGTGGCGGCGAGGGGGATGCGGGGGCGGACCTACACGGTGGGCATCCTCTTGGTCGAGATCGCGAACCCCTTCGTGGCCGACATCGTGGACGGGGTGAACCGGGTGCTGGCGCCCTCGCGCTATCAGGCGCTGATGGGCATGGGCCAGGCGCGGCAGCCGCTGGAATCGAGCCTGATCGAGGCGATGATCGACAGCCGGATGGATGGGCTGATCCTTGTGGCTTCGATGATCGAGCGGGAGGTGGTGGAGCATTTCGCCCGGAAGATCCCCATCGTGGCCATCGGGCATCATGACCCGGGCACGCCGGTCTATGACACGGTCAATGCGGACGATGCGGCGGGGGCGGGGATGGCGGTGGCGGCGCTGGTGGAGCGGGGCCACCGGGACGTTGCGCTGGTGACGCCGATGCTGCAGGGCCAGCCGGAGGGCAGCGTGATCCGGACGCGGCTCGCGGGCTATCGGGCGGCGATGGCGCGGCTGTTGCCGGGGGCGGAGCCGCGGGTGCTGGAGCTGCCGGTGCGGACCTCGGAGCCCGAGAACGAGGCGCGGCGGGTCCAGGCGATGCGCGCGCTCCTGTCCGCGGCGGACCGGCCGGCGGCGGTCTTTGTCTGGTCGGACCTGGATGCCGTCCTGCTGATCAACGTGGCCCGGGGCATGGGGCTTTCGGTGCCGGGCGACCTGGCGATCATCGGCTATGACAACTCCTGGGTGGCGGGGTTGCCGCTGGTGGGGCTGGCTTCGGTGGACCAGGCCGGGCACGAGCTGGGGGCCACGGCGGCCGAGCTGTTGCTGTCCCGCATCTCGGGCCGCAGCGAGGCCCGCCACATCCTGCGCCGCCCCTCCGTGGTGGCCCGCCCGAGCTTCTGACCGGGGATGGGACTGGGGCCGGGACTGGGGCTGCAAGGCCTGCCGCCCGTCCGGGGGCGTCCGAGCTCGGACGCTCTGTTGGGCCAAGGAAAATCAATGGGTTGCGGGCGCTGATTAACTTGGACTTAAGGTTTGGGGGGCCTCGCTGCCAATCGGGTGCAGCCGTGAGGCAGTCATGGGCGGGAAGCGGGCTTCGGTCATGGCCGCGAAACCGACGATCGCGCAGAATTCCATGGATATTTCTTGAGTCGTGCAGCGATCGAGAGCGCCTTTGGGTTTGCTATTTGACATACCATTGCGGGTTGCGCTGGCGAGAACCTTCGCAGGCTTAATCTCCGTTTCTCCTATGATCCGGATCGAACTGGTCGCGCAACCGGTCGCCAAGCAGGTTGAAGGCGAGAGCGGTCAGCGCAATCGCCCCTCCGGGGAAGGCCGCCAGCCACCAGGCGCGCGGCTGCGACGGAAGCGCTTCGTAGACCATGCCACCCCATTCCGGCAGGGGCGACTGAACGCCCAGCCCCAGAAAGGACAGGCTGGACAGCGACAGGGTGACAAAGGCCACGTCCATCGTCATCTGCACCAGCACCGTCGGGGCCAGAAGCGGCGGCAAGGTGACCAGGAGAAGATAGCGGCGGCTGGCGCCCAGCGTGATTGCCGCCGTGACGAAGTCGAGGTTCTTCAGGCCAAGGATCCGCGCACGGGCGATCCGGGCGTACCAGGGCCAGAACACCGCCGCGAGCGCCAGCGCCGTCGTCGCAAGCCCGCCGCCGAAAGTGGCCGAAATCGCCGCCGCCAACACCAGTGCGGGAAAGGCGAGGAAGAGATCGGTGATCCGCATCAGCACCTCGTCGGCCAGCCCGCCCAGCAACCCGGCGACCGCGCCCGTCAGCGTGCCGATGGTCGCGGCAATGGCGATGACGGCCATCGAGGTCATCAGCGAGAACCAGGCGCCCGCGACCACGCGCGACAGGACATCCCGGCCAAGACTGTCGGTTCCGAAAGGATGCGCCAGTGTGGGCGGCAAGAGCCGGCTCGACAGGTCCAGCGCCACCGGGTCGTAGGGTGTCACGACATGGCCGGTCAGCCGCCAGATTCCGCCAACAACGATGCAGGCAAAGAGAACCAGCACGATCAGCCCCGGCACGCCACCAAGTCGCAGCATATCAATCGCGCGCGAACGGGCAGGGGGGGGTAGGTCAATGGCGGGCGATGACATGCCGACTCCTCAGGACCGAAGCCGGGGATCAAGCCAGACATAGGCCAGATCGACGGCAAGATTGATCAGCACATAGGCGCAGGACAGGATCAGCGTCATGGCCATGATGGCGTTGTAGTCAACCGCCCGGATCGCCTGCGCGGCATAGCGGCCGACACCGGGCCAGTTGAACACCGTCTCGACCAGCACCGCGCCCGAGATCATGAAGCCCAGTTGCAGGCCGATCACCGTGACGCCCGGCATCATCGCATTGCGCATGACATGCCGGATCAGGATCCGCCGTCGCGACAGGCCCTTGGCCCGAGCGTGGCGAACGTAGTCCTTGCCCAGCACCTCGATGGTTGCGGCCCGCGTCGTGCGGGTCAGAAGCCCGGCCAGCGGCAGGCTGAGGACAAGGGCCGGCAGGGCCAGGTGGCGCAGGATTTCCCACGCAAGCGGCAGGTTCCCGGCTAGGAGCGCGTCCGGCAGAAGAAGTCCGGTCACGGTCGGCGGCGGCAGCGTGTCGAGGTTCAGGCGGTCGCCGAGCGGAAGCCAGCCAAGCGCCGAGAAGAAGATGAGCTGCATCAGGATCGCCAGCCAGAAATCCGGCAGCGACAGCCCCAGAACGGCGAGGCCGCGCGCCGAATAATCCGGCAGCCGCTCCTGCCGGCAGGCGGCCCAGGTGCCAAGGGCGGTGCCTGCCAGAATGCCGATCACCGCAGCAGCAAGGACAAGCTCGACCGTCGCCGGCAGAAAGGACAACACGTCCTCGACGACCGGGCGCCGTGTGACGATGGACAGCCCGAGATCGCCTTGGGCCAGCGCGGTGACATAGGTCTGGAACTGTGTCAGGACCGGCGCATCGAGACCGAGTTGCTGTCGTACCAGCGCGACGGCCTCGGGCGTTGCCCGAGCGCCTGCATACATGCGCGCGGGATCCCCCGGCAAAAGCCGGGAGAGTGCGAAGGTCAGGAACACGATGCCGACCAGAAGGAAGCTGGCGGCAAAGAGCCGGCGCGCGACCAGCCCCAGCAGCTGTGCAAGCATCGGTCAGGCCCCGCCGCGCGTCATTCCGTAGAACGGCAGGGTCAGCGCATAGGCCGGGTTCAGGTCCATGCCCGCGATGTCGGTGCGATAGGGCATGGCGGTACGGTCCTGAAAGATCGGAATCCAGGCCGGATCCTCGACCGCGACTATCTCTTGCAGGCGCTTCATTTTCTCGAGCAGCGCGGCGTCGATGGCGGCATCCTGCGTTTCGTCCAGGATCCGGTCGACCTCGTCGTTCCTGTAGAACCCGGCATTGCCGCCCATCGACCCGGCCGAGGCGGAATGGAACAGCGGGCGCGCGTATTCGGTCGGATGGTTGAAGTTCGGCCACCACGAGAAGGCGTACATGTTGTACCGCTGGTCCGGAGGGGCATCGCCAAAGTAGTCCCCGGCAAAGGCGCTGTAGCTTTTCTCGACCAGCGACAGGGTGATGCCCACCGACCCCAGCAGCGCTTGCAGCAATTCGCCTGCCTGCTTGCCGATCCCTTCATAGTACAGGTACGTCAACTCGGTTCCCGGCGCGACACCTGCGGCTGCGAACAATTCCTGCGCCTTGGCCAGGTCAAAGCCAGGCACGCCCTGGTCCGGGTTCGCGCCCGACAGGCCCACCGGGAAGCAGCCGTGCGCCGGAGCCTTCAGGCCAAGTTGGATCTGGTCGCGGTAGGACACCGCATCGAAGGCGTGGTTCATCGCCTGCCGTGCGCGCGGGTCGGCCAGCGGACCGTAACAGCCCAGGGCGATGAAGTTCATCGTCAGCGTCTCGCTGTCCGATACTTTGAACCTGCCCGCGTCGCGCAGTGCGATCGTCTCTTCGGGCGGCAGCGGGAAGATCACGTCGGCCTCGCCGCTATCCAGCATCTGCAGACGGCTGCTTTCCACCGGGACAGCCCTGATGACGATTTTCTTGAACTGGCCTGGCTTCCAGCCCCCGCGATAGCCGGGATCGGCCTCGTAGACCGCCTGTTGGCCGGGCTCCAGCGAGACAAGGCGATAGGGTCCGGTGCCCACGGGGTTTCTTTGCAACCAGGCGCTGCCCTGATCGTCGGGTCCGGTGGAGTTCGCCTCGGCTGCCGCCGCGCTGGCGATCCAGAAGCCGTATTGACCCGACACCTGCACATCGAAAAACGCCCGCGGTGCGCCAAGGTCAAAGGTGATGTGGCTGGCATCCTCGACGATGATCTGCGTCTCGCCGTCCGCGATGCCCCAGACATAGCCGTTGCCGGACCCAAGGGTCAGGGTGCGCAGGATGGCGGCCTTCACTGCCGCCGCATCGCAGACCGTCCCGTCATGGAACGTCGCGCCGGCCGCAATCTCGAAGGTCCAGCGGCTGGCATCGGCATTTTTCGTCCACGAGGACGCCAGCGACGGTCCGACTTCCGTGGTCGAGGTGCCCTTCAGCACCGTCAGGGTCTCGTAGACCGGCACCAGTCCCATCGCCCAGTCGATGTTGGTCGCGGGGTCAAGGTTGTCGACCGCGGCTTCCGTGGCGACGACCAGCGTCTCCGGGTCGCGGCCCGACGCGATCGGCACCTGCGCCCGTGCAAGGGACCACAGGCCGGGAAGGGTAACGGCCGCACCGCCTGCCATCAGGCCATGCAGCATGCGGCGGCGGGAGATCGGGGGAAGGCTGTCCATGGGGATCGCTCCTGTTCTGACCGGGCGGCACTTTCGCCGTGGGATCAAAGCGGCTGTTGCTGGGTGATGCAGTGAATCCCGCCGCCGCCGGCGGCGATGGTCGCGATGTTGACCTGGGTGATCGCATGGTCGGGAAAGGCGGCCGCCACGGCATCGCGGGCCGCGTCGTCGCCGGGCAGGCCGAAGCACGGCATGACGATGCCGCCATTGGCGATGTAGAAGTTGACGTAAGAGATCGAATAGCCCCAGTCGCCGTTGCCGGCCCGGACCCGCTCTCCCTCGCGGATGAACAGCAGGTCCAGCTTGCGGCCCTTCGCGTCGGTCTGGCCTTCCAGCGCCCGCAGGTTCTTCATCGTCGTCTCGAAGGACGGGCCGGAGTCTTCGGAGCTGGTTTCGAACAGGACGACGCCGGGCCGGACGAAGGTTGCGATGCCGTCGATATGGCCGTTGGTGCCGAACTCGCTGTCGTTGCCGGGCAGCCAGATCACCTTCTCGACCCCGAGCGCGCGGCGGAACTCGGCCTCGGCATGTTCGCGGGTCAGGCCCGGGTTGCGGTTGGGGTTGAAGACGACGCTGTCGGTGGTCAGCAGCGTTCCCTCACCGTCCGAGAAGATCGCGCCGCCCTCCATCGCCAGCGCCGAGGTGCCTGCCTCGAGGCCGATGGCGGAAACCAGCCGTCGCGCCAGCCGCGCGTCGTCGGCAAAGTCGGGCGCCGCCCCGCCCCAGCCGTTGAACCGCCAGCACAGGCCGGAAACGCTTCCGTCCTGAAGCCTCACGAAGGTCGGGCCGCTGTCTCGGAACCACGAGTCGCTGACCGGCAGTTCGACCACCTCGACATCCGCGCCCAGCATGCGCCTGGCCTTCGCCGCCGACCGCGGATTGGCGACCATCCGCACCGGCTCGAACCGCGCGATCGCATGGGCGACGGCGACATATTCGCGCTCGACCGCCTCCAGCCTTGGCCCCCAGCCGGAACTGTCGGGCCAGGCCATCCAGCAGCAGCTGTGCGGCTCCCACTCGGCCGGCCAGACGGGTTTGGCGGCGCTGCCGGTCCGCGCCTTCATATCGATGCTGTTCATGCCTATTACGATTCCGATTGATTTTCATTCAAGAATCGAGTGTAGAAATGATGGAAGTGCGGTTCCACATCGAAATTCTAAAGTCAGAAAGCAAAAAAACTCATGCGAACAGCGATGCTCCCCTCGATCCGGGCTCTCGCCGCCTTCGAGGCGGCGGGGCGTCTGGAGAGCTTTACGCTGGCCGCCCAGGAACTGGGGATGACGCAGTCCGCGATCAGCCATCAGATCCGCTCGCTTGAAGATCAGGTAGGCCAGCCGCTGTTCAACCGCCTGCACCGCAGCGCCGTGCTGACCGATGCGGGCCGTGACCTGCAGTTCACCGTCCGCGACTGTTTCCAGCGGCTTGAGGCCGGCTTGAAGCGGCTTGACCAGTACAAGAAGCCCAATCAGGTGATTGTCTGCATGCCACCGTCGCTGGCTGGCCGTTGGCTGATGCCCCAGCTTGAGGGCTATCGCCTGCGGTGTCCGGGCCATGACGTGTGGCTGCACACCACCAACGAAGACGTGGACATCGCCCGGGGCGAGTTTCACGTCATCATCCGCCGCGGTCGCCCGAGTGCCCCGGACATCGAGTGCTGGGAACTGTTTCCCGATCCGTTGACGGTTTACGGGGCGCCTCGACTGATTGCAGCCAGCGCGCTTGGGGTTCCGGCGGATGTGCTGAAGGCGCCACTGCTCTACGATGAGCGGCGCGAGGACTGGGCGATGTGGTTCGAGGCCGCCGGGGTCGAGGCCAACCCGGTCCAGGGCTACAATTTCAGCGACTCCGGCATGCTGCTCGATGCTGCCGCCTCTGGCTTCGGCTTCTGCCTTGGCAGCATGATCCTGGCTGCCGGAGATGCCGCAGCAGGCCGTCTCGCGGCCCCCTTTCCCGAGGTGATCGTTCCGGGTGAGGGATATTTCGCTTGCGTCAGCGACCGCGTCGCCGGGCTTGAGAAAGTGCAGAGTTTCCGTCGCTGGTTGGACGAACAGGCTGCCCTGATGCGCGGCTGGATTGCCCGTCACGCCCCGACCCTATCCAAGGAGAACCTTGTATGAGCCGCACTCTTACTGTTGCAGCCCTGCAAACCGGCATGAGCTGGGATCGGGCGGCCAATGTCGAAAGGATGCTCGCTCTCGCCCATCAGGCCGCCGACCGTGGGGCGCGTCTGGTGCTGCCATCCGAACTTTTCGAGACGCCCTATTTCTGCAAAGTCGCCGACGACCGGTACAAGGCGCTGGCCCGGCCTGCCGCCGACCATCCCACCATCGAAGCCTTCCGGCGTTTCGCCCGCGCGCGGCAGGTGGTGGTGCCGGTGTCGTTCTACGAACGCGCCGAGGACGGGCTGTTCAACTCGGCGGCCGTGATCGACGCCGATGGCGAAGTTCTTGGCGTCTATCGCAAGTGCCACATCCCGCAGTTCGATGGCTATCGCGAGTCGGACTACTTCCTGCCCTCGGCGCAAGGTCCGAAGGTCTGGAAAACCCGCTACCTGATGCTGGGCGTCGGCATCTGCTGGGACCAGTGGTTCCCCGAACTGGCGCGGTTGATGGCTCTGATGGGGGCTGAGCTTCTGGTTTATCCCACCGCCATCGGGTCCGAGACGAAGCACCCCGAATGGGACAGCGCCGCGCAGTGGCGGGCGGCGATGTGCGGCCATGCGGCGTCGAACCTTGTGCCGGTTCTGGCTGCGAACCGGATCGGGGTCGAGGTCGATGACGGGGTGGCGATGACCTTCTACGGCACGTCCTTCTGCACCGACCAGCGCGCACAGGTCATCGCCGAGGCCGGGCGCGGCGAAGAGGCGATCGTGCTGGCCACGCTTGACCTGGACCAGGCCGCGCGCGACAGGGATTTCTGGGGCGTCTATCAGACCCGCCGACCGCAGGTTTATGGCGCGCTGGCCGCAACCCCCGCCGGACCACCTCTCGCGCCCAAGGTGGCGTGATGCTGGCTGTCCGGGACCTTTGGGTGCGGCTGAAGCCGTCGCTTGGCGGTCATCCGATTGTCCGCGGGGTCGGGCTGCACCTGTCGCCCGGCGAGCGGATCGCCGTCGTCGGCGAATCAGGCAGCGGCAAGAGCACCGTGGCGCTGGCCCTTCTGGGCCTTCTGCCGCGCGAGGTGATGCAGCAGACGGGGACGCTGACCCTTGACGGCCACGACCTTTCGGATGCGACCGAGGACGACTGGCACGCCGTGCGCGGCCGCAAGGTGGCCATGGTGTTTCAGGATCCGGCGGGGGCGCTCAACCCGGTGCTCACCGTCGGCGAGCAACTGATCGAGGTCTATCGCGCCCATGACGACCGCCCGAGGGGCGAACAGCGCCGGCACGCCGTGCATCAGTTTGCCGCCATGGGATTTGCCGATCCGGAGCGCGTCATGCGCCTATACCCCCACCAGATGAGCGGAGGGATGAAACAGCGCGCGGTGATTGCCATGGCCACGGCGCTGAATCCGCGCCTGATCGTCGCCGATGAGCCGACAACGGCGCTCGACCCGTCGATCCGGGCGCAGATCCTGGCCCTGCTGGTGCAGAAATCCGACGCTGACGGTTCTTCCGTGGTGCTGGTGACCCATGATCTGGCCGAGACGGTGCGCGTGGCCCACCGGATTGCTGTGTTCTATCATGGCCGGATGGTCGAGATCGGCCCCGCCCGTCAGGTTCTTGCGCGGCCCCGCCACCCCTATACCCGTGCGCTCCTTGATGCCCGACCACAGCCGGGGCAAAAGGCGGGTGCGCTGCCGGTCATTCCCGGTCGCCCGCCGCTGCCCTCTGAACAGTTCCCCGGCTGCGCCTTTGCCCCCCGCTGCCCGCGCGCCGTCCAGAGTTGCCACGCTTCACTGCCCATGTTGACGGAAGTCGAGCCCGGACATGCCCATGCCTGCCGTATCCCGCTCTGAGGCCCCGATCCTTCAGTTGCAGAATGTCAGCGCCAGCTACCGGCGCGGAGGCTTGTTTTCCGGCCGCCCGGAACCCGTTCTGCGCGACATCTCCCTGTCGGTCCGCCAGGGCGAGGCCATGGGACTTCTTGGGGAATCGGGCAGCGGGAAATCGACGCTTGGTCGCGTGATCCTTGGACTCTTGCCCGCGCAGTCCGGAACCATCCGGTTCGACGGGCGGGAGCTGCCCCGAACGGCCGGACCGGCCTGGCGGACCCTGCGTCGGCGGATTCAGGCGGTGTTCCAGGATTCGAACAGCACCCTGCATCCCGCCCATTCCATCCTCTGGAGCCTGACCGAACCGCTGCGTATCCACGGAATAGGCACGCCCCAAGAGCGCGAGGCACAGGCACTGGCGATGCTGGCAGAGGTCGGGCTGGAGCCCGGATTGGCCCGTTCGATGCCAAAATCCCTGAGCGGCGGCCAGCGCCAGCGCGTCGGCATCGCCCGTGCCCTGATGCTGTCGCCAGAGCTGATCGTGGCCGACGAACCCGTCAGCGCGCTGGACGTCTCGGTTCAGGCGCAGGTCTTGAACCTGCTGAAATCAATCCAGCAGAGGCGCGGTCTGACCATCCTGTTCATCTCGCACGACATGGCCGTGGTCGAGGCTTTTTGTGACCGCGCCGTCGTGATGGAAAAGGGGGAACTGGTCGAGATCGGCAGCCCCGCGCAGTTGTTCCGGGACCCGAAAGCCGCGGCGACAAAGCGTCTTTGCAATGTGCATACCGGGAGGGAACCCGCCTGAAGGCCCCCACTGCGCCCATCCGCCGATCAAACATCGGGGGGCAGGTTACTCCCGTCCGCCTCCGCCATCGACGACAAGCGTCTGTCCCGTGACATAGCCCGCGCCGGCAAGGAACCACAGGATCACATCGGCATAGTCGTCAGGCGTCCCCGGTCGCCGCAGCGGAAAGCTTCGCCCGGTCTGTTCCACCTCTTCCGGCGGAAACTCGACCTCCCACCCCGAGCCGACGACCACGTTCGGCGCAATCGCGTTCACGCGGACTGACGGCCCCAGCGCAAAGGCCCATTCCTTTGTCAGAAGGATCAGCGCCGCCTTGGTCGATGCATAGACCGAGGATGACCCGCCGCGCCCCAGCCCCGCGGTCGAGGCGACATTCACGATGGCCCCCCCCTGCGCTTGCAGGTGCGGGGCGGCGGCGGCGGTGCAGCGATAGGGGCCGATCTGGTTGATGTTCACGAGCCTCTGCCAGAACGCCTCGTCCATCCGGGCGAAATCACCGGGCGGTATCGGCACGCGGGTGCCGGGAGTGGCCGCGTTGTTCACAAGGTAATCCAGCCGCCCCGCCCGTTCCACAACCCCGGCGACCATGGCCGGCACCGCCGCCGCGTCCCCCACATCCGCAGGCGCGGCAAAGCAGGACAGCCCCGACTCTGTCAGCCGCGCGACCGCGGCGTCCAGCTTCGGCCCCGGAACGTCATTCACGGCAACGACCGCGCCCGCCTGCGCCAGCTTGCGCGCGGTGGAAAGGCCGATGCCCGAGGCGGCCCCGGTCACAAGCGCGGCGGTTCCCGAGAAGTCGTAAGTCACGCGAGCCATGCTTGATCTCCGGTCATTGGCGGCGGCGGAAAATGTCGGCCTCCCACAGCCCGACAAGCCCCTGCGGACGCAGGATCAGGACAAGCAGGACGGCCAGCGCCAGCCCGACCTCCTGCATCCCGGCGGGCAGGGCGAATTCGCCCCAGGGCGTCTCGACCCCCTGTTCCAGCCACCGCAGGCTGTCGCGCAACAGCGTCAGCCCCACGGCACCTGCAACGGCGCCCGTCAGGCTCATCCGCCCGCCGACGACCAGCATGGCAATGGTCAGGAATGTCAGGTCCAGCCAGAAGGTGTTTACCGAGATCGACCCGATGTTGTGACCCAGAAGGATGCCGCCAAGTGCCACGATCATCGCGCTCAGCACCAGGCACACCAGCCGTTCGCGCCAGATGCGGATGCCGCTCGCATGGGCCGCAACCTCGTCCTCGCGCGCGGCACGTACCAGAAGGCCACTGGTCGAATGGCGATAGGCGGCGGCGGCCAGGATCGACAGTGCAAGTCCCACACCCGCAGCAAGCGGCGTCACGACCAGCGGCAGCCCGACCAGCGCGCTTTGCCCGGATGTCCATTCGTCCCAGTTCTCGAACACGGTCTTGACCATGAACAGGAAGGACAGGAACCCGATCGAAGCCGCCGTTCCGGTCAGCCGCAGCAGGATCGCCCCAACCACCAGCGCCACCCCGCCGACCAGCAGCATCGCCACCGCCGCGGCCAGCGGCAGCGGCACGTTCAGTGCCGCCAGCCAGTCGGGCAGGCCGGGCAGGAACACCTGCCGGATGCCGGGACAGCAGGTCTGCCATGCGGCGGCATAGGCCCCGATCATGGCAAAGGCGATGTGCCCGAAGGACACGATCCCGGTATTGCCGATGAACACGCCCAGCCCCACCACAAGGATGGCAAAGATCAACGCCTCGGTCATCGTGCGCGACAGGGCGGGCACGGCAAAGGCCAGCGCCACCAGCACGGCGACGCCAAGGATCAGGGTGAACGGCTGCGACATCCAGCGCCAGCGCATCACACACGCTCTCGCGCAGCGCCAAAGGCGAACAGCCCCTGCGGACGCACCAGAAGCACAAGGATGACAAGGCCATACAGGAACGCATCGCGCGAGGCCCTCAGGTCATCGGGCAGCAGGGCCTGCAGAAGTGTCGAGACGATGCCAAGGAAGAACCCGCCGAGCACCGCGCCCACAAGGCTGCCCATCCCACCGATCACGGTTGCCACGAAGCCCGCGATGGCCAAGGGCACGCCCATGCGGAAATCCAGAACGCCCGTCTTCGCCACGAACATCAGCGTCACCGCCCCCGCCAATGCCCCGGACAGCGCGAAGGCCGTGGCGATCACACGGTCAGCCCGCACCGCAAGCAGCCGCGCCATAAGGAAATCCTCGGCCGCCGCACGCGTCGCCACGCCCAGCCGCGTGCGGTTCAGCACGAAGCCCACAAGCAGCAGAAGCAGCAGCGCTACCGCGATGGTCACCAGATCCACCAGCGCCACCCGCACGCCCAGAATGTCGAACTGCCGCGACAGGTCGGGCAGGATCGACACCGATTTCGGCCGCCCCGTGTGCAGGAACAGGATCAGGCTTTGGACGAAGTATCCCACGGCAAAGGACGAAATCAGCAGCGTCGCGCCATCCGCCCCGCGCTTGCGGATGGTGCGGAAGGCCAGCCGTTCGGTCAGCAGGGCGAAGATCGCCACAAGGACGATGATCAACACCACCATGATCGGCCAGGGAAGTGCCGCGATCCCCGGCGGGGCCTGATCGGACAGGGTCGGGATCACCAGCGCATAGGCGCCGAAGGTGATGATGTCGCCTTGCGCGAAGTTGATCATCCGCATGACGCCGAAGATCAGCCCGATGCCAAGCGCGACCAGCGCGTACTGGCTGCCAAGCGCAAGGCTGTCGACGACAAGCTGGACAGGGTTCATGTCTCTGCTCCGAAATAGGCCTTGTCGAAATCGGGGTTCCCGGCCAACTCGCCTGGCCTGCCCTCGATCACCAAGCGGCCCGACCGCATCAGCGCCACCCGGTCGGCCAGCGCCATCGCCCGCCGCGCGCTCTGCTCGACCACCAGCAGCGCCACCCCCCGGTCGCGCAGGACGCGCATCGCATCGTAGACCACCTGCACGAAGCGCGGCGAAAGCCCCAGCGAGGGTTCGTCCACGATCAGCACACGCGGGCGGCGTAGCATCGCGCGGGCAATGGCCAGTTGCTGCTGTTCGCCCCCCGACAGAAGCCCCGCCTGCTGGCGCAGCCGGCTGCGCAGGATCGGGAACAGGTCCAGAAGCCAGTCGTCATCCTGGGGCCGCAGGCCGGGGCGGCAGGCGACCAGCAGGTTGTCGGCCACCGTCATGCGCTGAAAGATACGTCGCCCTTCGGGCACCAGCGCAACTCCTAGGTCGCTGCGATCCTCGGCCGAGGTCTGGGTGATGTCCCTTCTGTCGAACTGCACAGTCCCGGCAGCCGCCCGCACGGCGCCGGAAAGAGCCAGCGTTGTCGATGACTTGCCTGCCCCGTTCGGCCCGACAAGGCACAGGATTTCGCCCGCGTTCAAGGTCAGCGACAGTCCGCGCACCGCGATGATCGGGCCATAGCGCACCTCCAGCCCATCGGCGGCAAGCAGGGTCATGCGTCGATCCCAAGATAGGCCTGACGGAACACCGGGTCTTCCGATACCTTGGCCCAGACCCCGGCTGTCAGGGTGCGGCCTTCGGCCAGCACGTGCAGGCGGTTGCAGCAGGCCGACACCAGCGACATGTTGTGTTCGACCAGAACCAGCGCGCAGGAAAACTCGCGCGAAATCGTCTGCAGAAGGCGGGCAAGGTCCGACATCTCGCCTTCGGTCATCCCGGCTGCGGGTTCATCCAGAAGCAGGACACGCGGGGCCAGCGCCAGCGCGCGGGCGATACCGACCAGACGTTCCTGCGCATAGCTCAGCGTGTTCGCCTTCCGGTCGGCAAGGGCACACAGGCCGAAACGGTCCAGCAGTTCGCCAGCAAGCGTTTCGGCTGCCGCATGGCCCAGCCGCGACAGGGCCGAGGCCACCACATTCTCGCGCGCGGTCAGCCCGCCGAACAGGCGCACCGCCTGAAAAGTGCGTGCAATCCCCTGCCGCGCCAGCCGGGCCGGAGAGGCACCTGTCGCCGGTTTCCCGTCGACAAGCAGGGTGCCCGCGGTCGGCCGCTGGAAACCGGACAGAACGTTCAGAAGCGTCGTCTTTCCCGCCCCGTTCGGTCCCAGCAGCCCCACGATCTCGCCTTCAGCCACGCCGAAGGTGACCCCGGAAAGTGCCTGAAGGCCGCCGAAACGTACGTCGATATCGCGGCCTTCAAGCAGCATGTCTTACCACCACTGGACGTAGTCGCCCTTGCGCATGTCGTAGTAGCCAAGCGGCGCGGGCTTGCCGTCGGTAATGCCGATGATCAGCATCGGACGTTCGGTGTTGGTGTGCAACGTGGGCGTGAAGGTGGTGAGGCCCGCCATCAGCGGCTCGTCCGTGAACTTCTCCAGCTCGGCACGCACGGCCTCGGTGTCCAGCGTCCCGGCGCGTTCCACGGCGCGGGCCCAGGCCTGGATCGCCGCATAACCCGTGATGCCCTGACCCGACCCCGGCTGTTCGCCATGCTTGGCCGCGTAGGCTTGACGGAAGGCCTCGGCATCGGGGCGGGGTTCCTCGACGGCCGCGTCGGCCGAGAAATTCAGGTAGTAGTAGTTCGTCAGCCCCGGAACGCTTTCGTGCCACGCGCTGCCGTCACCGCCGGTGCCCGCAAGGATCGGAATGTCCACGCCCGCCGCCCGGTACTGCTTGATCGCGCTCGCCAGTCCCGGCGGCACCGAGCACAGCATCATCGCATCGGCCTTCTGCCCAAGGCCGGTGTAGCGCGAAATCTGGCTGGCGACCGAAGGGTCGGCATTCTTGAAGCTGTCTTCCAGAATGATCGAGGCATCGCCGTTCAGGGCCTTGAACTGTTCGACAAAGCCGCTGCACAGCGATTTGTCATATTCGATGAACGTGTCGACCAGCACGTAGGCGGTCTTGAAGCCCATCTTCTTGGTGCCCCAGTCGGCCATCATCGCCCCGGTCGCCTTGGAATCGGTCGCCATGGTGAAGACGTTGTTGCCGATGGTCAGGTCGCCGTATTTCATGTCGGCGCCGCAGCTGGAAAACGCGATGACCCCGGCCTGCTGGGCCACCAGCGCGGCAGGCGCGCCGCTGTCAAAGTCGCAGGCGGTCAGCATCACGCTGACGCCCTGCGCGACCAGATCCTGCGCCGCCCGCGCGGTGGCGGCGGTGTCGGTCTTGGTGTCGATGTGCACCAGCTTCAGCTGCCGCCCCAGCAATCCGCCCGCAGCGTTGATGTCGGCCACGGCCATCTCGGCAGCCCGCGTGGGCGAGGTGTCGAAGGCCGACATCCAGCCGGAATAGGAAGTCGCGGCCCCCACAAGGATGTCGTCGGCCATGCCCGCAGCGGGCATCAACGCAAGGGCGCTGGTCAGCAAAAGTACCCTGTTCATTCAAGATCTCCTCTGTTGGCGCCCTGGCCGTTGCTAGGGACGTTGCTCTTGTCGTTCGTCAGTGCGGGGAACGGCTCCCCGGAAAGATGGCGCGTAAGGGCAAGGCAAGGGCATGGCTTACCCCCGCGCCGGAAGGCCAAGCATCGCCCGCGCCTCGGCCGGTGTGGCCACCCGCCGGCCCAGCGCGCGCACAAGATCGGCGGCATCGGCCACAAGCTCGGCGTTCGACGCGGCCAGCCGACCCTTGCGCAGATAAACGTTGTCTTCAAACCCCACCCGGATGCCGCCCGCGCCCATCAGCACGGCCACGGCCAGCATCCGCCGCTGGTGGCGGCCGATGGCGGTGACCGACCAGTGCAGGTCCTGGGGCAGGGGCCGCAGAAGGGCGGGGACCGCGTCCGGCACCGCGTCGATGCCGCCCGGAACCCCCAGCACAAGGTTGCAGTTCAGCGGGCCGTCCAGATGCCCCTCACGCAGCAGCCGCGTTGCGGCAACGGCATGGCCCACGTCGAAAAGCTCGATCTCCGGCCGGATGCCCAGACTGCGGGCACGGGCCGCCGCCGCGATGCCGTCGGGCCGCGAGGTCATGAACAGGTCGTCGCCAAAGTTCATCGACCCGGTTTCCAGCGAGCAAAGGTCCGGCCCTGCATCAAGGCAGCGCGTCCGTTCCTCCATCGACATCCAGACGGCACCGCCGGTGGAACACATCGTCAGTGCATCCGACCCTGCCCGGATCGCGCCGATCATCTCGGCGAACAGGGCGGGATCACCCGACGGGGTGCCGTCGGGCAGCCGGGCGTGCAGGTGCACGATGGCCGCGCCCGCCTGCACCGCCTCAAGGCTGGCCGCAGCCACCTCGGCCGTTGAATAGGGCACGCCCGGATGGTGTTCGCGGGTGACCTCGGCACCCACCGGCGCCACCGTGATGATGACCGGATCGCTGTCCCACGCCATCACGCACCCGCCTTTTCGATCATCGCCTCGCGGAAGACCCGCGTCGTCTCGGGCAGCAGGGCTCCGGTGTTCCAGTCGCAGATCACGCCGTGGCGGCGGATCGCCTCGGACACGCCGATCTCGCCCGCGCGCAGCCTTGCTGCCACCGCCTCAGGGTCCACCGACAGCCATCCGCCCCGTTCCGCCCGTAGCCGGGCACGCAGCGCCGCCGTTCCAGCGTCGTCGATCCGATAGTCGTCGATCTCGGGGTCCACCGGGTCGATCACCACACCATAGTCGCGCGCGGCGCCAGCGACCGAGACATATCCGTCGATCACATCCTCGCAGACCTGCGCCGGGTCACGCTCTAGAGGATCGCCCAAGCCGCCACCCCCTGCCGATGGGCGGGTGAACCTGTCGCCCGGCTGCAGCGGAACGCCCGAAAACACCGCGCCCAGAAACTGCGGCGCTTCGCCCTGCCGGGTCAGCGTCACACCATGCGGCCCCGAAGGCTGCCCTCCGCCCACACCCCATGTGATCGACCGGGCGCGGTCGCAGGAATAGGAAATCACCGTGCGGCCGACCTCGGTCAGCGTGCCGCCCTTCTCGATGCCGACACCGCCGCGGAACCGGCCGGGGCCGCCGCTGTCGGCGATGATCTCGTGGCGCGAGGTCAGGACCGGCGTCAGACGTTCCTGCGCCTCGCAGCTTTGCAGTGCCAGACCCACCCCGAAGATGGGCGAGGTTGCACCGGAACCGTCACGGTCAGCCCGCCCGCCCCAGCCGCCTGCCATCCAGTCGTACCACATGAAGTAACGCCCCCGCGTCGCCTCACGCTCGTCAATCCCGCCGACCAGCAGGTATTCAAGGTTGAAGCAGCAGGCGAGCGCGCGGTCGGGCATCACCCGGCTCCACAACTCGAAGACCGCGTTCATGATCTTCTCGTAGGCGCCTGAACAGAAGCCGGTGACGGCCACCGGGTGCGGCGCGTTCACCACGCTGCCTTCGGGAAGATGCGCGGTGATGAAGCGGTAGAAACCGGAGTTCAGGGGGATTTCCGGGAAGAACGTCTTGGTCCCCGCGACCACCGCGGAAAACCCGCTGCCGCCCGAGGTGTTCAGGAAGCAGCCGATGGCCGGGTGACTGCCGGTAAGGTCATAGTGCACTGCGCCGCCCTTGATGGTCATTTTCACGACAATCGGGATCAGCCCCTCGGGCTTGGTCGGGTCCTGGTCGATGAAGTCGCGCGTCTGCCACGTGCCCTCTGGCAGGCTTGCCACCTTGGACCGTGCATAGCGTTCCACATAGTCCTGACATTCGCGGAACGCGGCCAGCACCGTTTCCACACCGTAGCGGTCCACCAGTTCCAGAAGCCGCGCCTCACCCAGCGCCGTGCATCCGGCCTGCGCCAGAAGGTCGCCCATCGCGTCGGCCGGGGCGCGGGTATTCGACACGATCATCTCGGCCACGTCGCGCAGGAACACGCCCTTCGACCATAGACGGATCGCCGGGATCCGCAGCCCCTCGCCGAAATGGTCCACTGCGGTGATGTCGAACGACCCAGGCACCGACCCGCCCACATCGGCCCAGTGGCCATTGGACTGCGTGAAGGCAATCAGCCGGTCGCCCACGAACACCGGCCGCACCACGCGCACGTCACAGAAATGCGTGCCACCTGCGTAGGGGTCGTTGATCAGGAACACGTCGCCCGGATGGATGTCGCCCTTGAACCGGTTGATCACGGCTTTGGCAGTGAAGTGCAGGGTGCCCACGTGAACGGCGATGTCGCCATTCCCCTGCATCACCGTGTCGCCATTGGCGTCGCACAAGCAGTTCGAGAAGTCGCGGCAGAAGATCACGAAGGAAAAGCAGGTGCGCAGCAGTTGCTCGGACATCTGGTCCACAAGGTTCACATAGGCGTTTTTCAGAACCTCGAAGGTCACGCGGTCAAGGGGTGCGTCGGTCATGCCGGGGCTCCGTCAAGGCGGGCGACAATGTGCAGGTCGGGCATCACGCGGGCGGACACGCCGGGGCGCAGGATCACGGTGCTGTCCAGCTGCTCGATCACGGCGGGGCCATGCAGCCGCATGCCCGAGGTCATGGACTCCCGCCGGTAGATCGGCGTGGCGACAAAGCCACCTGCCTGCGGAAAGAACACGTCGCGCTGCCCCACGGGGGTCGGTTCCGCGGTCGTGTCCGATGCATCGGGCGACGCTGTGGACGGTTTCGGCACCACACCCACCGCCACCACCCGCGCGGCATAGACCTCGACCGGGCGATCCTCGTCGCGGAAGGCAAAGGCGCGGTGATGCTCGGCATGGAACCGCGCCAGCGCCGTCGCCATGCCGTCCCCGGCAAGGAAATCCA
>Ga0209368_1000672_pt1 | contig 23416 bp, 33 predicted proteins | sample EBPBio242008_DNA_FD_185862 | JGI IMG/M metagenome (GOLD analysis project Ga0209368, IMG submission 185862) | Wastewater treatment Type I Accumulibacter community from EBPR Bioreactor in Madison, WI, USA - Reactor 1_4/24/2008_ DNA (SPAdes)... | ecosystem: Engineered > Bioreactor > EBPR >...
CAGGTGATGGCGTGTGAGATAAATGGAAGGGGAATTGCGCGATAAATGGGGGAAGTGGCGGGATGGCGGGGGGCTTGCTGGGACGGGGATTGTAACTGGCTTGCGAGTGGAGGAATAAGTCGGCCGCCCGCTTTCGGGGCTATTTGGGCGGCTTGTTGAGGATAAAGCTGGCCAGGTCGGAAAGGATATCGCGCTCCAGTCCGTCTTGCAGTTGGCCGTTGGCGAAGGGCAGAAAGGGGCGTGCCGGCATCTCGATTATTTGCGTGCCCCGGGTGTGCCACTGGGCGAAGTTTGAAGCGCTCTTGCGGACGAACAGGCGGCCGACAGAGCCGCGGCGATCCTGCTTGAAATACGATTGCTGGCTTCTCGCCGGGATGTTGATCTCGCCGCCGAATTGATGAATCGCGGCATAGACGACGTTGGTTCCGATTTCCGCCGTGTTGTCGCCATGGCGGCTAGTGATGCTCGACTTCAGGCGCGCCGTATCCTGCAGGATCTTCGGGTTCGTCCGGGCCTTGTTCTTTGGCGGCTTTATCGCAGGCCACCGACCGAGCGGGCCGGATTCTGTGGCGAAGTTCTCGGCGACGCGATCTTCCAGCAGCCCGGCGATTACCCGCATCACCGGCGCCGGGTGGCTCATCCTGGAGGAAATGCCGGCTAGCGCCTTCTTTCCGTCGTCGCCGGTGATCCTGATCGTGATCATCCCCGGTCAGCTCCCTATCAGTAGACCGTCGTGTGTTCGCTGGCGTCGCCGTCGAACTCCGCGTCGGTGATCTCCACGCCGGAGTCGATCGCATCAGCCACACGCGTCGAGAACTCCACGTCGCTCAGGTGCTCCATGTACAGCAGCGGCGGAGATTCGCCGAAGCGCTTTACGTACTCCTCAAGCCGATCGCTGCGCGGATCGACCAGGTCGCGTATCGCGTCATTCATAGCCCATCGCCCCCAGAAATGCCCGGTTCGTCTCGGGCAAAAAGTGTTCCACCACCTGTTGCCAAAATAGACCGCCTTCGCCGTGAAGGCAAGTCAAATTAGCCCATGCCTCGACCCCTGGCAGAGACGGGTGCTTGGCATAGTACGCCGAACTATGCCCCCAGCTAGACAGCTGCCTGCCGGCGACCTGGTTACGGGTCACGCTCCCGATCAGATCAGACAGCGAGCTGCAGACGCCCATCGCACCGCAGGCGCTAACCTCGCGAAAATCACCCTTGCCAAGCAGCGCGTCCATCAGCCCTTGAGCATCACCGATATCGAACGCCGTTGAAATCCTGGCCATCCGTTGCGCCAGCGCATCGCCTTCGAGCGCATTGGCAAACACCGTGTGCTTGCGCAAGGCTTGAACCGCGCTAGCGTAGTCCACCCCCTGCTTTTGGAAGCGCTCAGCGAGCCACGCGTGCCAGTCCTCTCTGTTCGCGACAGCGCCAGCGGCCTCGCGATAGGCCTGCTCCATCATCGCCCGCCGAATACCCGTCGCCAGGCCTTCCCGACCCTGCCCAGAGTTCCGAACAAGGTTCGCCGAATCTGCCGCCAGCGCCGCGGAGAATCGATCGTTCGCGCTCGCATACATCCGCTGGCCGTCAATGTTGCCGTCCAGGTGATGCCCGTACTCATGCCGCCAGGTCGCCTGCGACCGCTGGGTATTGCGGCTGCGCGATCCCATCTCGATATACTGCTGGTAAGCGCATTTCGCGCCCTTTCCTGGCGTCTGCAACACCGCCTTCGGGTCGCCAATCGCCGCGATCTTTTGCTTCAACCAGGTCGGCGCATTGGCGAACGAGGCCTCGTGCCAGCGGCCGGCATCGGTGGTGCTGTCCCAGTACCGCGGTCCCGCTTCAGCCACTGCCGGCGCCGCTTTTATCGGCTCTTTGCGGACCGCCGCGGCCAGTTTTTGGGGGAGCTTTGTGAGCTTCGTTTCAACCAGGCCGCCGATCTGAGCAGCCCCAGCCGCGCCCGGGTTGTAATCCCATCCCACATCGGACCACAGCGTCATCCGCTTGCCAGGATAGGCAGGGTCGGGCACCGAGACGCCGCGCTGGATCAGCTTTTCCGGGTTGATTTCTCCGCTTCGTTGATCGACCAGGCCGCCCACCGGCACCGCGCGCTCGACCACGCGGGCATCCGGCTCGACCCGCAGGCCGCGGCGCTCAAGATCGGCCGCCGACAGCGCGCGCACCGCGCACCGGCAGTTGAACCCGTTTGGCGGGCCGATCACCTTCCAGATCGGGCTATCGATCGGGAAAACCTTGCCATTCAGCCGCCCGTGCGCCGGGCGGGTGCGGCCATCCATCACCGCCACATACTGCAGATAGGGGCGTGCGTCGGCATTGTCAGAAAAGCGCTTCCAGCGCCCTGCCGCGTACGCCGTTTGCACGTTGGTGCGGAAGATGGTCTGCAGCCGGCGCGGGCTACCCTCCTGCACCACCTCTGCCTGGCCGTCAGAGCCCACCACAATCTTGCGGCCCCACCAGCCTTTGCGCTGCAGCAGGGCGGTCATGTCGCGGTCAAACCAGCGCTGCGTCTCGCCACGCTTGAGCGCCTGTTCGACGCCCTCGCGGATATCCTGCAACACGTCCATGCGCGCCAGCTTCGCCACCGTGAACGCCTTCGCGTGCGCCTCTTTCCAGGTCTCGTGCCAGTTCCAGGAAATTGCGTAGCCCTTGGCCTCGAAGGCCGCGACCGCATCGGCAGGCGGCAGATCGAAGAGGGCGGACAGCTCGATTGGCATCGCGAATCAGGCTGCCTCAAGCCCGCGCTGGATCTTCTCCAGCCGCTCGCAGGCCACGTCGAAATGCCGCCTGGTGTTCTCGATGCCGATAAACGAATAGCCGCCCTCCAGCGCCGCGACCCCCGTGCTCGCCGATCCCATGCACGGGTCGATGATCAGCCCGCCCAGCGGCACGCACTGCATCAGCTTGGTCATCAGCTCCACCGGCTTGCCGGTCATGTGCAGCTTTTTCGCCGGATTGACGCGCTCTCGATAGCAGCCTGCCCACGGCCCGCCGTACGTGCTCTTCGCCAGCGGTCCATTGCTGCCCCAGACGACGTACTCGCACTGGTGCCGAAAATAGCCCGTATGTGGCCCGCGGCTCGACTCTGTCTTGTCCCAGGGGATCACTCCCCGCCAGAGGAGGCCGCCCGCCTGGAACGCATCGGTCGCCAGAGGCAGCTGCCGCCAATCCGAAAAGCACAGCGCGTAGGCGCCCGGCCGCAGCTGCTCACGAGCCAGAAGAAACACCAGCGACAGCCAGTATTTGAAGCTTCTCGCGTCGCGATTGTCGCCGCTGAATTCCTGGTTATGCGCCGCGCCCTTGGCATCATGCTGCACGTACTTCGACACCGTCGATTGCATCCGATCGCCACGCACCGCCCCGCCGCTGCTATACGGCGGATCAGCGATAAGCGCATCCGCGGCCACGTCCAGCTGCGGCAGCACAATCAGCGCATCGCCGAGATACAGCGTGGCATTGCCAATAACCACCTTATCCAGAATCGGTTTCATCTATGCCGCCGTATCGATCGCCGGCTGCTGCTCGTCTGCCGACAGCCTGCCCCACGCATCCGCCACAAAAATAGCCCTCGCCAGCAGCTCGACAAGCTGGTCGTCGTTCATCGCCGGGTACCAGTCAGCCATGCTGCTGAGGATGGCCTCCGGATCCATGCCCGCGCTCAGCGCATCGAGCAGCGGCTTGAAAACAGGCGCCGTGAGCATTGGCCAGTCGACATTTGCAATCAGCGCCGTGTCGATTGCCTCTTGCGCACCGCGCAATGATCTTGCAGCGCGCGGCCCCACCGCGCCGGCCGCCAGCGCTGCCAATGCCGCCGCGCCTTTTGCCTCCGGCACCGGGATATCCTGCCCTCCATTGGCGCCGACTCCATTGCCCGCTGGAAGCTTGTCAGCCACCGCAGACTTCCCGCCGAGCACCTCCTCGCCTTCCTCCGCCTCGGGGATATGCAGGCGCTCGCGCACCCAGGAGGCCGGAATATTGAACAGCGGCGACAGCTTCTGCAGCGCGTCCGCATAGGCCACCAAATCTTCCGGAACGCCGGTGTCGAACTCCATCCGCGGGCAGCGGCGCAGGCTATCAACGCCCCCCCGATTGAGCGCGATCAGCGGATACACCAGGTGCCGCGTCAGCGTTCCAGCCACCTGCCGAGCGTCCGCCTCGATGATGTCGTGGCGCACCTCCTGGTGCACATTCCCCAGTGCGTTGGTGCTGCTCTTGCCGTCCGCCTGGCTGGTCAGCGTGCCGCCCAGGATGCACTTGCTCTGCGACTTGTCCGCCCACGCCACCATGTCCAGATGCGAGCCGCCGCCACTGCCGCTACCGCCCGCAATCTTGGTGATTTCCAGCACCATGTCCGCCGGCATGATCGCCCGCGCGTCGTGCCCGAGCGCCGTGACCGCGCGCATAAGGCTCGCCTTTTCCGCGTCCGTCGCCCCGGCCGCGTACTTGCCCACCACAAAGGGCAAGCCGAATGTCTCGAGAAATTCAGCGAAATCGCCGATCCCGTAGGCCTTGTACAAGAATGGCCACGACAGCACCCGATACAGACCGAGCCGCGCGATATAGCCGGTCTTGGCCTTGCCGTGCTCGTGAAAAATCCAGCCGAATGGCGTCAGCTCTGCCCCGTCCGCGCTGCCGTCGCGCAGGCGCAGCGCCTTGCGATCCTGCGACAGCTGGAACCACTCCTGCGGCCTCGGGAAGAACTCCGGCAGCAGCTCCTTGCCTTCCTTGCGCCACTCCAGCTCGATTCCCGAAAATCCGTGCCCGACGCCGTCCATGCAGGCCAGAATCAGATCCTCGAAATCATCGACCCCGTCGCCGATCACCTCTTTCGCCCACTCCGCCGACGCCTTTTCGGCCGCCGTCGCATTGCGTGGCGGAACGATATCCCAATCCAGATTGAGCAAGCCCATCTTGCGCTTGCCCATCTCCGCATAGAGGTGCGCGTCGCGCTCCTCCATGTCCGCGAAAAGCCGGTGCTGGCTGATCAAATCGCCGTTGTCCGCCGCACGCAGCGCCGACGACAAGCGCGCCGGAGACAGCCCGTCTAGCATCGGCGTCAGGTACTGGTTTTCCAGCGCACGGATCGACGCCGTCTGCGGCTCGCGCAGCGAACCGCGGTCGATTGCCTTCCCATACTGGTCAAGAATCGTGCTCATAGCATGCGCCGTGACGCTTGCCGCCCGGCCTCCTCGAAGTCGTTGTCGGCCATCCGGCCCCCCGCACTGCCAATCGATCGCCGCGCCACCGACTCAAAGCCCATGCAATTCCCCGGCAATCCCTCCTGGCGCAGCGCATAGTTGGCCAGGAACAGCCCAATCGCGAAGTCGCCGTGCCGCTGCTGCTTTGCTGCCTGGCCATCGCCACCGCCACCCGCACGCTGCGTCGCCACGTGCGGCAGCTTGGGAACCCCGTTGATGCGCCGGATCGCCCGCAGGTCATCTCTGCACTGCTCGTCGCGCGGCAGCTCGTCGATCGTTCCATCCTCGAACGCCGCCTTGAAACGCGGCATTTCCGTCAGGTAGAACGCCTCGGAAAGCTTGATCTGGTCGATCCGATGGCCCCCGTACTTGTCCGCCGCAAATTCAGCCAATGCCGCGCCGTTGCCGCCCGCATCATGCGAGCCGCGGCGAAACCGCGGCAGCCGATCCACCACGAACTCCAGCACCTGCTCCTGCTGCTTGAACGGGCAATTGCCCAGCTCGACGGATAGCCGGCAGCGTTGCACCAGGTCTTGCCCTTCCTCAATGATCGGCATCACCGTCAGGTCGCCCACGCGGGCAAAGTCCAGCCCGTAGCCGTGCGCCCGTTCCTTGTCCAGACCCTCCAGAATCGGCAGCAGCTCCTCGCGGCACCACGCCGCCACCTCCAGCCGGCGGACCGGCTCCGGCAGCAGCTGGAAAGCTGCATCCCAGCGCATGCGAACCACCGGCGTTTCCGCCTGCATGCGCGATTCGATCAGCGCCATCGCCAGGTACACGCCGCCGCCCTCGCTCGGGATCACGTCCAGCTCCTCCGCCGCCGTGTCGCCGTACATCGCATAGATTTTTCCGACCCACGCCTCTTCGGTCTTGTCGACCAGTCGATCGCCCTGGATCAAAGCCACCCGCTCATACAGCCCCTGCGCCACCGCATCCTGAAATGTCGTGCGGTGCAGCGAGTAGCCCAGCCGACCCGCGCGCACCTGCTCCACCAGCTCGTTGAACGGGTTTGTCGTGCCGTTGTGCGAGCTGAGCAAGCGCACCTTTCCGCCCCAGATCAGCATCGCCAGCGCCGCCTTCATCAGCCCCGGCAAATCATCATGGAACGCCGCCTCGTCGATCGTCACCCGGCCCTGCTTGCCGCGGATCGACCGCGGCCGGCTGGACAGCGCCAGAATCTTGTTGCCTGACGCGAAATCGATACGGAACGCCTTGATGTCGTTCCCGTCTTCGTTGTAAAGCGTTTCGCCGACCCAGCTGACGGCGTACGCAAACGCCTTCGCCCACATCGCGCAGTCGTCGATATAGCCGCGGGTCATGTCCTCGCTATAGCCGATGTACAGCGCATCCATGCCGCCCTTCTCAGGGGCCGCAGAGAGCACCGCCTCGGATGCATCACACCAGCTCGCGCCGATGCGCCGCGATTTCTCCCACAGCGCCACGCCGGACTTGTCGGCGACCCACTCCCGCTGGTACGGCAGCAGAACCGCCGGCACCCGCGCGTTCTCCGGCGTCCACAGCGCGCTGGTGCGGGTAATCGCCATCAGCCGGTGATCCCGAGAATCTCGCGCCGGATCAAATCCACCGACTCCGCCGTCAGCCCGCCGCGCCGCGCCACCTTCTCGACCGCATCGGCTGCCGTCGCAGCCTTCTCGCGCATCGTCTCCTGCCACTTCTGCAGGGCCACCTGCATCCGCCCCACGTCGGCATGGGCGCGCGCCACCACCGAGATTGACCTCGCCGCTTCCGCCGGGTCTGTATCCGCCTGGCGCAGCGCAATAGAAATGCGCAACAGCTGCTCCTGCAGGATTCCGCTCGTCGCCGTCAGCACATCGCCCTCGTCGCCCTCGTCCTTGCACGCCTTGGCTAGCGCGCGCGTGCGGCGCACATCCGCCATGGCCTCGTCGAATTGCCGCTCCAGCTCCGAGCCGTGCCGATGCACCGCGCTCTTGCTCACCTGGTAGCCCTGGTCGCGCAGCCACGCCGCCAAATCCGCATAGCCGGCAAATCCGGATTCCACCAAGCGACGATTCAGCTCGTCGCGAATCTCCTCCGGAAGCTGCCCGACCGCAGAGCGCGCCGGCATCTCAGGCCCCCGGCCGCGGCCGCGCGACCCCGGGCGGAAAGCTCAGCCCCTGCGCCACATCCAGCCCGCGCTCGGTCAGCGTCGCGATGGTCACCCCCGAGGCGCCGCCAGGGCGCTGCGTCACCACAAACCCCTGCTCGTTCAGCCAGGCCAGCTCGACCCGCAGAGAGGCCATGGCCACGTAGACGCCGTCGTCCTGCAGCGCCTTGTGCAGCAGCACGTCGGCCGCTGTCGATTGCGGCGCTTGCGACAAGCAGACCAGCGTCTTGAGTCGTGCCTCCTCGCGTACATGCTCGGAAAAATTCATCCCCGACCCCCTCACTTGTCCAGCAGGTGCTGGTTGATCATTTGCATCGTGTTCTGCAGCGCATGCACCGTCCCGCGCAGCTCGATCGATACGCTCGATACCTCGTTGATCGCCGTGTACAGCTGCGCCAGGTCACTGCGGGTCGGCGTGTCCGCCTGCCGCGCACGCACGTGCGCCAGCGCCTCGTCGATGTGCTGTCTCCGCACATCAAGGTTCATGCGCATGTCGGCCAGCTCTTTCGCCACCTCGTGCTTCAGCGTCTGAATCTCTTCCTGCGTCACCTTGTTGCGCCGATCCCAGATCACAAAGCCGGAGACCATGAACGCCCACGCCAGCATGCCGATATCGATCCAGAAGCGGATCGCCTGATAATCAACAGCCTTTGAATCAATATCGAGCACGTCTCCCCCTTTCGTTACGTTCCTGCCGCGTCTTGCACTCCACGCACAGCTGCGTTCCCGGATATGCCTTCCGGCGCGCCTCTGGGATTGGCTCCAGGCAGTCTCCGCAAGTCTCGGCCGAATCCGCCGCCGTCTTGTCCTCAAGCCCCGCGCGGCGATTCTGATCGGCCAGTTGATCGGCGAGGATTTCCGCCTCGCGTGCCGACGCGCGGTCAAAAAAATCGCTCACGGCGCCCGCACCGGGAAAATGCCGGCGCAGATCAGCACCCGGCCAGCCGTTGTCGTCGCGGTACACACCAGCTTGTACGTCGCCCCGTCCACCCCGCCCGAAAACGGCTGCAGAACCTGCGTCGCCTCTACTGTCTCCGGCCCGTAGAGCACCAGCCCTGGAGAAGGGTCGTTTCCGCTCTCCAGCGCGCAGTCGATCGTCACTGCCGTCAGCGTCTCTCCGCCATCCAGCTCGTCGGCAAAGTCAAAGGTGGCCACCAAGATTTCCGCCGGTGATTTCGCCTGCCAGCGTGCCGGAGTCATGCGCCCCCCGATCCGGCAAGCCGATCGTGCCACGTACTTCCGCCGCTGGCGCAGTGCCTGGTAGTGCCGACGCGCCAGACGGGCATAGAAGCAGCGATCGACCGAGAGCGACCCGACGTCAGGGATGAAGACGCCATCCCAGGTGTAGCGATGGTCGTCCCATGCGGCATAGGGGCTGTCATAAGTGATTTCCATGGGCAGGCGCCTAGTGTTCTCAATTCCCGTGCTACATCTGTGCGGAATCGTCCAGATAAGTGCATTACGGCCCAACCTCTCCCACAGCCCCTGCGTCTGCATCGAGCGCCGCTTGCGTGGCAAGGCTGTAGAGCACCGCGTAAAATCCACCGTGCGTCATCCCGAACATTGTATTTATGAATCCATCACAGCAACTTTGCAAGCTTTGTAGATGCTCCTTGACTAAGGACAGCATCCAACTGTGCTGGAACTGTATTAACGGCCTCACCAACTTCTTCTGCCGTAATCCCCTCATTCTCACCTTCCCCATCCTTCAATGTAGCAGAGTAGCCTAGAGCGGCCCACTGAATCTGCATAGCTTTTAGAGAGGTAAATGCGGCCCATAAATTGCGGACGTGCTTACGCGCCTCCGAAATATAATCTTGCGATTTATCAGATGCCATCTGTATTCCTTTATGAAATTGCTCCGATTGCTTGCAGCTTGGCTTCAAGCTGATCAACTCGGGTCTTGAGATTGTTGATTGTTGCGATTGCCAGATCACGATTTACGGCCGTATCCCATCCGCCTGCAGCAGTGCCTGTGCCGCCTGCTGGAGCAGCAGCGACCGTTGCAGTAAGAGCTGTTGGTTTTGCCGAAGGCGTTCCGCCGAATAGCGCAAGCTTGACCTGCGTGCCATCTGCCTCGATTCGCATACCGACGCGCCGTCCGGTGTAGTCATATGCAGACCATTCTCCAAACGCCTTTCTAGTCGCGTGCGTCGAGTCAATCCAGCCGCCGACATATCCGCATTGCGACTGTGCAGAAGTGGTGCTTGTCGCTGCGATTATCTCTACAGATCCGCGAAGTCCTGTACGATTGACCGCCGAAGATCCAATGCTGACCGTATTTGATCCGATGCCGACTGCGTTTGCGCCGAAAACGCTTTCATTAGTAACTCCGCTTGAAGATACCGCTGCACTCTCACCGATGTGCGTGCAGTAACTGAAGTTCGTCGCCGCAGTTGCTCCGTCAGCTAGGTATCTCTGAGCATAGGCCCCAAATGCGTTATTATAGCTTCCAGAAGTCATAGCGAATTGAGCGTTGTGCCCAAATGCGTTGTTAAATGTTCCATTCGTCACAGAGTATTGAGCATAGACCCCAAATGCGTTGGAATATCCACCGGTCAACAGAAATCTCTGAGCGTATGTACCAAATGCGTTTGAACTCACTCCGGTCGTCATAGAGTGTTGAGCAAATCCCCCAATTGCATTATTATTGGTCCCGGTCGTCATAGCGATTTGTGCCTGATACCCAAACGCGTTGTCATCGGTCCCGGCCGTCATAGAGTTTTGTGCCTGATACCCAAATGCGTTGTTACGGCTAGTGCTCGACTTTATCGTTGAAATAGTCGACGAGGTATTACTGGACAGCGTTAATGTAATATCTGCGGCAGACCCGGTAAATACAGGGGCCGCAGCGTTGACTTTGAGATTCAGCGCAGCAAACTGCGCTGTCGAAACAGGCTTGCCGGCGTCGCTGGTGTTATTGACCGATCCGAGCCCAAGCGTCGTGCGCGCCGTTTCCGCGTCCGCGTCATCGACAAGCGTGGCACCGAAGCTCGAAATGCCATGCGCCGTTGTTACCGAGTTGTGCGTCGAGATGGCGCCGGAAGGCTCGAAGTCGACCGTCGCCGCAGCAGCAGCAGTGCCCAGAGTAGGGGTGCCGGACAGCGATCCATACGCAATCTGCGCCCCGTCGCCGCCGTTGTGGTCGTGCGTGTCGCCGTTGGTCACACCGTTTGCAGCAGGCGCATAATCCGTCGCCGCTGTGGCCGCGGCGGTTCCGAGAGTCGGTTTGCCGGTGAGGTCCGCATAATCGGTCACACCCCCAGGCGCCAGGCCGGTGAGCAGCGACCCGTCCAACGCCGGAAGCTGTCCGGCGACAGCGATCCGCACAAGATTGCCAACCCCGGTTCCCGCATTGAGGTAGGCAGCGGTGCCGAGGTCGGCAATCAGGTCCGATAGGCCGAGTTGTGCGGCGGCGCCCTTTGCGTCTGCTACGGCTGCATCAACTGCTGCGGCAGCAGCGGCGTCGGCAGCGGCGTCAGCGGCAGTGATCACGCTCGACAGACGGTATTCAATCGATACGGGGTCAGTTTCGCCCAACTTGCCGGCCGCCCGCTGCAGCTTTGCCACCGCATCGGCCAGCAGGGCGTGCGCGTCAATATGGCCACTGGCAAGGGCTGTGCCCGGAATCCCGGGTGCGCTGGCTACCGGCGCCGTCGGGAACGTGTCGTACTCGACGGGGAAACTGCTGGTCGTCATGGCTGCTGCCCTGTAGTGGTCGTCTCGACGAGCGCGCCGCTGCCGTGCAGGAAGAGCATCGCCTCCGCGCTGCGGCGGGCTGGGTTGGTGTTGCCAGGCATTTCCCAGCGCATCAGCAAGCGGCCCGCCTCTTCACGGTCCCCGGCGTTGATCGCATCGCGCAAAAATGAACGCTCGTACGTGCGCATCCCCACGTCAAAGACCAGGCTCGCGAGCGCGTCGAACTCATGCTGCTCGAGTAGCACGCGCACCGTCGCGTTGAGATAGATTTCGATGCAGCGCAGGTCTTCGCGCAGCAGCTGCGTGGCGAGGGCGTCGTCAACGACGCGCAGGCCGGCGTCGGCAGGGCGGAGAAAGTGACCGTAGCCAATCGTCTGCAGCGCCCCCGGCGTGCCGCGTCTTGTCGCCGAGAACGGCACGCAGCGCTTGATCATCTCCAGCCCGGTCACGGAAACGCTGCGGTCGTTTGCGGGCGCCCGGTGGGGCTGGGGTATTTTCGCGTCAGTAGCCATGCGCCATTTTCACGCGCGCGCGAGGGCTCACGCAGGGCGTAGCGCTTCGACGACCGCCCATGAAAAAGCCCCGCGGTGGCGGGGCTTGGGAGGGAATATTACACCTGGAGAGGCGTCGTAAAGTCAGGCCTTCTTGCGCCGCGTCGCGAAATACGCCGCGTGCGCCCCGGCGATCGCCGCGCAGCCGATATTCAGCGGCGCCAGAACGGCGCGCCAGAAGCGCCACAGCGCGGTGTTCAGTTTCACGTTCGGCGCGCTGGCGAGCAGCGGGCGCCGGGCGCGCATTTCTTGGGGTGTCATTTGTAGATCCTCTGGTTCGAAGTTGAGATAGAAAACGCATTCATCGGCCCCGCATTCAGCGTTGATGCGCCATTTGGCCATTGCCCTCTCCTGTTTCAGTCAAACAGCGCAGCCTGCGCCGCGCCGCCCGGGTTTCGCTCGCCGCCATCGTCCCCGCGGCTGCATATCTGCTCGATCGCCCGGCTGGTGATCGGCGCTTCGAGCAGGCCGATCTCATAGACTGCCTGGCGGCCCGACAGACCCTCGGCATTCACCAGGCGGTCCCAGTGCGCCCGGATGCGCCGTGCGCGCAGCTCTTCGCGGGCGCGCTTGCAGACCGGGATCGACAGCGCTTCGCCGCCCCACTTGTCTGCCAGCACCTGCATCGCCGGTTCGCCGATCAGCGCCGCCAGCTCTGCCCAGCGCCTCGCGCCGGCCGCGTTGGCGTCGCGGTGCTTGGGGATCACGATCGTCACCCCTGGCCGCTCGTTGATCAGCGTGCAGGCCGGCACCGCGCCGAGCGCGTGGATAAGCGCCAGCGCGGTGTAGGGCAGGCAGCCGGAGATGGCTGCGCAGTCTTCAGGCGTCAGCGGCTTGCTGGGCATGGGCGACCCCTTGATAGGATTGGCGCTTGAGGTGGATCGCCAGCGCCTTGACAATCAACAGCAGCTGCTCGGCGTCGCACATCGACAGCGGCTTGTGAATCGCCGACCGCTTGCCGTCGGCGTTCAGCCCGCCCATCTGCTTGGCGATCCCCTCGACGTAATCCATCTGATTTCCGAGCGTCACGTCGGTGGATTGCATCTGCTTGATGATCTTGCGCAGCAGCGGCGCGCGATCGGCCGGCGCCGTGTCCACCCAGGTCCATTCATGCGCCGGGCGCGGCCGCGTGTTCTTGAGCACGAATCCTCTGCGCTTCATGTGCTCCATGGCTGTGCGCAGGTTAGCCAGCGACAGCTCGGTCGAAGACGAGCGCGAAAAGGCCGCTTGCAGATAGGCGCGCCACGAGTCGTCAGCCACTTGCAGATCCCGGCGCGCGACGTGCAGAAGCTTGATCAGCCGCGCGCGTTCGGCCGCCTCCTTGCGCTCGCGCTCGGCAAAATCCACCTCCAGCTGGTGCATCGCCTTCTCCCGCACGACCTGTAAGCGTCCCGTTCCGGTGTACGTTCCCATCACCCCACCTCCCGCAGGTTGATTTCCGTCTCGGCTTTCTTTGCCGCCGAAAACGTCACCACCCGGGGCCCCTTGACCGAGCGCTCGATTTGCGATCCAGGTGTCAGGCCCGGCTTGACAACTAGCTGCGGCAGCCGGCGCCGCACCTTCAGCGTGCCGACCCCGCGCAGCTTCACGTCGTTGCCTTCGGAGAGCTCGTCCAGGACCACCAGCAGCGCCGTCTCGATCACGTCGCGAACCGAGCCCTCCGGCTCGCCGGTGATTCGCGCCACGTCCTGAATCAGTTGTGTCGTCTTCATGTCGTCAGCTCCACTTCAAACGGCGTGACCACGAAATCCTCGATCTGGCTGATCCGGATCCCGGGCACCCCGGCGACCTCTTTCGGCTCGTTGAGAATCGCCTCGCGATTGATCTCCTCCTTGGTGCGCAGGAAGCGCGTCAGTCCGAGGCTGCGCAGCGAAAACATCACCGCCTCCTCGCCGGTGATACGCACGCTCGGCGGGCGCGTGCGCCACTGCACCTCGCCCGTGGTGAACGCGTGCGTTTTCACCTTGCCGCCGGCCGTCAGCTCGATGCGATTCGCTTCGCACCACGCCTGCACGCCGCGTTGCGAATCGGCCACGCTCAGGCGAATCGGCTCGGCGCGCTGCTCGAAATCCTCCTTGATGCGTGCCAGCGCCTCGTTCATTTCCACTTCCAGACTGGTCAGTGCGCGGCTATCGCTGCCGATGCGGGCAATCAGGTCGGCGACCTGGTCGCGGGTCTGCGGCACCGTGACCGCCGCGACGGTCTTCAGGCGGGTTTTGCGGTAGGTTGCTGTGCTCATGGTTGGCTCCTCGTGTCAGAGTGATTCAGGGGTGAAAGGGGTGACGTGCGCCCGGTGCGGCTGGCAGCGGTAGCAGATGCGGTGCCCCGCGTGGCTGCTGTTGAAGAGCTTCCCGCAGCCGCCGAGGCAGCGGCGCATGGCCGCCTCGTTCGGCTTGGGAAGGTGGCCGGCGGCCGGCGGAGCGGCTTGCGGCACGCGCTTTGTCGTGGGCACCGAAGAGATGCGTGCGCACACCTCGTCCAGCCCCGGCGCGTCGGCTTGCGCCAGGCGCGCGGCGCCTTCCAGTGAGAGCCCGGCGCGGCGCAGCGCTCTGATCCGCGTGCCCACCGTGGTGTCGGAAATTCCCAGCGCCGCAGCGATGACCCGCAGCGGCGTTCCCTTGATGCGCAGGGCCATGATCGCCAGGTCGCTGAGCGGGCTGTAGACAGACGCGTTCATTGGTCGCGGTCCTCGGTCAGGTAGCTGGACGTCCGCCACGCCGCGCCCCAGCGGTAGCCGAGCACATGCCACAGGCGCACGGTGCAGAAGAAGCGCGCCCAGGTTCCCCAGAACGCCATCCAGGCCGCACGCAGCGGCAGGTAGGCCAGCTCCAGGAAGTAGGCCGCCGCCGGCGTGGCGCAGACGATGGCGATCACCAGCCAGCGTTTCAGGCGTGCGCACATGGCTGTACCTCCTCCCACTCGATGCGCGCCGAGCAGCGCAGCGCGAACCACACGAAGATCGTCGCGTTGCCTTCCTGCCGTTGTTCCAGCCAGGTGCAATCGTTGGCGAAGATGCGCGCGAGAAAGGGCGTGTACGCCACCCGTACCACCGCGGCCAGCGGATCGACCTTGACGTCCAGCACCTTGACGCCCAGGTCGGTCAGCCACTCGACGGCTTTGGCGGCGTTCAGCGTGCGCCGCTTGATGGCCGACGAGCGCACGACGGCCGCGATGCGTTGCTTGACCGCGGAGCTGTCTGCCTGAACCATTAAGGGGGACTTAATAGTTGCCTCGGCGCACGGCTCTTCGACCCGTGCCGCCTCTTCCACTTTCCATGCCTCATGAATGCTGTTCATTGCCGTCCTCCTGAGCGTAGATCCCGAAGCCGTGCTCGCCGTCGATCTCGGTGGCCACGGCGTGCATTTCATGCACCGCACGGCGCAGCGCTGCGCGCCACATCGGGTCATGAAACCTGTTCTTGAGATAGTCGAGCGCCGTGGCCAGGTGCGCCAGATCGGCCACGTCCTTGCGCTCGATGGCCACCGTCGCTTGCGGCGCGCAGCAGGCGGCCTCATGGCATCGACTCCCGCACCGCCCGCACCAGCTCGGCGGTCACCCGCGGCGCGCCGAGGCTGGCCGCCTGGTTGATCGCCGCCGTCAGCAGGTTGTTGGCCACCAGCGGATGCGTCAGCGAGATCACCTGCGTATCGCCCGGCCCGCTGCCGTGCCGTTGCGTGATCGTCAGCGCCTGCATCAGCGCGTCCACCGCCGTCGGCTCGACGATCGCCGCCAGGTCAAGCCCGGCCGATGCGAAGCGGTGTGCCAGGTAATCGCCCAGCAACGCGTCCAGCGGCGGCAGGGTCACGATCTGGCAGCGCTGCGCCACTTCGCGCACCGCCGCGCGCCGTTCGTCCAGCTTCTCGCGCAGCTCCGGTTGCCCGAGCAGCAGCACCGAGATCAGCCGGCGCATGCCGTCCTTCAGTTCAAGGAAGCGCTTCAGGTGCTTGAGCGTCGGCAGCGCCAGGCCATGCGCCTCCTCGATGACCAGCAGGTGCTGCATACCCATGCGGCTCGATGCGATCAGCGCCTCGTGCAGCTGGCGAAAGCGCGCTTCCGGGCTGCGCTTGGGCGTGTCTCCACCGGCCACCGCGTGCAGGATGGCCTCGGCAATGTGGTCGCTGCGCAGGCAGCGCCCCTTCTTGTCGTTCTCCTCCATCCCCAGCACGTAGGGGGCGATCAACACCACCGGCCGCGACTCGGCGCGCAGGCGTTCGGCCAGCTCTTCGCGCAGCGTGCTCTTGCCGGCGCCGGACTCGCCGACCACCGCCAGGAAGTTGGTGTTGCCGATCGCCGTTTGCCACATCGCCTCGCGCACGACACGGCTGGCACGGCTCAGAAAGACCTCGCTCGCCTGTTGCGGCTCGTCGAACGGGTCACGGAAAATCGCGAACTTGCGGCGCGCCGCTTCGCTCAAAGTCTGCTTACGTAGTAGCATTTCGCTTTCAACCTCCAACGGTTGTGATGTAGTACCCGACGGCGCCGCGCTAGAACGCGGCGTCGTCACTGCTTCTGCCGGGCGGGTTCTTGCCCGCTCCAGCACCTCTGCCTGCCGAGGGTCTGCCCCGGCCGGCGACTTTCCCGGCGCGCAATCTTCTTGCTCGTCGTCTTCAAGGAATGCGTCGGTCAGCAATCCTTCTGGCACTCCCCACGCGCACAAAACCGCGCAGATCATCGAGCGCAATTCGCGCCTGCCGATCTTCTTCGGGTATCGGTTGCTATTGATCAGCATGTTCATGGCCGATCGCGAGACGTTTACCTGTGGCGCAAGGCGTGCCTGCGAGATCCCGTGGTCGGTCAGCAATTTGCCAAGGATCAGCATGTCGTCGGCCCCTTCCCGTGCGTGCCATGCGTACCCGTGGCCGCGCCACTCGCCGCGCTGCCCGCGATCGCCGCCTGCCAGGTAGCTGCCAGCTGCTGGAATTGCTGCTCGCCGATGCCACCAGCGAACTTCGTCGTCAGCCAGCTGTAATGCTCCGACTGCCAGTCCTCGCCGAGCAGCGCGTGCATGCGCAGGCAGGCCGTCGTCGCGCTCATCAGCGACTCGGTCGTGCTCGGTGTATCCACCGCGATCGCCGTGCCCTGCATCGGCAGGTAGCTCGGCACCTGCACCTGGCGCACATCGGCGAAGCTATCCACCGCGCCACCGAAGGCCACCCCGCGCTCGCCGCCCTTGCCCTTGCGGATCTTGGCAATCTCGCGCTTGTCGTCGGTACCCCAGGCCGCGCGCTGCGCGGTCTTGCGTTCGGTGTCGATCCAGGTGTCGGCGTGGCGCTTGAATTCGGCGCCGATCTCCGCGGCGGACTCGTCGAATCCCCATTGATCGACCGCGATCGGCGACAGCCGGTGGCGGGTCTCCTTGCCTTCCGCGTTGGTCACCAGGATGTCGATATCGGGCAGGGTGTAGGGGCTGGCCACCACCCACAGCTTTTCTTTCGGCGCCGCACCGGGCACGCCGGCGACCGAGTAGCTGCGCTGGCCATGGCCCGGTACCGCGAATGTGATCTGCATCGTCGTGCTCACCACTCGCGACACCGGCTCGGACATCACCAGCGCGCGCGTGACCTCGATGCCCGGCGCAATGCGCAGCTCTTCGGGGCGAATGCGCATCCAGGCCGCGTAGCGGGTCTGGCCGTGCCGGCTATGCACCGCCGTCGATTGATACGCCGCGCTCCAGGTGTCGGCCAGGGTGTTCAGGTGGGCGAAATCACGAACCTGCTGCGCATGCAGCCGCCCTTCGAAGTTGCGCTCGATGTGGTTGTGCAGGGACTCGACCGCCCCCTTCGCGCGCGGGTTGCCGGCCTCATGCACGATCACCTCGATGTCCAGCGCGCGGGCCAGCGAGCGGAACACGCCTGCCGCCTGCGCGCTGCCCGGGTCGGCCATCAGGATTTTCGGCACGCCGTAGAACGGCCGCCCGGCGCGCTGATGAAAGGCGGGAATCAGGAAGTCGAGCAGGTTTCTGGCCGTCTCGTGCCCTTCCAGGTACTGCAGGTAAAAGGGGCCGGTGCAGTGGTCGACGACCAGGTAGCGCTGCACGCGCAGCTCTTTCACGCGCTCGAAATTGCTCGGCTTGTTCTTGTTGAACGCCGCGATGTCGCAGATCTCGATGCCGCCGTTCGAGAGGTAGAACAGCACGCAGGTGGACACGTCTACCTGCCACACGTGGTTCGGGTGCAGCGAGCGCAGCGACATCGCCGGCGACTGACGCATCAACTGGTCGGTATGGCAGCCGAGCGTGCGCATGGCGCGGGCGATGGTACTTATATGCGCGGTGGTGTGCGTCACCTCGCCGGTGTCGGCATCCGGCGCCGCGTTGGCGTTGGCGATCCGGCGCACCATTTCCATGGTCGGCAGCACCTTTCCGGTTTCCCGGGCGCCGGCCAGCTTGATGGCCGCCATCTGCCGCACCTGGTCGGCGGTCAGCGCCTTCAGCGTGCCGGCGTCGGCGCGCTTCTTGCGGCCCGAGGAAAAGCCCGCGTCGCGCACCCAGCGCCAGCAGGTTTGCACCGAAATGCCCATGGCGCGCGCGGCCGTCTGCACCCGCGGCGTACTCTCGCCATGCGGAAGCTGCGGCAGCTCGGCGGCCAGCGCCACCACCATCGGCAGCTGGGCAGAAGAGGGCGGCATGATCATCACTCCTCCCCGACCGTCGCCAGCCGCGTCCAGCTCGGCGTGATGATTTCGGCGAAATCGACGTCGATCCCGTGCGCCAGGTACAGGCCGGCGATCTGCTGCGCCAGCCAGCGCGCGGAACTCAGCGCGTGTTCGCGTTCGGCGTCGTCACAGCCGTCCAGCACGTCGTTGAGCACCGCGCCCCAGTGGTTGAACTGGGCGATCGCCTGCAGCGCTCCCTCGTGCAGCGCGCGCGATCGAGACGCCCGGCGCTTGTGCTCGTCGGTTTTCGCCTGGTCCGGGGTGTACTTCGTGCGGCTCGCCTTCTCGTCTCTCAGCGCGGCGTTTTCCTGGTGCACGTCCTTCAGCCGCGCGTCCTTCGCCTCGCCGTCGTGCCGCGCTGCGCGCAGGGCGAGGCGCAGCTCGCTGACGCTCATCCGCTCGACCTGGTCGAGCCGCGCCGGGTCGCTGGCCAGACCTTCCAAAACCGCGTCGTCGAGCAGCGCCAGTTCGTAGACCTTCGACTGGTCAAAGTCCAGCAGCGGCCGCAGCGTTTCCTTGCCGAGGAATTTCATCGCCACCGCCGCCAGGCGCCGCGCCGAATCCGCCGACAGACCGATGGCCGCAATCGCCTCGCCGTAGCGCCCGCGCGGCAGCTCGCGCAGGCAGCACACCGCCCGGCCGATTTCCAGCATGTCCTCGGTACTGCGCTGCACCCGCTGGCGCACCTGCATCAGCAGCTGGTCCAGCGTTCCCTTGTAGCCGTAGCGCGCCAGAACGCGCGTCGTCTCCTGCTCGTCGGCCGCCTGCAGCTGCAGCGCCTCGACGCCAATGGGCACCAGTTCGCCCGCTTTCGCTTCATTGGTCATGATCGTGTCTTTCGGTAGGGGTGGAAAATCAGCCGGGCAGGCGCGTATAGCGCTGCTCGACCTCGGAAACCTTCGCCTGCGCCGCACGCAGGCCGACGCTGAACTGCACCGCGATCTGCACCGGTTCGGGTCCGAGCCGCCAAAGCTTGGCCGCGTCCTGCGTCGCCCAGCCCTTGCTCGCCAGCGCCTGCAGGTCGCGCAGCACCATCGGCTCGGCGGTGCCGACGTCGGCCGCCAGGTCGGTCAGCCGGCGGCCAAAGACCTCGTGCCCGGCGAGCGCGCGGATCACGTCCAGCAGGCGCAGCTGTGCGCCGTTGTGGGTAGGGGTCTGGTCGCTCATGACGGCTGCACCGCAGGGGCCGGAAAGGTCGGGCGGTCGATAAACCAGCCGCCGCCCACGCTGGCCTTGATCGCCAGCTTGTAGCGCAGCGCCAGGCGCAGCTTTTCCAGAGAAATCTTGTTCATGCGGCCTCCCGGGCATGTGGGGTTGCGGGGTACTTGCCGGGCCACAGCGTGTCGAGCGGAAGGCCGGTGGCGGTAGCGATCGCCTCGGCGATGCGCCGGCTGGTCGTCGTACCGGTGACGACGTTGCTGACTGTTACTTGCGAGACCCGGAGCTGGCGCGCGATCTCCGCCTGGCTGGTTCCCGTCTTCTTGATCGCGGATTGGATGTCTGCTGGATGCACTTGCTTTTCCCTTGTGTTAGGCTAATTTGTAAGGTGCGCTGAAAGGCGCGGCCAACTCACGGACAAATTTCATGCGACCTCCTTGATTTGAGAATCTGAAAACCGAACGGGATTGAAGCGGAACTCGGGGTAGCGACCGGGCCAGGCGGTGTCGGGCGACAAGCCGGTGACTTCGCAGATTCGGCGGGCGATTCGGAGTGAGCGGTGGCGGTCGCGGACCACGTGGGAGACGTTTTTGAGCGTCACTCCGGTCTCGCGCGCCACTGCGGCGAGGCTTGACCCCTTGATGCGCAGCTCGGCTTTGATGAGTTCTGGATGCATTGAAGGCCGCAATGTCGGTATATGTTCAGTTGTGAAGGTAAGCAGTTAGGCGAATTGTATGAACGATCGTTCATGTTGTCAATGCCTTTTAGGAGAATGTTTGTGCACACGGCTGCTACGCGTTTGGCTGAAGAAAGGCAGCGACTTGGGCTTACTCAAGAGGAGATGGCCGAAGCCTGCGGCGTGACCAGCAGATCTCAGATCAACTATGAGAAGCATGACCGGCCACCGAACGTGCTCTACCTGGCGGAAGCGGCGGCGGCAGGCGTCGACGTGCTCTACGTGATCACGGGCAGTCGCGGTGGGGTTGTGCTCACCCGGGAAGAAGCCGCCCTGGTGGACAACTTCCGCCACTCGCCGCCCGAGGCGCAGAAGGCCATCAAGACGACGAGTGATCTTCTCGCGCAACGCCACCACCCCGACGGAGACGCTCAATGCGGCTAAGCGCGCCTAGCGCCCCGAAACCAGACAAAGCCCCTACCCCCTGCCCGAATCGAGATAGGGCGTTTATGAACGCGCGGCGGGCGCTTGTCGGCGGCTTTCTTGATGAGAAGATCGTTCTCGGCGGTATCTGGCTAACGCGATGGCCCTGATCCACTGCCAGACATTGGAGGGCGACGGCTTCGCACGCAAGGTGGCGTCGCCAGATGGCCGCTATTTCGCGCTCTGGACGGGCGACGGAATTTGCTGCGGCAAGTACTACCGTGGCCGTCTATGGCTATTCGGACCGGGTGGTGAATTGTTCTCACCGGCAAAGACCTTACGCCCCAGAGAAATCGCGGTGGCCGACAGCGGCCGGCTGATCGTCGGCGACTGGCTGAGCCGTGACACGCTCAGCTGCTGGATACGAATCTTCGCACCGGACGGCCGCGAGCTGTTCTCACGGCGCCACCGCTTCAACGTCGTCAGGGTCAGCATCCATGCCGACGGTCGCATCGCGGTCTACGACACCGCCGGCCCGGAGTACAAGACCCGCGTCGTCGACGTTGATGCGGGCACCATTGCCCGCAAGCTGCCGCTGACCGATCATGCCGAATTGCTCAGCCGCGAGATCCCGATGCAACCCTTCACGACGCGACCTATACTGCAGACGCCCGATTCAGACCCTGCGAAATAGGAGAACGCCATGAACCGCTTGCCACCCCTCGTGATCGCCGCGCTGCTCGCCATTCCCCTTGCCCTGGCCAGCCTGCCGGCGCGCGCGCAGCAGATGTACAAGTGCACGGTTGACGGCCGCACGACGTTTGCCGAATTCCCCTGCGGCAAGAGCGCCGAGAAGATCACCGTGCGCCCAGTGGCCGGAGACTACGCCCCGGCGCCACTGGCCGTTGCGGCACCATCTGGCGCCGCTGTTGCGCCGGCCGGCGATCGCCACGCCGTGCTCGATGAGATGACCCGGCAGCGCCGTATCCGAGAGCTGGAGTACGAGATACGCAACGCCGAGAACGACATGGACGCCGAGCTGGACGTCCTGCGGCGCAAGCAGGGCCGCGCGAGCAACAATCTCGCCGGGGCAACGTGGCTGACCAGCATCTCGCAGGAAATGCAGGCCGTGACCGACAAGTGGCGCGGAAAAATCGACGAGCTGAACGGGCGACTGGCTGCGCTGCGCAAGTAGCGCCAACGGCACGCACATTTATACACACAAAACTATTGACATCTAAATTGGTGTGTATATAATAGAGGTCATAGGGGCGGAGCAAGCCCACCCCGGCCAGGCGGGTTCCTGGAGGCTCAGATAAAGGAGCGAATCATGACCATCACCATCAAAACCCATCTTGATAGCGGAATCTACAAAGCCAGCGGCGGCGGCGAAACCGTCACGCACTACGAATTCAAAAGCGGCCCGGTCAATTTGGTAAAGGCCATTGGCGTGCTGTTTGGGCATCGCTGCCGTATGGTCCGCAGCTACGGCAACATCGGATGCGGGCGCTCATGGCTAGAAATAGACGGGCAGCAAATCCACGATTACGATCTGCAGGGCGTGTTCGAAGACGATATGGCGAAGTACGGCAAGGTAAACATGGCCCTGGTCAAGTCCGGCGTTCAGAAAGCGCGCGAGCTGCTCGCCGAGGTGGCTGCTGGATACGACACCAACAAATACGACCTCAGCGTCGCCGAATTCGACGAGCTCTACAGCTACGACTGATCGATTCCCGCCCCGCGTGAGCGGGGCTTCTCAGGAGCACAAGCCATGGCGGTATTCAGATGCTATTTGCGCACATTCGACGGCCGCGTCGATGACGCATCAAAAACGCTGACCGGCGACCAGGTCGCGGCGGCGGCGGCATACGACGAACTGGTGAGCCGCAGCGCGCTCGACGGCCAAAAAATGGCCGCCGTGCTTAGCTACAACAACCGGCAGCTGGCATTCCACCGGTTTGACCGGTCTCCCGGCGCCGCGGACTACTGGCGCGACAAGCTCGACGACATCCCCTGGCCCGGCGGCGTAGGCCGACCGGCGGAAATGCCCGGCGGCAAGCGGGTCAATGTGTATCTCGATGAGAAAAGCCTGGCCGCCGCCGCCCGACTGGGCGACGGGAATGTCAGCGAGGGGATACGGCAGGCGCTGCGCGCTGCAGAAAGTGCTTGACTCCTGATGCGTGACAACATACTCGAGCGCTGCCTTGCATGGGCGTGGATCACCCGCAACCCGCAGCTTGGCAGCGTGCGATGAGCGGCGCCGCGCTCACCCCAGCCCAGCGCCGTGCGCGCAGCAATGGGGCGTTGATCGAACAGGGCGGTAGCCTGATAAACTGCCGGCTATCGCCCGCTGCGACCGCGGCACTTGCGGCGCTGGTCGCGGGCGGCACGGCGAAAACAGCGGCTGTCGAGTCGGCGCTGATTGCGGCGGCCGAAAGCCGCAAGAAGGCTTAGCGCCCAGCTCCTGCAGCAGCACCTGCCGGCCCTCGCGCCGGCATGCCGAAGCGCTTCGCTCTCCCGGCCCGCGCGCGCGCGACAGACAATCCACACATGTCGCGCTGCCACCCCACACTCCCCTGCTGTCGGCAATACCCGCCGGCCGTCGCCGCCCTGTCCGCAGGGCTTGGCGCTCTGGCTGGCGTCCCCAATACCCTCGCGTCGCAAGAGGCTCATGCTATCGCTGCGTTGTCTGGCAGCGATAGCGGCCGGCCTGTGGCGGCGTGTGCTGTCGAGCTGTCCGCGGCTGGCTCTGCGCCAGCTGACGTTCGCCTGCTGCCTGCCGGCAGCTTCCGCTCCTGGGATGGTCGCACGATGCCCAACGACCTCGACGGCTGGCAGATGACCGCCGAAGACGGCGCGCGCCTGGTCGCAGCGGCCGCGGCGCGCCAGTCGGACCGGGTAATCGACTACGAGCACGCCACGCT
>Ga0209368_1000677_pt1 | contig 23101 bp, 24 predicted proteins | sample EBPBio242008_DNA_FD_185862 | JGI IMG/M metagenome (GOLD analysis project Ga0209368, IMG submission 185862) | Wastewater treatment Type I Accumulibacter community from EBPR Bioreactor in Madison, WI, USA - Reactor 1_4/24/2008_ DNA (SPAdes)... | ecosystem: Engineered > Bioreactor > EBPR >...
TGGCGAACCCGTGCCACCCGGGGCGGGCGACGCCTATCGCGCCGAGATAGAGGCCCTCTATCTGGGCGGAGGCTGGTATCGCGACGGGCCGGGCCGGCGCGTGGATCATTACACGGGCTTTGCCTTCCACACCTATGCGCTCTTGCTCCACAAGCTCGCGCCCGGAACCGATGCCGGCGACCACCTTGCCCGCGCCCGGCTGTTCGCCCCGCAATTCGCCGCCTGGTTCGACGAGGACGGGCGCGGTCTGGCCTATGGCCGGTCAATGACCTATCGTTTTGCCATGGCAGCCTTTTTCGGTGCCTATGCCTTGGCCGAAACGGAAGATCCCGTTTTGCCCTGGGGCGTCATCAAGGGCCTTGTCCTGCGCCACCTGCGCCATTGGCGCGACCAGCCAATGGCCGACAGGGACGGCATTCTGTCGGTCGGCTATGCCTATCCGAACCCCCTGATGGCCGAGGCCTACAATTCGGCCTGCTCGCCCTTGTGGGCGTTGAAAGCCTTCTTTCCCCTTGCCCTGCCCGCCGACCATCCATTCTGGACCGCAGAGGAACTGCCGCTGCCCACGTCCCTGCCGACACAGCAGGCTGCCCCTGGCTTTCTGATGCAACGCCTGCCGGATCAGACCGTGGCCCTTGCTGCGGGGCAAGAGGCGCGGGTCTTTCGCCATGGGGCAGAGAAATACGCCAAGTTCGCATACTCCAGTCGCTTCCCCTTTGGCGTCGAAGCGCGGGATGCCACCCTGTACACGGCATCGCTCGACAGCGCGCTTGGGCTTCAGGGCGACGGACGGCCATGGTCAGTCCGCCACGGATGCAAGTCGGCGCAAATCTCGGACAGCGCCGTTCATGCGGTCTGGCACGCTTACCCTGACGTGAGGATCGAGACCTGGCTGGTGCCGTGGCTGGGTGGACACCTGCGCCGCCACACGATCACATCGCCGATCGCACTCGAAACGATCGAGGGCGGCTTTGCGATCCCGCGGCCAGATGGCAAGGCCGATCTTGAAACGGTTTCTCCGGGATCGGCCCTTGTCTGCAGCCCCGTTGCAAGCCGCATTGTCGATCTGCGATCGGGAAGGACGGCCCGCATTCATGGCCCCGATCCGAATGGAAACCTGGGCCATGCGCGGGTCTGGGTGCCGCAACTCATGCAGCAGATCAAGGCCGGCGATACCGTGCTTGACTGCTGGTGTGCGGCAGGTACGGCAGCACTTGTTTTCGATCCGGAAGCCGCACGCCGGCATCTGGACAAGGTCACTGCGGAAAAGCGCGATTGGAAGACCGTGTTGGCCATGACCGGCACACCCGGCCTCTGAAAGTATCGATCAGACCGATACATGCCACATCTGGCCATATCCTCTGCCGATGGCAAGGACAGCTGGCGCGAGGATGCCGTTCGCCGCCCGTGGGGCCGCGGCGATCATTCCCCTTGAACCGCGCCGGGTTTGCCGGAGGCTCCAACTCCAGAGAGGGTGGAGCATCATGAGCAAGACTACGAAGAAGGTTTCCCCTGAAGTGCGCGAGCGCGCTGTGCGGCTGGCTTTCGACAACGAGGGTCAGCACGCCTCTCGCTGGCAGGCGGTTATGTCGAGCGCTGCGAAGATCGGCTGCACGCCACAGACGCTGAACGACTGGGTCAAGAAGGTCGAAGTTGAGAGCGGGCGGCGCGCTGGCGTTCACACCGAGGTGGCCGAGAAGATGAAGGCGCTTGAGCGGGAGAACCGCGAACTGCACCAGGCGAACGAGGTCCTTCGCAAGGCGTCAGCGTATTTTGCGATGGCGGAGGTCGACCGCCGGTCGAAGTGATGGTGGGATTCATCGACGCGCACCGGGATGCGCAAGGGGGGGAGCCATGGGAACGCCACTGGTCCGAGTGTCCATGGCGACGGCCGATTTGCAACGTGCTGCCGATCGCCCCGTCCACTTAACATGATCATCTGGCCAGGCGGGCCGATCCCGCCCGGCGGTCGGACCGTGCGCGGCGGGATGAGGCTGCGCCCCGAGATTCGGCGGGTGTTTGAGCAAGACCGGCGGGTTTATGGCGCGCGCAAGGTCTGGCGGCAGCTTCACCGGCGTCCGGCCATCTTCTTTGCGGACGATGCGATGGAACTCTCTGAAGCCTTGATGCTTCTTGCGCATACCTGAGGCCCAAAGAAGGGCTGACCGCCGCTTCCAGTTCATTCTGTCAGGTTCGGGCACCTGCTGATCGAGGGGTTGGAGTGCAGGCAGCAGAAGATGTGGACACCTGGGCGAGTCGAGCTTCAGCTACTAGGTCGTCCTGAGGCTACTTCGATCGACACGTCAAATTTGACGTGCGATTGGGGGCGTAGCTGCCTCGAATGTTACCCTCAACGAAGAAGCCCCGCTTTAAGCGGGGCTTCTTCGTTGAGGGTCTTTGTTTTGTTTGGTGGAGCCAAGGGGAGTCGAACCCCTGACCTCTTGAATGCCATTCAAGCGCTCTCCCAACTGAGCTATGGCCCCACCGGAGGTCTCGAAGCGCTTCCGCTTCGATGCCGGGTGTCTAGTGGAGGGCGCGGGGGGGTGCAAGGGGGAAAATGCACGGCCCCGCGCGGAGGGTCAGACTTCCTCTTCGCCGCCCGGAACGTCGGCCAGGTCGTCCAGCGAGACGTTGTCGGTGTCGTCGTCTTCCAGGAGGTCGTCGTCCAGTTCGGTGTCGTCGGCGACGCCGGATTCGATCAGGTCGTCATCGGCCTCGATGTCGTCGACCAGGACGTCGTCCTTCTCGGGCACCACGCGGCTGATCGCGGCGGCCATCTTGCGGCGGGCGCTTTCGATGTCGACCACCTCGCCGGTGTAGGGCGAGACGACCGGCACGCGGCCGAGGTCGTAGAAGCGCTTGCCGGTGGTCGGGCAGATGCGCTTGGTGCCCCATTCTGCTTTGGGCATTCGGGTTCCCCTGATGCTTGGAGTAGCTGCAAAGAGAGGCCGTTGCCACAGGTCGGGGGAAGGGTCAAGGGGATTGTGGGGGGCGGCAGGGGGGCAGAGGGGCGTCCGAGCTCGGACGCTTGATCGATAGTAATGATTCCAATGGGTTGCGATTCGAAATTAACTTGGACTTCATACTTTGCGGCACTGGGGGATGGTCAGGACGACGGTTTGGGTCGGGGCGTGGGCCGGGAAAGGCGACGAGCCTCGAGCGGATTCTGATGCGGCCAGGGCGAAACTGGTGCATCCTCAAAGTCCGGACAACCGAAGCAATGGAATGGTGCCTTGATGTCAGTGAAGCCGGTTCTTGCAATGCTTGTGCTTTCCGGGGGGCTTGCTGCCTGTGTGCCGACTACGCCGGAACCAAAGCCGGCTCGTCCGGACCTGAGCACCTGCACCTCCAACGCCACGCATGATCTGGTCGGCACGCCGGTCAGCCTGGTCAACACCAGCCAACTGGCCGCGACGGTGCGGATCCTGCCGCCCAACGGGGTTGCGACGATGGATTACAACCCGGCGCGCCTGAACATCGAGACCGATGCCAATGGCACCATCACCCGTGTGACCTGCGGCTGAGCCGGCAGGACCTTGTGGGGCAGGGATGGCCGCCTGTGGGACAGGGAGCGGCCGCCCTGCGGGGCTGGGGAAAGCTGCCGGATGCGTGGCCGCAACGGCGGCTTTTCCTTGCCTGTTCCGCCTGCGGGGCTTATAGGACCGCATCCTGACGAAATGCCCTTCGCCCCGGCCACCGGGCCGGAGCGGTTTTTCGCATCGGGGCCATGAAAGACCGGCGGAGCCAACCGCCAGGCCGGAAAACCATGAAAAGGAACTGATCGCAAATGTGCGCCAAAGCTAGCATGGACGAATTCGAAGCCCTTCTGAAGGAAAGCTTCGAAATGGACACCCCCGAAGAAGGTTCGGTGGTGAAGGGCAAGGTCATCGCCATCGAGGCGGGCCAGGCCATCATCGACGTGGGCTACAAGATGGAAGGCCGCGTCGACCTGAAGGAATTTGCGAACCCCGGCGAAGCCCCCTCGATCAACGTGGGCGACACCGTCGAGGTCTATCTCGACCGCGTGGAAAATGCCCGCGGCGAGGCCGTGGTGAGCCGTGAGAAGGCCCGCCGCGAAGAAGCCTGGGACCGCCTGGAAAAGGCCTATGCCAGCGAGACCCGCGTCGAAGGCGCGATCTTCGGCCGCGTCAAGGGTGGCTTCACCGTGGACCTGGGCGGCGCCGTGGCGTTCCTGCCGGGAAGCCAGGTGGACGTGCGCCCCGTGCGCGATGCCGGCCCGCTGATGGGCATGAAGCAGCCCTTCCAGATCCTGAAGATGGATCGCCGCCGCGGCAACATCGTCGTGTCGCGCCGCGCCATCCTGGAAGAAAGCCGCGCCGAACAGCGCGCCGAAGTGATCTCGAACCTCTACGAGGGTCAGGTCGTTGACGGCGTGGTCAAGAACATCACCGAATACGGTGCCTTCGTTGACCTGGGCGGCGTGGACGGCCTGCTGCACGTGACCGACATGGCCTGGCGCCGCGTCAACCACCCGTCGGAAATCCTGTCGATCGGCGAGACCGTCAAGGTTCAGGTCATCAAGATCAACAAGGAAACCCACCGCATCAGCCTGGGCATGAAGCAGCTTCAGGCCGACCCGTGGGATGCGGTCGAGCGCGCCTATCCGATCGGTTCGGTCCACAAGGGCCGCGTCACGAACATCACCGATTACGGTGCGTTCGTGGAACTGGAAGCGGGCGTCGAAGGCCTGGTCCACGTTTCGGAAATGTCCTGGACCAAGAAGAACGTGCACCCCGGCAAGATCGTCTCGACCTCGCAGGAAGTGGACGTCATGGTGCTGGAAATCGACAGCGCCAAGCGCCGCGTGAGCCTGGGTCTGAAGCAGACCCAGCGCAACCCGTGGGAAGTGTTCGCGGAAACCCATCCGGTGGGCTCGGCGATCGAGGGCGAAGTCAAGAACATCACCGAATTCGGTCTGTTCGTGGGCCTCGACGGCGATATCGACGGCATGGTGCACCTGTCCGACCTGTCCTGGGACCAGCGCGGCGAAGACGCGATCCAGAACTACCGCAAGGGCGACGTGGTCAAGGCCGCCGTGTCCGAAGTGGACGTCGAGAAGGAGCGCATCTCGCTTTCGATCAAGGCGCTTGGCGATGACACCTTCACCGATGCGGTGGACGGCGTGAAGCGCGGCGGCATCATCACCGTGGCTGTCACGGCGATCGAGGACGGTGGCATCGAGGTGGAATACAACGGCGCCAAGTCGTTCATCCGCCGCAGCGACCTGTCGCGCGACCGTGCCGAGCAGCGCCCCGAGCGGTTCCAGAAGGGCGACAAGATCGACGTGCGCGTCACCAACATCGACCCGAAGACCCGCCGTCTGGGCCTGTCGATCAAGGCGCGCGAGATCGCGGAAGAGAAGGAAGCCGTGGAACAGTACGGCTCGTCCGATTCGGGCGCGTCGCTGGGCGACATCCTGGGTGCGGCGCTGCGCGACCGCAACTGACCGCTTCCGGTTCGTGATGGAAGGCCCCGCCAGCAGGCGGGGCCTTTCTCTTTGGGATGGTTTGTCCGATTTTCGTTTGTGTGCGGAGGTTTCCCTGTCCTATAGTCCGGCCAACAAGAACGTGGCGGTGCTGCCAGAGGGCCGACCACAGGGGGGACTGCCGGATGATCCGTTCGGAACTGATCCAGAAGATCGCGGATGAGAATCCGCACCTGACGCAGCGCCATGTGGAGCGCATCGTCAACACCGTCTTCGAGGAAATCATCGAGGCCCTGGCGCGGGGCGACCGGGTGGAGCTGCGCGGGTTCGGCGCCTTCTCGGTGAAGGCGCGCGACGCCCGCGTGGGGCGCAATCCGCGCACCGGCGAGGCGGTGCAGGTGGACGACAAGAAGGTGCCCTTCTTCAAGACCGGCAAGCTTCTGCGCGACCGCCTGAACGGCAAGTGAGGCGCTTGCGCCCGCGCGCTGGCCGGCCGATAGTTGAGGCCGGGCCAGGAGGGTATGGGGCATGCTGCGTTATCTGAGGTATCTGGTCATCGGCCTGTTCGGGCTGGCGCTTCTGCTGGTGGCGGTTGCCAACCGCGGGCCGGTGGTGGTGCGGGCGCTGCCGGAAAGCATGTCGACGCTGGCGGGCGGCGACTGGGCGGTGCAGATGCCGGTCTTCGTGCTGATCTTCCTGGGCATCGCCCTGGGGGTGCTGGTGGGCTTCCTTTGGGAATGGCTGCGGGAATCGAAGCACCGGACCACGGCTTCGGTGAAGGCGCGCGAGGTGTCCAAGCTGGAGCGCGAGCTGGCGGTGATGCGGGATTCGGCCTCGGTGCCGCCGCAGGACGAGGTGCTGGCGCTTCTGGACCGTCGCAAGGCCGGCTGAGATGGGTGAGATCCGGGTGAAGATCTGCGGGGTGAAGACCGCCGCGGATGTGGAGGCCGTGGCGCGTGCCGGGGCGGCCTATATGGGGCTGAACTTCGTGGGCCGGTCGTCGCGGTATGTGCCCATCGCGGTGGCGCGGGAGCTGGCGCTGGTGGCGCCGCCGGGGCTGGCCAAGGTGGCGCTGACGGTGGATGCCGGGGACGAGGAGCTGGACCGCATCGTCGAGGCGATGCCCTTGGACATGCTGCAGCTTCACGGGGCCGAGGGGCCGGAGCGGGTGGCGGAGGTGCGGGCGCGCTATGGGCTGCCGGTGATGAAGGCGGTGGGGATCGCCGATGAGGGCGACCTGGGGCAACTGCTGGAGATGAGCCTGGCGGCCGACCAGATCCTGATCGACGCGAAGCCGCCCAAGGGGGCGGCGCTGCCGGGGGGCAATGGCGTGCCCTTCGACTGGCGGCTGGTGGCGCAGCGGCGGTGGCTGAAGCCCTGGATGCTGTCGGGCGGGCTGACGGCGGCCAATGTGGCCGAGGCGGTGCGGCTGACCGGGGCGCGGCAGGTGGACACGGCTTCGGGCGTGGAATCGGCGCCGGGGGTCAAGGATGCGGCCCGGATCGCGGCCTTCGTGAAGGCGGCCGGTTGAGGCGTCCGAGCTCGGACGCTTTCCAGAGTCAATGGAATCAATGTGTTATCCGGGCGAATTAACTTGGACTTAAGAATTGTCCGAGGTGCCCCTTGCCTCAGCCCTGATCCTGTGGGCAGCGGGGGAGGCCTGGGCGGGTTAGGGCCTGCCTAATCAGTGCCGAGAGGAATCGTGATTTCTCTGAATCAGCTTTGTGCCTAGACCGGAGGGCATCCGGTCAAGGGGGCCGGGTCGGACGGGGGATGTGCGATGGCGGTGGAGAAGATCGACACGCTGGTGATCGGCGGCGGGCAGGCGGGGCTGGCGATGAGCGCGCATCTGCGCGAACGGGGCGTGCCGCATCTGGTGCTGGAGCGTCATCGCATCGCCGAACGCTGGCGCACGAGCCGGTGGGATTCGCTGGTGGCGAACGGACCGGCCTGGCACGACCGGTTTCCGGCGATGGAGTTCGACGACATCGACGGCGCGAGCTTTGCCGGCAAGGACCGGATCGTGAAGTACTTCGAGACCTTCGCCGAGAAGATCGACTCGCCGATCCGCTGCGGGGTGGAAGTAACCTCGCTGGCCCGGGCGCCGGGCGGGCAGGGCTTTGTCGCCGAGACGAAGGACGGCCGCATCGAGGCCGCTCGGGTGGTTGTGGCGACCGGACCGTTCCAGAAGCCGATCATCCCGACCGTGGTGCCCGAAAGCGCCGGGATCACGCAGATTCATTCCGAGGGCTACCGCAACCCCGGCCAGTTGCCCGAGGGGGCGGTGCTGGTGGTGGGGGCGGGGTCTTCGGGATCGCAGATCGCCGATGAGCTTCTGCGGTCGGGCCGCAAGGTCTTTCTGTCGGTTGGCCCGCATGACCGGCCGCCGCGGGCCTATCGCGGGCGCGATTTCGTCTGGTGGCTGGGTGCGCTTGGCAAATGGGATGCCAAGGCACAGGAGCCGGGCATGGAGCATGTGACCATCGCCGTCAGCGGCGCCAATGGCGGCGAGACGGTGGATTTCCGGCGGCTGGCCGAGCGCGGCATGGTGCTTCTGGGCCGGGCCGGCGCCTTTGCCGATGGACGGATCAGCATTGCGCCCGACCTGGGCGACAACATCCGCCGGGGCGATGCGAACTACCTGTCCGTGCTGGCCGAGGCCGATGCCCATGCCGCCCGGATGGGGCTGGATCTTCCGGAAGAGCCGGAAGCAAAGGTGATCGGGCCGGACCCGGCCTGCGTGACCGACCCCATCCTGTCGCTGGACCTGAAGGCCGAGGGGATCACCTCGATCATCTGGGCCACGGGATATGCGCTGGATTATGCCTGGGTGAAGATGGACATCTTCGAGCCGAACGGTCGCCCGCGGCATGACCGGGGCGTCACCGAGGTGCCGGGGCTGTACTTCCTGGGTCTGCCCTGGCTCACGCGCCGCGCCTCGCCCTTCATCTGGGGAGTGTGGCACGATGCGGCCTGGCTGGCGGGGCAGATGACGGCGCAAGCAGAGGCGCAGGCCGCGGAGTAGCAGGGTCAGGCGTCTTCCCACCGCCGCGCCCGGTCGGGACGGGCGGCCTTGCGCCCGGCGTGATCGAGCGTGACGACCTTGTGTCCATCGACGACGACGCGCGTGCCGCGCAGGCGTTCGAGTTGCTGGATTTCGCGCCGGCGCTGTTCGATCTCGCGCGTGACGTCCTTGTCGCTGAGGAAGAAGGCGTCGTCGGCGATCCGCGTGGCGGCCTGCAACAGCAGGTCAATGTCGGTGCCGCGATAGCCGCGCTGGCGCAGCCGGTTTTCGGCATTTCCGGTGAGGACAAGATCACGCATCGGGCTTTTCCTTCGGCGAATGGGAGATCTTTGGTGCGGCGGGCGCGGGTTGGGGCGAAGGCCGGTCGCGGCCCGATCTTTCGCGGCGGGCGCGCAGTTCGGCGCGCTCTGCCTCGGGGATGCGGGACGCGAGCCAGGCGTTGCGGTCGGCGAGCCGTTCGGGCGCCATCAGTGCGGCGGGAATCTCGGCCAGGCGGACATGGCCGCGCATGAGGGCATAGCTTGCCTCGGGGTCGCGCGCGGTGATCTGGGCCACGACTTCCGCCCCGATGCGATAGCGGGGCATGCCCCTGCGCGCCTTGGAGCCGCCGCCGGGGGCGATTTCCACCGTTCTGGCCCCGATCTGCTGGATGAAATGGGCGAGGAAATCCGAGAAGGGATTTCCCTTGTTGGGATCGTAGCCCTGTTCGTAGGCCTCATCGGGAGCATCCTGGCAGAAGAGGTCGCGGCTGGCGATGCGCGACAATTCCCAGGCGGCGCAGTTCAGCGCCTGGTTCGAGGCGCGGGCGGCGGCAAGGTGGCCGGTGGCAAGGGCCGAAACCTCGCGCGCGGCGGCCTGCATCCGTTCGGCGCGGTCGCGGCGCCAGTCGAGGCTGGCTTCGGCAAGAAGTGCCGCGAAGAGCGGTGCCATGACGATCTGGGTCTGCGGCGGGATGCCGTAAAGCTGTTCGACCATGCGGAAGGCATGGGTGGTTTCTTCGTCGATCATGGTGCGGAGCTGGCGCATTCCCGGCTTTGGCGCCGGCGGTTGCTGCGCGGCCGGGGCGGCGCCGGGAGTGGACAGGGCCTGAACGGTGACGCCAAGCGCGCGGGCCAGCCCTTCGGCGACACGGTCGTTGGCGTCGTAGCTGCCGGTCTTTGTGCCTTCGATCCGCTTGATGGTGGCGAGGCCCACCTTGTGCTTGCCGCGCGTGGCCTCGGCCAGCTGTTCCTGGGTCCAGCGCTTCAGCGCGCGGATGGATTTGACGGTGTCGGGGTGGATCGGAGTGGGCATGTCAATCTCCTCGGCTCATGAGTGAAGAGTGAGCCTGGAATGAGTTCATGGCAAGTATCATGTTTGGGTAATGATCTGAGACGCGGTTGCCCGGCTGGGCTGTTCCGGCAGGGGCTTCGGCAAGAGAGGGATCATTTTCCGCGCCGGGACGGCGGGAACCGGACCCTGCGTGATACTTTCGGGTATCAGAATCAGGTCCTGCGCGGAGCGGGAGCGCCGCGACCGAGTCGCGGCGGATCAGTAGCTGGTGGAGTAGCCGGTGTCGTCGAAGGCGCCGTTGCGGTCGGCGACATAGAGCGCGGTGCCGGCGACAATGAGGGCGAGCAGCACGGCGAAGGCGATCTTCCACACCGAGTAGGGGCGTTCGCCCTGCACCTCGCCGGTCTGGCCGTTCACCAGGAAGGCGTAGGATTTGCCGCCATAGCGGTAGGCGGCGGTCCAGACCGGCAGGAGGATGTGCTTGAAGGTCTCGTCCGACCAGCGCGTCTCGACCTGGTCGATGCGCTGTTCATCGCCGCCGATGTCGCGCGCGACGTCGGTGCGGATCACCTGGGCCATGCGCGACTTTGCGGCCTTGTTTCCTTCGGCAAGGCCGATGGAATAGCCCTCGGCCCGGAAGCCCGCGAGGTAATCCTGGCTGTAGGGCACGAGGGCGGAGAGGTCCCAGGGGGTGAGTTCGGCGCCGAGCCGGGGCGGAAGGCTGGTGGAGGCCAGTTCCAGCACATCGTCGAAGCGGCGGGCGACGCCGCCGGACACCGGGGTCCAGCGCGTGTGGCGCACCTGTTCCTGCCGGGTTTCGCGCTTGCCGTTGACGGTGACGGTGACGTTGCGGGTTTCGTAGTAGTAGATGCCGCGGGCGCCGCGGTAGCGGCTGGCGGTGTCGGCGTCGAAGGTCCAGAAGGGGACGTAGATGCCGTTCAGCGCGCGGCCCTTGCGGGCGTATTCGACCAGGCCGTTCGGCGCGAACCACAGCCGGCCGAGCCAATCCACCATGCGCTTGCGCGCTTCGGATTCCGTAAGGGCGAAGGGGATGAGGGCCTGGGGCTTGATCTGGGCGTGACTGCCCTTTTCGGCGACCACGGGGGAGGCGCAGAAGGGGCAGGTCTGCGAGAAGGTTTCGCCCTGGAATTCCACCTGGGCGCCGCAGTTGCCGCAACGGGTGGTGCGGATGTCTTCCATCGCGCCGCGGGGCAGGTCGTCGGCGAGGCCGCGGGCGAGGTCGTGTTCGGTGAGGGCGGTGGCGCGGGCCTGGGAACTGGCCTTGGGGATGGCCTGTTCATGCCCGCAGAAGGGGCATTTCAGGCTGTCCTGGCCGGGCGCGAAGGTGAGGTCGGCCCCGCAGCTTGCGCAGGGCCAGTGGCGCGGGGCTTCCGTCAAGATCAGGCTCCGGGCGGCGGGGGCGGCGGCACGTCGCGGAAGAGCGCGGCAAGGGCGGTTTCTGCGGCGGGTTTCCAGCCGTCCTGTCCGGCGGTCCAGACCATGGTGGCGCGGGTGAGTTGTCCCGCAGTGGCCATGGCGGCAAGCTGGGATTGCGGGAAGGGGCCCTTGGTCGCGCCGTTCTCGGCGATGTGCCAGGCGGGCTCGGCCGCGGGGGGCGGCGGCGGGGGCGGCGCGGCATGGGCGGGGGCGGCGCCCCAGGGGCCGGCCTGTTGTGCCATGCCCATGCCGATGGCGGCGCCAAGGCCGGTGGCCATGGCGGAACCTGCGGCGCCGCCGGGCTGGCTCAACGCCTCGGCCGCGTTGAACTGGGTGTATTTCGACAGGTCCCCGGCGATGCCGGTGGAGGTGCGCTTGTCGAGCACCTTTTCGACCTCTTCGGGCAGCGAGATGTTTTCGATGTAGAACTCGGGCAGCGTCAGGCCGTATTCCGCGACCTGCGGTGCGATGGCGGTGGCGATCAGCTTGCCGAGGTCTTGCGTGTTGGCGGCCATGTCCAGCACCGGGATGCCGGAAGAGGCGAGCACGCGGCTGGCTTCCTGGAGGATGACGTTGCGGATCTGGTTCGAGATCTCGTCCGAGGTGAACTCGCCGTCGGTGCCGACGATTTCCACCATGAACTTGGCCGCGTCCGAGACGCGCATGGAATAGGTGCCGAAGGCGCGCAGGCGCAGGGGCCCGAATTCGGGGTCGCGCAGCATGATGGGGTTCTTGGTGCCCCATTTCAGGTCGTTGAAGCGCGTGGTGTTGACGAAATAGATCTCGGACTTGAAGGGCGACTTGAAGCCGTGGTCCCAGTGCTGGAGCGTGGTCAGGATCGGAAGGTTGTTGGTTTCCAGCATGTAGAGGCCGGGGCCGAAGACATCGGCAAGCTGGCCTTCGTGGATGAAGACGGCGGACTGGCCTTCGCGCACGGTGAGCTTGGCGCCGTACTTGATGGCCTGGCCATGGCGGTCGAAGCGCCAGACCATCGTATCGCGCGTGTCATCGAGCCAGGAGATGACGTCGATGAACTCGCCTTTGAGGAAATCGAAGACCATGGGTTACTCCTTTGGCCAGAAAACGCCGGTGGCTGGCCCGGACGGGGTGGCGGGCAATTGTGGGGAACTATAGGCGGTTCGCAGGATGCCCGCCACGTTTCATGAGCGCGATTCATCCGGCGCACGCGTTGCGCGTCCAAGGGGGCGCCCGGTTTTCGCAGGGAACCCTTGCCTTGGGTGGGGCCATGACCTGCGGTCGGAAGCGGGTGCGCGGGCATGGCTCAACTTGGCCCCGCCATCTGCGCGGCGAGGGAATAGACGATGGGGCGGGCTTCGGTTTCGGTCATGCCGGGGCGGAGCGCGGGGTTGTAGAGGATGCGCAGCATCATCTCGTCCATGCCGGTCAGGAGCGCGAATTCCTCGTCGTCGTTGAAGATCGAGGGGCGGGCGCGGGGGCTGTCGTTGGCGAGGCCAAGTCCTTGCGCGATTTCCTCGTGGATGCAGGAGAGCCGCATCAGATCGGGGTGTTCGGCGCGGATCACCGCGAAGGCCTGGCTGTAGACGCCGGGGCCCGTGTTGCTGCCCGAGAGCGCATAGACGAGGCAATAGGTCGAGAGCGGCATGTCCACGATGCCCGCGACCTCGGCCGGGGTCAGGCCCGGCAGGGCGGCGCGGATCTGGGGGGCGAGCGCGTGACGTTCATCTTCGTTCACGATGTAGACCCAGAAGTTCGGGTTGGCATCGTCAAGCCGGATCGGATGGCCGGTCAGGCGCGAGAGGCGGGAGAGATAGGAGGAGATGCGGGCGGTGTCGGTGGACCGGTCCGCCGGCGTGACCGACTCGCCAAAGCGCAGGCCGACGCGGACCGGCTGGTCCCACCGGCGCAGCAGGCTGGGTGTCTGGCGCTGGACCGGGCCGGCAGGGCCACGCGCATATTCGTCATAGAGCGCGATGGTCATGAAATTGTCGGCCAGCATCCTGTCGGTGAAGGGCGTGTCCGGGCCGCCGCCATCGGTGCGCAGCAGGCCGCGCGACAGAAGGACGGCCTGGACACGGTCGTAATAGGCCTTTGCCGTTTGCGATGCGGCGGAGGGCTGCGCCGTGGGCGTGGGTGTCACCGGGCGCGCGGGCTGCTGCACCTGCGGCTGCGGTGTGGTGGCCACGCAAGCGGCCAGGGACAGGACCAGTCCGAGCGCGGCCGTGAGCCTGTGGCGATTGGATCGCGGCTGGCCCGCGATTGCCCCTGGTACTGGCCCCACCTGATTCCCCATGCCCGACTTGCCCAAGCCGGTTATTCCATGCGCGGCGCGCAGTGTGAATCCCTGCCGCACTGCACCGGCGCAGAGCGGCAGGGCGATGCCGGATCAGCCGGCAGCGACCGGGCGGGCCGATGCCGCCGACAGCGTGTCGCGCAACGTGGTTTCCAGCTTCACCAAGGTCTCCTCGGCCGCGGCGCGGCGGGCCTTGCCTTCGTCGGCGATGCGCAGGGAATCCTCGACGGTGGCGATCAGCGTCTCGTTGGCCTTCTGCACCGCCTCGATGTCGAAGACCCCGCGTTCCATTTCCTCGCGCACCACCTTGTTGGCTTCGCGCAGGTTTTCGGCGTTCTTCGTGAGCAGGTCGTTCGTCAGGTCATTGGCATCGCGCAGCGCTTCGGCGGCTTCCTTCGAACGCTGGATCGTCACGGCCTGGGCGAGCTGGGTTTCCCAGAGCGGCACGGTGTTGACGAGGGTGGAGTTGATCTTGGTGATCAGGCTCTTGTCGTTTTCCTGCACCAGCCGGATCGAGGGCAGCGACTGCATGGTGACCTGACGGGTCAGCTTCAGGTCATGCACGCGGCGTTCAAGGTCGTCGCGGGCGGCGCGCAGGTCGCGCAGTTCCTGCGCCTTCAGCACCTGGTCGTTTTCCGGCGCGGCCTTCACCGCGGCTTCCTTGGCCGGGATGTCGGTCTCGTCCGCCTGCTTCAGCCGGGCCTCGCCCGCGGCGATGTAGAGCGCGAGTTCGTCGTAGAAGCTGAGCGTCTTGGCGTAGAGGATGTCGAGCGCCTTCACGTCCTTCAGAAGCTTGTGTTCGTGGCTGAGGAGGTTTTCCGTGATGCGGTCGATCTGGGTCTGCACCTCTTCGTAGCGCGCCATGAACTGCGCCATGGGGGCCGCGGCGCCGGTCAGGCGTTCCCACCAGCTGCGGCTGCGGTTCACGTCCAGCTCTTCGCCGGAAAAGCCGCGGATGGTGGAGACGATTTCGCGCAAGCTGTCGCCCGCGGGGCCGACATCCTTGTTCTTCACGTCGGCCAGCATTTCCTGGCTGATGACCTGAAGCTCGGCCTGGGCCTTGGACCCGAAGGCGATGATCGACTGGCTGTCGCCAAGGTCAAGCTCGGCCATGCGCCGTTCGATTTCGGCCTTGCGGTCGGGGGTGGCGGCGTCAAGAGCCACCACCTCGCCGCCCGGCTCGGGCAGCAGCACGGCGGTGACCTTCTCGACTTCGGCAAGGGCCTGGGCGGCCTGGTCGCGGATGGTGTCGGTCATGGGAAACTCCCTGTCAGAAATCGCGTTTGAGCCGGTCGCGCAGCACCGAGATCTCGACATCGAGGTCGGTGCGGTCGTTGGACAGAAGCGCCTGGGTGCGACCGGCGAAGGTGGTTTCAAGGTCGGTGAGAAGGGCTTCGTATTCGGCGCGGGCTTCGGCGTCGCGCGCGCGGGCGTAATGGTCGGCGAACTTCACCGTCGCGTCGCGGGCGCCCATCAGATAGACCGAGAGGTACTTGCGCGCGGCCGTCAGGTCGCCGGGATCGCTTTCGATGCTGCGGAAGAGCTGGCGGGCGGTGGCGGCGAAGCGGTCCACCCGGGCTTCGAGCGCGGGGTCCTTGGCGCGCAGGATCGCGTCCTTCATGCCGGCTATGTACTTCTCGGCCTCGTCCACGGCCCGGGCGACGCGGTCGGTCTGGAAGCTGTCGACGCCCTCCATCCCCTTGTTGCGCAGGGGATCGGGGCCGAAGGCGCCGAGATGCAGGGCGGCGCCGGCAAGGCCGACGAGGGCGGGGAGGAGGAAGCCCGGCTGCCAGAGCGTGGTGCCGAGGGCGAGGGCGGCACCGGTGAGGACGGCGCCGAAGATCTTGCGCGGGATGGCGGGGCGGCGGGCGACGGTGCGGGCGTCGTAGGCATCCTGCGCCACGATGCCTTCGCGCGTGAGCCAGGTGGCGAGCGTCAGGAGGGCTGCGGCGGAGAGGCCGGTGACGAGGTGGCGCGCATCGCCGGTGAAGGCGGCGATGAGGAAGGGCAGGGGCGCGAGGAACAGGATGTTGGTGCGCCCGCGCGACGAGGCCGGGCGGCGACCGTCATAGACATTGGGCGCCTGGGGGGCGGGAGCCTTGGAGTCTGGTTGCGGCTGCACGCCGGGGCTGTACTTGCCGCCATAGCGCTGCGCCATCAGATCCCCCTTGCCCCGACATAGATGATGAGCGCCACGAGCAGGAAGAAGGACATAGATTGCAAGGCCTTGGCCGTCATCTTTTCTCCGCTTTCGCAGCTTGCGCTGCCTGACTATAGCCGCCGGGCGGGCGGCCACCAACGGGAAAAGCGGGGTCAGGGCTTGCGCGGTGGCGGGCGGCGCGTGCCGGGGGAGGATGCCGGTCGCGCGGCGGGTTTCGGGCCGGGCCGGGTGCCAGCGGCGGCGGCAGGTTTCGCGACGGGCTTTGCGCCCGGCTTGGGAGCGGGCTTGACGCCGGGCCTTGGCGGGCGGGCCTTGGCGGTGCCGGTCTCGGAGCCGGGCGGGGCATCCATGCCCAGTTGCTCGCGCAGGACGCGGGGGCGCACCTCCTCGACCTCGCCGGGCTTCATCTCGTTCAGGCGGAAGGGGCCGTAGCTGACGCGGATCAGCCGGTTCACGGTAAGGCCGATGGCCGACATGGCGCGGCGGATTTCACGGTTCTTGCCCTCGCGCAGGCCGACGGTCAGCCAGGCATTGGCGCCCTGCACGCGGTCGAGCGTGACCTGCATGGGCTGGAACTTCTCGCCTTCGACGACGATGCCCTTGCGCAACGGCTCCAGGTCGGGATCGGTGGGGTTGCCGTTGACGCGGACGCGGTACTTCCTGAGCCAGCCGGTGGAGGGAAGCTCCAGCCGCCGCTTCAGCTCGCCGTCGTTGGTCAGGAGCAGGAGCCCTTCGGAATTGAGGTCGAGCCGGCCCACCGACATGACGCGGGGCATGTCTTCGGGCAGCGAGTCGAAGACGGTGGCGCGGCCCTTCTCGTCGGCGGCCGAGGTTACCAGCCCCTCGGGCTTGTAGTAGAGCCAGAGCCGCGCGGGTTCTGGCGCGGCCAGGGGCTTGCCCTGCACGGTGATGCGGTCCTTTGCCGTCACGTTCAGCGCAGGCGAGGTGATGGTCTTGCCGTTCACCGTGACCTCGCCCAGTTCGATCAGCCGTTCGGCCTCGCGCCGCGAGGCGACGCCGGCGCGCGAGAGCACCTTGGCGATGCGTTCTCCGGGCGGGGCGCCTTCGGGGGTGGACTTTTCGGCCATGGGCGGGAACCTTGGGGGCAAATGACCCCGGCGTGGCGCGGGGTGGAAACCGCCGGGGGCCGTCTGCCCCCGGACCCCCGAGGATATTTGAGAACGGAAGAAGGGGGAAGATCAAGTGAGCGGATTCCGGTCCTTCATGTCGCTGGCGCTGGAGGAAGCGCGGGCGGCGGGCCTGCGGGGCGAGGTGCCGGTGGGGGCGGTGGTGGTGGCGCCGGGTGGCGTGGTGGTGGCGCGGGCGGGGAACCGCACGCGCGAATTGTCGGACCCCACCGCCCATGCCGAGGTTCTGGCGATCCGCGCGGCCTGTGCGGCGGCGGGGTCGGAGCGGATCGGCGGGCATGATCTTTACGTGACGCTGGAACCCTGCCCGATGTGCGCCGCGGCGATTTCGGCGGCGCGGGTGGCTCGGGTCTATTACGGCGCGGCCGATCCCAAATCCGGCGGGGTGGCGCATGGCGCGCGGGTGTTCAGCCATCCGCAGTGCCACCATGTGCCAGAGGTCTATGACGGGATCGCGGCGGGCGAGGCGGCGGTGCTTCTGCGCGACTTCTTCGCCGGGCGGCGGGATTAGGCGGCGAGATCCGGCGGCGTGTCCCCGCAGCCACAGGCGGAGGCTGCGTCACGGGGCCGCGGAATTGCGGTTGCGCGACTCGGGGCAGGCGGTTACCGAACGCGTGCCTGAAACCCCGCAAGACAGAGGAGGCGTGACATGGCTGCATTCACCACTGCCCGCCTGCCTGATGCCGGGATTCATGGTCATTGTGGCCAGACCTCGCGCCGCTGACGCGGCAGGCCCGAGCCGGAAGCCCAGGCTTCCTTCCTTCCACCGCTGACAGACCCTGAACCCTAGGGGCGGATTCCGTCCTGTAGCCTTCGGGGTCGTTCCACCCAATCCCAACAGGAGCCGGCGGCCGTGAAGGCTGTCCGGTGAGGACCAAGATGACCTACGACCGCATCGCCGCTGCCCCGCGGCGCCCCGAGACGATCCTGAAGAGCCTTGTCGCCGAATACGGTGCCCTGAAGGTGATGGCCGCGCTGATGGCGGCCATCCTGAAAAGCAACCGGGCGCCCCCGCGCGCCCGGATCAGCGACCTGTCCGAGCACCTGCGCCGCGACATCGGCCTCGGCCCCGACTTTCGCCGCGGGCCGCGGCACGAGCCGATGCCGGGGCCGCGCTGGTGAGGCTCAGAAGGTGATCGGGTCCAGCACTTCGGGCTCGATCACCGAGGTTCCGGGCGGCAGGCCCGCCCGGAGCTCTGCCGCGTCCTGCGCGAGAAGCGGGAAGGTGCGGTAGTGGCAGGGGATGACCCAGCTGAAGTTGAAGTACTTGCGCGCGGCCCAGGCGGCGCGGGCCATGTCCATGGTGAAGTGGCCGCCGGCCGAGAGGATGCCGATGTCGGGCTGGTGCAATTCGCCCATCCAGGCCATGTCGGCCATGATGTCGGTGTCGCCCGAGACATAGATCGTGTGGCCTTCGCCCGCGATCATGAAGCCGGCTTCCGATCCTGCGGCGATGGGGCCGTTCGGCGTGGCGACCGAGGAGGAGTGGCTGGCGTTGACCATGGTCACCTTGGCGCCGCCGAGCGTGACGGTGCCGCCCTTGTTGAAGCCGATGACCTCGACCTGCTGGCGTTCCTTGTACCAGGTGACGAGGTCGTAGATGCCGACCAGCGGCACGGACTTCTCCAGCGCGATGGCGGTGGCGTCGCCGGAATGGTCGCCGTGGCCGTGGGTCAGGAGCACATGGGTCACGCCCTCCAGCGCCTCGGCGCGGCGGTCGGCGGGGAACATCGGGTTGCCGGTGATCCAGGGGTCGATGAGCAGGGTGGCCTGTTCGATCTGGATGCGGAAGCCGGAATGGCCGAGCCAGGTGATCTGCATGGGCTTGTCTCCGTAACTGTCTTTCAGGATGGTCAGGATAGGGCATCAGGGAGTGAGGTCCATGACGGATTGGCTGGCGCCGGTGGACGAGTATTGCGAGCGTCTGGGGCCGGGGCTTTGGGCGGAGCCCTGGAACCTGGTGACCAACGCGGCCTTCGTGCTGGCCGGGGTGTGGATGTGGCGGCGCTGCCGGGGGATGCCTGCGGGACGGATGCTGGCGGCGATGCTGGCCACCATCGGGGTGGGGTCGGGGCTGTACCACTCCTTCGCCAATCCCCTGACCATGCTGATGGATGTGGTGCCGATCCAGGTGTTCATCCTGGCCTATCTTTATGTGGCCTTCCGGGATTTCCTTGGGTTGCCGCGCTGGGGGGCGGGGCTGTTGACGGCGGCGTTCCTGCCCTATGCGGCGCTGACCGTGCCCTTGTGGGCGCGGCTGGACTGGCTGGGGACTTCGGCCGGCTATGTGCCGGTGCTGGTGGTCATGGTGGTCTTTGCCGGGGTGATGGCGGGGCGGGCGCCGGCGGTGGCGCGGGGGCTGGCGGGGGCGGTGGCGATCTTCGGGGTCTCGCTGACCTTTCGGACCCTGGACGAGCCCCTGTGTGCCAGCCTGCCGGGGGGGACGCATTTCCTGTGGCACCTGGCCAATGCGGTGCTGCTGGCCTGGCTGATCGAGGTCTGGCGGCGGCAGAGGGCGTCCGAGCTCGGACGCTAGGTTGGGGCTATTGAAAACAATGGGTTATGGGCGCAGATTAACTTGGACTTAAGGATTGTCCGAGGCCCGCGGGATGTGTCGAGGCCCCGGCCTGCGCCGGGGCGAAAGCGTGTGGCAGGGGTTGGGTATGGTGCGTGACGGCTTGCCCGAGGGGCCGGTGGCGGTGATGGATGCGGAGTGCGCGCTGTGTTCCTTCGGGGCGCGGATGATCCATCGGCTGGACCGCAGCGGAAGTGTGAAGATCTGCCCCGTGCAGACCGGGCTTGGGCAGCGGCTGCTGGCAGAGCACGGGATTTCGGGGACAGATCCGGAAAGCTGGCTGTTCCTGGCCGATGGCCGGGCCTGGACGGATTTCGACGCCATGGCCGAGGTGGGCTGGCGCGCGGGCGGCTGGGGGCGGGGGCTGATCCTGCTGCGCGCCATTCCGAAGCCCTTGCGCGACTGGCTGTATCGCCGGGTGGCGCGCAACCGCTATGCGGTGTTCGGGCGGGGCGACATGTGTGCGATCCCCGATCCGGCCTTTCGGGCCCGGCTGATCGGATGAGAGTGGTCGTCCTGGGCGGCTCGGGCGTGTTCGGGTCGCGGCTGGTGCGGTTGCTGGCTCGTGATGGGCATGAGGTTCTGGCCGCCGGGCGGGGCGAGGCGGCGCTGCGGCGGCTTTCCGCCGAGACGGGCTGCGGCGCACTGATGCTGGACCGGCGGGGCGATCTGGGGGCGCTGTGGGATGTGGTGCCGGAGGTGGTGGTGGATGCGGCGGGGCCGTTCCATGCCTATGGCGGCGATCCCTGGCGGCTGGCGCGGGACTGCATCGCGCGGGGCGTGCATTACCTGGACCTGGCCGATGATGCGGCCTTCTGTGCCGGGATCGGGGCGCTGGATGCTGAGGCGCGGGCGGCGGGAGTTGTCGCGCTGTCCGGCGTGTCGAGCGTGCCGTGCCTGTCGTCCCTGGCCGTGGCGGCTCTGGTGGAGGGGTGGGCGGAGGTGGACCTGATCTCCTCGGCCATCCTGCCGGGGAACCGCGCGCCTCGGGGGCGGTCGGTGGTGGAGAGCATCCTGCATCAGGCGGGGACGGCGTTTGCGCAGGTGCTGGACGGGCGGTCCGAGCCGGTGCGGAGCTGGTCGGACCCCAGGTGGTTTGCCCTGGCGGCGGGGATGCGGCGGCGGGGCTATGTGATCGAGGTGCCGGATCAGCGGCTGTTTCCGGCGGCTTTCGGGGCGCGGACTGTGGAGTTTCGCGCGGGGATGGAGCTGGGCGTGATGAACCGGGGCCTTGCGGTGCTGTCATGGCTACGCGGTTGGCTGGGGTTCGGGATGCCGGGCTGGCTGGTGGCTGCGGTGCGGGGCGCGGCGGTGGTGCTGGCGCCCTTTGGCAGCGATGCGGGCGGCATGGTGGTGGAGGTGACGGGGCGCGGCGCCGGGGGCTGGGAGCGGCGGCGCTGGGTGCTGCTGGCGGAGCGTGGCGAGGGGCCTTTCGTTCCGGCGGTGGCGGCCCGGGCGGTGCTGCGCGATCTGGGCGCCTTGGCGCCGGGGGCGCGGCCGGCGGTGGCGGTGCTGCCGCTGGGTCGGGCCGAGGCGGCGATGGGCGATCTGGCGGTGACGCTGCGACGCGAGGCGGAGCCGGTGGTGCCTTTGTTCGCGGCGGTGCTGGGGCCGGATTTCGCGCGCCTGCCGGAAGAGGTGCGGGCTACCCATGACCATGCCGGGCCGCGCCGCTGGGCGGGCCGGGCCGAGGTGGAGCGGGGCCGGGGCCTTTTGGCGCGGGCGATTGCGGCGCTGTTCCGCTTTCCGGCGGCGGGGCGCGACGTGCCGGTTGAGGTGGTGAAGCGGCCGGTCGCGGGTGGCGAGATCTGGGAGCGGCGGTTCGGGGCGCGGCGGTTCCGGTCGCGCCTGTCGGGCCGAAGGGGGCGGCTGGTGGAACGCTTCGGGCCTTTCGCCTTTGACCTGGGGCTGGAGCTGCGGGACGGGGCGCTGCACTGGCCGCTGCTGGCGGGGCGCTGTCTGGGCCTGCCCTTGCCGCGCTGGTGCCTGCCCCGCGTGGTGGCGCGGGAGACGGAAACGGGCGGGCGCTTCCGCTTTCATGTGGAAATGCACGCACCATTTGGCGGCGGGCTGATCGTGGCCTACCGCGGGTGGCTTGCGGCAGCGGGGGCGGACGGCTAAACGGGGCGCAATCGTGAAAAGGGGTGTCCCATGTCCATCGACATCGAGACCGCGCGGCGGGTGGCGAAGCTCGCGCGCATCCGGGTGGAGGAAGAGCGGCTTCCGGCGCTGGCGCAGGAGCTGTCCGGTATCCTGACCTTCATGGAACAGCTGAACGAAGTGGATGTGACCGGCGTGGAGCCGATGGTCAGCGTCACGCCGATGCGGTTGAAGCGGCGGGCCGATGTGGTGACCGATGGCAACATCCAGGCGCAGGTCCTGGCCAATGCGCCCGATGCCCGCGAGGGGTTCTTTGCCGTGCCGAAGGTGGTGGAATGACCAGTCCCAATGAAATGACCATCGCCGCGGCGCGGGATGCGCTGCGCAAGGGCGAGCTGACTGCCGTGGACCTGACCATGGCCTGCCTGACCGCCATGGATGCGGGCGACGGGCTGAACGCCTTTGTCCACAAGACGCCGGATATCGCCCTGGCGCAGGCGCGGGCGGCGGATCAGCGCCTGAAGGCGGGCGAGGCGCCCGCGATGTGCGGCATTCCCCTGGGGATCAAGGATCTGTTCTGCACCAAGGGCGTGCCAAGCCAGGCGGCGTCGAACATTCTGGCCGGGTTCAGGCCGGAGTATGAATCGACCGTCACCACGCAGCTGTTCGATGCGGGCGCGGTGATGCTGGGCAAGCTGAACATGGACGAGTTCGCCATGGGCTCGTCCAACGAGACCTCTTGCTATGGCAATGTGGTGAACCCCTGGCGGCGGGGGAACGATGAGACGGCGCTGACGCCGGGCGGGTCCTCGGGCGGCTCGGCCGCGGCGGTGGCGGCGGATCTGTGTCTGGCGGCGACCGGGACGGATACCGGCGGGTCGATCCGGCAGCCGGCGGCCTTTACCGGCATCGTGGGGATCAAGCCGACCTATGGACGGGTGAGCCGCTGGGGCATCGTGGCCTTTGCATCGTCGCTGGATCAGGCGGGGCCGATGACCAAGACCGTGCGCGATGCGGCGATCATGCTGGGCGCGATGGCGGGGCATGACCCGAAGGATTCGACCTCTGCCGAACTGGCGGTGCCGGATTTCGAGGGGATGCTGACCGGGGATATCCGCGGCAAGAAGATCGGGATTCCGCGGGAATACCGTATGGACGGGATGCCGGCCGAGATCGAGGCTTTGTGGCAGTCGGGCATCGACATGATGCGCGATGCGGGGGCCGAGATCGTGGACATCTCGCTGCCCCACACGAAGTATGCGCTGCCGGCCTATTACGTGATCGCGCCGGCGGAGGCGTCTTCGAACCTCGCGCGCTATGACGGGGTGCGCTATGGCCACCGCGCGAAGCTGGCGCAGGGCGACGGCGTGACCGAGATGTACGAGAAGACCCGGGCGGAAGGCTTCGGGACCGAAGTGCAGCGGCGGATCATGATCGGCACCTATGTGCTGTCCGCGGGCTTCTATGACGCCTATTACAACCGGGCGCGCAAGGTGCGGGCGCTGATCAAGCGCGATTTCGAACTGGCCTTTGCCGCGGGGATCGATGCGATCCTGACGCCGGCCACGCCCTCCAGCGCCTTTGGCCTGGGCGAGATGGCCAGTGCCGACCCGGTGGAGATGTACCTGAACGACGTCTTCACCGTGACGGTGAACCTGGCGGGGT
>Ga0209368_1000680_pt1 | contig 22945 bp, 19 predicted proteins | sample EBPBio242008_DNA_FD_185862 | JGI IMG/M metagenome (GOLD analysis project Ga0209368, IMG submission 185862) | Wastewater treatment Type I Accumulibacter community from EBPR Bioreactor in Madison, WI, USA - Reactor 1_4/24/2008_ DNA (SPAdes)... | ecosystem: Engineered > Bioreactor > EBPR >...
ACGACGCGGACCAGCTGTACCTGGAGACGTCGCAGGATCCCGCGGAGTTCTTCGGTGCGGTGATGCGCAAGAAGGCGCAGGTGGCCTACCACCTGATGCCCGTCTATCGCGATCCGGGGCTGCTCGCCGACGTCGGCCCGGCCCTGCGCAAGCGCATGCAGGGCAAGTCATGCTTCAACTTCACCCGGATCGACGACGACCTGTTCGCCGAGCTCGCCGTTCTCACCGCCCGTTGCCGAGCCGCCCAGGACGCCCAGCCCGCCGGTTGATGACCGAGCTGCTGCTGGCGACCGGGGGGACCACCGCGCCACCGCTGCCTGGCAGTCCACCCGCTGGGGCTCTCCTTCAATCGGCGCACCCTCGTCGAAGGCCTCATCGGCGCCAACCGCTACCAGCGGCTGAGCGTCAACCGCGGCTTCTTCCGACGGACCGGGCTCGTCGCGACGGCACTGCTCATGGCCGTCACGCTCATCGGCCACAACCTCGTCAGCCTCCACGCCTGGCACACCATACGCGGCCGACCCGAGCCCTGGCAGGTCCATCTCGGGGAGCCCATCGACGACCGGCCCCTCGACAAGGCCACGAGGACCCGAGGCCGAGGCAGACACCGAAGCGACTGACCGGCCCAGCCAGAACCACTCACCCAGCACCGAGGCAGCGCCAGCCTGCTCGGAAACGGGCTCGAGACAGCAATACCGGCCCCACGGCATACGAACTGACGCCGCGACCGGTCCTGCCGCCGCCCATGACGCCCGGAACGACAAAAACTCCCGGCCGGATGACCTCCGGCCGGGAGTTTCGGGAAACCGAAACGGATAGTTCAGGGAACTACCCCAGAGTGGCTGGTCAACGAAAGTCGTTCACCTGCGCAGACGGCAGAGAGTTGGCAGAACTGGCACAGGTGGTCAGCCACAAATGGCACGGGTGAAACGCGGCCGCCCCCTACCAGCGTCGATCAACGTGCCCCTGTCAGTCGGACCGACCCGTTCTAAGCGATGGGGATAGTCGCCGACTCTCCGAGTCGCCCCATGTCGAGCATGTAGGCGTTGCGGAACCGCTTGACGTCAAACACGTCGTTCGACAGTGCTCGGCGCCTGACCGTCAGCAGGCCGGCCTTACGAAGCTCCGCCAGACCACGCGACCGCGTGTCCGCTGACAGTGAGTACAGCTTGTCCGCCTGGTCAGGGCTAAACCAGACCTCGGAGACCTCGTCGCTGGTCTGTGCGCACAGCAGGACGAGGTACATCGAAACCGCGGGCGTGCTGAGCACCGAGAGCCAGCCCGAAGTCCAGAACTCAGGCGGGATCTTGACATAGCGGTTGCGCTTCGCGACGTCGGCGCCCTTCTTGTTCCGCAGTCGGTTGTAGACCTCGCCGGGGAGTTCGTACTGCTCGCCCTTGCCGCGCTCATTGAGGAGGGTCACGCGGCTCGGCCGGCCGGGGTTGTTGGCGACGGTCACGAACTGTCTGGCTTCAAGCCACGACACGGCTTCGTTGACGCGACGGGCTCCCTTGGTCTCGGGATTTTCGAGATCGAGGAGTGTTGCCCACGCACGGGCAGGGTAGGAGACGTCGTATGGGGCGGCCCCCGCTATGAACAGCATCGAGAGGTAGGTCTTCAAGCGCACCTCCCCGCCACGTCCGCCACGGATCACCTGTGCGAGCGGGGTAGGTGCCGAGACGTCCTCCCGCTCGACGAAGGCGCGACGGAGCTGCGCCGAGCGGCCCCGCGCACGTTGGGCCAATGCAGCCGCGGCGGAGAGCGCCAAGGGGCTCGGCCGACGCTCACTGGGAGAACTGGCGTCGCTCCTACCGGGCGGGACGGCTATCGACGAGGTCATCGACACGGTTATCACTGCTATCTAATAGTGAACTGCGCTGAGGTGATTGTGACCACTGTACAGGCGTAGGGGTCAGTATGTGTGGATGCCGTCCGCCATCAGTGCAAACGCAGGGGTTACTAGTGGCATAGATGCTTGCCTCATGCCTTCGCCAAGTTATACCGTGAAGCCACGACGTCGAGCTGGCCAAGCAAGTACGTGGGGAAGCCCGAAAGGGAGGTGACCCCATCGAACGGGAGGAGGCCGAAGTCGAGCGGCTCGGTGGAGCATCTTGTTCGGTCACACGGACGACCTGGTGCTCACGCTGCGGTGATCGTGACGGGGATTTGTGTCCTGGCGCAACCGCTAGCGACACCGAGCCGCACCCGTCGGGGAGTCCTTCTCCAGTGAGCACGCCGCCCAGCGCACAGGGGCCAACGTGGGTGGCAACGGCTGCCGCGCGTTCGGCATCGAGCCGGCTGAGCCCGCCGAGCTGCGCGTTGGCGGTCAGGCTCGTTTTCAGCGCCACCGCCGACGCGGTTACATCGGGGATCCGCGTCGCTGTCGGATGACAGTGGGGTCGTGTAGCCTTACACGTGAGGGGACGGGTAGCTGTTGTCCTACGGATAACACCCGCTTTGCGGCTCAAGCTACCCGCCCCTCTCACATGTTCATCGCCCATTCGTACGTGCCGCCCACTCCCGGGCGCGGCACGACCTTGAACCCGTATGACAGCAAGTTGCCCCGCCGTCGGTACAGGGCAGGAGCGAGTTCGGACAGGTATCGACGTTCAGTGAACCCCTTGATCGGTTCGAAGGCTTGAAACGTGGCGCTCGAGGCAATGTCAGCGAGTTGGAGTCGCTCGTCGGCCCCCGGAGTGCTCAGCGAGCCTCCCTTAGGGACATGTGTCCACGCGACTTGGCAGTCGGGCAAATTCCGCAGGACCTGTTCGTATGCGCGGAGCTTGGACTTCTTGAACCTCACCACGTGAGCCATCGTGTATTCGAGGTCTCTGTTCTGATCACGAGCGAACCACGAGAGTCGCTCAAGGAGAAGGCGCAGCGACCACAGATAGGCCATGTCATCCGTGAAGCCCGCGAGTGGAGTGAGGTGCCGCTTGCAGACCGTCACGGTAGCCACGGTCAGGTTGGCTGCTGAATCACCGAGCTTCTTGGCGGCAAGTAGTCGATCGTGGTGGTTCAGTTTGACGAAGTGGATCTGATGGCCCGTTTGGCGACCAAGGTCTTGCCTCAGGTCCCGAAGGAGGGCCCTCGCCTGGGCGTCCCATTCCTCCTTCCACGCGACCGCCGACATGGTGAAGTGGTCACTGCTCGCGGGAGAGTTCGAGCGTTGACCGGCTTCGTCGATGAAGGCATGGATCTTGGGTCGAGGGGTCATGCCACCGTCTCCTCAGACAGCGCGTGCGCGCGTACCTGTTCAAGCACAACGACCAGCCGGTCCACGTCACTGTCACTAAAGAGGAAGTCGGGACCAGTCGGGGCATGGTCGGTGAAGGGCGCCTCGTACAGCCTCCGCGCCTCCATCACCCCGTTGGCGGTCAGGTGCTCGACGATCAGCTGTATGAACCGGATCTCGGCCGCGCTGAAGCGGGAGTCGGTCAGGAACTCGGAGAAGGCCTCGGTCGCGGCCTCGCGATCCAGACCCACGAGCGACCGGATGAACAGCCCCAGTCCGTGGGACTCTTCGGTCGCTCTCGCGATATCTTCGGGACCGCCAGCGCCCGATGCCACGAGCATCGCCTCGAGCGCCGAGAGGTCGGTGTCGGTCAACTGCCTGTTGCGGCGCAACTTCTGCAGGGCAACGTTGTCCTCGTGGTCCTTGAGGTAGGCCCTGGCCTTGGCTTTGAACCGCTCCCAGTTCGTCCCCACCGCCACACCCGGCAGGTCCACGATCGACCCGTCGCCGATCTCATCCTCGAAGTTCGTGTACACGATCGCGCGCTTGGTCTTCTCGATGAATCGGACCAGCCCGCGGATCCGCCGCCGGGCGAATTCCAGCATGGGCAGCGTGACGTCGACCCACCACTCGTCTTCGGCGACGTCGGCCAGGAGCGTCTGCTGCTCGGCGATCGCGGGAATGGCCGTCTGGTTCAGAAGCGAGGAGGCGATCTGCTGCACCTGTTGCCGAAGGCGCTCAGCGGTGAGGTGGTCCCCGTCGAGCTTCGCGAGCTGGATTCTAAGGATGAGCAGGTCGAAGCGTTTGGCGTGCTCGTCGTCGTCACGGACGGCCGAAGGTAAACCAGCCAGGTGCGCGGCAACATCTCCGGCCTCCTGCAGGGACAAGGTGGTCCACGGCTCCCATTCGGCGTACTTCTGGACCCACTCGCGTTCGGGCCGCACGACGAAGTTGTCGAGGTTCATGCTGGCCACGACCTGGTGAAGGTGCTTGGCTGTGTCGTCCCGGAGACTGCCGACCTCTGCGCCACCGTCGGCAAGATCCAGACCGGCGACGAGGGCCAGGCGGGCTTCGAAGAGTCGCTGCGCCAACGACTTCTGGACCGACCCCTCTGACCCAGCCCCCGGCTGGTTGAAGTACTCGAGGTTCATGCAGAAGTCGAAGACGTAGAAGTTCTTCTTGTCCTCGCCGGGGCCATAGAGGTCGGGGCACAGCCGGGTGCCGCGGCCGATCATCTGCCAGAACTTCGAGACCGATCGGACCAGCTTGAAGAAGACGAGGTTAACGACCTCGGGCACGTCGATGCCGGTGTCGAGCATGTCGACGCTGATCGCGATGTGCGGTGCCTTCTCTTTGACGGAGAAGTCGTCGATGAGGCTCTGGGCGTACTCGGTCTTGTACGTCACGACCCGCGCGAAGTGACCGGCATGCTCGGGGTATGCCGCGTCGAAGCGTTCGCGGATGAACTCGGCGTGGGCGTTGTTCTTCGCGAAGATGATCGTCTTGCCCAGTCGGTCACCGCCGGCGACCTTGTGCCCGCACTCCATGAGGTGCTTGAGCGCCTTGTCGACCGTGTCGGCGTTGAAGAGCCACTTGTTCAGCTCTTCGGGGTTGACATCGGTCGGGACCTGGTCGTCCTCGCCCCAGTCGAGGGAATCCCACTCGTCCTTCTCGGCCTCGGAGAGCTGGTCGTAGTGGATCCCGGTCCGCATGAACTTCAACGGCACCGACACCGACACCGGCGGCACCAGGTATCCCTCGGCCACAGCCTCGTCGAGGCTGTAGACATCGGTTGGCACCCCCGCTTCCAGGCCGAACAGGGAGTAGGTGTTGCGGTCGATCTCGTCCTTCGGCGTCGCGGTCAAGCCCACGAGCATCGCGTCGAACCAGTCGAAGATCGCCTTGTACTTCGCGTACACCGATCGGTGTGCTTCGTCGATGACGATGAGGTCGAAATAGCCCGGCCCGAACCGTCGGCCACCCACACCGTCGGTGGCGTTGATCAGGCCCATCATCGTCGGGTAGGTCGAGATGAATACCCGTCCGTCAGGCACCTTCTCGTCGACCAAGTTGATCGTGGTCGCCGACGGCAGATGGGTCTTGAACGCCGCTACCGCTTGGTTGACCAGCGCGACGCGGTCGGCAAGGAAGAGAACGCGCTTGACCCAGCCCCGTTTCATCAGTTGGTCGACCAGGGCAATCACCGTGCGGGTCTTGCCGGAGCCGGTCGCCATGACGAGGAGCGCCTCGCGTCGCTGGGCTTCGAACGACTCACCAACCGACCGGATAGCCAGCGTCTGATAGTGCCGCTCGACGATCGCCTTGTCGATCACCGCATCCTTGAGCGGCAGCCGCGTCTGCCGACGCTGCACCATCAGCTCGAGCTCGTCCTTGGTGAGGAAACCCGAGACCCGCCGGGGTGGGTAGCCGGACGCATCGTCCCAGATCCAGTGCTGGTAACCGTTGGACCAGAAGATGACCGGGCGCCGACCCGTCATCGACTCGAGGCAGTCGGCATACAGCTTGGCCTGCTGCTGCCCGACCGCCGGGTCGCTGCGTGAACGCTTCGCCTCAATGATGGCCAAGGGAAGGCCGTCGTCACCCCACAGCATGTAGTCAACGAACCCACCGCCGCTCTGGTTCGGCATGCCGGTCACGGGGTACTCGCGGTCCCGAGTCTCCGTCAGCGCCCAGCCCGCCTCCAACAGGTCAGCGTCGATGAACAACTGCCGCGTGGAGGCCTCGTCCCAGTCGAACTGTGTCGCCTGATGAGCCTTCGCAGCCTGAGCCGCTGCAACCTCGGCCCGTGCCTTGTCCAGTTCCGCCTGAAGCGCCTCGCTGTCCGCCTTCGCTGAGGCCAACGCGGCGTCCTTCTCCTCGAAAGTCGCCAACAGCTGGTTCAACTCGCCCGTCGATAGCGGCGGCTGGCCTCGCTGTCATGCGGAGCAGGGATCAGGGACGGGTCGTATGCCGCTCCGGTCGGAACGTCGTCGGGTGTCGTTGAGTAGGTGTATGCCGCCCACTTGACGACATCGTGCAGTTGCCGCAGGACGTTCAGAGCGGTCTGCGGTGTGACGGTCCGGCTCTCGTGGACGGCGGCGTTGCCGACCTTGCGAATCGCGTCAGCCTTCGCGGCAATTTCGGGTCCGACGGCCGCTCGGAACCCGCTGTCCCCTAGCCGCGCGGCCAAGTCCGACTTGTAGGGGACGGCAAGCCTCTCGAGGTCGAAGATCCTGACCACGAGCTGCTCGACGACGCGGCGCGCGTAGAAGACGCAGGATCTGGGGTCGGTGCTCCCATAGCTCTCCGCCCGCACTGCGTCGGAGCGGGTCTCCCCCCAGCCGGCGGGAACGAAGTCGAAGTTCGACGTCACGGCTCCCCCTCGCGTGTCGCCGACGGATCGAGAGTCCAGACCCGGATGGTCGCGTGCGGTGACTCTCCGTCGAGAACTTCCCGCTTGCGGGCGCGGATCTCGTATACCCGCTCATCGTCGACCTGGGGAGGGCGCCACTGTCCCGGCCGGGAGCCGATGACGGTCGCCAAAGCGTCGATGGTGGGCTTGATCAGGTTGTCCAGGTCCCAGCCAGGGTGGCCGCCTGGCGGGGTCGGCAGAACGAAGTCGAGATCGATCCCCATGCGCCCCTCAAAGGAGGCCTGGCCCGCGACGGCGATCACAGCGGCGGCCTCAACCGCGGCCCGCCAGGGCTTCTCTCCAGCGGTCGCGAAGGTTGCCGGCGTCGCGTTCACGCGGAAGGCCACCTCGCGCGGGGCATCGATCGCGTCCCCCACCAGCACTCACTCCCTTTCGTCGCCGTCGAGATCGAAATGCCTCCCGAGCCGCTCGAGCGTGAACTCCTGGCGGAGTTTGCAGGCGCTGTTCTGGTTCGCGAACATGCCTTTCTCCCAGTACGCCTGCTCGACCGGGACGGACGTGAACCACCGCACCGGCACGACCCACTCAGCGATATCGTCGGACGCGGGTGCAACTTCCGTGCCGCGCTCATAGACCCCCACGAGTGGCTGGCTCGAGAGAGGGGCCTCGACGCCGTCGATGGGTAGGCGTGCCTCGTCAAAGCGTTGTGCCGGCCCGCTCACCTCGCCGACCGCCACATAGCCGCGCCCCGGGACATGCACATTGACGCGACCTCCAAGAGGAAGGTTACGCAGGCTCCGTGAGTACCAGGCTTCACCACCGGCGCTGACGAAGCCGAACCTGCGACCGTCCTCCCAGCGACGCCCCAGGGGATCGTCACCGAAGGAGACGAACCAGTCCATCCCGTTCCACTCGGCCCGCTTGCCCTTCTTGCTCTTCGCGTATGCCGTGCCGTTGGCCTCACTCTCGTCCTCCCTCGCGAGCCACGAGCGGGCCAAGTAGCGGCGGCCGTCGTCCTCGAGATAGGAGAAGAAGACGGCGTTGACCGGAACACTGAAGGTCCGCAGGTAGGTAACGATCCGCTCCGATCCAGAATCGAGGTCGGTGGCGACGATCGTCATCTGGACAGCAGCGTTGAGCTCATCGGGTGCGGAGGTGCCGAAGACGTCCTCGAACGCTGACTCGAAGGGCACTTCAAGGTGATTGTTGGCGAGGTCGATGATCGAGTCCCGGTCGAGGGTGCTCACCCACGAGCCGTAGTCGAGCACCTGGGCGACCACATCGCGTGGGGTCTTGTCGCGCTTGAGTTCCAAGACGTGGAGGTTGCCGTCGCCGTCCATCGCGAGCAGGTCGATGAGCTTGCCGTGTGGCGTCTTCACCTGGCGGCCAATCACGAGCAGCCGATCACCCAGCAGGGAAGGGTCCTTCTCGAGGTACTGCTCCAACGTCGCCTCGGACGGCAAAGTGGCAGCAGACAGCCGCCGCGGGGTGTCCCCGTCAATCCGCCACATCCCCATCTGCACCGGCATGGCTCACAGCCTCCCCGAAAATGCCCGCGCCTGCAGCGTTCCAGCCAGGGCTACCACGGCGTCACGGCGAGCGACGTGGCAACATTTGCTCCGCTCGATCAGACCAGCAACCTCGGCGAACTCGGCTTGCGCCTCGGGGGCAGCTACCGGCAAGGGCATCAGCATGAGCTTCGCCTTGGAGATGTTCTTCATCGAGCCACCGGTGCCACTCGAGCGTGCGCTGAGCGCACGACGGATAGCAGGGGTCTGGAGGAGCATCGCCATGTAGGTCGGCTGGACCATGGTCGGATCACGCCAAACGATGCGCCAAAGCTTGTCGGGCAATGCGAGGTTCGAGGGCGTTTCGCGCACGAGGGCGGTTGCGCCGACCATGGCCGTCGTGTTCGCACGACTCATAAGCAAGTCGCCTGACCGAACCAGGTGCGACTCGTCAGGAACGTAATCCCGTGGTAGCGGCTTGGACTCGGTGGGCCGATAGACACCCGAAGTGACCGCGCTGATCTTCAGGACTCGGAACGGCGTCTCGGCGGTCGGATCGGACGCAACGAGATTCCGGCCGCCCTGGAGTTCCAGGACGTGGTCACCGAAGGTGCCACAGCGTGCTTCAAGCATCGCACGCTCGATGTCGCCAAACATTCCGCGGAAGATTGCGGCCAAAAGGACGTCATGTCGATCGACCGCGGCGACAGATGTTGCGGACAAGCTGTGAGCTCGATCGAGGATGGCGGCGATGTAGCGCTGCTCCTCGATCGGTGGCAGGGGTATAGATGACTCCTTGACGATCCGGTCTGACACAGCGGGATAGCTGGCGCCAGTCGCCTTGCCCACCATGTCCCGGACGAACTCTGGCGTCTGGACCCAGTGGAAGAGATACCGTCCGTCGAGTCGATCGCTTGGTCTCAGAACTGTGAAGCCCGTCGACGCGGTAGCGCCATGGAACTCGTCACCGACGTGCGCTACGGCATTCAGGTTCGGACGCACGGTTGAGACCAGGACATCCCCGCGCTCGATCAGCTGTCGCGCTCGGCTGGGCGCTTCCGCCGGACGGGTCGACCGGGCTGCGGTGATGTGCTTTGCGTCTTGGTCGACCGAGCTGAGGTCGACATAGGCGAACGGCTCGGCAGAGGCTGCCCTCGACGGGTTCCATGTGCCGACCCTGCGGACGACGTCGCCTATGACCGTCACGTGAGCATGGCTTTCAGGTCGGCCAGGCCCTGTTGGATTTCGATTTCGAGGGCTTCGAGGTCAGCGATGATGTCCAAGGGGTCGCGGTGCTCGACGTCTTCGTGGATGACCTCCTTGTACCGGTTGAGCGACAGGTCGTAGCCCTGGGCGATGATGTCGGCCTTCGGCACGAAGAAGCTCTGCTCGGTCCGTGCCCTCGTCCGCTCCGATTCCGTTGTGCGGGAGGCCCATCGAACCAGTGCGTCGGGCAAGTTGTTGCGCGGGTGTTCTTCCGAAGTAAGGGGAGCGGACGGCATGCACCCGAGCTTGTCCTCGGGAAGCAGCGGCGTTCGCTTGTCGTCAAGACTCCAGCCGTCGGCCTGGACGTCGTAGAACCACACGTCTTCGGTCGTGCCGCCACCGTCGACGCGAGTGAAGATGAGGATGGCGGTGGAGACACCGGCATACGGGCGAAAGACGCCGGACGGGAGCTTGACCACGGCGTCGAGCTTCTGCTCCTCGACGAGCCGTTTGCGCAACGTCTTGTGCGCCGTCGACGAGCCGAAGAGCACCCCATCAGGGACGATGACCGCGGCGCGGCCACCCGGTTTGAGCAGCCGGAGGAAGAGCGCGAGGAAGAGGAGTTCGGTCTTCTTCGTCTTGACGTCCTTGAGCAACGCCTTGGACGTCGACTCGTAGTCGAGGCTGCCGGCGAACGGCGGGTTCGCGAGGACGAGCGAGTACCGGCCCTCGTCGGACGCGGAGCCCTCGGAGAGGCTGTCGCGGTAGCGGATGTCGGGGGCCTCGACGCCGTGCAGCAGCATGTTCATGCTGCCGATGCGAAGCATGGTGTTGTCGAAGTCGTAGCCGTGGAACATCGAGTGGTTGAAGTGCTTCCGCTGGGCAGCGTCCGTCATCACCGTCGGGTGGGTCTCGCGGAGGTGCTCGGACGCGGCGACGAGGAAGCCCGCGGTGCCGCAGGCTGGGTCGACGATCTCGTCCGTCGGGGTGGGCGCGGTCATCGCCACCATGAGCTGGATGATGTGTCGCGGGGTGCGGAACTGGCCGTTCTGGCCGGCGGTGGCGATCTTGCCGAGCATGTACTCGTAGAGGTCGCCGTTGGTGTCGCGGTCGGTCATCGGCACGTCGTCGAGCATGTCGACGACCTTGGAGAGCAGCGCCGGGGTGGGGATCGTGAAGCGCGCGTCCTTCATGTGGTCGGAGTAGGTCGACTCATCGCCGCCGAGCTGACGGAGGAAGGGAAAGACCTCCTCGCCGACGACCTTGAACATGACGGCGGGGTCGTCGTTCTTGAACCGGCTCCAGCGGAGATGGTCCTGGCCGGGGAGGAAGGTGGGGTCCTCGACGGGCTCCTTGAGGCGGCGCGCGCGGTTCTCCTTGAGGGTCTGGAGCTCGTCGAGTCGCCGGATGAACAGGAGATATGTGATCTGCTCGATCACCTCGATGGGGTTGCTGATGCCACCGGACCAGAAGGCGTCCCAGATGCGGTCGATCTTGCTCTTGAGGTCTCCGGTGATCACACGAGTCAGGGTATCCATGGTGCAGTCTCCGCGCCGGAGAAGGCCGGCTTGCCGCCGACCACGGTGGCCAGCCCGACAGGATGACAGGGGGCACTGACAGAGGTGGCCACATCCCGAGCCATCGTCCTGTCGGCGTGGGTTCTGGAACGCGACCGCTTGCGTCGCTACCGTTGACCTCACCAACACCCGCAGGCCGACCACCTGCCGAGCGCGTCGGGAGACGCGCATGAGAAGGACCGCCCGAGGCGGCAGAGAACTTCAGAAGGTCGGCAGGAGAAGGGTGATGGGAATCGAGGAGACACAGCAGGTGCGCCTGCGCCGTGCTGCTACCGGGCGCCGTCGCGACGCCCGCGACCTCGGCGCCGACGCCGTGGTGCGACTCGAGATCCGCTTACCAGCTGCGGTCGCCGCTGCCCTGTTCGACCACGCCCATGACACCAACGAGCCGGTCAGCCGCGTCGCGGCCCGGCTCTTGGGCAGCTCTCTCGAGGTCCCCATGGAGCCGCCCATGAAGTAGGCCATCCAGGTCGGCGCCCGAGGATGCGCCCAGACACGGCAAAGGCCGGGATTCGCACTCCCGGCCAGCCGACGGACAACGAGTTCGCACCTCGTGGTCCGCTTCGAAACTTCCCATCTCACTGAGGAGCTTCTGCATGCCATCGTCTCGCCCTGCTCGTCGCCGTGTCAACGAGCAACGCCGTCAGCCGGCGCTCACGGCTGCCCAGGCCATCGACCAGTACAGCCCGTACATGCTCACCCCCGAGGAGTGGGACGTGGTCGCTGACTTCGTCCGCGCCTCGGTGAGCGACCTCGACCCGGAGGGTCCACACCGCGCCCGCGAATGGCTTCGAACCGTCACCGCCCTCGCCGCGTGGTCGCACCGCGAAGGCATCCCGCTGGAGCGGGAGGAGGTGTTCGACCCTGACAATGTTCGCCGCTACGCGGACATCGGCTGCCCGGAACTGTCCACTCCATCGAGGGCGACCAGGAGAGCCGTCCTGCGCAGGATGGGTCGCGCGCTCACCGAGGAAGCACCGTGGCCGACACCGGAGCCGATGCTGCCTCAACGTCTCCGCCACCAGCCCTACAGCGCCAAAGACGAGCAACGGCTTCGCGCTCTGCGGCTGCCGACCCGGCACCAGCAGCGGCGACTGGACGCCGTGCTCGCACTTGGCCTCGGTGCCGGCCTCTGGGCCCGTGAGTACCTCACGGCCGGCCCTGCCGACCTGCGCACGATCGACGGCGTCACTCACCTTCAGGTCCACGGCACCCGGTCCCGGCACGTCATCGTCCGGGCTGACGACGCGGACACGCTTCGCCGGATCGCCGCAGAGCACCCCCACGAGAACTTCGTTGGCTTCCGGGCCAGCGAGTGGGACCGCTCCCGGACGTGGAACGCCATCCGCGCCATCGACACACCCACCGATCTGCGACTGGAAACCGAGCGGCTCCGCAGCACGTGGCTGGTGCACCACTTGGACCGGGGCGTGCACCTTGCCGTGCTCGCCCGGAACGCCGGCCTGAAGACCACGCGCGCGTTCACGCTTCTCATGCCCTTCCTCACCGAGCCGCCGGAGGCGACCGCCAACCGGCATCTGGCGGACCTGGAGTGACACGACGATCGTGAAAGCGGAGGCGACGCGAGAGCCGCGCTGGCGGCCACGGAACAGGACCGTGGCCGACCAGCTGCGCTACGCCACCGCCGCCGTCGACAACTCACCCGAGCTCCTCGCCATTGCCGATGCCCTCACCGCCCGAACCGGCCGACCCAGGAACATCCCCTTCCGTGCGCTCCTCATCGTCTGCTGCCTGCACGCCCGAGTCGAACCGACCAACATGTACCGAACCCGGATCGCGGACCTGCTCGTCAGCCTGACCGCCACGCAGCGCCGCGACCTCGGGATCACCAGCCCGATCTCCTACTCGCAGGTCGAGCGGGCCGCTCTCAAGCTCGACCGCGCGGCACGGGACGGCATCACCCTCCCTCATCTGGCAGACGACCAGACCGCCCAAACCTTGCACCTCGACGAGGTCATGTCGTTGATCTGCTCGGCTGCACTGCCGCCCGGCTTCATCACCACAGCGACGGTCGCTGCTGACGGAATGGACTTCGAGTCACCCGCACGTCCGCAAGGGTTCATCGACAAGCGCACCGGCGAGATCCTGCAGTGCGCCGACCCCGACGCCGGCATAGGCCACAGGACCGCGACGCCGAGTCACCCGAGTTCCTGGTTCACCGGTCAGGAAGTCACTCTCGTCACCAACGCCCCCGACCGCCCCACCTCACGGACACCCTCTCCCGATGCGCCGACCGTCGTCCTCGCAGCGGGTATCCGCGCAGCGGCGTCCGACCGGGCCAGAGTCACGGCCGGGCTCGTCCTGCGGTGGCACAGGCGCGTTCCCGTGCGCGAGTGCACCGTCGACCGCGGCATCAGCCAGGGCAGCGACGACGACTTCGCCCAGCCGCTACGCCGAGCCGGTATCGAGCAGATCATCGACCTCAAGACCCAGGACCGGAAGATCCACACCGCGTGGACCCACGATCTGGCCCTCATGATCAACGGCGGGGTCTTCACCAAGGGCATCCCCGAGGCGCTTTACACCGACCTGCCGACCCCGAAACTCTCCGACACGACCGAGGAGAAGATCCGTAAGCACGAGATCTACGACCGGCTCCAGCCCTATGCGTGCCAGCCATTGACCGCGATCGACGATGCCGGTCGACAGCGCTTCCGCGGACCGGCCCACAAACACGTCCGTAGAGTTCGCTGCCCCAACTCACCGCGCTCCATGCGCTGGTCGATACTGCCCAAGACACGGTGCATCAAGGGCGAGCCCTGCATCTGCTCCACCACGTTCACCCTCGGCCCCGAAGACGACATCAAGCTCCGTCAACGCGACCTGTGGATGACCACCAAGTGGAAGGCCAGCTACGGCCGCCGCAACATGGCTGAGCAGGGCATCTCCCAGGCGCGGGTTCACGCCGGCAAGCTCGTGCGGATGTACACCCAGGTCCGCAACCGCGCCGGCCAAGGTATCGCCGCGGCCTTCTCCCTCTTCGGCACCAACCTCAAGATCATCCAGGACTGGTACGACGCCCGCGGCCTCGACGACCCGTGGGTTGTCTTCCTCGGAGAGCAGACCCTCGACCTGAGCGATCATCCACGGATCGCGAGAGCCAACCGGAAGAAGCCCAAGGCCAGCCTGCTCAAACGGCTCACCTCGGGCACCGACCCTCCCCGCTGACCGAGCACCCATCGCCGCACCCGCGAGCATGCTCACCGTTGAACCCGCCAGCAGAAAGTGCAGCAAGCTGCTGCACAATTGCCGCTCCAACACGCCTCGACGACGCCAAGGGACGCACCAGAGCCCTGACGATGAGGCCCGGCATCCACCAATGACGTCCTGACCATCGACCGGCGCGACGCCGGCGACCCACCAGACGCGAAAACTCCCGGCCCGAAGACCCGACCGGGAGTTTCGTCCATCTTTTCCAGCTGATTCGTTGACCAGCCCAGAGTGCGCAAGGGGGGATTTGAACCCCCACGCCCGTAAGGACACTGCCACCTGAAGACAGCGCGTCTGCCGTTCCGCCACTTGCGCGTGGTCACTTCGGGACGTCACCGCACCGAAGCCGTCCAATCATGACGTATGCCGCGTGCGAACTCCAATCCGCTTCCCGCCACCAACTTGGTCGTGGCTCATCAGTCCCGCGCGTCGTGAAGCCGGGCGCGCGGCCTACCCCTCGCGCAAGCGTCTGCAGTTGCGCCACCCACCGGGCCATGTCACATGCGCCACCATGTGGCGCATGTAAGTTGCCTCCCCCTGTGGCGCAACTGCAGACGCGGCGACAGGGGTACCTGGCTGGGTCGGGAAGGGCGAGTGTCCCGCGCAAGCTCAGGGGGTCGGGGCGCTCGGCGTCGACTCGGGACGGATCGCGGGGGGCGTCGCCGGATCGTTGCCCGGGGTGTCGGGAAGTGGGGAGGCAGGCGGATCCGCTGGCACGGGCGGCTCGCTGCTCACCGGAGGCTCGGTGATCACGGGCTCGCTGGTCACCGGCGGCGACGGAGTCTCAGGTTCAGGAGTCGGCGTCGGGTCCGAGGCTGGCGCACCGCTGGCGCACTGCTCGGTCACGGCAGCCGAGACGAGCGCGGCAAGGTCGGTGCCGTCGACGCGCACGATGCGCCGCGTGTTGCCCGAACTGTCGGTGGTCCCCTCGCCGATCCGTTCCAGAGCGACCCTCCGACCGACAAGATCCTTCAGCACACCGTATGCCGCGTCGAGGCGGCAGCCCTCCGAGAATTCCGCGATGCCGATCGGGGAGATGTTGACGACGGCGCCGTCGACGAGCTTGACGTGGAGCACCAGCCGCCCACCGAGCACCGAGAGCACCTGGGCGCGCTCACTGATGACCGTCGGCTCAGGAGTCGGCGTGGGCGTTGGCGTGGGCGTGGGCGTGGGCGTGGGACTGGGAGTGGGAACCGGGGTGGGTGTCGGGACCGGCGGCACGACGACCGGAGAAGAGGCAACCGGCGGGACGGAGGGCCGGGTCGGCACGACCGGTCGTGCGGTGGGCTGCGGCACACGCGACACCGTGGGCACGCTCGAGGACAAGGGCTGCGGCACCGGCAGCGCCGACGGACTGACGGTCGGCGTGGGAGCAGGGGTGGGCGTCGGCGACGGCTTCACCGGCGATGCAGGGGGGCTCGGCACCGCCGGGCCTTCGGCATTCGGGATCGTCTCCGGCGTCTGCATCCGATCGGTCATCACCGTGCCGAAGATCACCGCGCCGGTGACGATCACCCCGGACAACCCGAGTGTGATCGGCAGACTCTGGGCCCCGAGGGCGCTGTGCAGGGTGCCGTGCAACGCGCCGGGGCCCTGCCCTGACAACTTGCCCAACACGCTCCTCACCGGCCCATGCTAGAAGGAGCCTGCCAGCAGCCCCCAGCCGAAGGGGAGAGCCCAGCCGGCCGCCGTTGGGCGTCCTCTCAGGTAACGGCCCGCCCCAGCCGCCCTCGCGGCCGCAGCCGCACACCGGGCAGGTCCGGTGCCGGGATCCACCAGTGCTCGTCGCTGCGCGGCACGTAGCCCGCGACATACCCGAAGCGCCCGCCATGGGCGTTCCACTCCTCCTGCGCGGCCACCACCTCGTCATGGCTGCGGCCCACGAAGTTCCACCACATCACGACCTCCTCGTCGAAGGGCGGACCACCGAGCACGACCACGCGCGCGCCCGACTCGCCGGCCACCACCTCCAGGGGCGTATGCCGCGTGCCCGCCTCCACGACGGCGAGGTCACCGACGGCCAGTTCGCGGCCGGCATACGTCACCGTGCCGGTGTCGAGAAGCACGGCGACCTCGAAGTCCTCGGGAGAATCCAAGGTCACCGAGGCGCCGGGATCGAGCACCACCTCGGCCCCCAGCAGCGGTGTGGCGGTCGCGACCGGCGAGTGCGACCCGAAGAGCGAGCCGACGAAGACCGCCGCCCGCACCCCAGCCGCCGGGGAGACCACCGGCGGCACGTGATGCTCGAAGGCCGGCGCAGCGTCGCGCGCCGCGTCCGGCAGCGCCACCCAGAGCTGCACCCCATGAAGCACCGACGTGGAGTCCGTCGACTGCTCGGAGTGGGCGATGCCGCGCCCCGCCGTCATCAGGTTGACCTCACCGGGCCGGACCATCGCCTGGGTACCGAGGGAGTCCCGGTGCTCGATCTCCCCCATGAACAGCCACGACACGGTCGCCAGGCCGCAGTGCGGATGCGGCGCGACGTCCATCCCCCCGGTCGTGGTCACCTCGTCGGGGCCGTAGTGGTCGACGAAGCACCACGCCCCGACAAAACTGCGTTCCCGGGCCGGCAGGGTTCGCCGAACGGTCATGGCCCGCAGCCCGCCCAAGGGCACCTCGCGCGGCGTCAGCACCTGCACATCGGTCATGGACCAACCGTAGAACGGGGACCGCCGACATCCCACGGATCCCCGATCGGCAAAGACCGATTAAGTAGGCTGGGCCGGACCGTGGCCACCGGCACGACGCGGACACCGACCACGGCACGACCGAAGACGAGGAGGCGAGGACCAGATGGGCTTGTTCGACCGCGTCGAGGGAAAGCTCGAGCGTGCCTACAACGGCATCTTTGCCCGCGCCTTCCGCGCCGAGGTGCAGCCGGTCGAGATCGCGAGCGCGATCCGCCGCGCCATGGACGACCGCGCCTCACATGCCGGCCGCGGCCGCGCGATCGTCCCCAATGTCTTCACCATCGAACTCTCCGACACCGACCACGACCGCCTCACCGACGACCCCGAGGTCGCCGAGGAACTCGTCGTGGCGGCCGAGGAGCACGTCGCCTCGCAGCACTACACGGCCGGCGGCCCGATCCGCATCTCGCTGACGAACGGGGGCGACCTCGAGACCGGTGTCTTCCGGGTCCGGCCCTCGACCGCCCGCCACCCGAAGGCTGAGTCCGCACCCTCCCCCGTCCACGACCGGTATGCCGCGGCACCGGACGACCTGGACGAGGACGACGACGACGGCCTCGAGGCACCACCCGCGTCCGTCCCTGCGGCACGCGTCGCCGAGCCCGAGCACCGACCGGCCCCCAAGCCGGCCAAGGTGCGCGCCAGCGACCGCCCCTGCCTCATCGTCGATGGCCACCGCTACCTGCTCATGGGCGCCATCAACGTCCTGGGCCGCGACGACGACGCCGACATCATCCTCGACGACCCCGGCGTCAGCCGTCGGCACAGCGAGATCCGGGTCAGCATCGACGGGCCACACTTCGTCGCCCTGATCCGCGACCTCGGCTCGACCAATGGCACCTTCGTCAACGGCGAACGCGTCGATTCCGAGCACCTGCGTGACGGTGACCAGGTCACCATCGGCCGCACCTCGATGACCTACCGGGCCAAGCGTCCATGAGCGAACTCACCCTGACGATCCTGCGCCTCGGGCTGCTCGTGGCCCTCTGGCTCTTCGTGTTCGCGATCGTCGGGGTCCTGCGCGGCGACCTCTACGGCACCCGGGTCACCCAACGAGTCCGCCGGGGCAACGAGCTGAGCGGCCCCATCCCGGGCGCCGCACCGGCCCGCCCAGCCGCCCCCAAAGCGGGGATGCTCAGCGGGCGTCGGGGCAGCCACCCGCGCAAACTCGTCGTCACCGAGGGCCCCCTGTCCGGCACCTCCCTGCCGCTGCGGTCCCAGGGCACGCTCATCGGTCGCTCGCCGGAGTGCGCGCTCGTCCTCGACGACGACTACGCCTCGGGGCGGCACGCCCGCATCTTCGAACAGGAAGGGCGCTGGCTGGTCGAGGACCTCGGCTCCACCAATGGCACCTTCGTCGACAACCGCCGGATCACCGCTCCCACCCCCCTCGAGTTGGGGACGACGCTGCGCATCGGGCGGACCGTGGTCGAGCTGGCCAGGTAGCCGATGCCGATCGCCTTCAACTATGCGGCCCGCTCCGACGTGGGCATGGTCCGGACCAACAACGAGGACAGCGGGTATGCCGGCCCGCATCTGCTCGCGATGGCCGACGGCATGGGGGGGCACGCCGGAGGCGACGTCGCCTCCTCGACGATCATCGGCGCGCTGGCCGATTTGGACGACCAGGCCTTCTCCGGCGCCGAAGCCACCGATGCCCTGCTCGCCCGAATCGCCCTGGCGAACGCCCAACTCGGGGACCGCGTCAAGGAGGATCCTTCCCTTCGCGGTATGGGCACCACGCTCATCGCCCTGCTCCGCTCCCGCGACAAGCTGGTCCTCACCCACATCGGTGACTCGCGCGCCTTTCTCGTCCGCGACGGAGTGGTCACCCAGATCACCAAGGACCACTCCTTCGTCCAGAACCTCGTCGACGAGGGCCGGATCACCGTCGAGGAGGCGCAGACCCATCCGCAGCGCTCCCTCGTCACCAAGGTCCTGACCGGCCAACCCGACGACGACCCCGATGTTGTTGTGCGACAGGCGATCCCGGGTGATCGCTATCTCATCGCGAGCGACGGCCTCACCGACTATGTCGCCCGCGACACCATCGACGAGGTCCTGCTCGGTGAGCGCAAACCCGTTGATGCCTGCGAGCGCCTCGTCGCGCTCGCCCTTCGCGCCGGCGCCCCCGACAACGTCACGGTGGTCATCGGCGACGTCGTCGATCTGCGGGTTGGCCCCGTCCCCACCGACGTCCCGACCGTCGTGGGGGCGGCCGCCGCCACCCGCAAGGGCACCCGACCGATCCCGGTGACCCCGGCCGAGAAGGCCGCCGCCCTCACCAAGGAGGCCACCGGCTCGGATGCGGGCAGCGAGGACGTCGAGCTCGCCGAGGAGGGCCCACCGACCCGCCGCGGCCGCGCCCTGCGCATCCTCGGGGCGCTCGCGGTCGCCGTGATCGTCCTCGCCGGTGGTCTGTATGCCGGGTGGTTGTGGACCCAGTCGCAGTACTGGGTGGGCGTGGACCAGAACCGGGTCGTCCTCAACCGCGGCATCGACCAGCACCTGGGGCCGGTGTCGCTCTCACGCGTCGAGCGCCGCACCGACATCGCGGCCACCGACCTGCCCGACATCTATCAGGTGCGGCTCGCCGGTGGCGTGGAGTTCGACAACCGCGCGGACGCCGACGTCCTCCTGCGCAGCCTCGCGGTGCAGGCGCGGGCCTGCGAATGGTTCAGGGACCAACTCCAGACCTGCAGATCGGTCACCGACGACTGGACCCAGCCGACCCCGAGCCCCTCGCCGAGCCCCTCACCCAGCGACTCGGCATCCCCCGGCCCGTCGCCCTCGGCCAGCCCCACGACGAGCCCGACCACGGCCCCGATCCCGTCGACGTGACCCGATGACCGTCGTCTCCCGCTTCGCCCCACGCCGCGGCCGCAACGTCGAGTTGCTGCTCATCGTCGCGGCGACCGCCATCGTGCTCCTCGCCTACGTCAATGTCGGGGTCAACACCCACGGCGAGGTGCCCAGCAGCCTGCTCGTCCTCGGCGGCGGCTTCCTCGGGATCGCGCTCGCCTTCCACCTGGTCCTGCGCTGGCGGGCCGCCTACGCCGACCCGATCCTGCTGCCCGTCGCCACCCTCCTCAACGGCCTCGGCCTGGTGATGATCCACCGGCTCGACATCGCCCACGGCCGATCCATCGGCGAGGGCATGGCACTGCGCCAGCTCATGTGGAGCGCGTTGGCGGTCGGGTGCGCCATCGCCGCCATCATCATCATGCGCGACCACCGTGTGCTGCGCCGCTACACCTTCACCGCCGGCCTGCTCGGATTCGTGTTGCTCCTGCTGCCCATCCTGCCGGTCATCGGCTCGGACAAGAACGGCTCCAAGATCTGGATCTCCCTGGGGCCCTTAAGTTTCCAGCCCGGCGAGATCGCCAAGATCATCCTGGCGATCTTCTTCGCCGGCTACTTCGTCCAGACCCGCGACGCCCTGTCCGTCGCGGGACGTCGCATCCTCGGCCTCACCCTCCCGCGCGCCCGCGACCTCGGCCCGATCCTCGTCGCCTGGGTGCTCGCCATCGGAGTCCTCGTCGTCGAGCGCGACCTCGGCTCCTCGCTGCTCTTCTTCGGTCTCTTCGTCGCCCTGCTCTACATCGCGACCGAGCGGATCAGCTGGATCATCATCGGCCTGACCCTTTTCGCGGCCGGCGCCTACGCGGCATACCTGATGTTCGGGCACGTCCAGACGCGGGTGCTGCTCTGGCTCGACACCTTCAGCCAGGAGGCACTGGCCACCTCCGACCAACTCGCCAAGGGCCTCATGGGCATGGGCGCGGGCGGGATGGTTGGCACCGGCCTGGGTCGGGGCCGGCCCGACATCACCTACTTCGCCGAGAGCGACTTCATCATCCCGAGCTTCGGCGAGGAACTCGGGATGGTCGGCCTCTTCGCGATCCTCGTCCTCTACGCGCTGCTCGTCGAGCGCGGTCTGCGCACCGCGATCGGTGCCCGCGACGGCTTCGGCAAGTTGCTCGCCGCCGGGTTGGCCTTCTCGGTGGCGCTGCAGTGCTTCGTCGTCGTCGGGGGCGTCACCCGGGTCATCCCGCTGACCGGCCTGACCATGCCCTTCCTCTCCCAGGGTGGCTCCTCCCTGCTCGCCAACTGGGTGATCGTCGCGATCCTGCTGCGGATCAGCGACCACGCCCGCCGACCGGTCCCCGAGAGCGGGCCCACCCCCATCGGCGAGGCGCCCACGCAGGTGGTGAAGCTGTGAACGCGCCGATCCGTCGCCTGTCGACCTTCGTCGCGTTGCTCTTCGCGACCCTGCTCGTGTCGACGACGATCATCCAGGTCTTCCTCGCCAAGGGGCTCAATGCGCGCGAGGACAACCGGCGCACCCTGCTCTCGACCTACGCCCGCGAGCGCGGGCAGATCCTCGTCGGCGACACCCCGATCGCGGTCTCGACGCCGGTGAGCGGCGAGTTCAAGTTCCTCCGCACCTACCCCGCCGGGCCGATGTATGCCGATCTCACCGGTTACTACTCCTTCTACGGCGCCGCAGGGGGCCTGGAGTCCACCGAGAACGCGCTGCTCTCCGGTTCCAGCGACAAGCTCTTCTACCGCCGGGTCTCCGACCTCTTCACCGGTCGCAAGGCCAAGGGCGCCAACCTCGTGCTCACGATCAACGCCAAGGCCCAGGAAGCGGCATACGACGCCCTGGGTGACCAACGGGGCGCGGCTGTCGCGCTCAATCCCAAGACCGGCGAGATCCTGGCCATGGTCAGCAAGCCGAGCTACGACCCGAACGCGCTCGCCTCGCATGACCTGGCGGCGCTCGACACGGCATACAAGGCGCTCAACGGCGACCCGGCGCGCCCTCTCGTCAACCGCGCCATCGCCGGCAACCTCTATCCGCCCGGCTCGACCTTCAAGGTCGTGACGGCCGCGGCCGCCCTCTCCAGCGGGAAGTTCCAACCCGACAGCGTCCTGCCGGGCCCGGCCAATCTCGACCTGCCGCAGACAACGGTCGGTCTCCCGAACTCCGGTGGGCGCGCATGCGGGGCCGACGACAAGGTGTCACTGACCGACGCCCTGCGGATCTCGTGCAACACCGCCTTCGGCTGGCTCGGCATGGAGCTCGGCGGGGACGCCCTGCGTCAGCAGGCGGCGAAGTTCGGCTTCGGCGACCAGCTCGCCGTGCCGATGCGGGTCACTGCGAGCTCGGTCCCGGCCGAGCTCAACAAGCCGCAAGAGGCCCAGTCCGCCGTCGGCCAGTACGACGTGCGCGTCACGCCGCTGCAGATGGCCATGGTCGCGGCAGGCATCGCCAACAAGGGGGTCGTCATGAAGCCCTACCTCGTGCAGTCGGTGCTGGCCTCCGATCTGACGACGATCGAGTCCGGCGAGCCGAGCACCCTCTCGGAGGCGATCAGCCCCGATGTCGCCGCCGAACTCACGACGATGATGACGAGCGTCGTGGCGAGCGGCACCGGCACGGCCGCCCAGATGGACGGCATCACCGTGGCCGGCAAGACCGGCACCGCCCAGCACGCACCCGGCGCGGCGCCCCACGCCTGGTTCATCTCCTTCGCGCCGGCGGAGAACCCGACCGTCGCGGTGGCTGTCGTCGTCGAGGAGGGCGGCACGGCCGGCAACGAGGCATCCGGGGGTCGCACGGCCGCCCCGGTTGCCAAGGCCATCATGGAAGCGGTGCTCAGATGATCCTGATGATCGGAAGGCAACAATGAGCGAGCAAGCCCGTCTGCTCGGCGGACGGTACGAAGTGGGTGAGCTGGTCGGCCGCGGCGGCATGGCCGAGGTCCACCGGGGGGTCGACCTGCGCCTGAAGCGTCCGGTCGCCATCAAGATGTTGCGCAGCGACCTCGCGCGCGATGCCTCGTTCCTCACCCGCTTCCGCCGAGAGGCCCAGTCCAGTGCCGGCCTCAACCACGCCTCGATCGTCGCGGTCTACGACTCCGGCGAGGACAAGGGCGTGGACTCGCACGGCCGGTCGCACAATGTCCCCTTCATCGTCATGGAGTACGTCGAGGGCAAGACCCTGCGCGAGGTCCTCAACCAGCGGGGGAAACTGACCAGCAACGAGGCCGCCCGGATCACCGAGGGCGTCTTGGACGCCCTGGCCTACTCGCACCGGATGGGCATCGTCCACCGCGACA
>Ga0209368_1000682_pt1 | contig 22812 bp, 23 predicted proteins | sample EBPBio242008_DNA_FD_185862 | JGI IMG/M metagenome (GOLD analysis project Ga0209368, IMG submission 185862) | Wastewater treatment Type I Accumulibacter community from EBPR Bioreactor in Madison, WI, USA - Reactor 1_4/24/2008_ DNA (SPAdes)... | ecosystem: Engineered > Bioreactor > EBPR >...
TCGACGGCGACGACCTTCACCCTGCGGAAAACGTGGCGAAGATGGCGGCGGGGGTGGCGCTGACCGACGCCGACCGCTGGCCCTGGCTGGACCGGGTGGCGGCGGTTCTGGCCGAACGGGCGCCGGTCATCGTGGGGTGTTCCGCGTTGAAGCGGGCCTACCGCGACCGTATCCGGGCGGGGGCGGGCGGTCCGGTGCGCTTTGTCCACCTGGCGGGCAGCCGCGAGGTGATCGGCGCGCGCATGGCGGCGCGGACGGGGCATTACATGCCCGCCACGCTCTTGGACAGCCAGTTCGCGGCGCTGGAGCCGCCCGGCCCGGACGAGGCGGTGACGCTGGACGTGGCCGCGCCCGTCCCCGAGATCGCCGCGCAGGCGGTGGGCTGGCTGCGGGACGGGGCCAAGGTCTGACGCCGGAACGGCGGTGCTTCCGCGAATCCCGGAACAGGCCTAGGCTTCGCGCCGGGACGCCCGGAACCGGGCGCCCGTTCCAGGGAGGAAGATATGACCGCGCCCTATGCGGGTGGCTGCCAGCACGTCCATGTGACGGCCAAGGCAGAGCCCATCGACAACCATGAATGTCACTGCAACGTGTGCAAGGCCGTGACCGGCCAGCACACCACCCATGTCGCCTTTTTCGACTATGGAGACCTGAACGCAGATCACCCCGAGAAGATGAAGCGCGTGCCCTTCAACGCGCAGAACCCGGACGGGCCGCTGGAGATTTGCCTGTGCACCGATTGCGGCGCCGTGCTGATGCTGGATGACAAGCAGAAGCGCATCCGCGTCGCCGTGCCGAATGTCATGGGCTATGACGATGCCGCCTTCCCCAAGGCCAGCTATCACGCCTTCTGGGACGAGACGAAGGGCTATCCCGCCCCGCAGGACGGCCGCCCGGTCTTTGGCGGTCTGCGCCCCGAATTCGTTTGGCCGGCGAGCCACTGAGACGACGGTGGGGATGGGCAGGTCTGCCCGTCCCCATTCATCAACCGGATTTCATCACCCATGCGCTTTTCCGTTCGTGCCGCTCTTGCCGGCCTGCTGGCCGGCCTTGCCCTTCCCGCGCTTGCCCTTCCCGCCCTGGCCGCCGACCCGGAGGTTCTGCGCCAGAAAGTGCAGGCCATCGCCGATGCCTATGTGCGCGACACCGCGCCGGGCGAGCGGGCGACCGGCATCTCGGTCAGCGTCAGCCTGCCGGGGGGCGCGATGGTGAACCTGGGGGCTGGCAAGGTTTCGGCCGCCGCCGATGCCGCGCCCATCACGCCGGAAACGCTGTACCAGATTGGCAGCGTGTCCAAATCCTTCACCGCCGCCGCGCTGCTGCAGTTGCAGGCCGAGGGCAAGCTGGATCTGGACGACACATTGGGCAAGTGGGCACCGGAGTATCCCGCCTGGAAGGACGTGACGATCCGCCGGTTGTTGAACATGACCAGCGGGATCATGGGCTATGACAACGCGCCCGCCATGGCCGAGACATTCCAGAAGCTGGGGATGGGCCGGCATTTCTCGCCCGCGGTGCTGGTGGGCTTCGTGGACCCGACTTATCCGGGCGCGCCGAAGGCGACCGAGGGCTACGACTATTCCAACACCAACTACATCCTTGCCGGCATGGTGATCGAACGGGCGGGCGGCATGACGGTGCAGGAGGCCTTCCGGACGCGGTTTTTCGGCGACCGCTATGGCCTGACCGACAGCCATTATGTGGAAGGGGTGTTCCCGAAGGATGTGACGGACCGCATGGCCTCGGGCTATTTCGTGGCCGCGGCCATGCCCGAGCTGAAGGCGTTCGAGATCGACGACATCAAGCTGGCCGACATGTCCTGGGCCGGGGCGGCCGGGGGGATCGTGTCGTCGCCCGCGCAGGTGAACTTTTGGGTGCGGGCGCTGTTTGCGGGCGATGTGCTGGATGCGGCGGGCAAGGCCGAGCTGACCGATGTGGTCAGCATGAAGACCGGCAAGACCATCGGTCGCGTCAGTGCCGAGGACCCGCATGGCTTTGGCCTGGGGGTTTCGGGTTTTTCCAGCGCGATGGGCGACGGCTGGACCTATGAGGGCGAGTCGATGGGCTTCCGGGTGCTGTATGCCTATCTGCCGGAAAAGGACCTGGTGGCGACCATCGCGCTGAACAGCGGGGCCGAGGGCGAGGCGGATCACGCCAACACGGTGCTGGTCGCGATTCTGAAGGCGGCGATGGAATAGCTCAGGGGCAGGAGATTGGCAGGAAGGTCGTGGACATGCCTTCCAGCGCCACGATCAAGGCCAGGGCATCGGCGAGTTCCACATCGGCCTTCGTTGCCGGGCAGGCATCTCGCGGCGTTTCGCAGCCCGAGGCGATGAAGGCTTCGATCTTCTGGCGAAAGCCGGGGCTGGGGGCGCCCTTGCCTTCGGCGGGGGCCGATGTGGCCCAGGCTTCGGTGAAGAGGGCACATTTCTGCTGAGGCCAGGTCTGGGCCAGAGCCGGTGCGGGGGCGAGCATCAGGACGATCAGGGCGGGGCGAAGGATCATGCGCCGCCGCATAGCCGGAAGGGGCGGGGCGCACCAGACGCGACTTTCGCCGCCGGTCAGGCGTTTTCGTCGCGCGGGCAGGCGATGTCGAGCCAGGCGGTGGCGCCCTGCGCATCGCCGGGGCGGACCATGACGCCATGAAAGCCCGCATCGTCGCCCGACATGGCGGCGCGGGCCTCTTCGGCCAGGCCCTTGACCAGACGTTCCAGGATCCGGGCGCCGGCCGCGCCGTCGCCGGCGCGGGTGGTGGTGCCGTCGCGCAGGTCCACGGTATCGCCGGGGCCGAAGACGGTGAGGCGCACGCCGCGGGCCTCGAAGTTGTCGCTTTGCAGGACAAGCTGCATCGGATCGACCTCGACCAGCACGAAGCCGTCCTTGCCTGCCGCTTCCAGCCGCATCCCGGCCTGGGTGGCGATGACGGCGGAATCCTCGAAGACGCCGATGCCGAAGCGTTCGTTTTCCTCGGCGCAGGCGACGACGAGGCGGCCGAGCCGGTCGTGGCCGATGAGGTTCTGGTCCACGATGCCGCCGGCAAACAGGCCGATGCCTTCCTGGATGGCCAGGCCCTGGTGGCCCACGTCGGAGGAGACGCCGAAGCGCAGCGCCTCGTAGGTGGAGCCGCCGGCGATCATCACGCCGGACAGGGCCGAGGCGGCGCCGGAGGCCGCGATGAGCGCCGCGCCGCCGGCATGGGCGCGGGCGATGGCGCGCAGGAGCGCGCTTTCCTCGCCGCGGTGCACCAGCGTTTCCACCAGACGGATCTGGTTGCCGCCGCAAAGAAGGATGCCGGCCATGCCCTCGACCGCCTCCAGAAGCGCGCGGTCCTGCGCGGCATATTCCACGGTGTCGATGGTGACGCCGAGGTCCACGCCTTCGATGCCGTGGCGGGCGAGAAGCGCGACGTGGTCGCGCGCGGTGCGGGCCGGTTCGGCCGAGGCGGCGGCCAGCACGCCCACCTTGCCGCCCTTCAGCGCGGCGAGCGGTGCTGCCACCATCGCCGCGTCCGAACTGACCGGGGTGGAGCCCAGGAGGATCAGCTTCGCCTCGGGGCGCGGGTCCATGCCATAGGTGCGCGCGCGCCGGCCGATGCGGTCGGCCAGCCGCGTGGCGCTGAGCTTTTCGGTCGAGATCGTCGCCTGGAAGCCCAGCGCCGTCATGCGCAGGCCCGTCTCTGGCGTGGCGATCAGGCATTTCGTTTCGGGCTGGCGTTCCAGGATCACCGAGACGTTGACGCCGCTTTTGGCATCGAACGCCTCGACCCGGTCCTGCGCATAGGTGGCGGGGTCGCCCAGCACCAGGCGGGCCATCAGGTCATAGAGCGTGTAGGCGCCAAAGGCGTTGCGGCGCGACCGAAGGTTGCCGCGATAGGCGATCTCGGCGGCGCCGACCCGGCGCTTGGTCTCGGCCGGATGGGCGCGAAGCTTGCGCAGGTCCAGCCGGTCGCCGTTGTCGAGGTAACTCAGGCGGAAGTCCTGATAGATGCGGCGGTTTGCGTCGGTCTGCATCTCGGACAGGTCCAGGAGCATCACGCCGTATTCGCCCACCACCCGCGCCGCCGCGCCTTCGACGATGAGCGCGGTGTTTTCGTCGATGCCGAAGCCGATGGTCGCCCCCGCCTCTTCCATCGCCACGACAAGCCTGCCGAGTCGCCCGCGCTTGATGAAATGCTGGTCCACCATGCCGAAGGGAAAGAAACCAAGGCCCCCACCCATCATGAGGCCCGGCTCTTCGGCCTCGTCGGTGACACCATGCACCACCGATTCCAGAGAGGTGCCGCCCAGAAGCATGGGCTGCGACATGATCGCCGCCCCGGCGCTGGACCCGGCGATCAGCCCGCCCTTGTCATGCGCCTTGCGCAGCGCCTTCAGCGCCGCGCTTTCGCGGCCGCCGGGCAGGAGGGCGGCAAGGATCTTCGCCTGGTCGCCGCCGGTGAAATAGACGTGGCCCATGCGCGCGATCTGCGCCGCCACCTCGGGCCGGTCGGCCAGTTGGGCGGCATGCTCGCCCGACAGGGGCGAGACTTCCGCCTGGAAGCCATGCGCGCGGAAGGCGGCCAGGCTTTCCTCGGCCACCGCCTGGGGTTCGGCCGAAGCCGTGGGCAGGATCAGGATGCGCCCGCCCGACAGGCGGTGCATCTCGCCGTAGATGGCGGAATTGTCATCTTCCAGCCGGCCGCCGATGACGGCCAGACGCCGGCCCCCGGCGGCCTTGGCGGCGGCTTTGTAGGGAAATCTGGCCATCTGCGGCGATGCTTTCCCGTCACTCCCGGCGCTGGATGCGCACGCCCCGGTCGTCGCTGACCAGGGCATAACCCTCGGGCACGGCGAAGCCTGCCGCCGTTACCCGCGCCTCGGGCGGGACCGGGCGCGCGGCCTCTTTCGGCTTGTGGTAGATGATCTTCTTCCAGCAGCGCGTGATGCCGTCGCAGAAGATCAGCACCAGGTCGTTGGGCCGGGCCATGTCGAGTGCCGCTTCGACCGATTTCTCTTCGGACGGCTCGATCAGGATGGCTTCGGGCGGCACGCCCTGCGCGATCAGCTCGTCGCGGATCATCTCGGGCACCTCGGTGGGCGTGCGGCCGCGCGGGTTGTCGTCGCTGTGGCAGATGTACTGGTCGAAATGGCCGGCCACCTTGCGCGCGACGGCCTTCACATCCTCGTCGCGCCGGTCGCCGGGGCAGGTGACGCAGGTGATGCGGCGGCCCATCGGTTGCAGCCGTTCCACCAGGTCGACCATGGCGCCAACCGCGGCCTCGTTGTGCCCGTAGTCCAGGATCACGCGGAAGCCGTGTTCGTCATAGACGTTCATCCGGCCGGGGCTTTGGAAGAAGGAATTGTCGAAGGTGCGCAGGCCGGTGCGGATCTGGTCCAGCGAGAGGCCAAGCGCATGGGCCATGGCGGCGGCGAACATGGCGTTTTCCACGTTGTGCAGCGCCTTGCCTTCCAGCGTGGCCGGGATCAGGTGGGTCCAGATCAGCGGGATCTGATTGCCGTGGTCATAGATCACGATCTGCTGGCCGTTCAGCCCCGCCTCCAGCACCACGGCGCGCTTGCCCAGCCTGATATGCTCGCGCACCAGCGCGTGATCGGGGTTCTTCGTGACATAGCAAATGTGGGTCGCCGTGGTATGTTCGGCCATGCGGAGCGTCTGGATATCGTCGGCGTTCAGCACGGCGCAGTCCTTGGCCACCTCAACCACCAGCCGCTTGACCTCGGCCAGTTCGTCCAGCGTGTCCACGCCGCCGAGGCCCAGGTGATCTGAGGTGACGTTCAGGACGGCGCCCACGTCGCAGAAACGGTAGCCGAGGCCCGCCCGTACGATGCCGCCGCGCGCGGTTTCCAGGACGGCCATGTCCACCGTGGGGTCGCGCAGCACCATCGAGGCCGAGGCTGGCCCGGTCATGTCGCCCTTCACCGTCACGTTGCCATCGACATAGACCGCATCGGTCGAGGTCTGGCCCACGGTGAAGCCTGCCATCTTCAGCACATGCGCCAGCATCCGCGCCGTAGTGGTCTTGCCGTTGGTGCCGGTGAGCGCGGCGATCGGGATGCGGCTGGGGCTGCCCGGCGGGAACAGCATGTCCATCACCGCGCCGCCCACGTCGCGGCCCTTGCCTTCCGAGGGCGAGATATGCATCCGCATCCCCGGCCCGGCGTTGATTTCGCAGATGGCACCGCCGGTTTCGCGGTAGCTTTTGGTGATGTCGGTGGTCAGGAAATCCACGCCGCCGATGTCCAACCCCACGGCGCGGATGGCGCGTTCGGCCATCAGCCGGTTGTCGGGGTGGATCACGTCGGTCACGTCGATGGCGGTGCCGCCGGTGGACAGGTTGGCGGTCTTGCGCAGATACACGACCTCGCCCGCCGCGGGCACGGTGGCGTGGTCATAGCCCTTTTCGGCCAAAAGCTTGTCGGCCACTGCGTCCAGTTCCAGCCGGGTCAGCATGTTTTCATGCCCCTTGCCGCGGCGCGGGTCGGCGTTCACCTCTTCCACCAGGTCCAGGATCGTGCGCTTGCCGTCGCCGACCACATGGCCGGGCATCCGTTTGGCGGCGGCCACGAGGACGCCGTTCACCACCAGAAGCCGGTGATCGTCGCCGGGGATCATGCTTTCCACGACCACGCCGCTGCCTTCCTGTTCGGCGATGAGGAAGGCTTCTTCGGCGGCCTCGGGGGTGGTGATGTTGACCGTGACGCCACGACCGTGGTTGCCATCGACCGGCTTGATGACCACGGGAAAGCCGATGTCCTCGGCCTCTTCCGCGGCCTCTTTCGGGTCGCGCACATAGCGCTGCACCGGGACGGGAAGGCCCAGGTCGGACAGGAGCCGGGCGCAAAGCTCCTTGTCGGAGGCGATTTCCACCGCGATATGCGAGGTCTGGCTGGTCAGTGCGGCCTCGATCCGCTTCTGGTACTTGCCCTGTCCGACCTGGATGAGGCTCGCATCGTTCAGGCGGACCCAGGGGATGTCGCGCGCTTCGGCGGCGCGCACCAGTTCGCGGGCGGTGGGGCCAAGCGAGCGGCGTTCGGCGAAATACAGGAAATCGTCAAGTTTCTCGGGGAAATCCTCCAGCGAGGAGCCGTCTTCCGGTGCGATGATGTCAAGGATCAGATCACGGGCCAGGTCGCCCGCGCGCAGGCCGATCTCTTCGGATTCATAGCCGAACAGCACCTCGACCTCGTCGGGGTGCTTGGCGGGGCGGGTGAAGGCGCGGTTGCCCGGCGCGCCGGCCTGGTCTTCCAGGGCCAGCGCCACCTGGGCCATCAGCTCGCCCAGCCCGCAATCGGGCGCGGTGCGGGCGCGGTCCAGGAAGGGGGCGCCGTCTTCGGTCTGTGCCCGGGCCAGCGCCGGGACATGGGCAAGCAGGGGGCCGATCAGCGCCTCGCCCCAGTCTGACACCGGCTTGCCGGCGCGGCGGTGCAGGTCCACCGTCATCCGGATCAGGGGGTCGCGGGCCCAGGTGTTGGGCCCGACATAGACCGAGGTCTTGACGATCTGCATTGCGCGCCTCCGCTGCCCGCCCGTGCAACGGGCATGGGTCATTGCTAGCCGGGCCGTTCCTGCGGCGAAAGCGGTTTGTGGAAGGGGCGGCCTCAGTGCGGGTCGCTTGAGCCGTCGATGCGGTCGCGCAGGGCGATCATGGCGCGGTGGAGCGCGCGGGTGCGTCGGATCAGTTCCCAGGCGTAGAAGGCGAAGATCGCCACGACGATGAGGACCAGCAGGCCCAGCCAGAGGAGGGTGGAGAGATCAGGCGTGGTCATGCGCGGGCCGGGGCTGACATGCGGGGCAATCTTGCATGGTGCGGGGGCGCGGCCAAGCCGGCGGATCAGAACGGACAGGGCGCGGTGAAGGTGACGGGGCGGCCGTCGGCGGGGTGGTGCAGCGTCAGGCTTTCGGCGTGCAGCATCAGGCGCGGGGCGTCGCGGGCGGGTCCGGTGGCATAGATCGGGTCGCCGAGGATCGGGTGGCCCAGTTCGGCCATGTGCAGGCGCAGTTGGTGGCTGCGGCCGGTCAGCGGCATCAGGCGCACGCGCGTCTCGCCGGGCGGGCGGTCTGTCACCTGCCAGTCGGTCTGGGCGGGGCGGCCGTGGTCGTGGCTGACCATCTGTTTCGGGCGGTTCGGCCAGTCGGCGCAGATCGGCAGGTCCACGCGGCCGGTGTCGGGGTGCAGGTGGCCCCAGAGCCGGGCGACATAGACCTTTTTCGCACGGCGCTTCTCGAACTCCTGCCCCAGGAACCCTTGCGCCTTCTTGGTGCGCGCGAAGATCATCACGCCGGAGGTGTCGCAATCCAGCCGGTGCACCAGGAGCGTGTCGGGTTGGATCGCGCGCAGGCGGGATTCCAGGCAGTCCTGCCGGCCTTCCAGTTTGCCGGGCACCGATAGGAGGCCCGGTTGCTTGTCCACCACGATGATCTGGTCGTCGATATGCAGGATCGCCGGGGGATCGGGCGGCGGGTCGTAGTCGAACTCCATCATGCGATGGTGTGCCCCGCGGCGGTCAGCGCGGCGGCGAGGTGGCGGATATGGGCGGGACCGACCTCGCAGCAGCCGCCGACGATGGTGGCGCCCTGCGCGACCCAGCCGAGCGCGAAGGCGGTGTAGCGTTCGGGCGTGAGGTCGTGGCGGGCGCAATAGGCGGGCGCGCCGCCATCATCGGGCAGCGGCAGCGAGGAGATTTCGGAGAATCCGTTGGCATAGGCGCCGAAGGGCAGGCCGAGCCGGGCCAGTTCGCCCATCGCCGCCGCCATCGCCTCGGGCATGGAGCAGTTGGCCAGCACCGCCTGCGCCGGCGTTTCGGCCAGCACTTCGGCCAGCGCGGCAACCGGCTCGCCCGAGCGCAGTTTGGTGCCGTCGCGGTCGTTGACCGAGACCGAGAGCCAGACCGGCTTGCCCGCCGCCTGCGCGCCCTTCAGCGCGCCGCGGGCGAGGTCGAGCGAGGGGATTGTCTCGATCAGGATCACGTCGACATGCGGCCCGAGGATCCGCGCCTTTTCGGCGTAGAGGGGCGCCGAGACCTCGACCGGCGGGGTCAGGTCGGGGCGGTAGCTTTCGCCAAGCGGCCCCATGGAGCCGGCGATGAGGCCGCGCCCGGCCTGGGCCTTGGCTTCGTGCGCCTCGGCCAGGGCGCGCAGGTGCAGCGCGTGGTAAAGCTGGTCCAGCCCCTGCGGTTGCAGCCGGTCGTGTAGGATGTTGTAGGTGTTCGTGGTGGCGACCGAGGCGCCGGCGGCGAAGTAATCGTCGTGGATCGCCTTCACCAGACCGGGATGGTCGATCATCACGCGGGTGGCCCAGAGGGGCCCGGGGTCCTGCCCCGCGCGGGCCACGAGTTCCTGGCCCATGCCGCCGTCAAGAAGGGTGATCGTGGTCATGGCTTACTCCGAAAGGACGAGCCGGACGGCAAGCCCGGCGAAAAGGACGGCGGCGATCTTGTTGACCGCGCCCATGCGGGCACCGATGGCGCGGCCGGCAAGGCCCGCGACATAGCCGAAACCGGCGGTCACGACACCCCCGGTAAACGCGAAGACCAGGCCGAAGAAGGTGATCTGCTGCCAGACCGGGCCGATGGCGGGATCGACGAATTGCGGCAGGAAAGCCAGCATGAAGAGCACGGGCTTGGGGTTCGTGACGTTGGACAGGATGCCGCGCAGGAAGGCCCGGCGGGCATCCGGCGCGGCGCGGCCCTCGCCCGAGGCGTTGCCGGCGCGCCAGCTTTTCCAGGCGAGCCACAGAAGATAGGCGGCCCCCACATATTTGATGGCGGTCAGCGCGCCGGGATGGGCGGCGATCACGGCGGCAAGGCCAAGCGCGGCGAGCGCCACGTGCCACAAAACGCCCACGCCCACGCCAAGGCCCGCGATGGCGCCCATGCGTGGCCCCCCGGCGATGCCGCAGGCGGTGGCGAAGAAGATGTCCTGCCCCGGCGCGAAGTTCACGGCCAGCCCGCCAAGGAGCATGGTCAGGAAGGTTTCCCACGGGATCGAGGCAATGGTGTGCAGCATGTCTTTCGCCGGTCAGGTGGGGCGCACCATTTCCGCCTTCGCCCTGGGGTTCAAGCCCCGTCCCACTTTGCGTACTGCGGCAGGCCGTCGTCGATGGTGTAGTAATCGCCCTTGTCGGCCACGAAGATGTGGCTGACCAGTTGCCCGCCGGTGGGGTTGTCGATCACGCCGCTTTCGACCGAGAAGCCGCCCGAGGCGTTGCGAAACCAGAGCGACGACCCGCAGTGGGGACAGAAGCCGCGTTCTGCGCCGCCGGGCGTGGTAAAGACGGCTTCGTCGCGCGACTGCCAGTCCAGCGCGGATTCTTCGGCATCGAAGGAGGCGGTGTAGTGGCCCGAAAGCTTGCGGCACTGGGTGCAGTGGCAGGCGCCCACTTCGCCCATCGGCCCCGGCAGGGTGAAGCGGTTGGCGCCGCAGAGGCAGGAGCCGTGCAGGGTCTCGGCCTGAGTGGGCGCGGGCGGCGGGCCTTCGGGGGTGTAGTAGTCGCCCGCATGTTCGGGCATCCAGTGTTCGGCGATGCGCAGGCCGGTCGGCCCGTCGATGGCGCCGGCGGCAAAGGACATGCGGTCCTCGCCTTCGGGCTTCCAGAACAGGAAGGCGCCGCAGTCCTTGCAGAAGCCGCGAGCGGCAGCGGGCGAGGCGCGGTACCAGGCAAGGCCCCGGTCCTGAACCAGCCGGAAGCGGTCGAGGGGCACGGTGGAGGCGGCCCAGTAATGGCCCGACTGCTTGCGGCACTGGGTGCAATGGCAGGCGAGGACGTCACGGACCGGGGGCGTGACCTCGAACAGCACGCCGCCGCACTGGCAGGAGCCGCGCATCAGGCGGCGTCCCGGAACACGCGGGCCAGGAGCGGGACCAGATGCGCCTCGTCCTGAGCCGTGAAGGCGGCGGGGGTGTTGCTGTCGAGGTCCAGCACGCCCAGGAGGGTGCCCTTACCGTTCCAGACCGGCAGCACCAGTTCGGACCGCGTGGTGGACGAACAGGCGATGTGGTCGGGGAAGGCGTCCACGTCCGGCACGTTCAGCACCTGCCCCGTGCGGGCGCTGGCCCCGCAGACCCCGCGTGAGAAGGGGATCACCAGGCAGCCGTGGCCGCCCTGATAGGGGCCGATCTTCAGAAGCTCGGGCGCGACGACGCGGTAGAAGCCGGTCCAGTCGCTGTAGGGGTGGCCGTGGTGCAACTCGCACACCACGGTTGCCATGAGCGCGACGGCATCGGTCTCGCCCTCGGTCAGGGCGAGGATGCGGGATTCGAGGTCTTGCCAGTCCAGGTCAGTAGCCAAGGGCGCAGCCGTCCTTTCGCGGGTCCGAGGCGCCGATCAGGACGCCATCGCTGCCGATATGGATCGCCTGCGAGCCGCCGAGCGGCTCGTCGGGAATCGACACGCGATGCCCCATCGCCGCCAGTCCGGCGCGCACCGCTTCGCTGTAGCCGCGTTCGACCTGCATCCCGTCGCTCCCCGAAAAGCTGCGGGGGGCGTCCATCGCCTGTTGCAGGTCCATGCCGTAGTCGGTGAGGTTGGTGACGAAGCGGGCATGGCCGCAGGGCTGATACTGGCCGCCCATGACGCCGAAGGGCAGGGTGACGCGGCCCTTTTCCTTCAGCATCGCCGGGATGATGGTGTGCATGGGGCGCTTGCCGCCCGCGGCCTCGTTCGGATGGCCGGGGGTCAGGGTGAAGCCCGCGCCGCGGTTCTGGAAGTTGATGCCGAACTTGTCGGAGGCGAGGCCCGCGCCGAAGCCCCAGAAGATCGAGTAGATGAGCGAAACCGCCATCCGGTCGCGGTCCACCACGGTGAGATAGACCGTGTCGCGGTGGACGGCTTCCGTCAGCTTCGCGGGTTCGGCCATGGCGCGCGCCGGGTCGATCAGGGCGGCGAGCCTTGCCGCCGTTTCGGGTGCGGTCAGGTAGTCCGCGCCGCGCGTCATGAAGGCCGGATCGGCGATGAAGCGGTTGCGGGCGTCATAGGCGAGTTTGGCCGCCTCGGCTTCGAGGTGCGCGCGTTGGGCGCCGAGGGGATCGAGCGCGGCGAGGTCGAAATGCTTGAGGATGTTCAGCATCAGGATCGCGGTCGCGCCCTGGCCGTTCGGCGGGTGTTCCAGGAGGTCCACGCCGTGGTATGCGCCCGAGACCGGCGCGCCCCAGTCGCAGGCGGTGGCGGCGAGGTCCTCCATCGTGTGGGTGCCGCCCAGGGCCCGCAGCGAGGCGATCATGTCCTCGGCCACCTCGCCCTCGTAGAAACCCCTGCGCCCTTCGCGTGCGATGCGGCGCAGCACTTCGGCCTGGCCGGGGGCACGGAACAGCTGGCCGGGTTTGGGCGCGGCGTCGCCCGCGAGGTAGAAGCGCCGCGCCGCGCCGGTGAGCGCCTCGCCATCGGCGGCCCAGTCGAAGGCCACGCGGGGGGCGACGGGCACGCCTTCTTCGGCGTAGCGGATGGCGGGGGCGAGCACCTCGTCCAGCCCCTTCAGGCCGTAGTCGGCGTTCAGGCGGCAGAAGGCGTCGATGGCGCCGGGCAAGGTGACCGTTTCGGTGCCGCGGATCGGCATGGCGGTCAGGCCCCTGGCGCGCAGGGCGGCGGCATCCAGCCCCATCGGCGCGCGGCCCGAGCCATTGAGGGCCACGACATCCTCGCTGCCGGCGGGCTTGACGAGCACGAAGCAATCGCCGCCGATCCCGGTCATCTGCGGTTCGCAGATGCCAAGGAGGACGGCCGCGGCAATGGCGGCATCGGCGGCGTTGCCGCCGGCCTGAAGCATGTCGATCGCGACCTTGGCGGCCAGCGGGTGCGAGGTGGCGCAAAGGCCGTTGGTGGCATAGACGGTCGAGCGGCCGGGAAGCTGGAAATCGCGCATGGGTCCCCCTGTTCGCGCCAAGCCTAAACCGGGGCTGCGGCGAAGAAAACCGGGGGCGTCAGGCGGCCGAGGTTGCCAGCCGGAAGGACAGAAGGTTGCGCCCGTCGGCACGCCGGTAGGTCAGGTCCTGCGACAGGCTGCGGATCAGGAACCAGCCGAACCCACCCTCGGCGGGCTCGCCCTCGGGCGGGACGGGGGGCGGGTCGCCTGGGGGCAAGGCATCGCCCGGCATCGGCTGGCCGTCGTCCACCACCCGGCATTCCAGCGTCGCGGCATCGAGGCGTATGGTGACATGGATCAGGCCCTGCCGTCCGGCGTAGGCGTGTTCGACGATGTTGTTCAGCACCTCGGCCAGCACGATTTCTGCGGTGCCGCGGTCGCCGGGGGGAAGCCCGCGCGAGGTCAGCGCCGCGACCATCGCTTGAAGCGCCTGGCGGACGGCCAGGGCGTCGCCGGGAATGTCCAGCGTCAGGTCTGCGCCGTCTGGATCACCCGGCATTGCGCAGCCCGTCGGGCACGAGGGGATGGACGGTGAAGACGCTGTCCATCCGCGTGAGGCGAAAGACCTTTTCCACCGTGGGCGTGAGCCCGGCGAGTTCAAGCTGGCGATCCGGGCCCATCAGTTTCATCACCGCGACCACGGCGCCGAGGCCGCTGGAATCGAGGAAGGCCACATGCGACATGTCCAGCATGATGCGGGGGGCGCCACCATGTGCCTGAACGAGTTCGCGCATCCGGTCCTTGAACTGAATTGCCGCCGCGGCGTCGATCCGTTCGGCCCGGATCGACACCAACAGCAATCCGGGGCGTTCCTCTGCCACAAGTTCCATGCGCGACCTCCGAATCCATGATCGTGGTCAGGCTAGAGCAGCGGGGTTAGCGAAAGGTGAGCGTCAGTTCAGGCGCACTTGCAGCGGATAGCGCCCGTCCTCGAAATCGCCGAACAGGTCGCCAAGATCGGGATGCGTCACCGGCTCGCCCGTGTCGTCGGGCACCAGGTTCTGCTCGGACACATAGGCAACGTAGTAGCTTTGGTCGTTCTCGGCCAGCAGGTGGTAGAAGGGTTGGTCCTTCGAGGGGCGGCTGTCTTCGGGGATGTTCTCGTACCATTCCTCGGTGTTCGAGAACATGGCGTCGACATCAAACACGACGCCGCGGAACGGGTGCTTGCGATGACGCAACACCTGACCAATATGATACTTTGCAAGCGTCGTCTGCATAGCTACCCCCACGTTGATTTGTACCTCCTTGGTCGAAAAGAGTCCATTCTTGGAGCGAGGGGGGCAAGGAAACAATCCGGATCAACAGGTTCGCAGGACGTTCCCGTCGCTTGGCCGTGGCAGGCTTGCATCCTCGCGGGAATCTGATCGCTTTGGCGCGATGCGACGGGTTTCCCCCAAGCAGCACTTCGCCTAAAGTCCAAAAAAAAGAAAACGCGAGGGGCAGATGAGCAGAACTCTCCGCGCGTCGATGTTGTTGCTGTTCCTGGCCTCCTGCGGAGGTGGCAACTTTTCGGCGCCGCGCAATGTTGAAGATGCCTGCGCCATCGCGCGCGAGCGGCCGCAGTACCTGCGGGCGATGGAAGCCACCGAGCGCAAGTGGGGCGTGCCCGTGCACGTGCAGATGGCGACGATCTACCAGGAATCCAGTTTCGTGGGCAACGCCCGCACGCCGCACCGCTATGCGCTGGGCATCATCCCGATGGGGCGCCAGTCGTCAGCCTATGGCTATGCGCAGGCGCTGGACGGCACCTGGGAAGAGTACCAGGACGAAGAAGGCGGTCGCAGCGCCAAGCGCGACAACATCCGCGATGCCACCGATTTCATGGGCTGGTACATGGATGGATCGAGCGAGCGGCTTGGCATCTCGAAGACCGATGCGCGCTCGCAGTACCTGGCCTATCACGAAGGCCGCACCGGCTTTGCCAACGGCAGCTACAACAACAAGCCCTGGCTTGTGGACGTGGCGAACCGGGTGGGCGCGCGGTCGGCGCGCTATGAGGTTCAACTGCAAGAGTGTCGCTGACCATGCAGGGCGGCCCGGCGCGGATGCCGGGTCAGCCTGCCGTGGGAAAGGTCTCGACGCCGGTGTAGCCGGCGGCGCGAAGAATGCGCGGACCGTCTGGCGGCACTGTGCCGGGCGCGAAGATCAGCGCCCTTGCCGGCCCCGAATGCGAGCGCGCAAAGCCCAGGGCACCCAAGGCGCGGGCGAGGTCGGCGGTCGGTTCGGACGCGGGCCCGCGCCGCGCCTGGCAGCGGCGCGCGCTTTCGCTGGCAAGCCGGGCGCAGTCGGCGAGGCCGGGCGCCTTTGCCCAATCGGATACGAGGTCGGAGATGTCGGCATAGTCCGTGTCTTCGGCCCGCGTCCGTTCGGGCGGACCCCAGAAGCCGACAAGGAGGTGCGCCCGCGGGGGTGGCGGCAGCGCTTGCAGCACATCGCCCCGTCGAGAGGCCCAGAGATGGCAGTCGGGGTGTTCCAGCATCAGAGGATCGCTCGCGCCCTCGGCCCGGAGGCAGGCGCGCACCAGCCGGTCGCGCGGGCCGGCGTAGCCGGCAAGCCGCGCCACGGCCAGAAGCGAGGCGGTGGACATGCCCGTGCCCGACCCGGGCGTGAAGCGGGGCCGAAGTTGGAACCGCCCTTCGGGCGGCAGGCCCAGATCGGCAAGGAAGCGCCGCAGGCGGGGCAGGGGGATGGACCCCGCGCCCTGACCGAACCGGCAGGCCGCCAGTGCCCCGGCCCGGCGCCGGCCCGTCATTCCCGTGACCGCGGGCAGCAGCGTGACAAGGCCGACCGGCCCGCCTGGGCCGATGCGGCCCTGAAGCCATTCGCCGAAATGGCAGGGCAGGGCAATCCGCGCGCCGGGGGGAAGAGGGTCAGCCGTCACGCTGGCCCCAGCCGTCATGGAACACCAGGTCTTCCAGCGGCAGGCGGCTGCGCCAGCCGCGCGCCTGAAGTTCGGGCTCGGCATGAAGCTCGTCGACATGGCCGAGGCAGAGATAGGCGACAGGCACGACCTGATCGGGCAGGTTCAGGAGCTGTTTCAGCGCGCCCTCGCGAAAGATGCTGACCCAGCCGACGCCGATGCCTTCCGCCCGCGCCGCAAGCCAGAGGTTCTGGACCGCACAGACGGTGGAATAAAGGTCCATCTCGGGCGCATGGGTGCGGCCCAGGATGACCGGACCGCCCCGGCTGCGGTCGCAGGTGACGCAGAGGTTGACCGGCGCGGCGGTGATGCCTTCCAGCTTCAGCGCCGAATAGAGCGGGCGGCGTTCGGCCGGAAAGAGCGCGGCGGCCTCGGCATTGGCCTCGGCGAAGGCGGCCTGAACCCGTCCCTTCACCTGGGCATCGCGGATGACGATGAAGTTCCACGGCTGCATGAAGCCGACCGAAGGCGCATGGTGGGCGGCATCCAGAAGCCGCAGCAGGGTGGCATCGTCCACCGGGCGCGGGGTGAACTGGCTGCGCACGTCGCGGCGGCTGTGGATGGCGCGGTAGACCGCGGCGCGATCGGCCTCGGCAAAGGGGGCGGCCGCGACAAGTGCGGCACAGGCAGCTTGGGCAGGAATGGACAATCGGTTCCCCTGTCGTCGAAACGGGGTGCAGGTTGGCCAGCCTGCGCCCCGGTTTCGTCTGGCCGGTCTTCTGACTCGGTTTCATCCGGTGCCGCGCCTTCCCGACTGTCGTCAGTGGCATCTGCGGCCCCGTCCACCTTACAGCGTTGGGCACGTTGCGGAGTTTCACCGCATTCCCGATTATCCCGACCCTCGCAGGCCAGGCACCAGACGCGGGCAATCTAGCCCCGCGCCCAAAGGGGTGCAATCGCCCTTCGGGCCTGGGCGCGCGTCACTCGTCGGGCAGGTTCTCGCGGAAAATGACATGCTGGCGCGGCTGGATCGGGGTGTAGGGATGTCCGCGCACGCCGGCGATCAGCGTGGCCAGCGCCTCGCGCGCCTCGACCCGGGCGTTCTGGTCGATCACCGCGTCCATCGTGCCGTCCAGCAGGAGGGCCTTGTTGCCCTCGGTCGCCTCGTGGCCGATGAGCACGACGCGCTGCGCAAGCCCGCGGTCCTTCATCGCGCGGCCGATGCCGTAGGAGCCGCCGCCGACGTTGTAGATGGCAGCGAGGTCGGGGTGGCGGTCGAACAGCGCCATGGCCTCGCGCCAGGAATTCTCGCGGTCGTCCAGCATCTCGCGCAGCTCGACGATCTGCAGGCCGGGAAATTCCTCGTGCAGGATCTGGCGGAAGCCCATCTCACGCTCCTGATGGCCACGGTAGGACAGCGAGCCGGCGAAGAGGGCGACCTTGCCCTGGCTGCCCGCACCCAGGAAGCGGCCCATAAGGTAGCCGGCAAGGCGGCCCGCCTGGCGGTTGTCGGTGCCGATATAGGCCGCGCGGGGCACGTTCTGGATATCGGAGCAGAGGGTGACGATCCTGACGCCCGAAGCCGCCAGCCCGCGCAGCGCCTCGCGCACGACGGGGTGGTCGAGCGCAATGACGCCAAGGCCGTCGACCGCGCCCTTCATCTGCGCAAGGCGGGCCGACAGCGCGGCTGGATCGAAGCCTTCGATCGTCTCGACCAGGGTTTCCACGCCGTCGAGCGTCGCGGCCTGGGCCTCGATCTGCGCCTGAAGCATGCGGATGAACGAGTTGGTGCCCTGCGGCAGCAGAAATGCCAACCGGACCGTGGGCGACGAGGGGGCGGCGACGGCGACATAGCCAAGACGCTGCGCGACCGAGAGGACGTGCTGGCGCGTGTGCTCCTTTACGCCGGGCCGGTCGTTCAGGACGCGGTCGACTGTGGCCGGGGAAACCCCGGCCTCACGGGCGATGTCGGTCAGTGTTGCGCGCAGCATGGGGGTATTCCGGTTTTGCCGAACCAGCAGCTAGGGCCAGTGCGAGGGCGGGTCAACTGGCCGGTGAGATGCGGGGACGGCAGGAATGATTGAAAAGCAATCATTCTTTCGGCGAATCGCAGCGTGCCGTAGGGCGTCGCGGCCCGCCTTCCCGCGGCGCGGTTCCTTCTTTGGCTGCGGACAGTGCAGGTATCGGGCTTCATTGAGGAATTTCGCAGCGGGGCATGCATGAGAGCCCTGATCCTCTTGCGGTGAATGGTGCGTCGTGCCTCACAATAGATCATCAAAATGATGTTCAATATACAACAAATTGATTGACACTTGGCGCTGAGTCGCCGCACAAACCCGTCCACGGGCTCCGGGAGAGGGCTTGAGGGAGGATCTCATGATCGGACGTCGCTTGACGCGGCGCGGGTTCCTAGGAACCAGCGCCCAATGGGGAATTGTCGGTGCCGGCGCCTTGATCGCGCCGCGCTGGATCGGGCAGGCCTGGGCACAGGAACTGGCGCCGGGCATGATCGGCGGGCCGACCGGCTTTGCCGGGGCCGAACGCTATCAATACGGACCGGACACGCCGGAAGGCCGCGCCGTCGAAGCCGCGAAGGCGATGAAGGCGGCCGGCACTGCGCCGGACAAGATCGTGCTGGGCCTTTCGGATGGCTCGATCGGCCAGCTGACCCAGCCCTTCCCGGCGGGCGCGCCGAGCGTCAAGGAGTTGTGGGAGCGCGAGACCGGCATCACGCTGGAAATCGTGGGCCTGCCCAACGGGCAGGAATTCACGAAGACCATGCAGGACATTTCGACCAATGCCGGCGGCTTCGACATCTATTCGACCGACTGGAACCGGCTGGGCGACCTGGCGGAATCCGGCGGTATCGCCAAGCTTGACGACTATGTCGCCGAATACAAACCGGAATGGGATGATCCGGTGCGCGGCTATGTGAACGGCGCGCAGGGCGTGTCGCTGATGAACATGTACCGCGGTTCGACCTATGGCGTGTCGCTGGACGGCGACTTCCAGACCTGGGTGTACCGCACCGACCTGTTCAACGACCCGGCCGAGCAGTCGGCGTTCAAGAGCAAGTATGGCTATGACCTGGCCGTGCCGCGCACCTGGGCGCAGTTCAACGACATCGCGGCCTTCTTCCAGCGCCCCGACAAGGGCCTGTTCGGCTCGACCGACCTGCGCAACCAGGGCTGGGGCTATACCAACTGGTACCAGCTTTACACCTCGCTCGCCTCGCCGAACCAGTACCTGTTCGACAATGACGCGAACCCGCTGATCTCGTCCGAACAGGGCATCAAGGCGACCCAGGCCTATATCGACTCGCTGGCCCACCATTCGCCCGACGCGATTTCCTGGGGCTGGCCGGAGCAGTACGGCAACTTCGCCGCCGGCGGCGCGGCGATGACCTGCGCCTTCTCGAACCTGCCGAAGTTCCTGGACAATCCGGGCAACACCGGATCGACCGTGACGGGCAAGATCGGGTCCATGCTGCCGCCCGGCAACGAGATCGACGGCAAGATCGTCAGCCGCTCTGTCCTGTGGTTCTCGCTGACCGGCATGGTGTCGTCGCAGTCGAAGAACCCGGAACTGGCCTATCTGTTCCTGCAATGGCTCGGGTCCAGCCGGATCTATTCCTGGATGACGGCGAACCCCGGCGGCTATTTCGACCCCTTCAGCCTGAACGACTTTGCCGACCCGCTGGTCCGCGAGACCTACCACGCCTACCACATGGACGTGGTGCGCGAGACGGTCGCGCGGTCGGTGCCGACCATCAACTATGCCGGCGCCACGGCCTTCAACAATGCGCTGGACGAAAACCTGATGGCCGCGCTGACCAAGGCCAAATCGCCGGAACAGGCGATGGCCGACACGGCGGCGGAGTGGGAGAAGATCACCCGCCGCACGGGCCGCGACAAGATCGTCGAGGCGGTGCGCGGCAACATGGCCGCCTGGCCCACCGTTCTGGACCCGGTCTGAGACCACGCGCCGGGGCGGCCAGAAACGCCCCGGCCCCTTCCCCCAAGTGACTGCCGATGAACCGTTCGCCCGTCTTCGAGGTCTTCCGCTATGCCGCGATCCTGATCGCGCTGGCGATCACGCTGGTGCCGATCCTGTGGATGGTCTCCATGGCGTTCAAGCCGGTTGCCGAATGGCAGGCCACGGGAGCGGCGCTGACCTGGGTGCCCCGCACCCCCACGCTGGACAACTTCCGCTTCCTGTTCGGGCAAAGCGGATCGGACCTTATCGTCGCGCTGGACCGAACGGCGGGCAAACCGATCCTGTCCTCGCTTCTTTCTGCCTCGGTCGGCACGCTGATCGCCATGTCGGCCGGCACGGCCGCCGCCTATGGCCTGTCGCGCTTTGGCTCTGGCGCGAACCTGCCGCTTGCGCTGATCCAGCTGCGGCTGTTCCCGCCGATGGCGGTGATGATCCCGGTGATGATCATGTGGGCCTTCCTGGGCCTGATGGACACCTGGTGGGGCCTGGCGCTGATCTACGGCATCGTCACGCTGCCCTTCGCCTTCTGGCTGATGAAGACCTTCTTCGATGACATGCCCAAGGAAATCGAGGAGGCGGCGCTGGTCGAGGGCTGCTCGCGATGGCGCGTCTTTACCCGGGTGACGCTGCCGATGATGGCCGCGCCGCTCGCTGCCGCCGCGCTGTTCGTCTTCATCCTGAACTGGTCGGACTACCTGATCGCGCTTTTGCTGACGACGCGGGAATGGGTGACGATCCCCGTGTACATGGCGTCGCTGTCATCTTCGATGACCGGGCAGCTTTACGGCGCAAAGGCCGCGCTTGGCCTCATCGCGGCGGTGCCGCCGGTGATCCTGGGTGTGATGATCCAGAAACATCTCGTGCGTGGCCTGACCTTCGGGGCCCTGAAGCAATGACCATGGCAGACCGCATTCCCGCCCCCGCCGCGCAGCCCCGCGCCGACGCCCCCGAGACCGCCCGGCTGGGCTTTCGCCTGACGCTTCCCGCGCAGATTCTGGTGCTGTTCATCTCGGTCTTTCCGCTCTTGATGCAGCTCTACATCTCGCTGACCGACTGGTCGCCCCTGGCGGGCGTGTCCTGGCCCCATGCCTGGGAGTACTGGAACAGCTTCGCCAACTATACCGACATCCTGGGCGATGGGCGGTTGTGGTCGGCGCTGTGGCGCACCGCGCTGGTGATCATGGTCTGTGTGCCGGTCGAGTTCCTGCTGGGGCTGGCGCTGGCCACGCTGTTCGTGGACGACTTCCCCGGCAAGCGGGTGGCCTATTCGGTGCTGATCATGCCGATGATGGTGGTGCCCGCGGTCGCCGGCTACATGTTCTTCATGCTGTTCCAATCGGGCGGACCGGTGAACGACATCCTGTCGTGGTTCACGCCCGAGCCCGTGACCCTGGCCTGGCTGTCCGATCCGACGCTGGCCCTGGTGGCCGTCATGGCGGCAGACATCTGGCAATGGACGCCCTTGATGTTCCTGATCCTGCTGGCGGGTCTGGTCGGCGTTCCGGATGACCAATTGAAGGCCGCGGCCCTGCTGGGGGCATCGCCCTGGGCGCGGTTCCGCACCATCGTCATCCCCCGCATGAAGACGATCATCGTGATCGCCCTGTCGATCCGTGTGATCGAGGCGTTCAAGATCTTCGACACGCTGTACATCATGACAGGGGGCGGCCCCGGCGTCGCGACCGAAACCATCTCGGTCTACATCTACAAGATCACCACACAGGATCTGATCTGGGGCTATGTCGCGGCCATCGCGCTGTTCATCCTGATCGCCCTGTCGGTCGCTGCGGTCTGGGCCATGAAGAGGATGGCGAAATGAGCGCGATCCGCCTGGAAAACCTGGTGAAGCGGTTCGGCGGTTTCACCGCGCTGAAGACCATGGACCTGTCGATTGCCGATGGCGAGTTCATGGCGCTGCTCGGGCCCTCCGGCTGCGGCAAGTCCACCACGATGAACATGATCGCCGGGATGGAACGGCCAAGCGAGGGCCGCATCCTGTTTGGCGACCGCGACATGTCCGGGGTGCCGATGGGCCGGCGGGGCGTGGGTTTCGTGTTCCAGAACTACGCGATCTTCACCCACATGACGGTGCGGCGGAACCTGGATTACGGGCTGCGCATGACGGGCCGGCCCGCCGCCGAGGTGGCAAAGCGCACGGCGGCGATGGCCGATCTTCTGGGGCTGACCGACCTGCTGGACCGCCCCGCGGCGGGGCTGTCGGTCAACATCCTGCAACGTCTGGCGATCGGCCGGTCGGCGGTGATGGAACCCGCGATCTTCCTTCTGGACGAGCCCCTGTCCAACGTGGATGCCGCCTTCCGCGCGGTGATGCGAACCGAGCTCAAGTCCCTGCAACGGCAGTTCCGGCAGACGATGGTTTACGTCACCCACGACCAGCTGGAGGCCATGACCATGGCCGACCGCATCGCCGTGATGGACCATGGCGTGCTGCAACAGGTCGGCACGCCGCTTCAGGTCTATAACGACCCGGCCAACATCTTCGTTGCCCGCTTCATCGGCGCGCCGGGGATGAACCTTCTGCCGGGCAGGCTGGCCGAAACCGACCGGGGCCTCGCCGTGGACCTTGGCCCATTGGGCCTGACGCCACCGTTGCCCGCGCCATTGGCTGCGGCCGCACGGGGGGGCAAGGCCGAGGTGACCTATGGTTTCAGGCCCGAGGAGGTGCACCTGGACCCCGAGGGCGCCGCGCTGCACCTGCCGCTTCTGCTGACGGAACGCATTGGCGCGCGGAACATCCTGCACCTGGGCGAGACGGGCGATGCCGTCCGCGCCGTCTTCCCGGCGGGCGCCACCTTGCCCGCGGGCGGCACGGTGCGCTTTGCCCCGGCCGAGGCCTCGGTGCGCCTGTTCGATACGGCCTCGGGCCGTGCCATCCGGGGGGTGTGAGACATGGCCGAGATCGCCTTCCGCAACGTGACCAAGCGTTTCGGCGATACCCTCGCGGTGAACGACGCCAGCTTCACCGTGGCGGATAACGAGTTCTTCTGTCTGTTCGGCCCGCCGCTTTCGGGCAAGACCACCATCCTGCGGCTGATCCTTGGCCTCGATACCCCGGACGAGGGCGAAATCCTGATC
>Ga0209368_1000684_pt1 | contig 22774 bp, 13 predicted proteins | sample EBPBio242008_DNA_FD_185862 | JGI IMG/M metagenome (GOLD analysis project Ga0209368, IMG submission 185862) | Wastewater treatment Type I Accumulibacter community from EBPR Bioreactor in Madison, WI, USA - Reactor 1_4/24/2008_ DNA (SPAdes)... | ecosystem: Engineered > Bioreactor > EBPR >...
AGCCTGCCGGATCGGGTGTGCCGCGCTGCGCTTGTCCGGCAAACCGTGGACCATCCTGGCGATGGTCGCGCGCATGCCCGGCAGCATGGCCGCCCGCCTGTCGGCCTGGCTGCATGTCTGCCAGTTCGCGCGCAGGCCTGCTCGCCGGGATGGCACGCAGCCAGCCTGACAGTTGGCATGTCTGCCTGTTTGCATCTCCGGCAGCCTGCTTGCCTTTGCCCGTCAAAGGATCGGTAGGGCGCGGCCATGGCCAGCTACCACCTCTCCGTCAAGACGATCAAACGCAGCGCCGGGCGATCCGCCACGGCTGCTGCTGCCTATCGGTCGGCCTCCGTCATCGAGTGTGACCGCGAAGGGCGCATGCACGACTACACCGCCAAGCGCGGGGTTGAGGCCTGCTTCATTCTCGCCCCCGCCGATGCGCCGTCCTGCGCGCAGGACCGGGCCGCGCTGTGGAATGCCGCCGAGGCGCGCGAGACCCGGTCCAATTCGGTGACCGCCCGCGAATGGGAGCTGGCCTTGCCGTCCGAGATTTCGGACGCCGCGCGGATCGAGATCGCGCGGGCTTTCGCCCAGGCGCTTGTCGAGCGCTATGGTGTGGCGGCAGATGTGGCGATCCATGCCCCGCACCGCGAGGGCGATCAGCGCAATCATCACGCCCACATTCTGACAACCACCCGCGTCCTGTCTGCCGAGGGACTGACCGAAAAGACCCGCGTTCTAGACGCGGACAGCACCGGCGGGCCGGAGATCGAGGCCATGCGCAGCTACTGGGCTGAGCTGCAGAACCACGCGCTTGAACTGGCAGGGCAGGAGGAGCGCGTCGATCATCGGTCATTGGAGGTGCAGCGCGAAGAAGCGCTGTCCCTTGGCGACACGTTGAAGGCCGAGGAACTGGACCGCGAGCCCGAGCTGAAGCTTGGTCCCGCCGCCAATGCCATCGAGCGCCGCGCGCAGCTGGTCGCGGAGGCCGAGGGGCACGACTACGAGCCGCTGACCCAGCGGGGCGCGCGGGTGCGTGCGGTGCGCCAGGCCAAGGCGATGTTCGCCGAAATGCGCGAGCGGATGGAATTGGCGCGCGAGGCTTGGGCAGACGCCCGGGACGAGGGGCAGGGCCATGTCAGCGCCGGGCTGGCGGCGCTGCGCGCCGCCGCAGGGCGGCAGGCGAAGGAACTGGACCCCGACGAGATCAAGCAGCGCCTGGCGCGGATTGCCGCGCGGGACGTTGCGGCCGGTGAACCTATCCACGAGGCGGGAGCCGGTGCGATCCGCGACCGTCTCAATCAGGTGCTTGGGAGGGACAAGCCAGACCACCAGCAGAAGCAGCAGCAAGAGCGGGGCGAAGAGCGCGACAAGCAACGCCAGCTTGAGCGGGAAAGGCAGCGCGAACAAGACAGGGATCTCGGATGGGAGCTATGACCGCGGAGCGCACGTAATTCGGCACGGGCAACGAAGGAGTTGCCCGCGCCGACAGGCGACACGCGCCCATTCAGGCGAACAAGAAGTCACTCGTGGCCAACTGCGATGCACTCGACAGACCGGTGAGGGTGATCGTGATGTCGGCAAGGGCGTCGCCGTTGGTATCCACCAGGACCTGGTTACCAGAGACGCGCGCTTCGGAATTGTCTGACCCACCAGAGAAGGCCCCGGTCCCGAGAAAGACAAATGTGCCAACCTGCGAGGCGGCATCAAACCGAAGAACGTCGCCCTCTTCGCCGCCGCCATCGAGCTCGTTGAAGTCCGCGATCACATCCACGCCGTTTGCAGCAGCCGTAAACACGAACTGGTCAGCGCTGGTTCCCCCTGTCAGGGTGTCGTTTCCGTCTCCGCCGATCAGGGTGTCGTTTCCATCCAGGCCATTCAGGCGATTGGCAACGGCATTTCCCATGATCAGGTTCGATCCCGCATTGCCTGTGCCGGTGATGGTCGAGGTTCCCAGCAGGGTCAGGTCTTCGACGTTGGCACCGAGGGTCCAGCTCACAACGCTCCGCACGTGATCGATGCCGCCGTTCGCGTCCTCGAGAACAACGTCTGTCGCAGCGCTGATTATGAAAGTGTCGTCTCCATCACCGCCAATCATGGAGTCGTTCCCGGCCCCACCGTCCAGACTGTCGTTTCCTGCGCCGCCGTAGATGGTGTCATTGCCGTTGTTGCCGATCAGGGTGTCATTTCCATCAAGCCCGTCAATCGAGTTTGCCCCGGAGTTGCCGGAAACGGCGTTGTGCAGGTCGTTGCCCGTGCCATTGCTTCCGGCGGAGCCGGTAAGCGTCAGATTCTCAACATTCGCGGTCAAACTCCAGGAGATGCCGCTTTCTACGCGGTCCACTCCTTCGCCGAGTGCCTCCGATACGGCATCACCTACTGCGTCCACCAGATAAACATCGTCGCCGGCGCCGCCGGACATCTGATCCGATCCTGCGCCGCCGTTGACCAGATCGTTCCCGGCGCCACCAAAAAGTGTATCGTTGCCTGACCCGCCGCCGAGCGTGTCATCGCCGTCAAGGCCACTGAGCGAGTTATCCGACGCGTTTCCGGTCAGCGCGTTGGCGAGGCCGTTGCCGGTTCCGTCGACGCTTCCCGCTGCGATCAGGGTCAGGTTCTCTACATGGTCTCCGAGTTGCCAGTTCACCCTGCTGAAGACGTGGTCAACCCCATCGCCTGCCTCCTCGGTTACAACGTCATCAACCGCATCGACGAGGTAGGCATCGTCCCCTGACTGTCCACGCATGTCGTCAACTCCAGCCCCGCCGTCCAGAGAGTCGCTGCCTTCTCCTCCATACAAGGTGTCGTTCCCTGCAGCAGCGATGATCGTGTCGTCACCTTCGCCGGTGTTGATGAGGTCGTTCAAGCCTGTTCCCTGGACGGAGTCGCTTCCAGCGGTGCATTGATCAGCAATCGCACGATACCGTATGTCAGCCTCAGTCAGCACTCCGTCGGAAAACAGAATGGTTTCGATGTTGGACCGATGGTCGCCGACCTCACGGCGGGCTTGGGACTCGAGCAGGATCGTCCCTTCTGCCGTCGCTATCGAAACATCCAAACCGCCGACCGAGAACAAGACATCCCCGGTCGAAAAACGCCTAAGATCCAGTACGTCATTCCCAAGGATGACGTCATTCCCGGTCGCGTAGTTTATGCGGTCGTCCCCCGAGCCCGCCTCGATCGTATCATTTCCGCCGCCTCCTGCGAACACGTCCTCCGACGCATCGCCGACCAGGGACTCATCGTCGGGCGTCCCGAGGATTTGAGCTGCGGCACCGCTCTGCCAATGCGCCAGGGTGACGCCCCGAAGTACAATCTGGCCATATGTGCCGTATCTGATGAAGGTGCTTCCCTGATACTCGGAAGCCGTGACCCCGTCCGGCATCATCGATCCATTCAGTGCAGTACCGTCGATAACGATTGAATCGTTGACATAATCGAACGCAGTGACCCGAAGCGGGCTGTTGTCGGCATCGCCAGAACTCCCGGCGCCTTGGCTCACATTTGAAGTATCGCCGGAATCACCATAGTGCCCACCACGGCCTGGGCCATCGTTTGGATCGGTCGTAGTACCGCTTTCCGACATCTGAACAGTAATGGAGACGTCCTGACTGAAGATCAGCGAACTTCCGGCGAACTGCCCACCTACGATGTACCAATCCCCGATGCCGAGGGGATTATCGAAAGTCTCGATATCTTCAATACCGCTAACGCCGACATACACGTCAAAATCCTCGGGAATGTTTGGATTCGAAGGGTCGCCGGATATGTGAATGACTCCACCGCCTGGCAGCGATTCCCATGGCCGCCCGTGCGGAAATGCGAAGACATTGCCGAGATTGAATGCGTAAAGGCGAATGGGCAACGCGTCCATGCCGGTATAGCTGACCTGCCCTGTAAAGTCTGCGGAATCAAGGTCGAAATGGCCATCCCACCAAAGCGGCCATTGGCCATCTTCACCGCGTTGTGAATCAGCAATCGCTTGCGACACATACTCTTCAATCAGGATTTCTGTGAAATTCGCGGCAGCAGCGAAAACTTGCCTGTCGCCGCCACCAAGAAAGCTCACCGTGTAGGTGCCCGCAATCGACGCGGCAAAATCAGGGCTACCGGACAGGTACTGGGTTGAAAAAATTGCCTCGGTCCCAGTAATGACCATATTCGGATCATAGACATTGATGATATCGTGATCGACCGTGTAGGTTTGTGTGGAGGTTCCGATCTCGAAACCATTCAGAGTTATTCTGTCGGCAGCATCTGGATTGATCACAACAAGGTCGATCATCGACCAATCAAAGCTACTCCCGAGCCCAAGGGACTCTAGGTCGAACGCCGCGAAGTTCTCGGCCGTAAGGCCAGTCGCGTTGACGACCAAGATACCCGTCGGATCGGTGCCTGCGCGAGTGAGGTTGATCCGGTCTGCCCCTTCGCCTCCCCAGACGATGGTGGGGGAGCCGCCGGAGGTGCCGATGTTGAATGTGTCATCACCGGCGCCGCCGGCGACCATCACAATCCTAGACGATTCGCCGATGTTGATTACATCTTCGCCGCCACCGCCAACAAGAACTTCTACCTCCATCGCACCCAGATCGGCGGTGATGCCCACGTCGCCGACGACCTGGGCAATGTCCCAACCGGCACCGCCATTAATAGCACCGTCGCCGGAAGTATCTTCGGCATCGAAGTAGATGAGATCGTCGCCTCCGCCGCCAAAGAGCTGATCCACGCCAAGATGGCCATTGATGCCGTTCGCCTGATCATTTCCGACAATGTTGTCAGTACCTGCTGTACCGATCACGTTCTCGAACTGAACCACTGTGACGACGCCGAAGGTTCCCTTCTGCCTTACCTCCATCATGCCGTCAGCTGCCCATGCAACCTCAAGCCCAGTTTCAGTGGACAGGCTCCCAAAATCCAGCACATCTCCGAGCGGGGAGTTCCCACCCCCGTCTGCTTCGAGTTGGCTATTGCTACTCCAGAAAATGTCTTGAGCGTCACCGACGAACCTGAGTAGATCGTCACCGCTCGTCGCGATTAGGAATTCGATACTGCTCAACTGATCAGCATCGCCCCAACTGTCGATCACCGAGCCCAAAAGCTCACTCTCGTCGTTGACGGCGAAGGTGGCCCGAATGCCCTGCGCTGGCCGAGTCTGCGACTCCTCGCCACCGCCTGAGTAGTCGGCCACGTCGAAACCGATGCCGCCAAAGAGTTGATCATTTCCACTACCACCAGAGAGTGTATCACTGCCGCCGTTCGTTTCAATGATGTCGTCTCCGGCATTTCCGAATGCACGGTCATCTCCTAGGCCGGTCCGAAAAGTGTCGTCGCCATTCGTCAGGTTGATGTCCACAAAGTTTACAATCGGACCTGATCCACCATAACCTTCCAGTAGGATATTCCGGTCTGCGCCGGGGAACCAAGATATGAGATCATTGTAGTCAGCATGGGTTGCCCAGTATGGATCCAGCGCAAAGGCCGCCGCCTGAAAGGCCGTCGCCTGCACGTGTGTCATTCCCGTGACAGCGGCAGGCTTGACAGCGGCCAAGATTCCCGACGTGTCGATACCCATCATCCACAGCAGAGTCATCGCATAGGAGTTGCTGTTCTGGCCGAGGCCGTAGAGGAAGTTTGGGCTTTGGGTCAGGAAGACGTCATTGACCTGCGACAGGACGTCCCAGAATTCCGTAGCGCTGCGATCTCCGATGTCGATGTCAACGCTCGCGTACTTGCTTGCATCGAATGATCCGGAGCCAGGTGCAAACTCCGTTGTTTCCGAATGAGATTGTACTGGCCTATAGAGGAAGTTCGGGATCTCGTTCGGATCATCTTCCAGCCTGTTGATCCAACTCTGAACCTATATTTCTTGGCCTGTGGCGCTATTGACAATCTGCAAGTGCCCCCAGTTAGCAAATCCCTCTGTTGTGGATATTAGGTTGGCTGCAAGTTGGATCGAGCCCATCTATCTGTCCTATTCAGTGATGATTCCGAACGACACATCTCTAACGTGCAGGCGGTGGTCGAATCGGACCGTCAGTGCGGCCCTCCGTGAGATCCCACGCCAGAACCACCGTGTGAAGAATGACATGCTGTCATAAATGGACGTCTTGGCCTCGACTTCCTCGATCGACATGACTCCATCGATTCCGCAGAAGTCGCTGCTATCCTTCGCATTGGGCGCCCTCTCCGCGTTGTCGCAGGACTGCGTGTTGTAGGACCCGCTGAAGCCCTGCGCCGCAAGCCAGTCGCGCATCAAGCCGAGGTCGTCCAGCGTCGTCGCGATTCGCCATACGCAGATGTCGATCTCGGTGAACGTCCGCATTGCCTTCCAGTCAAACGCCAGAAGGTTCTGCACGTCCTTCCCGCGTTCCTCTGGCAACAGGCAGGATGAGGTGTCGGGAAACGCCGCGAGCGCGCCTTCGAATTCGTTCCATCGGGGTTGGCTTTCGTCCATCCGTCGCCCGGCCAGCATGAAGGGGTTTCTATCCTGCGTCGCAAGCTGATCGCGTGGGATCAGGAACTCCATCGCTTCAGGGACCGCTTCCGCATGCGCAACCCCGATACATAAAATGAAAGCGACTGCTAGGCTCAACGCTATTTCCATATCAAACCATCCCGTAGGTCAAGCGCCAGGTTAGTCTTGCATCCACGATACGTTCTTTGCACTGCTTACGGCCATGGCTTTAACTTTCACAGGTGTTCAGGGGTGTGGCACGATAGATCGTCTTGAAGATTTTGTTCGCCGCCCTTCCCGCTGGTATAGGCATAGGGCCGCTGCCGGAGAAATATATACGATATCTGCAGTTGGGCTTCATCTTCGAGATGATGGCTTCTCGGCGCATAAGTAGTGGATTCAGTGCCTTGCTCTCAACTACATAAAATAGGCCAAGATCGGTGTATACTGCGCCGCAGTAGGCTGGTGTAGATGGTTGAGGTGTGGCACTTCTTTCGCGCCCGAAGAAGATGCTTGTCGAGCAAGTAGGAGGTATATCCATTAGATCTAGTACGGTGACGTCTCGAGCTTGAAGAGACAGGAGCGGGTCAGCAACACGGGTGAGCGTGACAGTAGCGAGCAGTAGTGCAAGCCAGCTAGCAATGGATCTTTTCTTGGGGGGGGTGGTTGGTCTAGTCAACGTTGCGGACTTTCGGCAGTGTGGGGCGTGCTGCTGCGTGACAGATTATATGCGCGGTGGGTGAAAACCGTTCGGGGCGGCGGAGTGGAGAGACTGCCTGCATGTGCGTCCGGGATGGGTTGTGTTAGAAGCTAGACAATTTGGGGCACCCTATCAGCAATGTGGCGCACTATGCAGGGTTGCGCGAATAATACTGATTACAGCTAAAGATGCGCGTCAATACTTGCGACGAGGTGGGAAAGAATGGGTCGTTTCTGGCCTGGAGTTCGGCTCTTCATAGAATCAAGCACTTAGGTTGATCACATACCTGGGTCAGAACCCTTCGGTTTCTGGGCGAGTTCTGTCTCTAAGGCAGCGATTCGCTTCCGGTCACCTGTTCCCGTCGATCCACTTCGACATGAGCCCCTTGTCGCGGAAGCATTCCTCCGGGACGGCGCGGCGCTTGATGCGCGCGAGCTTCTCCGCAAAGGCCACCTGCTTGGACGTGGGCAGTCGGTCCATTTCGGAGACCGGCTTCAGCTGGGCCTGTGCCTCGATCCAGGCGCTGAGCGACCGGCGGTCCTGCTGGACTTCCCAGGGCAGGAGGGTCTGGTTGCGCAGGGCGAGCGAGCGCGCATAGGCGATCTGCTTGGGCGTCGCGGGCAGGGCGTAGGTGGTGCTGTCCATCCGGAAACTCCCTCGCTGGCTTGGCCCTCAATATAGAACATTACAGGAACAAAATCAAGCCAAGCGTCTGTACCGTGCCGGTTCGAGAGGAAGAGATGGGCAGGGGAAGATCAGGCCTGATGGTGCCCGAGAGAGGGCGTCCGGGCCTGATCCTGTCCCTCATTCCGGAGTTTCCCGATGACCTATCTCGCGCCTGTTGTGCCTCCCGTTCCTGTCCTGTCTCGTGATCCTGCGCCCGCTATCCTCGCCGTCGCCGAAGCGTTGCAGCCCGATCTGGCGAAAGGTTTCCAGATCGATGCGCTGCGTCTGCGGCTGGAGATGGAGCGCGCCTTTGATGGCTCCGATGCCGATGGCGCCTGGGACTGGAAGCTCGCCTATGAGGCGGGCGAGGTGGCGCTCGTCCTCTTCCTGCGGAAGTTCGGTCGCGCGCTGCTCGCTCGGTCCGGCTCCCCTGCGGCGCTGCTGCCGATCCTCGCCAAGGTGGCGGGCCTTTTGCCCACGCATACCCGGCGCTCGGAAGAGATGGAGCGCTTCCAGCAATTCTCGACACCGCTGCCCATGGGGCTGGCTGCAATGGCGGCAGCTCAGATCACGGCGTGCGATCTGGTCCTCGAGCCTTCGGCCGGGACCGGTCTTCTCGCGATCCTCGCCGAGATCGCTGGCGGCGGTCTCGCGCTGAACGAGTTGGCTGACATGCGCGCCGACCTTCTGCGCCACCTTTTCCCGGGGTGCCCGATCACCAGTTTCGATGCCGCACAGATCGATGATCACCTCGACGCAGGGCTGCGCCCCAGCGTCATCCTGATGAATCCGCCCTTCTCGGCGGTGGCCAATGTCGATGGTCGTAGCACCGAGGCGACGGCGCGGCATCTGCGCTCGGCGCTGGCGCGCCTCGTGCCCGGCGGGCGTCTGGTTGCAATCACCGGGGCCGGTTTCGCAGCGGATACGCCCGCCTGGTCCGAGACCTTTGACCGTCTCTCCGAGACGGCGCATCTGGTGTTCACAGGAGCTGTATCCGGTGCGGCCTTCGCCAAGCACGGCACCAGCTTCGAGACGCGGATCTCGGTCTTCGACAAATGCCGGGGCGGCGAACGGGGTGGCATCACTGCCGATTTGGCTCGACCCATGGCTGCGGATGTGGCGCAGCTCCTCGCCCGGATCGCGGCCGAAGTCCCGCCGCGCCTCACGCTGGACGCGGTCGAGGTCGCTCCGTCCCGTTCCTCTTCCCCCTTCACGGGAATTCCTGCCCGTACATCCGTCACCCCGGCTGGAAAATCGCGTGCAACCTCTGCAGCGAAGCCCGGTGCCCATGTCACCACGCCAGATGCCGAAGACCTCGGCTACACCCTACGTGAGACGGCGGAGGATCTTGGCGCCGCGCGCCTGTCCGATGCCATCTACGAGACCTTCCGGCTGCAGGCGATCGACATCCCCGGCGCGGAACCGCATCCGACCAAGCTGGTGCAGTCGGCGGCTATGGCGTCCGTTGCGCCCCCCAAACCCTCCTATCGTCCCAAACTGCCCGCCGCCGTGCTACGCGACGGCATGCTCTCCGACGCGCAGCTCGAGACCGTCATCTACGCGGGCGAGGCGCATTCCGCGTATCTCGCGGGGTCTTGGACCGTCGATGGGACCGGCGACATAGTCTCCGCTGCGCCCGACGAGGCCGCGGACGCTGTCCGCTTTCGCCGCGGCTTCTTCCTTGGCGACGGCACCGGAGCAGGCAAGGGCCGCCAGTCGGCTGGGATCCTGCTCGACAACTGGTGCCAGGGCCGTCGCAAGGCGCTCTGGATCTCGAAGAGCGACAAGCTTCTCGAGGATGCACAGCGCGACTGGTCGGCGCTTGGCCAGGAGCGTCTGCTCGTCACGCCGCTCTCGCGCTTCGCCCAAGGCCGCGACATCCCGCTTTCTGAGGGCATCCTCTTCACCACCTACGCCACCCTGCGCTCCGAAGAGCGCGGGGCCAAGAAATCCCGCGTCGATCAGATCGTCGACTGGCTGGGGGCGGATTTCGACGGAGTAATCCTGTTCGATGAAAGCCATGCTATGGCCAATGCCGCAGGGTCCAAGGGTGAGCGCGGCGATACGGAGGCCTCGCAGCAGGGCAGGGCGGGCCTGCGCCTGCAGCACAAGCTGCCCAATGCCCGCGTGGTCTACGTCTCTGCCACGGGAGCCACGACGGTGCACAACCTGGCCTATGCGCAGCGGCTCGGCCTCTGGGGCGGCGAGGATTTTCCGTTCGCGACACGGGCGGAATTCGTGCAAGCCATCGAAGCGGGCGGCGTCGCTGCGATGGAGGTTCTCGCCCGCGACCTGCGGTCGCTTGGTCTCTACACCGCCCGGTCGCTCTCCTATGACGGCGTCGAATACGAGATGCTGGAGCATGCGCTGACGCCCGAGCAGCGCGGCATCTATGACGCCTATGCCGGGGCCTTCGCCATCATCCACAACAACCTCGCCGCCGCCATGGAGGCGGCCAATATCACGGGTGACAGCGGCACGCTGAACCGCCAGGCCAAATCCGCCGCCCGTTCGGCCTTCGAGAGCGCGAAGCAGCGTTTCTTCGGCCATCTTCTCACCTCTATGAAAACCCCCACGCTGATCGCGAGTATCGAGGCCGATCTGGCGGCAGGCCACGCAGCCGTCATCCAGATCGTCTCGACTGGCGAGGCGCTGATGGAGCGACGCCTGTCAGAGATCCCCACCGAGGAGTGGAGCGACATCCGCGTCGACATCACCCCGCGGGAATATGTCCTCGACTACCTCGCCCATTCCTTCCCGGTGCAGCTCTACGAGCCCTTCACCGACAGCGAGGGCAATCTCTCCTCGCGGCCTGTGGTGCGCGACGGCCAGCCGGTCGAATGCCGCGAAGCCGCGCGGCGGCGCGATGCGCTCATCGAGAAGCTGGCCAGCCTGCCGCCTGTGCCGGGGGCACTCGACCAGATCGTCCAGCGTTTCGGCACCGACCTCGTGGCCGAAGTCACGGGTCGGTCGCGCCGCATCGTGCGCAAGGGCGAGGGCGCTGCCGCGCGGCTTGTGGTGGAATCTCGGGTTGGCTCGGCCAACCTGTCCGAGACCGCCGCCTTCATGGATGACCAGAAGCGCATCCTGATCTTCTCGGATGCCGGCGGCACGGGACGCAGCTACCACGCCGATCTCGGCGCGAAGAACCAGCGCTTGCGGGTCCATTACCTTCTTGAACCCGGCTGGAAGGCTGACGCAGCCATCCAGGGCCTCGGGCGCACCAACCGCACCAACCAGGCGCAACCGCCGCTGTTTCGCCCCGTGGCCACCGATGTGAAGGCGGAGAAGCGGTTCCTCTCCACCATCGCCCGCCGCCTCGACACGCTGGGGGCCATCACCCGCGGTCAGCGCCAGACTGGCGGGCAGGGGCTGTTCCGGCCGGAGGACAACCTCGAGTCCCCCTATGCCCGCGACGCCCTGCGCCAGCTTTACCGCCGCATCTACCGCGGCGATGTGGCGGGCTGCTCGCTTGGGGCTTTCGAGGATGCGACCGGTCTCAGCCTGACCGATGACAACGGGTTGAAGGACGACCTGCCGCCGATCACGACCTTCCTCAATCGCCTGCTGGCGCTCACGATCGACATGCAGGCCGTACTCTTCTCGGCCTTCGAGGAATTGCTCGACCAGCGCATCGAGGGGGCCATCGCGGCCGGGGTCTACGACCTCGGGCTCGAGACGCTGCGCGCCGAGAGCTTCCGCGTCACGGATGCCCGGGTGATCTACACCCATCCCGGCTCGGGTGCAGAAACCCAGCTCCTGACCATCGCGGAAAAGCGGCGCAATGCTCCGACTTCGCTGGCGGATGCGCTCGACTGGCTCGATGACCCTAGGGCAAGGCTTCTGATCAACAGCCGCTCTGGCCGGGCGGCAGTGCAGGTGCCGGCAACCAGTCTGATGCTCGATGATGGCACCATCGAGCCGCGACTGCGTCTGATCCGGCCGACCGAGGCGACCACGGTTCCGGCCAAGATTATGGACGACACCCACTGGCTGGAAGCCGATCGCGCGGCTTTTGCTGCCGCGTGGACCGCGGAACTGGCCGAGGTGCCCGAGTTCTCTGAATCCACGCTGCACATCGTGGCGGGTCTCCTGCTGCCGATCTGGAAGCAGCTCCCCCAGGACGAAACCCGTGTTTATCGGCTGCAGACCGACGATGGCCAACGCATCATTGGCCGCCGCGTGTCGCCCGCTTGGGTCGCGACGACGCTTACTTACGATGCGCCGAAGCTCACGGCGGCGCAGGTCCATGCCCTTGTTCTTGAGGGCAAGACGGTCGTGCGCTTGGCTGAGGGTATGGAGTTACACCGGTCCCGCGTCATGGGCGTGAACCGGATCGAGCTCTCCGGCTTCACCGAAGCCCAGAAGGACCGGCTCAAGGCCGATGGCTTCTTCTCGGAGATCATCAGCTGGAAGCTGCGCCTCTTCTGCCCGACCGATCCTACCGGCATCGCCGTGCTGGATCGTCTGCTTGCACGGTGTCCTGTGACGGGACTACATGCACGCGGAGGTTGTTGACCCATGTATTCCGAGACCGAAGATGTGATCCGAGCTTTGGCGGGAAATGCCGAAGGCGTGTGTCGCGCGTACCTTCCCGCCGGGCGGCGGGAGGGGTCCTACTGGATCGTGGGCGATCTGCAGAACAACCCTGGCCGCTCGCTCTTTGTGCGGCTAACCGGGCCTGTGTCGGGGCCGGGCGCGGCTGGCAAGTTCACCGACGGCGCCACGGGCGAGCATGGCGATCTCCTCGACATCATCCGCGAGAGGACCGGGATCTCGCGCTTTCCCGATCTTCTGGCTGAAGCCCGGGCGCATCTGGGCCGTCCGCAGCCGGTCCTCCCGGATGCTCCTGCGCCGAAGAAGGCCAAAGCCTCAGGTGGCACGCCAGCGGCGGTGGCGAGTTTGTTCGCAGCCTCTGTGCCGGTCGCTGGCACGCTTGCCGACACCTACCTCCGCTCCCGGGGCCTGACCCGAGGCGGCATGATGAGCGCCCTGCGCTTCCACCCGAAGTGCTGGCATCGGGATGAGGGCCAGACCCGGAGCCTGCCCAGACCGGCGTTGATCGCGGCGGTCACCGATGGGGCAGGGGCCTTGCAGGGCGTGCATCGCACCTGGCTGGCACCTGACGGACAGGGAAAGGCGCGAGTCGAGACGCAGCGGCGTGCCATGGGTCACCTCCTCGGCAATGCCGTCAGGCTGACCCCGCATGACGACATCCTCGTGGTCGGTGAAGGCATCGAGACCATGCTATCCTTGGTCGAGGCCTTGCCCGGCCTTCCCGTCTGGGCGGCGCTTTCGTCGGGTCACCTCGGAGCGGTGCTGCTGCCGGATGGGCTGCAGCGCCTTTACATCGCCATCGACCGCGATCCCGCCGGGCAACGCGCGGCAGATAGGTTGAGCGCCAGAGCAACCGAGGTCGGGATTGCCGTTCGGGTGGTGGAGCCGCGGCTCGGGGATTTCAACGATGATCTTCGGGCGAACGGCAAGGAGGCGCTGCGCCAGCATCTGGCTTGTCAGATCGGGCTAGAGGAGCGACATCGCCTGTCAGGCTGATCCGCATCGCGCAAGGGGAGCTCTGGGAGTGCGGCGCAGGGGTCACGGATCCTTGTCATGGCTGTGGACCGTCGCTTTGCCTCTTCCCGTGCAATCTCATCCACCCGTCACCCACACGGCCTTCAAGAGATGGGCAGGCGGCCGTCAAAGGTGCCGCCCCTTCAAGGACGGGGGGCAACTGATTTCCGCCGGCGGCAGAGCCGCCTTTGCATCGCGAGACAAATCAGCCGCCCCCCGTCCTCCTCCACATGCGTTCCGGCCCCGAAAGGGGGTGAAGGGGCGTCCCCTCCCACGGCTTTCGCAGCCCATGAAGGCCGCGCGGGATGACGCGCGGACGAGTTGAGGCCCGGAGGCAAGAAACCGATGACGATCCACACCCACGACGACGCCAATGAACCCGCCCACACTGCATCCCAGACCGCCCATGCGCTCGACGAGCTGCAGCTCTACGGCTACCGTCCCTTCGAGGACGAGCCCGATCCGCGCCCGATGCCCGACGCAGACCGCCTGCGTGGTGCCGTCGCCGACATCTTCGACGCCCTCGTTGCGACCTTGGAAGACACCCGCATGGAACCCGACCTCGAAGAAGTGCTCTGGGGCCAGGTCAACCTCTTCCACCGCGCGACGGCCCGGATCGAGCGGTCGCTCGATGAGAACGAGCAGGCGCAGCGCCGCCTCCAGCGGGAGCAGGACGGCTCCGAGGTGAAATCGACCGAGCTCGAGCGCCTGACGGCCGAAGGCCTGACGCTGATCGAACGGCGCAACTGCATGGACATGATGCGCGATCACGCCGCCTCCGAGTTCTGGCATCATACGGGATCGACCTGGCGGCCGCGCACCGGCTCAAAGGTGAACCACCAGCACCTGACTGCCGCCCTGATCGACAGCCGCGACTTCCTGGCCGCCAAGCGCCGCGTCGAGACCGAGGTGATGCTCCCCGCGGGCCCCAAGGTTGCCCTCACCGGGGGGACCGACTTCAACGATCACCGCCTGATTTGGGCCAAGCTCGACCAGGTTCAGACCAAGTATCCCAACATGGTCCTTCTCCACGGTGGCGGCGTGAAGGGTGCAGAGCTCATCGCCGCCAAATGGGCCGAATCCCGCGGCGTGACGCAGGTCGCCTTCAAGCCGGACTGGACCAAACACGCCAAGGCCGCGCCCTTCAAGCGCAACGACGCCATGCTGGACGTGCTCCCCGTGGGCGTCCTCGTCTTTCCGGGCAATGGCATCCAGGAGAACCTCGCCGACAAGGCCAAGAAGCTGGGCATCCCAGTGGTGAAGTTCGAGAAGGGGGCGTGAGCCCCCTGTTACCTAGTGTTCATTTGCACTAGGCCATCCGGGAGCGCTCGAGCGACCTCAGAAAGCATAAGAAAGGCCGATCCGACTTCGTCGAACTGCGGCCAGCGGTTGTAGGGATCTATCAGCCATGACTGGCCTAAACCCGGTCGGATAGAGTATCTCTAAACAGAAGGATCCCGTCCGCTGAGATCGAAGAAGACGAGGCCTTTGTACCGCAAGAACCTAAAGGGCAACATGCTGCAATGATGAACGAAATTTTCCAAGGCAGCTTGTTTACCCATGATTTTCTGACGCAGTCGATTTCCGGCAATCCTGACTGGACTCAACTGACGGATAGCGCGATCGACGAGCTATCGCGCGAACTCCAGGCCATCTTCGCGAAGTTTCCTGTCAACCAGACACCGAACGAGACCCGCACAGAAGACGATTTGATCTGGCCGATCCTGCGTTGCCTGGGCTGGTCACAGTCGATGCGGCAGCAAAACTTGACGGTCAAAGGACGTGAAGATGTTCCAGATGGCTTGCTCTTCGCGGATGCTGCCGCGAAGGCGCAGGCCGATCAGCATGTCGAAGAGTACAAGCGTTACCAGTTCGGGCTTGCCGTTGTTGAATCGAAACGATGGAAGCGCCCGCTCGACCGGCGCTCATCGAAGCGGGGCGAGGAACTCGCACCCTCTACCCAGATGCTGCGGTATCTTCGCCGTGTGGATGATCTCACCACGGGCAAGCTCAGATGGGGCGTCCTGACCAACGGCGGGCGGTGGCGGCTTTATTATTCCGGTGCTCGATCGGTCTCCGAGCAGTTCTTCGAGATCGATCTTGCGGCCGTCTTGCGAATTGGGGGGCAAGGCGATGGGCTGTTTGCCCTGAATGCCGAGGAGCAACGACATGCCTTGCGTGTCTTTGCCCTCATTTTCCGCCGCGAAGCCTTTCTTCCTTCGGCCACGGATCAACGCACATTCCATCAGCGCGCGATCGACGAAGGCAAGTTCTATGAAGAGCGGGTGGCGACTGACCTTTCCAATCTGGTCTTTGCGCAAATCTATCCCCTGCTGGCGCGCTCCATTGCCTCGGTCGCCCCGGAGGCCGCGTTGCAGGACGTGCGCCAAGCAGCCCTGATCCTACTCTATCGCCTGCTGTTCATCCTCTATGCAGAAGATCGAGACCTCTTGCCGGTGAACGATCGGCGCTATGATGATTATGGCCTGCGCGACAAAGTCCGCATGGAGATCGGCCGCCGCAAAGATGACGGCGACATCTTTTCGTCCACCGCCGCACGCTACTGGTCAACGCTTGATGACCTGTGCCGTGCCATCGACAAGGGTGACACCTCGATCGGCTTGCCGCCCTACAATGGCGGCCTCTTCGACGCCGACAGGACGCCGCTCCTCGGTAAGATCAGATTGCCTGACTCCGTCATGGCCGAGGTGATCGACAAGCTGTCCTTCGAGCGCCAGGACGGCACTCGCAAGTACATCAACTACCGCGACCTCACCGTGCAGCAGCTCGGATCGATCTATGAGCGCTTGCTGGAGCATGAGGTTGTGAAAGACGGTACGACCGTTGAAATCCGTCCGAACATCTTCGCCCGCAAGGGATCAGGCAGCTACTATACGCCCGATGACCTTGTCAGTCTGATCATCCATGAGACGCTGGAGCCGCTGATCGGGAAGCGCTTCAAGGCGTTTGAGGAAAAGGCGCGGGAGCTTGAAGAGGGTACTCAGGAAGAGGGCCTGAAGCTCACAACGCTGAAGCGGCTCGACCCGGCGGAACGTCTGCTTGACCTTCGCATCTGTGATCCGGCCATGGGCTCAGGGCACTTTCTGGTGAGCCTGGTCGATTACCTATCCGACCAGGTGATCATCGCTATGGCCGAGACCGAGAAGATGGTCGAATGGGCAAGCGAAGATCATCCCTACATCTCACCCCTTGCTGATCGGATCGAGGCGATCCGCAACACAATCCTGAGCAACGCAGAGGCTCGGAAGTGGACGGTCGATCCCGAGCAGCTCGACGATCGGCACATCATCCGCCGCATGGTCTTGAAGCGCTGCGTCTATGGCGTGGACAAGAACGTCATGGCGGTCGAGCTCGCCAAGGTGGCTCTTTGGCTCCACTCGTTCACCGTGGGCGCGCCGCTCTCGTTCCTGGACCACCACTTGCGCTGCGGTGACAGCCTCTTCGGCTCGTGGGTCAAGACCGGCATTGCGAAAGCAACCGCCTACGGCAGCCCCCTTCTGCTGCATGAGCCAGTCAAGGCAGCCTACGGATCGGCAGCCTCGATGCAGATGATTGAAGGCCTGCCCGACGCCGAGATCGCCGAGGCGCATCGCTCCCAGGAGATTTTCGATGGCGTCCAGGTGATGACGGCACCGTTGAACGCCTTCCTCTCTTTGCTGCATGCGATCGAATGGCTGGACCTGAAGGGTAAGGACAATGCGAAGGCAATCAAGGGCTTCTTTGACGGTGCCTTTGGTGACCCCTTCGAGATAGCTCTTGGAAAGCGTGATCCGAAAGTTCGTGACGAGCACGGTAAACGCTTCGTCGAGATCCTTGCAGCAGCGCGCGAGCTCGTGGCTGAAGAGAACTTCCTGAATTGGCAGGTCGCCTTCCCTGGGGTGTGGTCGGACTGGCAGGACGATGGCCTGACGGGCGGCTTCGATGCCATCATCGGAAACCCGCCGTGGGACCGGATGAAGCTGCAACAGGTCGAATGGTTCGCCGCTCGTAAGAGAGAGATCGCGCTCACGCAGCGGGCCTCAGACCGCGCGAAGATGATCGCGGCGCTTGAGAAGGCGGGCGATCCGCTCGCCAGCGACTATGCAAAGGCGGCGAAGAGGGCCGAGACGGGCACGCGCATGGCTCGGAACGGCGGCGACTACCCGCTTCTTTCCGGCGGTGACATCAACCTATATTCCCTCTTCGTCGAGAGGGCGATGAAGCTGGTTCGACCCGAAGGGATGATCGGCTTGCTGACACCTTCAGGGATTGCCTCTGATCTGACGGCCGCAAAGTTCTTCAAGGGCGTGGCAACCGAAGGCAGGCTGAAGGCGCTCTATGATTTTGAAAATCGGCGTCCAAGGTACAATCTGAAGCCATTCTTCGAAGATGTGGACAGTCGCTTCAAATTCTGTGCCTTTGTGGCGAGCACGTCCCCGCTTGCAGAGCAGGCACAGTGCGCATTTTTCCTACAAGCAACGGCGGAGCTGGACGATCCTGAAGTGCGCTTCTCTTTGAGTGCAGAGGACTTCGCAAAGGTGAACCCCAACACTGGGACAGCGCCTATCTTCCGGACCCGCCGAGACGCTGACCTCACAAAAACCATCTATGCGAATGCGCCAATCCTAGTGGACCGATCCTCCGGGAATGAGGTGAAGGCGTGGCCGGTCAGATACCTACGCATGTTCGACATGACCAATGACTCGGAGCTCTTCCGAACCCGGAAAGAGCTCGAAGAGGAAGAAGGAGCCTATCCGCTCGGCGGCAACCTGTACGGCAGCGCTTCGGGCAACTGGCGGCCGCTCTATGTCGGACGCATGATCCATCAATTCGATCATCGGGCAGCATCAGTCGAGGTCAATGAGGCGAATGTTCACAACGCCGCCCTGAGTGGCGATGTGACGGCCGAACAGAAGGCCAACCCTGCCTTTGCACCGACGCCTCAATTCTGGGTTTTGGAGAAGGAGATCACTCTTCCGGCTGGCATGGAATGGACTATTGCCTTTCGGGACATCGCCCGCGCGACAGACGCACGAACGATGATCGCGGCAGCCATTCCGAGGACGGGTGTCGGCAACACCGCACCCCTAATCCTATTCGATGGGTCGAGTTCAAATCTAAGCCAGTCAGCTTTCCTCGCAAATCTAGGAGCTATCGTCTTCGATTATGTTACAAGGCAAAAGGCGCAAAGCACCCATGTCAACTGGTACATTGTCGAGCAGCTACCGGTCATCCCATTGGCCAAGCTTGAGGCGCGCAAGTTCGGCAAGAAAACAGCGGCGAAAGTTGTTCAGGAAGCCGTACTAGAGCTGACCTATACAGCGCACGACATGGCGCCCTTTGCCCGCGATATGGGCTATGTGGACGACAGCGGAAAGGTTCGGCCCCCGTTCACTTGGGACGACGAACACCGCTTGAAGCTAAGGGCGAAACTGGATGCTGTGTTCTTCCTGCTCTACGGAATCGAGAACCGCGACGATGTTCGTTACATCTACTCGACCTTTCCGATCGTCGAGCGCCAGGAGCTCGAAGCCTATGGCGGTCGCTACCGCTCTCGCGATCTTTGCCTCGCTTACATGAACGCGCTGAAGGCCGGGAACCCCGACGCGGAGATCGACCTATGACATTAAAGACCAACCTTCGAGGGCAAGTCCGACAAACGACCCTTCCAAAGTGGAAGTCGTTACTCCCGTTGTTCGAAGCCATCATGAACGCCTATCAGGCGATCGAGGAGGCCGAGAAGAACCGTGTCCATTCCATCGTCATCGATTGCGAACGTGAGGCGACCCTTGCCCTCGATCCAGATGAGGAAACGCCCTTTATCAACTTTACGATTAAGGACACCGGCGTCGGGTTCAACGATACCAACTTCGACTCCTTCAACACCACCTTTTCTGAGCACAAATTCAACAGAGGCGGCAAAGGTCTAGGTCGCCTCATGTGGCTCGTGGCCTTCGAGAAAGCGGAGATCGAAAGCGTCTTCCGCGAACCCGATACCGATCACCCGTGGCGACGGGCTTTCAGCTTCGATACCAACTACGACCCAGACAACGCCCCGCCGACCCCGATCGACGAGGCCCTGACCGGCACGACTGTCCGGCTCAAAGGCTTTCGTCCCCCCTACAAGGAAGAGTGCCCACGTACTGCCGAAGGCCTCGCACAGCGCATCATTGAGCACTTCATTCTGATACTTCTTCGTCCTGACTGCCCGGAAATCACGCTTAACGTGGACGGCATATCGCATTCCATCAACGACATCTACAGAACCACCTACCAGGCTAATGCATCAGAGCACAGCTTCGAGGTAAGTGGCAGTAAATTTAAGATGCATGGTTTCAAGATCGTATCCCCGCGCGCAAATAAACATCGCTTGATTTACTCTGCGAACTCGCGCGGCGTCCTCACCGAGAACCTAGACGATTTCATCCCTAATCTGTCTTCCAAACTAACAGATGCCGATGGGAATCAGTTTGTGTATTTGGCGATTGTCAAAGGCGAATATCTTGATCAGAGAGTAAATAATATCCGAACGGATTTTGAGATTTCTGGGCCAGACACTCAAGATGCGGAAGCACAGATGTCCCTTCTTCCGTCAGAGGTCATATCGAAGTCAGATATACGAGCTGAGTGTTTGAAGGCAATTCAAACAACGTTGCGTGACTACATAACTTCTCTCAATGAGGCGAAAGTCGAGCGCATCTTCAAGTACGTGAAGGAAGAAGCTCCACAATATAAACCCCTCATGCGGTATCGTGACGAGTTCATCGACAGCATCAAGCCGAACGCCTCCAAGCTGGAGATCGAGATGATCCTTCATCAGGAGCTCCACAAGAAGGAGGTGGGCATCAAGCGAGAGAGTGCGAAGCTGATCTCAGGTGCAGAAAAGATCGATGACTACGAAACCTACAGAGGGCAACTGTCAGATTTTATTGAAAGATACAGCGAGCTTGGTACGGCTGCGCTCGCCCACCACGTCATGCACAGGAAGATTATCATCGATCTTCTTGAACGCGCCCTGTCTGCGAACGTGAAGGACGGGAAGTACCCTCTAGAAGAGGTTGTGCACAACATCGTCTTTCCGATGCGGTCAACTGACCAAGACACTCTCTACTCGCAGCAGAACCTTTGGCTAATCGATGAGCGCCTGACTTTTCACACCTATATTGCTTCCGACAAGAAGCTTAGTGGGCATGAGAACTTCGAGAGCACATCGAAGTTGCGGCCGGATGTGATGATCTTCGATCGCAAGGTTTCCTTTTCGGAGCCTACGGACGACAAGGCACCGATCAATTCGGTTGTCGTAATTGAATTCAAGAAGCCTATGAGAGATGACTACACGGAGGAGAAGAATCCTCTGGATCAGGTGTTTGAGCAGATTGGCGAGATCAGATCAGGGCGCTTCAAGGACGATGCCGGTCGATACATAAGGACCGCCAATTTGAAGATCCCGGCTTTCGCTTATGTGATCTGCGATATCACCGAGAAGCTTGCCACTATCCTGAAGGGCAGAGACGCTACCCAGACACCGGACGGTCAGGCCTGGTACGGATATCATCGGAACTTCGAAATCTACTATGAGGTCATCGACTACAACAAAGTGGTGAGCGATGCGAGGAAGCGGAACAGGATCTTCTTTGACAGGCTCAAGATAAACTGACCTTCAGTTAAAAGATCCGATGACTTCCGCCAGACTGTATTCCGGTTCATATCTCCGGATAGGCTCAAGAAGAGATTACATAATCAACATTATGCGACTCGATTGAGGGCCGCGGTCCTGACGCGCTTCTTCGCCGATCAGAGCGCCGCGCGTTGCCCTTTCGTTTCGCTTCTGGTCCAGTCGTGCGGCGCGAAGTTGAGCTGAGGCGGCACCAAGATGAAGACCCCAAATGGCGACCTCGACCGTTGGCCAGACCCGGCAAGTTCGCACGCTCGCCGCAGCGTCTTCGCGCAGGACCTTGTCATCGAAGGCGATGCCACCTCCAGTGGACCGATCGAGGTCCAAGGCAACGTCCTCGGGTCACTGCAGGCGCCAGAGATCACCGTCGCTGGTTCAGGTCGTATTGAAGGTTCCGTCGTCGCCCACGACCTCGTCGTGCTTGGGGCGGTTTCGGGCACGATCTCGGCGCGAAACGTTCAGCTCGCGCCGAGCGCGGTCGTGCAGGCCGATGTCATCCATGAGCGGATCGCCATCGAGACCGGAGCCGAGCTTGAAGGCAGGCTTCAGCGGAGGGCCTGACAGATCTCACTCTGCAAGGTCTGGCGGCAGCATCTGACCGGCCGGCAGATAGCCCCGCCGCATCTTCTGTCGGAGTGTGTGGGATGCCGCCCTCTCCGCTTCTTCAACGGAAGCACATGTTTCGATGCTCGTCCGGCCGTGGGTCCCGATCCGGCCCCAGGTCCGCAAGACGGATACGTCCCCAAACAGCGTCGCCGCAACATCGATGCAGTAGAAGCGCGCCATGTTGGCCTCTGGGTCGATGCGGTGCAGATGTGCCAGAGCCATGGCGGTCCTCCCCCGCTCAGACTCTGCTTTGCGGCTCGCCAAGTCCAATTGCTTTTCTGAATCGATCTGGGCGGTCCGATTCAGAAAGCTGATGGGTCATGGCGACGGATCTCCGGGTGTTTCATCGACAACCTCAACCCAGAGAACGCCGCGCAGGGTTTCTTCCAAGACCAGCCACACGGTCCTGAACCGACCGCTCACGGTGCGATGGCGCTCTGCGACAAGCTCCCGGTTCCCGCAGTCGATCCGCCACAGCCGACGATCGATGATCGACGGCTTGGTCCTGCTTTGGACGACGTCATCCATTCCTGCCCCCGATGAACCGTTGTCGCGCCGCAGTCATGGACATGCGGGCCGTCAGAACATATCTAACGCCATCAGAAGTGGTGCTTTGCTGTCGCCACGCGAACCACGAAAGGTGTTTCTGTCGATGCATGTTCTGTCCCCCGTTCTGGCTATTTCCGCGTTTGCGGCGATGTCTGTTCCCGTCCACGCGCTTGACGACTGGACGGTCGGTGTCGAGCGTGGCCTGCCGACCTACGCGCTCACCAGCGAGGCGGGTGAGGTGCGGCTTGTCTGCGATCCGGATCGCGTCTTCGGGCCGACGCCCAACGGCGCGCTCGTGGTCCGCTTCGACAAAGACGCCGGGCCAGACATGGTTGTCGTTCTCGCAAAGTCGGGCGAACAGGCACGCCTTCCGGTCAAGAACGGCATCTCTGCCCAAGCGACAGCTGACGCTGCGGAATGGGCGAAGATGGTTGCGACCTTCCGGACGGGTGGTGAGTTCGCCCTGGTCACGAGTGCTGACAGCCTGACCTTCGAGACAGCGCCGCTGCCCGAGCTTGCCTGCGAGTGACCTCAGGCAGTTCATCGAATTCTGTTGCATGGTCCGGGTCTA
>Ga0209368_1000687_pt1 | contig 22722 bp, 14 predicted proteins | sample EBPBio242008_DNA_FD_185862 | JGI IMG/M metagenome (GOLD analysis project Ga0209368, IMG submission 185862) | Wastewater treatment Type I Accumulibacter community from EBPR Bioreactor in Madison, WI, USA - Reactor 1_4/24/2008_ DNA (SPAdes)... | ecosystem: Engineered > Bioreactor > EBPR >...
CGCTGTTTCGGGGCGCTCTTGCACAAGGGCATCCACGGCAGACAGGGCAACGCGGAAGGCCCATCCCGGTTCGTGCCAGCGAAAGCTGAGCGTGCGCGGGCGGCGCGTCACCTGCGGCCCCGCGCCGAACCAGATGCCGCAGCGCAAGATGCTGACCAGCGTCTCGCTGCCATCGGGCATGGGCAGGAACGTTTGTGCCCCGCCGGCGACCACGCCGCACATAGCCCCCGGTTCGTCGCCGACATGCCAAAGCGGATGGCCCGGCTCGACCCGCTGCAGCCGCGCCCGCGCCAGAAACCGGTCGGCAAAGGCCGGCGGTACGGTGGAAAGCCAGCCTCGGCTGCGGACAAGGGCCTCTGCCTGCGCACGTTCCAAGAGCGGCCACCGAAAAGTTCCGTTCGTTACAATTCTGCCCCATGGCCCGGACTATGCAAGATGTTTGACACCAGCTCTTCGAGGTCGCCATGCCGAGCCTGTCCAGGCGCCACGTCATCCGTCTTCTGAGCGGCGGTTCGACCCTTGCCCTGGGCGGCCCCGCCCTGGCGCAGGCGGTCGGTCTTCAGGACATGGCGACTGCCGCCGTGCCCTTGCCGGAGGCCACCATCTATGTCGCCCGAGAGATCATCACGATGGACCCGGGCCAGCCCCGCGCGACGGCGGTGGCGGTCGTGGGCGACCGCATCGCTGCGGTGGGGTCGGTGGAGGAATTGCAGGCGATGGCGGGCGACCAGCCATTCAGGGTTGACCGGACCTTCGCCGACAAGGTGATGATCGCGGGCTTTGTGGAACAGCATGTCCATCCGGTGCTGGCCGGGCTGACCATGCCCTCGGTCGTGATCTCGATCGAACCCTGGGACACGGTGACGGGCTTTTCCGACCAGGTGCGCGACGAGGCAGGATACCAGGCGCGGCTGAAGGAGGCGCTTGCCGCGCACGACCGGGCGCAGGTTTTCGTGACCTGGGGCTATCACCATTACTTCCACGGACCGATGAGCCGGGCGATGCTGGACGAGCTGGCCCCGGATTTCCCGGCGGTGGTCTGGCACCGGTCCTGCCACGAGTTCTTCCTGAACAGCGCGGTCATGGCGAAGTTCGGCATCGACGAGACCTTCCTTGCCAGCTTCACGCCCTCGGAAGCGGGGCAGTCGAACCTGGAGACCGGGCATTTCTTCGAGCAAGGCGCGCTGAAACTGCTGGAGCGACTGGCGCCGGCGGTGGCCACGCCCGAGAGGCTGCGGCAGGGGCTGGCCTTCACGGTGGACTACTATCACCGCAACGGCATCACCATCTGCTGCGAGCCGGGCGGCTTCTTCTCGCGGCCGCTGCAACAGGCGATCAACGCGGTCTATTCGGCCGATGCGACACCGTTCAACCACTACTTCATCGGAGACGGCAAGACCTTTGCCGCAGTCGAGCGCGACGATCCGGCGGCGATGATCGCCATGGCGGAAAGCGTGCTGGACTGGGGCGAGGGCAGGACGCGCTATCTGCCGGGTCAGGTGAAGTTCCTGGCGGATGGCGCCATCTACAGCCAACTCATGATGATGAAGGACGGCTACACCGACGGGCACGAGGGCGCCTGGATCATGGACCCGGAGGTGTTCGCCTATGCGTTCCAGAGCTTCTGGGATGCCGGCTATCACATCCATGTCCACAACAACGGCGATCTGGGCATGGATATGTTGCTGGACAACCTGGACACCGCGATGCGCAGGAAGCCCCGGTTCGACCACCGCATGACCATCGTTCACTTCGGCTTTGCCGAGACGGAACAGGTGAACCGTGCGGCGGCGCTTGGCGCGATCGTCAGTGCCAACCCCTATTACGTGACCGCGCTGGCGGGGCGCTATGCCGAGGTTGGCATCGGCCCGGAACGGGCAGCCCGCATGGTGCCGCTGGCCGATGCCAAGGCGGCGGGGATGCGGATGTCCTTCCATTCCGACATGCCGATGGCCCCGGCCAAGCCGCTGCAACTGGTCTGGTCGGCCGTGACGCGGACCACGGCCGAAGGCGGTGTGTCGGGGCCGGACCAGCGGGTGGACCTGGACACCGCGCTGAAGGCGATCACCATCGACGCCGCGCATTCGATCCGGCTGGAAAACGAACTGGGCTCGATCACCCCCGGCAAGCTCGCCAATTTCACCATTCTGGAGCAAAGCCCCTACGACGTGGCGCCCGAGGAACTTGCGGGCATTGCTGTCTGGGGCACGGTTCTGGAGGGCCGGGTGCAGCCGGTGCCCGATCCTTCGACGCGGGCCTCGCTGCGCCCGCAACCGCTGCCACCGGGCGCGCTGCCGCATCGCCGCTTTGCCGAAGGGGCGCACGACCACGGCCAGGGCGAGGCCTGCGATGCCTGCGGCGCCCTGCGGCAGCGGCTTTCGGCGGCGGTAGTTGCAGCGCTGGCGTGAATGGAAGCCGCCATGCCATGAAAACGTCAATCAGGGAGCGACCAAGATGAAGCGATCCGTACTGAGCGCCGTCCTTCTGTCCGTCATGTGCCTGCCTGCCCTGGCGCAGGAAACGGCGGACCGCATCTTCCTGGGTGGCCCGGTCCTGACCATGAACGACGCCCAACCCCGCGCCGAAGCTGTGGCGGTTTCCGATGGCAAGATCGTCGCCGTCGGAACCGAGGAGGAGGTGCTGAAGCTGAGGGGCGAGGGCACCGAGGTCACCGACCTGGGGGGCCGCGCGCTGATCCCCGGCTTTTTCGATGCACATGGCCATGTGATGATTGGCGGGCTTCAGGCGGCGACGGCCAACCTGCTGGCCCCGCCCGACGGCACGGTGACCGACATCGCCGCGTTGCAGCAGGTGGTGCGCGACTGGGTGTCGGCCAATCGCGCGGTGGTGGAGCAGACGGGCGTGATCATGGGCTTCGGCTTCGACAAGTCGATGCTGGCGGAACTGCGCAACCCGAACCGGGCCGATCTGGACGCGATATCGACCGAGTATCCGGTCTATCTGATCCACCAGTCGGGGCACCTGGGCGCCGCCAACTCGAAGGCGCTGGAAGTGGCCGGCATCACCCGCGAAAGTGAGCCGCCGCCGGGCGGGGTGATCGAGCGTGATGCCAACGGCGAGCCCACCGGGGTGCTGGAGGAGAACGCGCACAATGTTGTCTTCGCGAAGCTCCTGTCCTCGGTGGACCGCGAGGGCATGAAGGCGCTGGCCCGCAGCGGCGCGAAGCTGTGGGCGCGCTATGGCTATACCACCGCCGAAGAGGGTCGCACGATCCCGGTGATGGCGGAAATCCTGAAAGAGACGGCGGCCGAGGGCGGCTTCGACATCGACGTGGTGGCCTATGCCGATGTGCTGGTGGACCGCGACTACATCAAGGCCAATACCTCCGACGCCTATGCCAACCGCTATCGCCTTGGCGGGGCAAAGCTGACCATCGACGGCTCGCCCCAGGGTTTCACCGCCTATCGCGACCGGCCCTACTACGACCCGGTCGGCGATTATCCACCCGGCTACCGCGGCTATGCCTCGGCAACGCAGGAGCAGGTGGACGAGGCGGTGGACTGGGCCTTTGCCAATGGCATTCAGATCCTGACCCATTCCAACGGCGAAGCGGCAAGCGACATGCTGATCGCCGCGCTGGACCAGGCGACCGCAACACACGGCCCCGACCCCGATCGGCGCGCTGTGCTGATCCACGGCCAGTTCGAGCGCGAGGACCAGGTGGACAGCTTCATCCGGCTGAACGTCTTTCCCTCGCTCTTCCCGATGCACACCTTCTACTGGGGCGACTGGCACCGCGAACACACGGTCGGGCCGGGTCTGGCCGACAACATTTCGCCCACGCAATGGTACCTGAGGCGCGGATCGAAGTTCTCCTCCCACCATGATGCGCCGGTGGCCTTTCCGGATTCCATGCGTGTGCTGGACGCCACGGTCACGCGGCGGTCCCGGTCGGGCGACATCCTGGGGCCGGATCAGCGGGTGGACGTGATGACGGCTCTGAAGGCCATGACGATCTGGCCGGCCTGGTCGCATTTCGAGGAGGGGACGAAGGGCTCGATCGAGGTGGGCAAGCTGGCTGACCTGGTGATCCTGTCGGCCGATCCCACGGCGGTGGATCCTGAAACGCTGGACCAGCTGGTGGTGGCCGAGACGGTGAAGGATGGTGAGACGATCTTTGTCGCCGGCCAGAAACAGGGGGCGCTGGACTATCGGCCCCTGCGGGATGGCCGTGATCCTTTTGCCGATTTCCTGCGCGAACAGACGATCCGGGCAGAACTGGATGCGTCCGGGCTGGGGGCCAAGAGCCCGATGCTGCGCGAGGCGATGCTGCGCCGGGCCGTGTCGCAGCCGCACGATCCCGGCTGCGTCGCGGCCTGGCTTCAGGACGTGATGCTGCGAGGCGAGTCGGGTTGAGTCCGGCGCCCCCACCTGCCGAGTTGCATCAGGTGCGAGGCGGGGTCATATAGGGGCGGCGTCCAACGGGGATTGAGCGGATGAACTACCTCGACTTCGAGAAGCCCCTTGCCGAGATCGAAGGCAAGGCCGAGGAGCTGCGGTCTTTGGCCCGCACCAATCCGCAGATGGACGTGGGCCGCGAAGCCGAGGCGCTGGACAAGAAGGCCGACCAGGCGCTGAAGGATCTCTACAAGAGCCTGACCGCCTGGCAGAAGTGCCAGGTCGCGCGGCATCCCGACCGGCCGCATTGCCGGGACTATATCGATGGGCTGTTTTCCGAGTTCACGCCGCTGGCGGGGGACCGGAACTTTGCCGACGACCATGCGGTGATGGGGGGGCTCGCGCGGTTCAACGACCAGGCGGTGGTGGTGATCGGGCACGAGAAGGGCCACGACACCAAGTCCCGGATCGAGCGGAACTTCGGCATGGCGCGGCCCGAGGGGTATCGCAAGGCGATCCGGCTGATGGATCTGGCGGACCGGTTCCGGCTGCCGGTGATCACCCTGATCGACACGCCCGGCGCCTATCCCGGCAAGGGGGCCGAGGAACGCGGGCAGGCGGAGGCGATCGCGCGGTCCACCGAGAAGTGCCTGGAGATCGGGGTGCCGCTGGTTTCGGTGGTGATCGGCGAGGGCGGGTCGGGCGGCGCGGTGGCCTTTGCCACGGCCAACCGGATCGCCATGCTGGAGCACTCGGTCTATTCGGTGATCAGCCCCGAAGGCTGCGCCTCGATCCTGTGGAAGGATGCCGAGAAGATGCGGGAGGCGGCGGAGGCGCTGCGGCTGACGGCCCAGGACCTGCAGAAGCTGGGGATCATCGACCGGATCGTGAAGGAGCCGGTTGGGGGCGCGCAGCGGGGCCGGAAGGAGACGGTCGAGGCGGTGGGCAAGGCCATCGAGGCCATGCTGAAGGAGCTGGCGGGCAAGAAGGCCGACTGGCTGGTCAAGGACCGCCGGACCAAGTTCCTGGACATGGGCGCAAAGGGCCTGGCGGCCTGATTGCAGGCGTCCGAGCTCGGACGCTTGCGCGATATCAATGAAATCAAAGCGTTGTGCGCACGGATTAACCCGGCGTTCACACTTGGCCCTGACCAAGAGTTTTCTGCGAAAACTCTTGGTCCGATCCTTCTGCGAAGGATCGGACCCGGACAGACCCGATTTGCCGCAGGAAGGTCGCTCTTCAGAGTTTTCGCAGAATACTCGACCCCGCCAAGGATCACTCTTCCGGCAGGCCCTGGATCAGGGCGGCGAGGCGGGCGGCGGCGCGGTCGATGTCGTGGCGGTCGAGCGCGCGGCGTCGGGCGGCGCGGCCCATTTCGGCAAGCCGGTCGGAGGGAGTGGCGGCCAGCGCCGCCATCGCGCCGGCCAGTGACCGGGCATCGCCGGCCGGAACCAGCCAGCCGGTTTCCGGTGTCACAAGCTCGGGCAGGCCGGCGATCAGCGTGCCGATGACGGGGCACCCTGCGACCATCGCCTCCATCGCCACCACGGGCAGACCTTCGGCGAAGGAGGGCAGCACCAGCGCCTGCGCGGCGCCAAGCGCGGCGCGGACGCCCGCTTCGTCCTGCCAGCCGGCGAAGGTGACGGTACCTTCCAGACCGAGCCGATGCACTTGCGCTTCAAGCGCGCGGCGCAGCCCGCCGTCGCCGACGAGCGTGAGCCGCAGGCCAGGCAGCGCGGGCAGCGCCTGTGCCACCGCGTCGATCAGCACGGGCAAGCCCTTCTGTTCGGCAAGGCGGCCGATCGCCACCAGATGCGGGCCGCCTTCAGGCAGGGGGACGGGTTCGGGAAAGCGCCAGGGTTCGATGCCACAGGGCACGACATGGATGCGCGACCAGTCCGACAGATTGGCCCATCGGCAAAGCTGGCTTCTGCCGAAGGAGGAAACCGCGACGGCGAACTCGGCATGGGCGACCTTCGCGGGCAGCGACAGGGCGAGGGGCGCGTCGAATTCTTCCGGTCCGTGCGTGGTGAAGGAGAAGCCCGGCGCCCCCAAAAGGCTGGCCAGCATGGCGACGGTGGCCGGGTTGGTGCCGAAATGTGCGTGCAGGTGCTTGATGTCCAGGTCGCGGCAGCGCCGGGCGACATGGGCGGCTTCGGCAAGGTAGATCAGGTGCAGGATCCGGGCATTGGCCCGGCTGCCGCAGGCCAGGGCCAGGCGCAGCGCCATGAGGCTGCGGCGCGGGCGGCGGACCATCCAGTCCGCCGCCGATTTCAGAAGCGCCCATCCGCCAAGCGACAGGACATATTCGGTGCGTTCGCGTTCGGCGATGTCGGCAGGATCGACCAGCGGCGCCTCGTCCGCACGCATGGCGATGCGGTGGACCTGCCAACCCATGCGTTCGAGCGCCTGGATCTCGCGGCGGATGAAGGTGGTGGAGCCGCGCGGATGCGTGTTGACGAGATAGGCAATCTTCATGCCGCCACCATCGTCGGACGAGCGGTCCCGCGTTGACTTGTCCGGGCCGTTGGCAGCACGGCCATGGGCGACATCCTCCCTGCGGCGCATGACAGGCGCCGGTCCATCCCGAATGGGATGCCGGGGCGACCGCGGCGCGCAAGGGCAAAGTCATGGGCGGAGCGGGCACCCCGCCGGGTTGCGGCAGAGCGGCAACAATGCGCGGGCTGCCGCAATGACCCTTGGGTTCGCTCTGGATTGTGCCATATTCCTGCGCCAATCCCCGGCCATCCGGGGCGCGTGCAGAGAAAGACGCTTTATGAAGATCGAAGAGACATCGCTTCCCGACGTTCTGATCCTGACCCCGGCACGGTTCGGAGACGCCCGCGGCTGGTTTTCGGAAACCTGGAACGCCGAGCGGATGCGGGCGGTTGGGCTGGACCTGGCCTTTACCCAGGACAACCATTCCTTTTCAGCGACCCAGGGCACGCTGCGGGGGCTGCACTATCAGGCCCCGCCGCGGGCGCAGGACAAGCTGGTGCGCTGTTCGCGCGGGGCTATCCTGGACGTCGCCGTGGATGTGCGGAAGGGATCGCTGGCCTATGGCAAGTGGACGGCCGTGGAACTGACGCCCGAGAACGGCCGGCAGCTTCTGGTGCCCAAGGGGTTCCTGCATGGTTTCGTCACGCTGACGCCGGACACTGAAGTGCAGTACAAGTGCACCGACACCTATGCGCCCGACTGCGACGGGTCGGTCCGCTGGGACGACCCGGATCTGGGCGTGGACTGGGGGCTGTCGGGCGCCCCGGTGCTGTCGGCCAAGGACATGGCCGCGCCCCTGTTCCGCGATTGGGTTTCTCCGTTTGTTTACGAAGGCAAGGCATGAAGATTCTGGTGACGGGGGGCGCGGGCTTCATCGGCTCGGCCGTGGTGCGGCTGGCGGTGGCGCGCGGGCATGAGGTGGTGAACCTGGACGCCCTGACCTATGCGGCGAACCTGGACAACGTGGCGGGGGCGTCGAAGTCCAACCTGTATTCGTTCGAGCAGGCCGACATCCGCGACCGGGCGGCGCTGGATCGGATCTTCGCCACGCACAACCCCGATGCGGTGATGCATCTGGCGGCGGAAAGCCATGTGGACCGGTCGATCGACGGGCCGGGCGAGTTCATCCAGACCAACGTGACCGGCACCTTCAACATGCTGGAGGCCGCGCGCGCCCATTGGATGCGGGCGGGCAAGCCCGAGGCGTTCAGGTTCCACCACATCTCGACCGACGAGGTGTTCGGGACTTTGGGCGAGACGGGGCAGTTCACCGAAGACACGCCCTATGCGCCGAACAGCCCCTATTCGGCCTCGAAGGCGGCGAGCGATCACCTGGTGCGGGCCTGGCACGAGACCTATGGCCTGCCGGTGGTGATGACGAATTGTTCGAACAATTACGGGCCCTACCATTTCCCCGAAAAGCTGATCCCGGTGGTGATCCTGAACGCGCTGCACGGGCGCCCGATCCCGGTTTACGGCAGGGGCGAGAACGTGCGCGACTGGCTGTATGTCGAAGACCATGCCGACGCGCTGCTTCTGGTGGTTGCAAAGGGCAAGCTGGGCCGCAGCTACAACATCGGCGGGGAGAACGAGGCGAAGAACATCGACATCGTGCGCACGATCTGCGCCCTGCTGGACGAGATGCGCCCCGAGGGCGCGCCGCACGACCGGCTGATCACCTATGTGACCGACCGGCCGGGGCATGACCTGCGCTATGCCATCGATCCGTCGCGCATCCGCGAGGAACTGGGGTGGCGGCCCTCGGTCACGCTGGAGGAAGGGCTGCGGCGCACGGTGCGCTGGTATCTGGACAATGAGACCTGGTGGCGGCCGCTTCTGGAGCGGTCTGGCGTGGGGCAAAGGCTGGGGACGAAGGCATGAGGCTTCTGGTCTTTGGCCGCACGGGCCAGGTGGCGACGGAACTGGCGCGCGTGGTGCCGGAGGCGGTGTTCCTGGGGCGGGACCGGGCGGATCTGATGGACCCGGCGGCCTGCGCGGCGGCGGTGCGGGATTGCGACGCGGTGATCAACGCGGCGGCCTGGACGGCGGTGGACAAGGCGGAAAGCGAAGAGGCGGCGGCGACGGTGGTGAACGGCGACGCGCCTGCGGCGATGGCGCGGGCCTGCGCGGGGCTGGGCGTGCCGTTCCTGCATGTCTCGACCGACTATGTGTTCGACGGCAGCGGCACGGCGCCCTTTGCCCCGGATGCCCCCACCGGGCCCCTGGGGGCCTATGGACGGTCGAAGCTGGTGGGCGAGATCGGGGTGCGCGGGGCCGGGGGCAATGCGGCGATCCTGCGGACGTCCTGGGTGGTGTCGGCGCATGGCGCGAACTTCGTGAAGACCATGCTTCGGCTGGGTCGCGAGCGCGACAGCCTGAACGTGGTGGCCGACCAGGTGGGCGGGCCGACGCCGGCACGGGCGATTGCCGAGGCGCTGGTGGTGATGGCGCGGGCAATGGCGGCGGGCCAGCCGGGCGGGACCTATCAGTTCTCGGGCGCGCCGGATGTGAGCTGGGCGGAATTCGCGCGCGAGATCATGGCGCAGGCCGGGCTGGCCTGCGTGGTGAACGACATCCCGACCAGCGCCTATCCGACGCCGGCGAAGCGGCCGGCGAATTCGCGGATGGACTGCAGCACGCTGGAGCGCGACTTCGGCATTGCACGGCCGGACTGGAAGGCGGGGCTGGCAGAGATACTGGTGGAATTGGGAGCGAAGGCATGACGAGCGGGCGCAAGGGGATCATCCTGGCGGGCGGATCGGGGACGCGGCTTTGGCCGATCACCATGGGCGTGTCGAAGCAGCTGCTGCCGATCTATGACAAGCCGATGATCTATTACCCGCTGTCGGTGCTGATGCTGGGCGGGATCCGCGAGATCGCCATCATCACCACGCCGGACGACCAGTCGCAGTTCCAGCGGCTACTGGGCGATGGCAGCCAGTGGGGGGTAAGCTTCACCTGGATCGTGCAGCCCTCGCCCGACGGGCTGGCGCAGGCCTATCTGCTGGCGCGGGATTTCCTGGACGGGGCGCCTTCGGCGATGGTGCTGGGGGACAACATCTTCTTCGGCCACGGGTTGCCCGACCAGCTGGCGGCGGCAGATGCGCTGGAGGTGGGGGGGACGGTCTTCGGCTATCACGTCGCGGATCCCGAACGGTATGGTGTGGTGGATTTCGACGCCGACGGGACAGTGCGGGCGATCCTTGAGAAGCCCCCGGTCCCGCCGTCGAACTTTGCGGTCACGGGGCTGTACTATCTGGACGGACGGGCCAGCGACTTCGCGGCGCAGGTGAAGCCCTCGCCGCGGGGCGAGCTGGAGATCGTGGACCTGCTGGAAGCCTATCGGGCGGAAGGCACGTTGCGGGTCGAGAAGATGGGGCGGGGCTATGCCTGGCTGGACACCGGCACGCATGGCAGCCTGCTTGATGCCGGCAACTTCGTGCGTACCCTGACCGAGCGGCAGGGGTTGCAGGTGGGCTGCCCGGACGAGATCGCATTCCGCAAGGGATGGATCGGGCGCCATGAACTGGCCAAACGCGCCGAGGTGTTCCGCAAGAACGATTACGGGCGCTATCTGGCGGCTGTGTTGGCCGAGTAACACTGCGCGGTTCGTCGCCAATACAGCGACAATCGAGTGGACATTGAGGCGACACCGTGGCAACCCCGCGGCAGGGTTCTGGCAAGACTGCGGCATTGCTGCGGTCTGCGAATCACCTTCAAACGCATTGCGCGAGTTTCTCTGCACCTGCACAGCCAGGGCGGGAACGCTCAACGCACAGTTGTGCGACATTGTCCCCGACTTCCCCCTGAGGCGTCGGGCTGATGTACATTCCGTCGCGTCACTCTGGCGGCAGCTATCGTCAAGGGGGGGGCTAAAGGGGTAAAATGGAAGGGTAACGAGTGATTAAGCGGACCCAGACATGACCCCTACAGAGCTTGCCCATTCCGCCCCGACGAGGGCTCAAAAGGCCGCCACGAAACAGGAATTCGTGGCTCTCCCGAGCGCGGCTCTGCGTTCCTGATCCGAACTGTTGCAAGGGTGAACACAATGACGGCTCATTTGCCGGAGTTTCTTGACGTGCCCAATTCCGCGACCGTGCAGGCGGTCAGCGTTGTGCCTGCTGCAGTGCAGAAGGCGGGATGGCACCAACCTTATCGCAACGGTCTGAAACGGGTTCTGGACGTGGGCGCCGTGCTGCTGTCGGCGCCGGTGATCGTGCCGGTGATTGCCGCGGTGGCGCTGGCGGTCGCCCTGGAAGGCGGCAAGCCGTTCTACTATCAGCCGCGGGTCGGCAAGGACGGCAAGACGTTCCGCATGTGGAAGTTTCGCAGCATGGTCCGCGATGCCGACAGCAAGCTTGAAGGCTATCTGGCGGCGAACCCCGAAGCCCGTGCGGAATGGGATTCGACCCAGAAGCTGAAGAACGACCCGCGCATCACGCGGGTGGGCCAGTTCATCCGCCGCAGCTCGCTGGACGAGCTGCCGCAGCTTTGGAACGTGCTGACCGGCGACATGAGCCTGGTCGGGCCGCGGCCGATGATGCTGTCTCAGCGCGTGATGTATCCGGGACAGGGCTATTACCGGCTGCGCCCGGGCATCACCGGATACTGGCAGACGGCGGGGCGCAACCGCACGACCTTCGAGGCGCGGGCCGAATACGACGATGCCTATGACGCCGACCTGAGCTTTGCCTGTGACATGAAGGTCCTGGGCCGCACGGTGAACACCGTGCTGAACTGCACCGGCTACTGAGCGCAGGTTCAAGGGCGGCCCCGGTCACCGGCCGGGGGCCGCCCTAGACGAAGAACGCCGATACCAGGAACAGCAGGAGCGCACCGGCGCCAAGCGCCAGCGTGGCGCGGGGCGTTTCGGCAATCGTATCGCCCAGCTTCTGACGCAGCGCCTCGGCACGGCGGGCCTTGCGGCTGGCCGAGCGGCCGGTGGGCACCACCGGCAGCACCATGACGGGGCGAAGGCCGGTCTGGCGCTCCATCTGGGCGGCCGTTCGCACCACGGGGCGAAGCTGATCCAGCAGGAAGGCGAGCCCCAGCCCAACAAGAAGGCTGGCCATCGCACCGGCCACCACGGTCTTCTTGCCGCCGGAGCCCACTGGATAAAGCGGCGTCAAGGCACGTTCCAGCATGGCGACGCGGTCGCTTTGCTGGCTGTCGGCAAGGCGAACGGCGGTCTCGGCCTCGGCCAGCCGTGCGGTGACGGCAGTGTGCTGGCCTTCCAGTTGCAGGCGGCGGCGGTCGTAGGCGTCCAGCGCCTTTTCCACCTCGGGCATGCGGGCAAGATCGGACTGGATCTGCGCCACGCGGGCCGAAAGTGCCGCCTGTTCCTGGCCGATCTGACGGAGCTCGGTTTCAAGCTCTTCGCGCTGGCGCTGTTCGGTGGTGCGTGTGGCCCCGGACTGCGTGAGCTTGTCGAGGCTCGCCTGGGCGACCAGACGGCGCTGATCCAGCGCGCGGGTCTGGTCATCCAGACGCAAAAGTTCCTGGTTCAGGGCGGCGGCCTGGTTCGGCAGGCTGCCCGGATTGAGGTTCTTGAAGGCCGCGACCTCGTCATCAAGCCGGGTGATCTCGCTCCACAGGCGGGCCTCTTCGGCGCGGTAGAAATCCAGAGCCGTGCGCGTGCGCGACAACTGGCCTTCCGACCAGGCATCAAGGATGGTCTGGGCAAGATCGTTGGACACGCGCGCCGCCTGTTCCGGGTCCGACAGGCCGGTGGTGATGGCAAGCGCCGAAAGCCCGGTGGATTGGCCGGCCGAAGACCCCAGCCCGAAGATCGGCTGGAACCGGATGGACTGGCGCAGGAGTGCGACCTTCTGATCGTCAGAGAGCGGAACATCGACCAGGACACCCTGACGCTGGGCCAGATCGAGCAGGGCGTCGCGCGTCGTGAGCCGCCGTTCGATGGTGTCAAGCAGAACGCCGACATCATCGCCGGGGCGGCCCGACCCCCCGGTCTGGCCGGGGCGCACGATCTCGCTGGCTTCGACCTGGATGACGGCGGTGGATTCATAGACGTCCGGGCGGGTCTTGGCATAGACGCCAGCCAGCACCGAGCCTGTGACGAACACCGTCAGGATCAGCAGGAGGTGGCGCCGGATCAGGCTGAACAGCTCGCCAAGGCTTTGGATCTGGCCCATCGCGGCTATCTCGTGCGGGCGGCATCTTCGCCGCGGTTCAGGATGGCCGTCAGGATCGGCACCTGGCCGTCCAGCAAACGGGTGCAGGCATTCAGGTCGGCGGGCGAGGTGCGCGTGCCATCCGCCACCAGGATGACGGCATCGAGCTGCGGCTTCAGCGCCAGGACCTCGTCGCCCTCAAGCAGCGGCGGCAGGTCGAACAGGATGAGGCCGGGTTCCAGCTGCACCGAGACGGCCTCCAGCGCCATGTCGCAGGCGCGGGCATGGAGAATGGCGCCGGGATCCGGTTCGGCCCGGCCGTTCAGGCCAAGCGCAAGGCCCTGGCCATAGCGCAGGAAATGCGATTCCAGCGGCTGGTCGTCCATCAGGAAGGCGCGCAGCGGCGGCACGTCGGCCAGACCGAACTGGCGGGCCAGCGCGGGGTGGCGCAAATCGAGGTCGATCAGCACGGTGGACCCGTCGGGTCGGCGCGCGAAGCTGAGCGCGAGGTTCGCGGCGATGAAGGACGCGCCGCAGCCGCGGCGGGGCGCGGTGATGCCGATGCGGCTCCAGCCGCGTTCGGCAAGCGCGTGCAGCATCTGGGTGCGCAGGAGGTCGAAGCGCATGGCGGCGCTTTCGGCATCGGCGCGCGGAAACAGTCCGTTTCCGGCCAGCACGGCGAAATCTAGGTCGATCCGGTTGAGCGAGGACCAGACGCGGGCGGAATTGACGAGGGCGTCGGTTGCGTCGCCCGAGAAGATGTCGCGCGCGCGAATCTGCGGGGAGACGAGCCGGCGGGCGAGCGGCTTGGGCGGATGGGACTCGCCGCCACGCCGGAACAGCGTCACCGCCGAGGTGCGCGGGGCGGGCCGGTCTTCCCCCTTCTTCACTGTCATACCGGAAGGCCCCAAATCATCACGTCGTTGCGGAAAAGGCATCAAGATGTTGTGGTCACTCGTCATTGCTTTGGGCCCAAGGCCGAGGCGGGCCTGGCTGGCCGGTCCCGGCAATAAACGGATCCCCGCCCAGGGACGGGGCATGGATGAGCCCGCGGACGCGCAGGGAACCCTTCCCTTGCGACCGAAAGCCGTGACATGTCGGGCCCCCGCCCAATACGTTGATCTGTAACCGATGTGACCGATTTATGGAAGGGATCGGGCATGTCGGTGGGGCTTGGCAGCCCATCACATGGCTGTCAGGAAGGGGCAAGGACAGGGAGCCGCGCCGTGCCGCCAGATGCCGCAACCGTGACGGTGGATGCCGTGCTGATCGGCCGGAACGAAGGCGCGCGGCTGGTGGCGGGCCTGGCGGCGCTGGCGGGCCAGGTGCGGCGCGTCGTCTATGTGGACAGCGGGTCCACGGACGGCTCGCCCGAACTGGCGCGGGCGGCGGGGGCCGAGGTGGTGGCGCTGGACATGGCGCGCCCCTTTACCGCGGCGCGCGCGCGCAACGCCGGGCTGGCAGCGCTGGAGCCGGCGCCGGATTTCGTGCTGTTCCAGGATGGCGACTGCGCGCTGCGCGAGGGGTTCGTGGCGGCGGCGCTGGCGGCCTTTGACGAACACCCCCGTGCCGTGGTGGTCTGCGGGCGGCGGCGCGAGCGGCATCCCGAAGCCTCGGTCTGGAACCGTCTGGCGGATGACGAATGGGATACGCCGGTCGGACCGGCGCGGGCCTGCGGCGGCGACGCGCTGATGCGGTATGGCGCGGTGAAGGCGGCGGGGGGCTACCGCGACGATCTGATCGCGGGCGAGGAGCCGGAACTGTGCCTGCGGCTGATCCGGGCGGGAGGCGAGGTCTGGCGCATCGACGCCGAGATGACCTGGCATGACGCGGGGCTCTTGCGGTTCGGACAGTGGTGGCGGCGGATGGTGCGGACGGGCCATGCCTTTGCCGAGGGTGCCTGGCTTTACGGCAGCGCCCCGGAACGGCATTGGCGGCGCGAGACGCGGCGGGCGCTGGTCTGGGGCGTGGCGCTGCCGGTCGTCACGGTGGCGGCGGGGTTGGCAACGCCCTGGGGCTGGCTCTTGCTGGCCGCCTATCCCGCGCAGGTGCTGCGCCTGGCGCTGCGCGATGGCGGCGGGCGGCTGGCCTGGGAACGGGCGGTCCATGCGGTGATCGGGCGCTTTGCCGAGGCGCGGGGGGCGCTTGGCTTCTACCTGTCGCTTCTGCGAGGGCGGCGCGTGCGGCTGATCGAATACCGCTAGCCTGCGCGCAGGCGCAGGGCGCGGGCGGCCTCGCCCGGAAGGATGGCAGCGCAGGCGGCATAGCGCGGGATCATGCGGCGCGGCTGCATCAGCGCGCGCCAGAGCCATTCCAGAGACAGGGCGCGGAAGCCCGCCGGGGCGCGGTGCTGCGTGCCGGCGATGAAATCAAGCCCGGCCCCGATCGAGGCAAAGCCGGTCCGCGGCGCCAGGGCGCGGCCGCGGGCGGCCAGCCGCTCCTGTTTCGGCGCACCAAGGGCGATGAAGGCGAGCCCGACATCTTCGTCACGCAGACGGGTCAGGATGGCAGCGGCCTCGTCGCCCTCGGGATCGAAGCCGAAGGATGGCGCGATGGTGCAGGCGACCGCAAGGCCCGGCACCTGCGCCTTCAGCGCGGCGGCGGCGCTGTCAAGCGCCTCGGCGGTGCTGCCGATCAGAGCCACCGGCACGCCCTGGCGCGCCGCGACCTGGGCCAGCGGCAGGACGAGATCGGCGCCGGGCACCAGGCTGACCGGGCGGCGGGCCAGCCGGGACAGCCAGACTACCGGGTTGCCATCGGCGACCACCATATCCTGCCGCTGATAGGCGGCCCGGAACACCGGATCGTGCCGCAGCTTCACCATGTGGTCGAGGTTCAGCGTCGCAAGTGCAAAGCCGCGTCGCGCGGCGAGGCGGCGGTCCACCTCGGTCAGCAGAGCCGCGCGGTCGGGATGCGTGATCGTGACGCGATCGCTGCCGAAGCGAAACTCCACCCTGACCCTCCTGCACTGCCAAGCCTGTCATAGCATGCTTCCCCACGGGGAAGAGAGGGCGGCAGGCGCGGAAATCGTCGCCGAACGGGAAATGATGCGTTTCTGCAAGGTCCAGCGCCGATTCCGCGCGCAAGCACGGTGGATTTTTGGCGCGGGACAGGGTTCTTGGGCATACTGCCCCAGGGATACCGCAGGTGCCGAACGCCGTTGCCCTTCTTGCGCTTCTCAGCTGGCCTCTGGTCACGCTTGTGCTGTGGCAGCGGCTGGACCCGGCACGCGCGCTGATCTGGACGATCCTTGGCGCCTATCTGATCCTGCCGCCCAGCCAGGCGGTGATCGCGCTGCCCGGCCTGCCCGACCTGGACAAGAACAGCATCTCGAACCTGATGGCGCTGGCCTGCGCGGTCTTCCTGCTGAAGGACCGCGTGAGTTATCTGCCCGAGTCCTGGTTGGGGCGGTTCCTGGTGGTGCTGTATGTCTTCAGCCCCTTTGCGACGGTGCTGACCAACGACGATCCTGTCGCCGGCCCCGGGCTTTGGCTTCCGGGGATGACGCTGTACGATTCGCTTTCGGTGGTGGTGGGCCAGGCCATCACCATCACCCCCTATTTCCTGGCGCGGCGGTACCTGGCCAGTCCCGAGGCGGCGCGCGCGATCCTGGTCGCGCTGGTGGCGGGCGGGCTGGCCTATGTGCCGCCCATGCTGATCGAAGCGCGCCTGAGCCCGCAGATCAACACCTGGGTCTATGGCTTCTTCGCCCACGATTTTACACAGGCCGTCCGCTTTGGCGGCTATCGCCCCATGGTCTTCCTGCCCCACGGGCTGTGGCTGGCGCTGTTCGTCCTGATGTCGTTCCTGTCGGCCCTGACACTGGCGCGGCTGACCCCGGCGGACGACCGGGCAAAGTGGGTGGGCTTTGCGCTGATCCTGGCCATCGCGCTGGTTCTGGCAAGGTCGGTGGGGCCGATGTTCTATGCGGTGGCGCTGACACCGATGATCCTGCTGGCGGGGCCGCGCACACAGGTGCTGGTGGCGGGGGTGCTGGCGGCGGTGGTCATCACCTATCCGCTGTTGCGCGGTCTGCATCTGGTGCCCATCGACACGGTGATGGCACTGGCCCATGGCATCAGCGCCGAGCGTGCGCAAAGCTTCGAGTTCCGGGTGATGAACGAAGAGGCGCTGCTGGCCCATGGTGCGGCGCGGCCGCTGTTCGGCTGGGGCGGCTATGGGCGCAACCTGCTGCACGACCCGGTGACCGGAAGGGCGTTGAGCGTTTCGGACGGCATGTGGATCATCCGGCTGGGGATGAACGGCTGGCTGGGCTACATCGCCGAGTTCGGACTTTTGACCATGCCGCTTCTGTTGCTGGCGTTTGGCGCGTTGCGGCAGATACCGGGGCGGACGGTGGCGGCGGTCGCGCTGATCTATGCGGCGAATCTTGTGGACCTGCTGCCCAATGCGACGCTTGTGCCGCTGACCTGGCTGATCGGCGGGGCGCTTCTGGGCCAGGCCGAAGCGCTGCGCCGGGAAGGGCGCCAGGTGGACGCCGTTGGCGTAACGCCGGTGCGGACGGTGATCTGACGGCCGGGCCTTCGCGCTTTCGTTGTTCCGGGCCAGCCGGGTGCGGCCTTGGGTTGCAGACTGCCTGTGCGACCGGCCGGCCGGGGCGGGATGCGGGTGGAAACACTGCGTTCTTGCGGCCCGAGCCTCGCAATGGTCGCCGATCTGCCATAAATTGCGAGTGCTTTGTGGTCCGGTCCCTGACCGCCGTACAGGTGGAAGACATTTGACATCTCGTCCCGAGCCTTGGTCCGAGACGGACATCGCCATTGTCGGCATGGCGGCGCATCTTCCGGGTGCGGCGGATATCGATGCCTATTGGCGCAACCTTCGGGACGGGATCGAAAGCATCAAGGCGCTGACGCCGGCCGATCTGGCCGCGGCGGGGGAAAGCCCGGCCCGGATGGCACGGCCGAACTACGTGCCCGCCGCTGCGCCGCTGGACGGCTTTGCCGAATTCGACGCGGAGTTCTTCGGGTTCTCGCCCAAGGAGGCCGCGATCCTGGACCCGCAGCACCGGCAATTCCTGGAAGTGGCCTGGGAGGCGCTGGAGGATGCGGGCCATCCGCCCGAGGGGTTCAAGGGTGCCATCGGGGTCTATGCCGGCTGCGGCATGGGCAGCTACTTCTACTTCAACCTGTGTTCGAACCGGGACCTCGTGTCGAACACCGGAATGTTCCTGTTGCGCCATACCGGCAACGACAAGGATTTCCTGTCCACCCGCGTGAGCCACATCTTCGACCTGAAGGGCCCGTCGGTAAACATCCAGACGGCCTGCTCGACCTCGCTGGTGGCGGTGCACTACGGCATCCAGGCCCTGTTGAACGGCGAATGCGACATGGCGCTGGCGGGCGGCGTGACCATCGAGCTGCCGCAGGGGCGGGGGTATCTGTACCACGAGAACGAGATCCTTTCGCCCGATGGCCATTGCCATGCCTTCGACCACCGCGCGCAGGGCACCGTCTTCGGGTCGGGCGCGGGCTGCGTGGTGCTGCGGCGGATGGCAGATGCGGTGGCCGATGGCGACCATATCTGGGCGGTGATCAAGGGCACGGCGATCAACAACGATGGCGCGGCCAAGGCGGGGTATCTGGCACCCTCGGTCGAAGGCCAGGCGGCCTGCGTGGCCGAGGCGCAGGCGGTGGCGGGGGTGGCGTCGGACGCGGTGTCCTATGTGGAATGCCACGGCACCGGCACCTATCTGGGCGACCCGATCGAGGTGGCGGCGCTGACCCAGGCCTTCCGGCAGACCGGCAATGGCGTGGGAACCTGCCGCATCGGATCGGTCAAGACCAACATCGGCCACCTGGACACCGCCGCCGGGGTGGCAAGCCTGGTGAAGGTGGCGCTGTCGCTGCATCACCGGCAGCTGCCGCCGTCCCTTGGGTATGAAGCGCCGAACCCCACCATCGATTTCGAGACCTCGCCCTTCCGGGTGAACGACCGGCTGTCCGACTGGACGGGGCCAGAGCCGCTCAGGGCCGGGGTGAACTCTCTTGGCGTGGGCGGGACCAATGCCCATGCGGTGCTGGAGCAGGCGCCCGAGCGGGCGACGTCGGAAGAAAGCCTGTGGCCCTTCCAGCCCATCGTCATTTCCGCGCGGTCCAAGGCGGCGCTGGATGCGGCCTCGGCCCGGCTGGCGGCGCATCTGCGGGCGAACCCGGATCAGCCGCTGGCGGATGTGGCCTTCACGCTGAAGGAGGGCCGCCGCGCCTTTGACAAGCGTCGCGTTCTGGTCGCGGAAAGCCATGAGGAGGCGGCGGCGCTGCTGGAAGGCGGCGATAGCCGCCGGATCTTCACCCACGAGGCGCTGGAGGCGCCGGAGGTCGTGTTCCTGTTCCCCGGCGGCGGGGCGCAATATGCCGGCATGGCGCGGGATCTGTACGAGACCGAGCCCGTCTTCCAGGACTGGATGGACCGCGGGCTGGCGGTGCTTCAGCCGAAGCTGGACTATGACATCAAGGCGATCTGGCTGCCCGAGAAGGGGCAGGAAGCCTTGGTGAACGAGCGGCTGAAGCGGCCCTCGGTGCAGCTGCCGCTGATCATGATCACCGAATATTCGCTGGCCAAGCTGTTCGAAAGCTGGGGCGTCACGCCCGCCGCGCTGGTCGGCCATTCCATGGGCGAGAACACCGCCGCCGCGCTGGCCGGCGTAATGAGCTTCGAGGATTGCATCGGGCTGGTGCACCTGCGCGGGCAGCTTTTCGACACCATCGCACCGGGGGGCATGCTGTCGGTGCCCCTGGCCGAGGCCGACCTGCGGCCCCGCCTGACGGGCGAGCTGGACATGGCCTCGGTCAATGCGCCGGGGCTGTGCGTTGTCTCGGGCCCCGATGCGGCGCTGACGGGGCTGGCCGAGGCATTGGGGGCCACGGGGGTGGAAACGCAGCGCATCGCCATCGACATCGCGGCGCACAGCCGGATGCTGGAGCCGATCCTGGACCGTTTCGGCGCCTACCTGCGGTCGATCCGCCTGTCGGCGCCACGGCTGCCCATCATCTCGAACCGCACCGGCCAGCCGCTGACGGCGGCCGAGGCGACGGACCCGGATTACTGGGTGCGCCACCTGCGGGGTACGGTGAACTTCCAGTCCTGCATGGATTGGCTCAAGACCGAAGGCCCCCGCGTCTTTGTCGAAATGGGGCCGGGGCGGGCGCTGTCCTCGCTGGCGCAGGCCAATGGCATTCCCGCGGCACAGGTCGTGCCGGCGCTGCGCCACCCCGAACAGGCGATGGCCGACGATGCCTGGCACATCCTGACCGTCGCGCGCCTGTGGGCCTGCGGCGTGGCGGTGGACTGGGAGCCGGTCTGGGCCGGCGCGCGCCGCAACCGCGTGGTGCTGCCGACCTACCCGTTCCAGCGCAAGACCTATTTCATCGCGCCCTCCGAGACCAAGGCCGAGGCCGAGGCGCATCTGCCCGAACGCCGGGACGACATCGCCGACTGGGGCTGGCGGCCGGTCTGGCGGCCGAAGGAAGCGGCATGCGACTGGGATGTCGAAAATGGGCTGGCCGAGGCGCCGCAGCATTCCTGGCTCGTGTTCCTGGACGATGCGGGTCTGGGCCGCGCGGTGGCAGAACGGCTGAAGGCGGCGGGGCATCCGGTTGTGACCGTGCGCGCGGGCGATGCCTTCGCCCGCGAGGCCGAGGGTTATGTTCTTGCCCCCGAGCGCGGGCGCGAGGGCTATGACCAGTTGATCCGCGACCTGGTGGCGCATGGCCATGCGCCAGACCGGATCGCGCATTTCTGGGGCGTGACCGCGACCGAAAGCTTCCGGCCCGGATCATCCTTCCTGCACCGCAACCTGGAACAGGGCTTCTATTCCCTGATGTTCCTGGCCCAGGCCATTGCCGAGGAAAACCTGCCCCGCCCCATCCACCTGACCGCCGTCACCAACGGCGCCGCGCAGGTGAAGGGCGAAGCGCTGCGCTGGCCGGAAAAGGCCACCATCCTGGGCCCCGTCCGCGTGATCCCGCGCGAGCTGCCGGGCTTCACCTGTTCCACGCTGGACGTGGAGCTTGCCGGAGGAAAGGCAGAAGCGCTGGCCCTGCCGCTGCTGGAAGACCTGCTCGCCACACCCGGCGAGCATCTGGCCGCGCTGCGGCAGGGCCGCCGGTTTGAACAGGGCCTGCGCCCCACCGCCCTGGCCGATGACCCATTCGCCTTGCCGCGCAAGGCAACGGTGCTGATCACAGGTGGCTTCGGCGGCATCGGCGTGACGCTGGCCGAAGACCTGATCCGCCGGTTCGAGGCGCGGATCGTGCTGCTGGCCCGCCGCCCCCTGCCCCCGCGCGAACAGTGGCAGGCCCGGCTCAACCGCAACGGACCGGCCGACCCGGTGAACCGCCGCATCCTTGCCCTGCAGCGGCTGGAAGCCATCGGCGGCCGGGTCGAGGTGGCCGCCGCCGATGTCTGCGACGTGGAAGACATGCGCGCCGCCCTGACCATCGCCGAAGGCCGGCTTGGCCCGGTGAAGGTGGTGATCCATGCCGCGGGCGTGGTGGACGACGGCCCGCTTCTCACCAAGACCCCCGCCGAGGTGGAAGAGGTCTTCGCGCCAAAGCTGCATGGCACGCAGGTATTGTCTCAGCTTTTCCCGGACGGGACGCTGGAGCTGATGGTGCTGTTCTCCTCCACCTCCACCGTCACGGGGCCGGCGGGGCAGATCGACTATGTCGCGGCCAACGAATACCTGAACGCCTGGGCGAAATCGCGCGCGGGCGGCAAGACGCGGGTGGTGGCGCTGGACTGGGGCATCTGGCAGGGCGTGGGCATGGCGGCCGAGGCGCTGGCCGACCGCACCGGCGACCGCCCGGCCTCGCCCCGCCTGCCGATCCGCGCGGCCCTTCTGGACGAAGAAGGCTTCGACGCCCGCGGCAACCGCGTGTTCTTCTCGCGCCTGACCACCGACCGCTGGTTGCTGGACGGGCACCGGCTGGCCGATGGCACGGCGCTGGTACCGGGCACCGGCCTTCTGGAATTCGCAGCCGAGGCGATGGCGGCTCAGGGCGAAGGCACTGCGCTGGAGATGCGCGACTTTACCTTCTTCCGCCCGCTGGTGGTCGAAGCCCCGGTCGAGGCGTGCGCGCGGCTGATCCGCAGCGATGCGGGCTATGGTTTCGACCTGCGGTCCGAGGTGACGTTGGCGGGAAGGACAGGTTGGCAGACCCATGCCACCGCCAGCCTGATGCCGCTGAAGGGCGCCGCGCCGCGGCTGGACGTGGCGGCGTTGCGCGCGCGGATGGGCGCGGTGGAAACCGGCACGGGACTTCGCACCGGGCAGGAAGACCACCTGCGCTTTGGCCCGCGCTGGCGGGTGCTGGACTCGCGCGCCTTCGGCAAGGGGGAAGCTCTGGCCGATCTGGCCCTTCCGGCCGAATTCACCGGCGAGGCAGGGCAAGGCTGGCTGATCCACCCGGCACTGATGGACATCGCCACCGGCTGGGCGATGGAACTGATCGCGGGCTATCGCCCCTCGCATCTGTGGGTGCCGGTGGCCTATGCCCGGCTCAGGTTGTGGCGCCCCCTGCCCGCGCGGATCGTCAGCCATGTGCGCAATGCCGGGGCCAACCGCGCCGAGGGGCCGGTGGCCAGCTTTGACGTGACGCTGGCCACGCCCGAGGGCGATGTCTGCGCCGAGATCACCGGCTTCACCATCCGCCGGCTGGAGGGCGCGCTGACGCTGACGCCGCCGCAGACCCGCGACCTGGAGTTCGACGGA
>Ga0209368_1000688_pt1 | contig 22712 bp, 25 predicted proteins | sample EBPBio242008_DNA_FD_185862 | JGI IMG/M metagenome (GOLD analysis project Ga0209368, IMG submission 185862) | Wastewater treatment Type I Accumulibacter community from EBPR Bioreactor in Madison, WI, USA - Reactor 1_4/24/2008_ DNA (SPAdes)... | ecosystem: Engineered > Bioreactor > EBPR >...
AGCCCGCCGCCACGATGGAGAAGCTGTCATTGTTCCCGGCCGCCGCAGAGCTGAAGTCGGTGATCGTGTCGCCCGCATCCGCGACGTGGTGAAACCGGAACCGGTCGTTCCCGGCGCCACCGGTCAAGGTATCGACACCGCGCCCGCCGCTCAGCATGTCGTTGCCCGACAGTCCGTCCAGCCGGTCGTCCCCGCCATTGCCGAACAGCTGGTTGGTAACGCCGTTGCCCAGGATCACGTCATTGTCGCTGCGCGACCCCTGGACATCCTCGAACCCGGTGAATTCGTCGCCGGCCGCGGCGCCCGCCGGATCGAAACTGTCATCAAGCGCCAGCCGCACGCCGGGACCATACCGGAAGTCCAGGAGGTCGATGCCATCCCCGCCATCTAGGCTTTCCGCCGAGCCGGGATTGCAGATGAACGTGTCATTGCCCCCGTCGCCATGAACGGCTCCCGTCACTGTCCCGCCGCGGTTGTCGAAGCTGTCGCTCCCGTCGCCAAGGAAGATGTCGCCATCGACCCGCCCATCCCGGTTGTCCACCGTGTCGGTGCCATCCCCGGTCAGGATGTCGCCGCGCATGAGCCCACGGTTGTGAATGACCGACCTCGCGCCGGGAGCCGCCTCGCCGCTGAAGCTCGTGGCATCCGCATCCAGCCCCGTGATCGAGCCATAGTTCCACAGCACCAGCGTGTCGCTCGACCCGGAGGACTGGCGCACGCCGCTGATGTCGGCCGAGATGGTGCCCCGGTTCGTGACCACGTTCTCGCCACCCTGGCTTCCGCCGATCAGGATGCCGTAACCACCCGAGATGCTGCCTTCATTGTAGACCGCCGAGTTGCCGGCAAGGACCCTGACCGCCGTGCCTGCGCTGCCTGTCAGGGCAGACACCGAGCCACCCGCCAACACGCGGATGCTGTTGCCGCTGTCCTGGGCCAGGTCATCGCCGGCGCTGATGCCGGTCAGGGCCCCGAAGACGGAACCGGCGACCGTGACCGACATCAGGCTTCCGTCAGCCGCGATGGCCGTGCTGTCGGTCGACATGACGGTGTTGTCCGGCAGCACATAGATGCCGTCGCCGGGATCGACCAGGGTATAGCGAACACCTGTCCCGATGCTGGTAGCTCCCGGAATGACCGCCATCGCCCGTTCCTCCCGCAACGAAGACCGTGTCTCCCGTTCCGCCACGCCGGCCCGGGCGGAACCGCCCGGACTGGCGCCGCCTCAGACCCGTGCCTTCAGCAGGTCGCGGATATCGGCCAGCAGTTCCTCCTGCGTCGGCCCCTTCGGCGGCGCAGCCGCCGCTTCGGCGGCTTCCTTCTTGATCATGGTCTCCTTGGCCTTGTTCATCGCCTTGACCAGCAAGAACACCACCCAGGCGATGATCAGGAAGTTGATCACCGCCATCAGGAAGGCGCCGTAGGCAAAAACCGCCGCGCCGGAATCCCGCGCCGTCTGCAGGCTGGCCCCATCCGGCACATTGCCCTTCAGGACGATGTACAGATTCGAAAAGTCGATCCCGCCGATGATCAGACCGATGAACGGGTTTATCAGGTCGGTCACGACCGAATTCACGATGGCGGTGAATGCCGCCCCGATGATGATCCCGACCGCCAGGTCGAACACATTGCCACGCGCAATGAAAGTCTTGAATTCGTTCAGCATTCTCAAGGTTCCCTGTGCCCTCGGCCAGCGTCGCCGGTGATTGGCCCCGGCAGGATCGCACAGCCCTGCCGCCACCATGGCACAGGTCGGGCCATTCAAACACCCGGATTTTGCCGCTAGCTTCGCCCGACAACCAACAGGAGTCTGCCGTGACCGCCCTTGCCGATTTCCCGATCACCCGCCGCTGGCCGCCCCGCGATCCCGGGGCGATCCAGCTCTATTCCCTGCCCACGCCGAACGGCGTAAAGGTCGCCATCGCGCTCGAGGAAATGGGCCTGCCCTATGACGGCCACCGCATCGACTTCTCGAAGAACGACCAGTTCACGCCGGAATTCCTGTCGCTGAACCCCAACAACAAGATCCCCGCGATCATCGACCCCGAAGGCCCGGACGGAAAGCCGCTGACGCTGTTCGAAAGCGGCGCGATCCTGATCTACCTGGCGGAAAAGACCGGCAAGCTCCTGCCGCAGGCCAACCGCTACGAAGTCCTGCAATGGCTGATGTTCCAGATGGGCGGCATCGGCCCGATGTTCGGCCAGCTCGGCTTTTTCCACGTCTATGCCGGGAAAGAGATCGAGGATCCCCGCCCCAAGGAACGCTACCGCGCCGAATCCGAACGCCTGCTGAAGGTGCTGGACAAGGCGCTGGAGGGGCGCGACTGGATCGCGGGCGACTACTCCATTGCCGACATCGCAATCGCGCCCTGGCTGCGCAACCTGCGCGACGGCTACAAGGCCGCCGACGTCACCGGCTGGGACCAGCTGAAGAACGTGCCCGCCTACCTTGAACGCTTCCTCGCCCGCCCCGCCGTCCAGCGCGGCCTGACAAAGCCCGAGAAGGCCTGACCTCGCGCCTCCCCTCCCCCTCGTGGGGAGGGGCCGGGGGAGGGGGGAGCCTACCCCCGCGGCGCTGCCGCGCGGCCAAGCCGGTCGTTGATCGCACGTCCCAGCCCCGCCTCGGGCACCGGGGCAAAGGCGATGGCGCCCTCCGGCCCGGCCAGCCGGTCCGCCTCGCGCAGCACCGCGAACAGCCGCGCCGCCGCTTCCACCAGGTCGCCCCGCGCCGAAAGCGTCAGCGCCGCGCCCGCGCAGCCCGGCCCGAACCCCACCCAGACCTCACCCGGCCGCGCCGCCCGCGCCTCCAGCCGAACCCGCGCCTCGGGCGCATAGTGCGAGGCCAGTTGCCCCGGCGCCGTCACCGCCGCCGCCTCGTCGCGCAGGGCCACCGGCGCACCCAGCACCGCCTCCAGCGCCTCCACCGGCACGCCGCCGGGACGCAAGAGCACCGCCTCACCGGTCAGCCCGATGATCGTCGATTCCACCCCCACCGCGCAGGGTCCGCCATCCAGAACCGCCCCGATGCGGCCAGACAGCCCCTCCATCACATGCGCCGCCGTGGTGGGCGAGACCTTGCCCGACGGGTTGGCCGAAGGCGCCGCCAGCGGCCCGCCAAAGGCCCGCAGCAGCGCCTGCGCCAGGGGATGCGCCGGCACCCGCACCGCCACGGACTCCAGCCCCGCCGTGACCAGCGCCGACAGCCCCGCCTCTGCCCGCACCGGCAGCACCATGGTCAGGGGCCCCGGCCAGAACGCCGCCGCCAGCCGCCGCGCCCGGTCGTCCAGCACGGCCACCGCCTCGGCGGCCGCCACGTCCGGCACATGCACGATCAGCGGGTTGAACCGCGGCCGCCCCTTGGCCTCGAAGATCCGCGCCACCGCCAGATCCGACCGCGCATCGCCCGCCAGGCCATAGACCGTCTCGGTCGGCAGCGCGACCAGCCCGCCCGCCTGAAGCAGGGCCGCGGCACGCTGCACACCTGCGGCATCGGGAGAAAGCACAAGGGTCTCGGTCATGGTGACGCAGCGTCTGCCTTGAAGAGCGAAGGCCGGGGTATAGCCTGTCGCCGTCTAGCAGCGCCCCCGCCCCTTGCCAACCGGGCGCGGCCTAGCCTCAGGAGAGACCGATGCCCTTCCGCGCACCCGTGGCCGACCAGCGCTTCATCCTGACCCATGTGGCGCCCCTCTCCCCGGTGTCTGCAACGGTCCGTTTCGCCGAAGCCACGCCCGAGCTTGCCGGCGAAATCCTCTACTCCGCCGGAAGGCTGGCCGACGCGGTGCTCGCCCCCCTGAACCGCATCGGTGACAAGACCCCTGCCCGGCTGGAGAACGGCATTGTCCGCACCTCGCCGGGCTTTGCAGACGGCTACCGCGCCATTGCCGAAGGCGGTTGGGTCGGCATGGCGGCCTCGCCCGAGTTCGGCGGCATGGGTCTGCCGATGGCGCTGACCTCCGCCGTGGGCGAAAGCTTTGCTGGCGCCAACCTCGCGCTGCAGCTGAACCCGCTCCTGACCCAGGGCCAGATCGAGGCGCTGGAACACCACGCCGCCGAAGCGCTGAAGGCGCTCTACATCCCCCGCCTCGCCAGCGGGGAATGGACGGGCACGATGAACCTGACCGAGCCGCAGGCCGGCAGCGACGTGGGCGCCTTGACGACACGCGCCGAACCGGCGCCCGATGGCAGCTACCGCATCACTGGCCAGAAGATCTACATCACCTGGGGCGACCATGACGTCGCCGCCAACGTCTGCCACCTCGTGCTGGCCCGCCTGCCCGATGCCGCGCCGGGCACGAAGGGCATCTCGCTCTTCCTCGTGCCGAAATTCCTGCCCGATGCCGCGGGCAACCCCGGCGCGCGCAACAGCCTTCGTGTCGTCAGCCTGGAACACAAGCTGGGACTCCACGGCTCGCCCACCTGCGTGATGAGCTTCGAGGGCGCCACCGGCTTCATCGTGGGCGGCCCCGGCAAGGGCATGGCAGCGATGTTCACCATGATGAACAACGCCCGCCTCGGCGTCGCGATGCAGGGCGTGGGCATCGCCGAAGCCGCCACCCAGGCAGCCCTGGCCTATGCAAAAGAGCGCAGGCAGGGCGCAACCGGGCGCCCCGGCCCCGGCACCATCATCGACCATGCCGACGTGCGCCGGATGCTCGCCACCATGCGTGCCGAAACCTTCTCTGCCCGCGCCCTGGCGCTCGATTGTGCCGTGGCCATCGACATGGGCCGCGCCACGGGCGAAACGCACTGGCTGGCCCGTGGCGCATTGCTCACCCCCCTGGCCAAGGCCTTCGGCACCGACATCGGCAACGAGGTGGCGCATATGGGCATCCAGGTGCACGGCGGCATGGGCTTCATCGAAGAAACCGGCGCCGCCCAGTTCGCGCGCGACGTGCGCGTGACCTCGATCTATGAAGGCACGAACGGCATCCAGGCAATGGACCTGGTCGGTCGCAAGATGGCTGACGGCGGCGAGGCCGCCTTCCGCCTGATCGACGAGGTCCAGAAGGGCGCCGAGGCCGCCCGCGCCATCCATCCCGACCTGGCCGGCGATGTCTGGTCCGCAGCCGAAACCCTGCGCGACGGCACCGAAACCCTGCTGGCGCAACCGATGGACGACCGCTTCGCCGGCGCCGCCCCCTACCTCCGCGGCTTTGCCCGCGTGCTGTCGGGGCATTACCACCTGAAGGCCGCGCTGGCCGATCCCGCGCGCCTGCCGCTGGCCCGTGTGGCGATCCGGCGGCTCCTGCCCGAACATGCGGCATTGCTTTCGGCAGCACGCGAAGGCGCAGATGGCCTCTTCGCCGTCTCACCCGAGGCGCTGGAGCCATGACCACCGGGGCCGAGAGCGAAACCGGCATCCTGCATCCCTTCCTTGAGCCCCCCGCCTCAGGCGAGGCCACCGAGGTTGCCGAGGGTGTCCTCTGGCTCCGCCTGCCGCTGCCAATGGCGCTGGACCATGTGAACGTGTTTGCCCTGCGGGATGTCGAGGGCTGGACGCTCATCGACACCGGCCTTCATTCGAAGCGCGGCATTGCCCTGTGGCAGGCGCTTCTTGATGGCCCGCTCGCCGGGGCACCGGTGCGGCGCGTGCTGGTCAGCCACCACCACCCCGACCATATCGGCATGGCCGGCTGGTTCCAGGCCCGCGGCGCCGAGCTTCTGATGCCCCGCACCGCCTGGCTCTATGCCCGGATGCTGACGCTGGATGTCCAGACGCTGCCCCCGCCCGAGACCGTGGCCTTCTGGCGCGGCGCCGGAATGCCAGCCGACATGCTGGCCGACCGCAGCCAGAGCCGGCCGTTCAACTTCGCCGATATCGTGGCGCCGATGCCGCTTGGCTTCACCCGCATCGCCGAGGGTGACATTCTCACCCTTGGCGGCCGGCGCTGGCAGGTGCGCATGGGCGACGGTCACGCCCCCGAACACGCGACGCTCTGGTCGCTGGACGACAACCTCATCCTCGGCGGGGACCAGTTCCTGCCCGGCATCTCGCCCAACATCGGCGTCTATCCGACCGAGCCTGACGCCGACCCGCTGGCCGACTGGCTCCGCGCCACCCGCGCCTTCCGGCCGCTGGCGCAGGACAGCCACCTCGTCCTGCCGGGCCACAAGCTGCCCTTCACCGGCCTGCCGCTCCGGCTGCGCCAGATGGAGGAAAACCACACCGCCGCCCTGCCCCGGCTGCTGGACCACCTCAGCGAACCGCGCACCGCAGCCGATTGCTTCCCCGTCCTCTTCCGCCGCCCGATCGGACCTGCCGAGTTTCCGCTGGCCATGGCCGAATCCGTAGCCCATCTGAACCATCTCTTGCGCCTGGGCCAGGTTTCGCGGACCCTTTCCGAAGATGGCGCCTGGCTCTGGACGCGCGCCGACTGAGGCAAGGGCCGGATCGATGACCACCCGACAGAAACGCCACAGGCACCACGCCGGCCAGGCCCGCAAAGCCGCCGAACGGCTGGTCGCATGGATCCGCGCCTTCGAAGACGATCTCGACCCCGCGCAGGAAGTCGCGCTCGGCTTCGCCGGCAGCGACGCCGGTGTCCTCCAGATCGAAGGCATCGGCTATTCCGACCCCGACCTCGTCACCTTCACGGGCACCGACGAGGACGGCCTGCGGACCCAGCTCATCCAGCATGTCAGCCAGTTGAACGTCATCCTGCGCGCCGTTCCCTCGGCCAGCCCGGACGAGGCGCCTCGCCGCATCGGCTTCACCCTCACGCCCCGCTGGGTCGGCGGCGAAAGCGGCGATGCCTCCGCCATGGGCATCCGCGCCACGGACTGACGCGCTGCGCATATCTGCCCCGTGACAGGCCGTGCCGAATAGGGTATGCGCGGGCTCAGCGAACGAAATGCCATAGGGAACCGCGACATGGCCGAACACAAGCCGGGCAGCATGGACATCCGCGTGCAGGAAAAGACCTTTGCAGGCTTCATCCGCATGGTCACCTGGGGCGCGATCATCTCCATCCTCGTGCTGATCTTCCTCGCCCTCGCGAACGCCTGACCGCAAAGCCGGCCCTCCTCATGATCCGCCTTGCGCTGAGCATCCTGGCCCTGGTGACTCTTGCCGCCTGCGGCGCCGAGTCGGTCTATGCCCCCGACGACGTGGTCGCCCGCGCGGCCTATGTCGAGCCGGGCCCCAAGACCATCACCCTGTACACGGTCATCAACAACCGCAGCCAGGAAGGCGCGCATTCCGCGCTTCTCATCAACGGTTCGCAGCGCGTGCTGTTCGACCCGGCCGGCAGCTGGTTCAACCGTCACGCCCCCGAACGCAACGACGTGATCTTCGGCATGACGCCGACGCTCGAATCCTTCTTCGACGACTACCACGCCCGCGAAACGTTCCGCGTGCGCAAGCAGACCGTCGTGGTGACACCGGAACAGGCCGAGATTGCCATCCAGCGCGCCCTGCAAGAAGGGCCGGTGCCCCAGGCCCGCTGCGCCTGGTCCACGTCGGACGTGCTCCGCGGCGTGCCCGGCTTCGAATCCATCCCGCGCGTGCTGTCGCCAAAGAAGCTCTCCAAATCCTTCGCCAAGCTTCCGGGCATGATCGAGGATGTGGAAATCCGCGACGACGATCCCGACGAACGCGGCGCGCTCCTGAACACCCAGAACACGGGCGGCACGCAATAGCGGCCGCGCCTGTCCTGGTCGGCGCGATCCTGGCGGGCGGCGAGGGTCGCCGCATGGGCGGCACCGACAAGGCGCTCCTGCCCCTCGCCGGTCGCCCGCTTGCCGCCCACCTCACCGACCGCCTGCGCCCCCAGGTCCAGGCGCTTGCCATCTCGGCCAACGGCGACCCCGCGCGCCTCGCCTTCCTCGGCCTCCCCGTCCTGCCCGACACCCCGCCCTCGCGCGGCCCCCTGTCCGGCGTTCTGGCCGCCCTCCTCTGGGCGCGGGCACAAGGGGCCACCGCCCTCCTCACCGCCGCCGTGGACACGCCCTTCCTGCCGCCCGACCTCGCCCCCCGCCTCCTTGCCGCCGGCCAGGGCCGCCTTACGCTCGCCCGCAGCGACGGCCGCCTCCACCCCACCGCCGCGCTCTGGCCCACGACCCTTGCGGGGGACTTGCAGGATTTCCTCGCCTCGGGCGAAACTCCCCGCATGATGAGCTTCGTCCAGCGCCACGCCCCGGCCTTCGCCGATGTCCCCGAGGGCAGCCTTGCCAACCTCAACACGCCGGCCGACCTCGCCGCCGCCGAGGCGCGTCTCAGAGGCACGGCACCATGAGGATCTACGGCGTCATCGGCTGGAAGAACGCCGGCAAGACCAGCCTGATGGAGCGTCTGGTGGCCGACATCACCGCCCGCGGCTTCACCGTCTCGACCGTCAAGCACGTCCACCACGACGTCGACCTCGACCAGCCCGGCAAGGACAGCTTCCGCCACCGCGCCGCCGGCGCGACCGAGGTGGTGCTGGCCTCGGCCCACCGCTTCGCCCTGATGCGCGAACACCGCGGCCCCGAACCCAACCTGTCGCAGGTGCTCGCCCGCCTCGCCCCCGTCGATCTGATCCTGGTCGAAGGCTACAAGCGCGACGCCCATGCCAAGGTCGAGGTCTGGCGCGCCGAGGCCGGCCATCCGCTGATCCAGCCCGGAGATCCCTTGGTGCGCGCCATCGCGACCGACAGCCCGCTGCCCCGGGCGGTGCCCGTCCCGGTGCTGGATCTCAACGACACGGCCGCCATCGCTGGCTTCATCCTTGATGAAACCGGCCTGCCGCGCAAAGGGCGCCCGCGATGAACGTCACCATCCGCCGCGGCCTGCCCTTCGACCTGCGCCCCCAGGCGGCCCGGCTCTACTGGCAGGCCTTCGGCGGCAAGCTCGGCTCGGTGCTCGGCCCCGAAGATCGGGCGCTGGCCTATGTCACCCGCGTCATCCGTGCCGACCATGTCTTCATCGCGCTGGACGATCGGGGCGGCCTTCTCGGCCTCGCCGGGTTCAAGACCCCGCAAGGCAGCTTCGCGGGCGGCACCCCCGCCGACCTGCGCGCCATCTATGGCCGCTTCGGTGGCTCGTGGCGTGCCGCCCTGTTCGGCTGGCTCGGGCGCGAGGTGGACAACGACCGCTTCCTGGTCGATGGCATCTGCGTCTCGCGAGAGGCGCGGGGCCAGGGCATCGGCTCGGCCCTGCTCGATGCGCTTTGCGCCGAAGGCGCAGCACGGGGCTACCACTCGGTCCGGCTCGACGTGATCGATACCAACTGGCGGGCAAGGGCGCTTTATGAACGCCAGGGCTTCACGCCGCTTGCCACCCGTCCCATCGGCCTCTTGCGCCATGTCTTCGGCTTTGCCGCCGCCACAACCATGGTGCGCCCCGTGATCTGACCAGTAGGATGGGCAATACTGCCCATCCTGCGTTTCAGTCGAAGGTGCCCGTCACCCGGCCAAACAGCATGAAGGCCCGCGCCGTGCGGGTATCGGCAAGTTCCACCAGATCCTCGTCGCTCGCCGCCTTCTCGAAGGCGGAAAACACCCGGTCGAAGCTGCGCAGAAAATGGTGCCCGGCATCGCGGAACACCGGGTCCTCGCGCATCCGCGCCGCGGTCAGCGCCAGGCTGGACCGGTCGCGCACACCACCAAGCGCCGCAATGGGGCGCCCGCGCTCGCCCGCGGCAAAGCGGCGCCAGACCTCGGGCCGCGACCGGTCGGGGCGCAGGTCGTCCATGTAGATGCCTTCCTGCGCCAGCAGCGTCAGCACGTCCTGCGCCGCACGGATCAGCTTGGCGACGTCGCGGTCCTCCAGTGCCCGGCGCATGGCGCGGAACCCCTCCTTGTCCTCGGGGCTTTCGGGGAACTGCAGCGCGCGGATGAAATCCGCCGCCGAAAGGGGTTCGCGCAGATCCTCGGCCGGCGTGCCAAGCGCCAGCGCCGGCTGCTCGTCGGCCGCCGTGGACCGCGGCACTGCCAGCGCCGCGCGCCGATCGGCCGAGGGCACGGTCACACCCGAATCCCGGCGCGAGGCAAAGGTGACGATGGCGGTTTCCGCCTGCCGCGCTGCCTGGGCAATCTCGTCCAGCTTCTTCTCCACCGCGGGCTGCGCCGCGGCCTGCTGCTGGCTGGCCACATAGGCGGCCCGCATCGCATCCACGCTCGCCTGCAACCGCGCGGCCTCGGACCGCAGGGCGCGCACGCCCCGCAGCGTCACCGCCGCCGCCCAGATCAGCGCCAGCGGCAGGAACACCACCAGCAGCGTCAGCATCACTCCAAGCCCCGATGATCCCTCGGGCGCCGTCCACAGCCAGCCGGCCACGGCCAGCACCCAGACGACGCTCAACCCGGCAGCCGCCCATTCGGCGGCGCCAAGCGCAGGCGCTTCCGCGACCTGGCCGCGAAGGCCAAGGTCCAGGGGTTTCTCGGTCGGATCGGCCATGCACGGCCCTCGCGTCAGAGGTAGCGGATGCTCAGGACTTCATAGCTGCGTTGCCCGCCGGGGGTGCGCACCTCGACATTGTCGCCCTCGTCCTTGCCGATCAGGGCGCGCGCCAGCGGCGAGCGGATGTTCAGAAGCCCACGCTCGATGTCGGCCTCGACCTCGCCGACAATGGTATAGGTCTTCTCTTCCTCGGTGTCGTCGTCCACCAGCGTGACCGTCGCGCCGAACTTGATGGCGCCGGACAGCTTTGACGGGTCGATCACCTCGGCCAGCGACAGGATGCCTTCCAGCTCCTTGATGCGCCCCTCGATGAAGGACTGCTTCTCGCGCGCGGCATGGTATTCGGCGTTTTCCGACAGGTCGCCATGCTCGCGGGCTTCCGCGATGGCGCGGATCACCGACGGGCGTTCCACCGTCTTCAGCGTCTTCAGCTCTTCATCCAGCGCGGTGAAACCCGCACGGGTCATCGGAATCTTTTCCATCGGCCTGCACTCAAATGACAAAGCCACGGCGCCTTTCCAGCACCATGACTCCGCTCGTCCTCCGCTCCACCTGACCCTGCCTGCGTCACAATTGCAAGAGGCGATGCCCGGATTGAGCAAGGCTGCGCCTTGTGGAAAGATCCTTGTCCGGACGCCGCGTCGCAGCGCAATGATCCTGCGTCGTGATTGACGCAGCCGCCCCCTTGGGGCAATGACAGCCTCATTCCCGCAAAAGCCCCGCCAGAGGGCGCCAGCCTCGCCAGCCAAAGGAAAGCACATGTCCGAGCCGATCGTCCGTGAAAGCATGGAATACGACGTGGTGATCGTCGGCGCCGGTCCTTCGGGCCTTTCGGCAGCGATCCGGCTGAAGCAGCTCGATCCGAATCTCTCGGTCGTGGTTCTGGAAAAGGGCTCCGAAGTCGGCGCGCACATCCTGTCGGGCGCCGTGCTCGATCCCTCGGGCCTCGACGCGCTGCTGCCCGACTGGCGTTCGATGGGCGCCCCGATCAAGACCGAGGTCAAGCACGACAACTTCTACCTCCTCGGACCGGCCGGCCAGATCCGCATCCCCAACTGGCCGATGCCGCCCCTGATGTCCAACCACGGCAATTACATCGTCTCGATGGCCAACGTCTGCCGCTGGATGGCCCAGGTCGCCGAGGGTCTCGGCGTCGAAATCTTCCCCGGCATGGCCGCCTCCGAACTCGTCTGGGACGGCGACCGCGTCGCGGGCGTGGTGGCCGGCGAATTCGGCCGCGACCCGGCCACGGGCGAACCCGGCCCCTCCTACGAACCCGGCATGAACCTCCTCGGCAAATACGTCTTCCTGTCGGAAGGCGTCCGCGGCAGCCTCGCCAAGCAGGTGATCGAACGCTTCAACCTGTCCAAGGGCCACTGCCCGCAGAAGTTCGGCATCGGCATGAAGGAAATCTGGGAAATCGACCCCGCCAAACACCGCGAGGGCACGGTCACCCACACGATGGGCTGGCCCCTCGGCTCTGCCGCGGGGGGCGGCTCCTTCATCTATCACCTTGAAAACAATCAGGTCTACATCGGCTTCGTCGTCCACCTGAACTACAAGAACCCCTACCTCTACCCCTACATGGAATTCCAGCGCTTCAAGCATCACCCCATGGTGGCCGAGCTTCTGAAGGGCGGAAAGCGCGTCGCCTACGGCGCCCGCGCCATCAGCGAGGGCGGCTACCAGTCCATCCCCAAGATGGTCGCCCCCGGCGTGGCGCTTCTGGGCTGCACCGCCGGCCTCGTGAACGTGCCGCGCATCAAGGGCAACCACAACGCCATGCTTTCGGGCAAGGCCGCCGCCGAAGCCGCCTTCGCCGCGCTCCAGGCCGGCCGCCAGGGCGACGAACTGACCACCTATGAAGCCGAAGTCCGCACCGGCCCCATCGGCCGCGACCTGAAGAGGGTCCGCAACGTCAAGCCGCTCTGGTCGCATTACGGCCTCACCGCCTCGCTCCTCGGCGGCGGCCTCGACATGTGGACGAACAACCTCTTCGGCCTGTCCCTCTTCGGCACGCTCCGCCACCAGAAGTCCGACGCCCAGGCCACCGAGCCCGCCGCCAAGCACAAGCCCATCGACTACCCAAAGCCCGATGGCACCCTCAGCTTCGACCGGCTGACCAACGTGGCCTTCTCCTTCACCAACCACGACGAGGCGCAGCCCGCCCACCTCAAGCTCAAGGATCCCGCGATCCCGATCACGGTGAACCTGCCCAAGTTCGCCGAACCGGCACAGCGCTACTGCCCCGCCGGCGTGTACGAGGTGCTGGGCGAAGGCCAGGACGCCAGCTTCCGGATCAACTTCCAGAACTGCGTCCACTGCAAGACCTGCGACATCAAGGATCCCAGCCAGAACATCACCTGGACCACGCCGCAGGGCGGCGGCGGTCCGAACTACCCCAACATGTGACATGACCAACGGACCCACGCGCGACGCCGTCCTTGCCTGGCTCCAGGCCCGCATCGGCCGCCAGCTCACCCCGGCCGAACAGGCCGATGTGCTGGCGGCCGCGCGGGCCGAAGGCGATGCGGCCGACGCGCTGATGGCGGCCTTCGCGGCCGAGTTCAACGTCGACATGGCCGCCTGGCGCCCCGAACTGCACCGTGACGATCAGGCCGCGCTCCTGCAGCCCGGCTTCCCGATTCGCCGGCCCCCGGCCTTCGGCCTGCGCCTGCCCGTCCCGGTCAGCCTGCTGCATGCCTCGGCGCTTGCCGGGCGGTGGGTCGAACGCCTGCCCGACCTGCGCCCCGCGCGCAACCTGGCCTGGCTCAACCTGCCGCTTCTCCTCGTCGGCCTGCCCCTCCTCACCGCCCTGGTGATCGCGGTCCTCTTCTGACACCTGCGTGAGATTCGGCCGCACCCGCCCCTCCGCCCCTTGCCGCTGATTGCCCTCGCTCTCCGCGGGCACTAGCTTGCTCCGGGCAAAGACCAGGAAACCGCCCTTCATGCCCCTTGCCCGCCGCCTTGCAATTCTGCTGCTGACCGTCTCCATGCCCCTCGCCGCCACCGCGCAGGACAGCACTGGCGAGGCTGCCGCCCCCGAACCAGCTACGGAAGAGGTGTTCGAAGGCGATGCCGGCGCCTTCCTTGCCGCCCGGGCCGCGGCCACCACCAACGATTACCGCGCCGTCGCCCAATGGCAGGCCCGCGCCCTGGCGGCCGATCCCGACAATCCGCAGCTCCTGCAACCGATGATCGTGGCCTCGGCAGCCATCGGCGATTTCGAATCCGCCGCAGCCGCGTCCCGCCACCTGAAGGAACTCGGACAAGGCCTGCCGGTCGGCGATCTGATGATCGTCACCGACAGGGCCGACAAGGGCGATTTCGCGGGCATCCTCGCCGATGCCGACACCCTCTCCACCCTTGGCCCGCTGACCGCCGGCCTCGTCACCGGCTGGGCCGAGTTTGGCAACGGCCGCATGTCCGAAGCCAAGGCCGCCTTCGACAAGGTCGGCGACATGCAGGGCATGGAAGCCTTCGCGCTCTATCACCAGGCGCTCGCCCTTGCCGCCGCGGGCGATTTCGAAGGCGCCGATGCCATCTTCTCGGGCAAGGCAGCCGGTCCGATCAACCTCAACCGCCGCGGCGTCATCGCCCATGCGGAAATCCTGTCGCAGCTCGAACGCAACGAAGACGCGCTCCAGCGCCTGAACGAAGCCTTCGGTCCCGAATCCGATCCCGCCATCGACCGGATCCGCGCCGCGCTGAACGAAGGCCAGACCCTGCCCTTCGATGTCGTCAGCGATGCGAAAAGCGGCATCGCCGAGGTGTTCTTCACCGTCGCCACCGCGCTGAACGGTCAGGCCGACGACAGTTTCACCCTGCTTTATGCCCGGGCCTCCTCCCACCTCTCGCCGCGCCTCAGCGATGCCATCCTCCTGTCGGGCGGACTTCTCGAACAGCAGAAGCAATACGATCTCGCGATCGAGACCTACAGCCTCATCCTGCCCGAAGACCCCAACGCCACCATGGCGCAGATCGGCATCGCCGGCGCCGAACAGGCCAAGGAAATGCCCGACGAGGCCATCGCCCGCCTCACCGCCCTTGCCGCCGACCACCCCGAGAATTTCGCTGTCCATCTCGCCCTTGGCGATGCACTCCGCCGCGAAGAACGCTATGCCGAGGCGGTCACCGCCTATGACGCGGCCATTGCCCAGATCCCCGAACCGCAGCCCGCGCACTGGACGCTGTATTACAGCCGTGGCGTGGCCGAGGAACGCTCGGGCCAGTTCGATGACTCCGTGACCGATCTGAAGAAGGCGCTTGAACTGATGCCCGGCCAGCCGCAGGTGCTGAACTACCTCGGCTATTCCTGGGTCGACCGGGGCGAGAACCTCGAAGAAGCAATGGCGATGATCCAGCAGGCCGTCGCCGCCGAACCGGATGCCGGCTACATCATCGACAGCCTCGCCTGGGCGCTGTTCCGCACCGGCAAATACCAGGAAGCGCTGGAGCCGATGGAACGCGCCTCGCTTCTGGAACCGGTCGATCCCATCGTCACCGATCACCTGGGCGATGTGTACTGGATGAACGGCCGCAAGGTCGAAGCCCGCTACCAATGGCACCGCGCACTTGCCTTCGAACCCACGGAAAAGGACGCAGAACGCATCCAGCGCAAGCTGGAGGTCGGCCTCGACGTGGTGATGCAGGAAGAAGCCGCGGGTCAGGGACAAGCCGCCCCGGCCGAACCGGCAGCAACAGCCGATGGCGGCTGATCCCGTCACCGAATTCGCACCGGCCAAGATCAACCTCGCGCTCCATGTCACCGGGCGCCGGGCCGATGGCTACCACCTGCTCGACAGTCTCGTGGTCTTTGCCGGCACCGGCGACCGCGTGACCGCCGCGCCATCGGAAGATCTGACGCTCACCCTGACCGGCCCGCGCTCCACCTCGCTTGCGGCGAATGATGACAACCTCGTGCTGCGCGCGGCGCGCGCGATGGGGCCCGGCGGCGCGGCGCTTGTCCTTGAAAAGCACCTGCCCGTCGCCTCGGGCATCGGCGGCGGCTCAGCCGATGCCGCGGCCACACTGCGCGCCCTGTCGCGACTGCGCGGCCAACCGCTGCCGCCTGCGGCTGCTGTCCTGGCCCTTGGTGCCGATGTGCCAGTCTGCCTCGCCGGGCAACCCGCCCGCATGTCGGGCATCGGCGAGACGCTTGCGCCGCTCGCCCATCCCCTGCCCGAGGCCTGGATCGTCCTGGCCAATCCAGGCGCCGCAGTCTCCACCCCTGCGATCTTCGCCGCTCTGGCACGGCGCGATAATGCGCCCCTCCCGCGCGACCTGCCGCGGCTGCGAACCGCGGCCGAACTGTCCGCCTTCCTGCGCATGGCCCGCAACGATCTGGAATCGCCCGCCGCTCAACTGGTCCCGGTGATTTCCGTGGTGCGCTCCGCGCTTTCGGCCCAACCCGGTTGCCTGATGTCGCGCATGTCTGGCTCGGGGGCGACCTGCTTCGGCCTCTTCCCCGATGCGCTCACCGCCGCCGCCGCCGCCCGCGCCCTGCGCAGCGCCCGCCCCGACTGGTGGATCGAGGCGGCGCCGATCCTGCCCTGACCCTGTCCGGCCGGCGCGACCCTCGGACAATTCTTAAGTCCAAGTTAATTCGCGCCAGCAACCCATTGATTTCATTTGACTCGACAAGGCGTCCGAGCTCGGACGCTCAGCTGATCCGGGCCACCACATAGGCGGCCAGATCCTCCAGCATCTCCCGCAGCGGCTCGTCGGGAAGGCCGGCCATCGCCGCCTTGGCCTTGACCGCCCAGTCCAGCGCCTCGACCCGCGCCGCGGCCATGGCCCCGTGCCGGTCCATCAGCCGCCGGGCCTCCTCCAGGTCGCCGTCCCGCTGGTCGCCCTTCTCGATCACCCGGCTCCAGAAAGCCCGCTCCTCCGGGTTGGCCCTGGCCACCGCCTTGATCACCGGCAGCGTCACCTTCCGCTCCCGGAAGTCGTCCCCGGTATTCTTGCCCAGGGCCGCGTCCGCCCCGCCATAATCCAGCAGGTCATCGACGATCTGGAACGCGATCCCCAGGGCATCGCCATAGGTCCGCAGCGCCTGCACCCGGCCCTCGTCGGCCCCCGCAATCACCGCCCCCGCCTCGGTCGCCGCCGAGAACAGCGCGGCGGTCTTGCCCCGGATCACCTTCAGATAGGTCGCCTCATCCGTCCCCAGGTCCTGCGCCGCCATCAACTGCAGCACCTCGCCCTCGGCGATGGTCGCCGCCGCATCCGAAAGGATCGACAGCACCCGCAGGTTGCCCGGCTCCACCATCAACTGGAACGCCCGGGCGAACAGGTAATCCCCCACCAGCACCGAGGACTTGTTGTCCCACAGAAGGTTCGCCGTCGGCCGCCCCCGCCGCCGCTGGCTCTCGTCCACCACATCATCATGCAGCAGGGTCGCCGTGTGGATGAACTCCACCGTGGCCGCCAGGTGAACGTGGAACGGCCCGCCATAGCCACACAGCCGCGCCGCCGCCAGCACCAGCATCGGCCGCAGCCGCTTGCCGCCCGCCTCGATCAGATGGGCGCTCACCTCCGGGATACGCGGCGCATGTTCGCTGGCCATCCGCTCGCGGATCAGCCCGTTCACCGCATCCATGTCCGCCGCCAGCCAATCGGCCAGCCGGTCATGCGGTTTGCGCGCAGCCTCCTGGTTAGACTCGTCCAAACTCATGCCCCGCCCCGTTCGATCCTCGACAACGCCCCTGCGACCGGCTAGCCCCGGACCATGAGAGAAGTCCTGCGCAGCACCAATCCCGCCGACATCGCCTTCGCGACCACGCTGCTTGCGGGCGAGGGTATACCTGCCTTCGAGATGGACGTCCACATGAGCGTCCTGGACGGGTCTCTGGGCATCTTGCCGCGCAGGATCATGGTGGCCGACCGCGACTGGTTCATGGCCGCCTCGATCCTGGCCGACAACAACCTGGGCGAGCGTCCGTGACCTTCGCCGAATGCGACCTGTCCGACGACGCCTTCCTCTGCGGCCGCCTGCACCTCCTGCAGCCGCTGAAGGGCTACCGCGCGGCCACCGACCCGGTTCTGCTGGCCGCGGCCTGCCCGGCCACGACCGGCCAGTCGGTGCTGGACCTCGGCTGCGGCGCGGGCGCGGCGAGCCTGTGCCTTGCCAGCCGCGTGCCGGGACTGAGCCTTGCCGGGCTGGAACTGCAACCAGCCTACGCCGACCTTGCCCGCCGCAACGCCGAGCGCAACGGCATCGCGCTGGAGGTGGCAGAGGGCGATCTTTCCCACATGCCGAAGGCACTGCGGCGGGGTTTCGACCACGTCATCGCCAACCCGCCCTACTATCCCGCCGCAGGCACGCCCTCGCCCCACGCCGCGCGCGACCGGGCGCTGCGCGAGGATACGCCCATTGGCGACTGGGTCGGGGCGGCGCTGACGCGGCTGCATCCCGGCGGATGGCTGACGATGATCCTGTCCGCTGCCTTGTTGCCCGGCGCGCTGGCCGCACTGCCGCCGCGCGGCGGCTCGGCCCAGGTTCTGCCCCTTGCGCCCCGCGCGGGACGCGAAGCGCCCCGCGTCCTCCTTCGCGCACGCAAGGGGGGAAAGGCCGCGTTCCGGATGCTGTTCCCCTTCGTCCTGCACGCCGGACCGTCCCATGACGGCGACCGCGAGAGCTACACGCCAGAGGCGAGTGCGGTCCTGCGCGGCGGCGGCGACCTGTCGGCTGCTTTTGGCTGATTTGTCGGCAGATCAGGCCGGCGATCACATCGGTTTCAGGTGACACGACTCATGGATTGTGATGCTCTGAAGACACTGGATCATCACAGGAGGACAGACATGACGGTTGCTTCGCATCTGCAGGAACTGCGCCGCAAGCACGAGGTGCTTTCCATCCAGGTCGAGGAAGCGCAGCGTAGTCCTGCGTCGGACGATTTCGAGATTGCCGCGATGAAGAAGCAGAAGCTCAAGCTGAAGGAAGAGATCACGCGCCTGATGCAGGCGTGACCTTCCGGGCGCTGGCGCGGGCCGCCAGCGCCGCTCCTCCGGCGATGAGGATCGCCGCCGCGAGGATTGTCCAGGACGGTGCCGTGATTCCGGCAAGCACCAGCGCCAGGGTGGAAAGTACCGGCGCCGCATAGGAGGCGACACCCAGCACCTGGATGTCGCCTTTCTTCATCCCGATGTCCCAGGTGAAGAAGGCCGCGCCCACCGGGCCAAGGCCAAGGGCAAGAACAGCCAGCCATCCAAGCAGGTCCTTTGGCCAGACCGTAGCCTCGACAGCCAGGTGAACCGGCAGGGAGAGGGCCGCCGTACCAAGGCAGAAGACCGTCACAACTTCTGTCGGGACTTCGCCCATGCGGCGCGACAGCACGGAATAGCCGGCCCAGGTAAGCGCGCACAGAAAGCCCAGGAACAGGCCAAGCACGCTGCCCCCGGCTTCACCGCCGCGCGCCAGAACGATCAGGGCAGCGCCGGCAAAGGCCACCAGCGCACCAATCACGTGCTGCGGCAGAAGCCGCTCGCCCGGCAGGAGCCCCGAGAACAGCACGATGAACAGCGGCCAGAGATAGGCCATCAGCCCGGTTTCGGCCGAAGGGGCCATACGGAAAGCGGTGAAGTACAGTGCATGGTAGCCGAAGAGGCCGAGGATCCCGAAGGCATAGACCTTCCAGCTGATGCCGCTGAGCCGCGAAAGACCGTTCCGGAGCGTCCAGATCAGGCCGAGGGTGCCGCCAAGGCCGAAGGTCAGCACGTTCAACAGGAAGGGCGGAACCGGTGCCGATCCAATGGTCAGGAGCGCCAGCACCGACCACATGAGGATGGCCGTGAAGCCGATCAGGGTAGCCTTGCCGCGCGTCATGGATGCTGCCGTTCGCCGGAACCGTTGCGGTCTCGTGCGTAGTGGCTGGCGCCGAAAATGGAAAGGCCCCCGGTTTCGGGGGCCTTTGCCGGATCGTCGAGCGGTGGCCTCAGACGAAGAACTGGCCGCCGTTGGCCGAGATGGTGGAACCGGTGATGAAGCCCGCCTCGTCCGAGGCGAGGAACACCACGATCCGCGCGATTTCCTCCGGCTCGCCGAGGCGACCGACCGGGATCAGCGGGATGATGCGTTCGTTCAGCACCTTCTCGTCGATGGCCTTCACCATCTCGGTCGCGATGTAGCCGGGGCAGATCGCGTTGACGGTGATGCCGGCGCGCGCGCCTTCCTGAGCCAACGCCTTGGTGAAGCCCAGGTCACCCGCCTTGGCCGCCGAATAGTTCGCCTGGCCAGCCTGGCCCTTCTGGCCGTTGATCGAGGAAATGCTGATCACGCGGCCGAACTTGCGGTCACGCATCCCCGACCACAGCGGATGGGTCATGTTGAACAGGCCCGACAGGTTGGTGTCGATGACTTCCTTCCACTGGGCCGGGGTCATCTTGTGGAACATGGCGTCGCGGGTGATGCCCGCGTTGTTCACCAGGATGTCCACCGGGCCGAGGTCGGCCTCGACCTTGGCGATGCCCTCCTTGCAGGCGTCGTAGTCGGCGACCGACCACTTGTAGGTGGGAATGCCGGTCTCGGCGGTGAACTTCGCCGCGGCTTCGTCATTGCCCGCGTAGTTCGCGGCGACGGTGTATCCCGCCGCCTTCAGCGCGACCGAGATCGCCGCGCCGATGCCGCGCGACCCGCCTGTGACAAGTGCAACCCGTGCCATCGTGATTCCTCCTTGGAAGGTATGCTTTGGTATGCCGTTGAAATGGTGTTACAGAAACGAAAGCCGGCGCGCAACAATGTTGCGCGCCGGCTTTGCTTGTGCGGCGAAATGCTGCACCGCAGCGATACTCAGGCGCGTTCCAAGCACATGGCCACGCCCATGCCACCGCCGATGCACAAGGTGGCGAGGCCCTTCTTAGCGTCGCGGCGGTTCATCTCGAACAGCAGCGTGTTCAGGATGCGCGCGCCCGAAGCGCCGATGGGGTGGCCGATGGCGATGGCGCCGCCGTTCACGTTCACGATGGACGGGTCCCAGCCCATGTCCTTGTTCACGGCGCAGGCCTGGGCGGCGAAGGCTTCGTTCGCCTCGACCAGGTCCAGATCGCCCACCTTCCAGCCCGCCTTTTCCAGCGCCTTGCGGCTGGCGAAGATCGGCCCGACGCCCATGATCGACGGGTCAAGCCCGGCGGTCGCGTAAGAGGCGATGCGCGCCAGCGGCTTCAGCCCGCGCTTGGCCGCTTCGGCTTCGGTCATCAGCACCACCGCGGCCGCGCCGTCATTGATGCCCGAGGCGTTGGCGGCGGTGACCGAGCCGTCCTTCACGAAGGCGGGGCGCAGCTTCTGCATGGCTTCCAGCGTGGCACCAAGGCGGATGTACTCATCCGCGTCCACCACCACGTCGCCCTTGCGGGTCTTGATGGTGAAGGGGATGATCTCGTCCTTGAACTTGCCGGCCTTCTGCGCGGCTTCCGCCTTGTTCTGGCTGGCCAGCGCGAATTCGTCCTGCATGTCGCGGCTGATCTGCCACTGGTTGGCGACGTTCTCGGCGGTCTGGCCCATGTGATAGCCGTTGAAGGCATCCCACAACCCGTCCTTGATCATCGAGTCGATGAAGTTCAGGTCGCCCATCTTCTGGCCCGCGCGCAGATGCGCGACATGGGGCGAAAGCGACATGCTTTCCTGGCCGCCCGCCACCACGATGGCGGCATCGCCAAGCTGCACATGCTGGGCGCCAAGCGCCACGGCGCGAAGGCCCGAACCGCAGACCTGGTTGATGCCCCAGGCGCTGGCTTCCTTGGGCAGGCCGGCCTTGATCGCGGCCTGGCGGGCCGGGTTCTGGCCCTGGCCGCCGGTCAGCACCTGGCCAAGGATGGTTTCGCTCACCTCGGACTTGTCGATCCCGGCGCGGGCAACCACCGCCTCGATCACCGCCGCGCCCAGATCATGCGCGGGCGTGTTGGCGAAAGAGCCGTTGAAGCTGCCGACAGCGGTGCGTCCCGCCGAGACGATGACGACATTGGTCATTGCGATTGGCCTCCGTTCCTGAGCCGTTGGGCCGGGAAGGACTGGTCCTCCCTGCCTTCAGCTTCGGCCCTAAGGCCTGTTTGCTGCAAAAGCAAGAAAGATGCCCGACCATTATGCCGCAGCGGCAATCTGGCTCTGTCGCCTCAGGCTTGGCGCGCCCCGGCCTCCTCCCATGCCGGTTTCAGGCGGGGGGCGCCGATGAGATAGCCCTGCAGGCAATCGACACCCAGGCCACGCAAGATCTCGCCCTCGGTCGCGGTTTCCACTGCCACGGCCACCGTGACCATGCCGAAGGGGCGCGCCACACCGACCAGAGCCGCCGCCAGTGCCTTCACGTCGGCGTCGCGGTCGATGCCGCGCACCGCCCGCGCGTCGATTTTGGCGAAATCGAAGTAGAAATCGCGCAGCCGGCCAAGCGCCGTGGTGCCGCCACCGAAGTCATCCAGAGCGAAGGCCACGCCCTCCTTCTGCATTTCGGCCATGAAGGCCGACACGGTTTCCGGCACCGTCATCGCCGATTCCTCGCCGATTTCCAGGATCAGCCGCTCGGCTATGGTGGACGCTGCGGCCAGCCCCTTGTTCAGCACCCTTTGCCAGCGCGGATAGCCGATCGACCTGGCCGAGACGTTGACCGAAACCCGCAGGTCTGGCTGGCGGGCCAGGGTCGCAAGCCCGTGTTCCAGCGCCAGGCAGTCAATCTCGCGCCCCATTTCGTTCCGTTCAACCGCGCCCATGAAATCCCGCGCGGGGATGATGCGGCCAGAGGAATCCAGCACCCGCACCAGGCCCTCATGAAAGGCGATTCGCGTCACGTCGGCAGCCATCACGACCGGCTGCCAGGCCAGACGGACGCGCCGCGCATCAATGGCCGCGCGCACCATGGCCAGGGTTTCCCGGTCGGCCTGGCTGATCGCCATGTCGAGCGGCGTGGACAGTGCTGCCACCTTCGCCGCCTTTTCGACCAACCTGTCCGCCGCCATGATGCCCCCGCACCCAGACTCCTTGTGCCGCCACCTTGTCGCCATCTGCGTAAAGCCGCGGTAAAGGAATACAATTCGCCGGAATTCAGAGGCCCTCGATGAGCACGACCGACCAGCCGGGGCGCTGCCCCTGGTGCGGCACCGATCCCCTCTATGTCGCCTATCACGACACCGAATGGGGCGTGCCCGAGTTCGACAGCCGCGCGCTGTGGGAGAAGCTGATCCTCGACGGATTTCAGGCCGGGCTCGCCTGGATCACCATCCTGCGCAAGCGCGAGTCGTTCCGCACGGCCTTCGCCGGGTTCCGCCCGGACATCATCGCCGGATGGGGCGAGGCAGACGTAAGCCGCCTGTTGCAGGATGCGGGAATCGTGCGGCACCGCGGCAAGAT